>PVBE011353717.1_pt1 | contig 79570 bp, 60 predicted proteins | sample 1631181 | NCBI WGS metagenome assembly PVBE01 (sample SAMN08397723, study PRJNA350692) | Marine metagenome, whole genome shotgun sequencing project. | isolation source: water | place: Pacific Ocean | collected 2012-04
AACTCCAACGCAACTTCTTTCAAACCCTTACAACAAGCATATTTTAATGCCAAATTATTATCCACATGCGCATTGTCCTTTACCGGATCCAACTTTAATAATTCCAAGGCTACTTCAGGCATACCCGTCAAACAAGCACCTTTTAATGCACCATTTTTTTCCACATGCGCATTGTTCTTTACCTGATCCATCTTTAATAATTCCAAAGCTACTTCTGGCATATAGCTACAAGCCCTTCTTAATGCCTGATTATCCTTGGCATGTGCATGTTCTCTTACTTTTGGCTGCTCTAATAATTTCATGGCTACTACTTTTATACCCTTATTACAAGCACTTATTAAGGCTTCATTATCCTTGTCATGTGCCTTTTCTAATACTTTTGGCTGCTCTAATAACTTCAGTGCCACTTCTGGCATACCTTTCATACAAGCAGATCTTAATGCCTTATTGTCATCAGCATGGGCATTATCCATGACCTCTTTCTGCTCTAATAATTTCATGGCTACTTCTGACATACCATTATCACAAGTCCTTCTTAATGCCTGATTATCCTTGGCATGAGCATTATCCCTTACCTCTGGCTGCTCTAATAATTTCAAAGCTACTTTGGACATACCATGATTCATTACCTCAACAAACAATACTTGACTTATATCTATAGTTGGAAGTCCCAACAATATCAATACCACTTGCTCATCTTTATCACCCATAGCTATATTCATTCTTTGATAAATTATTTCCTTATTCCTCTTAGCTATTACATTGAGTGGATGTATATGTTTATTTAAAATGCATTGATTCATGACTTCTATCAGCAAGTCATCTTTATTACCTAAGGTATCAATTTTATCCAATAGCAACTCAGTGAATCTATCGGTTAACAACTCTTTTTTCAACAATATATCAAATAAATTCAACAAGCCCTTATCATCTATTCTCTGAATCTCACTCACTATACCTTCTTCTGTCACTTTGAGTTTCTGATGGTGATACGGCTTCAGCTCATGCCCTTCCTTTTGAACTAATTCCTCATAAACGCTTACCTTTTTATCTAACCACTCCTTATCATCGCAAAGCTCATCATTTGCAAAACCTTTCGCTACTGCATAACCCAAATCTACCTCCATTCTATTTTGATAACTAACCCACTTTCCCCCTTCGACATTGCTTCTTATTAAAAACTCATCAAAATGCTCACTTCCCTTTACAACCGTATAATTTGCCTTAAAGTCTGTTATGATTCTTTGAAGATCTTTTTCTTCCATAACCTTACTTAACCCAAAGACTTCTTTGTTATCATTAATCCAGCCCAAAACCCCTCTTTCCACCGCATCTTGTTCGCTCACTTCTATCAGGGATTTTATCACTGCTATCAATGTATTGCTTAACCCTTCATCGCTATCTAACACTTCTCCAAAATTTTTAGTTGTGGTTTCCTTACTCACCTGATCAATATTAACCGTCGCCAACAATAACTGCAGCATGATACTCAGCCTTTCCGCTGGTATTATCTTCATATTGCTATTTTTATATTTACCTCCTGTCGATAGATACTCCTTAAGAAATATATTTTGTTCATCTATATTTTCATCTAATTTTTCTTCTATATTTTCTTTTATATTTGGTATTTCGCTAACATCCACGTCCATTAACAAATTTAAATTCCTAAATAACTCTGCATTGGTAAAATCATCCAGACTATCTTCACCTTCAATAGTTTGAATGTAATTAATCACATCATCTACACTTTTCTCTCCCTCGCCAGGAACCTTATTACCAATGAGCTGCCTAACATTAAGCTCTTCACCGATCAACTGTTGCATGTTATCCATGATGGTTTTAATTCTAGCTTTTGCAGAACCCACCTCTTTGGATTCGACAACACCATTTAAACTCGCTTTATTAAATAATTCCTCTACGCCTTTACTAGTTATATCGAGCCTCCCCATACCTTCCCTTAACTCTTTAGCAAACACCTCTCTTCGATCTCTTTTTAGTGAAAAAGTGTAATCGTTCAACCTAAGATAACCATCTGTGCCTTTCGGCGCCAATAAAATACTGCTAAGATTCTTTCCTTCCTTAACCACTTGTTGTATCTCAGCTGGAATCTCTGGAAAGCTTCTATGAAATTGATCGACCCATTGGGTCTTTTTACTCGAAAAATTAACCAATATCTCTTCATAGTGCTTTAAATCTTTTAACTGATTCAAGATCCTTGCTACTTGTTCTTCTTGCCCTTCAAATGGACCCAGTATCTCTAGCTCTTCATGCAATAAATTGGTATATTTTCTGACTGATTTGAGTCCTTTCTTGTTATAAAAATAATCCTTTAATTGCAAACTTGTTTTACAAGTATTATCCAAACCTATGGTATTACCACCGATCACAGGCAACATAACATACAGTTGATCTCCATCCACATAGATATAGTCATGTACTTTGTTTTCTGGCATTATTATTACCTCCTGCCACACATAGTATAGGAAATATATCTAATATTTTCTTATTTATTATCAATATTTATACAATATTGATTCTTTTAATGATTCATAGCAAAAACAACCCTACTACCATTCTGATTCTTATTCTTTTTTATTAAGCTATTACTCAAAAATATTATTGAGCTTTTAACAAACTACCCTATAACAAATACTAATGCTCAGTAGAGGCTATCCTCCTTTCTTATTACCGATTGTTTGAGCGTCTTCGTGGATATCTAACTTGCTAATGACTTGCTTTTCAGCACTATCACCTCGATCCTTCCATATACTGAAATAATATTGCATTTTATCATTCTTAGTATCTAGATTATCCCTTACCTCTTTCTGATCTAATAACTTCATAGCTACTGTTTCTAACCCCAAGAAACAAGTGTTTTTCAATGCAGCATTATTTACTAAATGTGCATTTTTCCTTACCTCTTCCTGATCTAGTAAGTTCAAAGCTACTGTTTCCAAACCCCACTTGCAAGCCAATCTTAATGCCTCATTATCCTTGGCATGTGCTAAACTTTGCACTCCAACTGATGTTACAAATAAATTCTTGAAACTTGCTGATCGGCTAGGAAACGTTAACAACTTAAGCGCCACTTTGCTCAAATTTAAATATAACTCAAATGAATTCTTTCAATAACCAATACTCAAAAAGATTATCGAGCTTTTAATAAACCACCCTATAACCAATACTAATGCTCAGTAGAGGCTATCCTCCCTTTTTATGATCGCTTGTTTTAATTGAAGGTAAATCCACGTTGGCCCCTTGACCCCCTTGCGGAATATTCAATTTACTAATAACACGTCCTTGATTACTACCAACAGTGCTTTGACCCTCCCATTTTTGAAGATACTCTTTCATTTTATCATTCTTAGGATCTAGATTATCCCTTACCTCTTTCTGATCTAATAACTTCATAGCCACTGAGTCTAAACCCAAGAAACAAATATTTTTCAATGCAACATTATTCTCTAAATGTGCATTTTTCTTTACTTCACTCTGATCTAATAACTTCAGCGCTACTGTCTCCAACCCCCATAAACATGCAAGTTTTAATGCAGCATTATTTTCCACATGAGCATTTTTCTGTACTTCATTCTCATCTAATAACTTCAGAGCTACTTCTGACATACCATTCCTACAGGCCAATCTTAATGCAAAATTATTTTCCACATGCGCTTGTTTCTTTACTTGATCCAGCTTTAATAATTCCAGAGCCACTTTTGGTAGACGTATCTTACAAGCACCTCTCAATGCCTGATTATCCTTGTCATCTGCATTTTTCCCTACTTGTGGCTGCTTTAATAACTCCATCGCTACATCTGACATACCCTTCTCACAAGCCCATCTTAATGCTTTATTATCATCATCATTCACATTGTTCTTCACCTGATCCAGCTCTAATAATTTCAAAGCTACGTCTGGCATACCCTTTTCACAAGCCAATTTTAATGCCTGATTATCCTTATCATGCGCATGTTCCTGCACTTGATCCAGCTTTAATAATTCCAGAGCCACTTCTGACATACCCTCCATACAAGCCCATCTTAACGCATAATTATCTTCAGCATGGGCATTTGCTCTAACCTCAGGCTGCTCTAATAACTTCAGCGCGACTTCTTGCCTGCTATTCCGACAAGCCCATCTTAATGCCTCATTATTATTAGCATGGTCATTTTCCCTTACTTTATCCAGCTTTAATAATTCCAGCGCAACATCTGTCATACCACCTGAACAAGCTAATCTTAATGCCAAATTATCAAATTCATGGGCATTTTCCTTGACCTTATCCTGCGCTAACAACGTCAATACAACGTCTGACATATTATTCATACAAGCCGCCTTTAATGCATAATTATCAGTTGCATGGGCATTTTCCTTGACCTGATCCAGCTTTAATAATTCCAGCGCCACGTCTGACATACCATTCATACAAGCATACGTTAATGCACTATTATCAACGATTTGTGCATTTTCTCTAACTTTTGACTGCTCTAATAACTTCAAAGCTACTTCTGACATACCCTTATCACAGGCCCATCTTAACGCATAATTAAAACCAGAATGGGCATTGTCTCTAACTTTTGGCTGATCTAATAATTTCAAAGCTACTTCTGTCATATTATTCTGACAAGTCCATCTTAATGCCTCATTATCCTTGGCATGGGCATTTTCTATTACCCCATCCAGCTCTAATAACTTCAAAGCTACTTCTGTCATCTTATTCTGACAAGTCCATCTTAATGCCTCATTATCCTTGGCATGGGCATTTTCTATTACCCCATCCAGCTCTAACAACTTCAAAGCTACTTTTGTCATGCCATTCTTACAAGCCCACTTTAATGCAAAATTTTTCTCACCATGCGGAGTTTCCTTCACAAGATCCAACTCTAATAATTTCTGAGCTACATCTGACATACCTTTATGACAGGCTATCATTAATGCATTATTTTGACCCTCATGAGCATGATCCTGCACCCCTTCTAGCTTTAATAATTCTAGAGCTACTGATTCCAAACCTATATTACAAACCAGTAAGGCATGATTATTCTCTGCATGAGCATTATTCCTCACCTCTGGCTGCTTTAATAACTCCATCGCTAGTTCTTTCATGTTCATTTCACAAGCACTACTTAAGGCTTGATTATTATCTGCATGGGCATTTTCTCTTACCCCTTTCTGCTCTAATAACTTCAGGGCTATTTTTTCCATATCACTGTTAATTGCCTCAACGAACAATACTTTGCTTTTATCTATAGCCGGAAGCCCCAATAATATCAATGCCACTCCCTCATCTCCATCAGCCATAGCTTTCTTCATTCTTGTATTAATTAGTTCACTATTCTTTTCAGCGATTAATTTCAGTGGAAATTCAAGTTTATTTAAGATGCATTGATTCATGATCTTCATCATCAATTCTTCTTTATTATCTAGACCATTAACCTTATCTAATAGATCATGAGTCAATTCCTCTGTTAATAAACCTCCTTTTAATAATGGATCAATACAATCCAACCACTCATTCTTACTCCATTTATTAACCATGATATTGATGTCTTCTTCTGTCATGGGGCTTGTCTGTTGAGACGGTGTTAGCTCATGCCCTTCGTTTTGAACCACACCCTCATAATCGCTTACCTTTTGATCTAACCAGTCTTTATCATCACAAAGTCCATCGCCTTCAAAACCTTTCGTAACCGCATAACCCAAATCTATCCCCATTCTATTTTGATAAGTAACCCACTTTCCTCCTTTGACATTGGTTCTTATTAAAAACTCATCAAAATGCGGACTTCCTTTAATAGTGGGATAATTTGCTTTGAAATCGCCTATGATTCTTTCGACATCTCCTTCTTCCATAACCTTTCTCAACCCAAAAGCTTCTTGATTCTCATTAATCCAGCCCAAAACTCCTCTTTCAACCGAATCTTCTTTTCCTGATTCTATGAGCGATTTTAAGTTAACTATCAAACTGTTTCTTAAACTTTCATCGCTATCTAACACCTCTCCAAAATTTGAAGTTGTATTTCCCGAAGCAACTTGATCCACATTAACAGTTCCCAAAAAAAACTGCGTAAGGATGCTCATCCTTTCCGATGAATCACTTTGCATATTCATATTATCAAAATCTTTCGATGAATACTCTTCGACAAACAACCCTCGATCCTTTTCTCTACCTAGTTGATTAACATCCACACCCAACAAATAATTCAAATTATTAAATATATCTTCGTTATCAATCTCTTCTATAGGACCAGAAACCATTTCAATATAGCCCTTTAAACCTTGCATATCCCCACCCAGATCAACAACTCCTTTGTTTGCATACACCTCTTCCTGAACATTATAATCCTCTCCCAACCACGCTTGCATCTTACCCATGATTGTCTTAATTCTTTCTTCTACATCACCTTCTTCGGAAACATCTTCTATACTTGCATCTTTAAAGATATCATCTATTCCCTTAGTGGTTATCTTAACCCCCTTCATTCCTTCCCTTAATGCTTTAGCAAAAACTTCCTCTTCACCTCTGTACGCAAGATCTCTTTTTAATGAAAAAGTATAATTTGTCAATCTTAAAAGATCATCTGGACCCTTGGGTGCCAATAAAATACTACTCAGATTTTTTCCTTCCTTAACCACCTGTTGTATCTCGTTTGGAACCGGTGGATATTCTCGATTAAACGCTTCTACCCAGTTTGGTTTTTTCCGAGAAAAATTTTCCAATATCCCTTCATATTTTGTTAAATCTGTTAACTGTTGCTGCCATACTTTCTTTTGATTTTCTCGTCCCTCCAATTGATTCAGCATCCCTATATTACCTGTTAATACCTCTTGATACTCTTTGACTGAATTGAGACCTTTTTTATCATAAAAATAGCCCTTTAATTCAACCCCTGCTTGACATGTATTATCCAACCCTATGGTATTACCACTAATCACTGGCATCATCACATACAGTTGACCTTCATTAACATAGATATAATCATATACTTTCTTTCCTAGCATATTTATTCCTATTTATAAAACAAGTATAGGAAATATATTTATTGTTAACCTATTTATCTAAAATCATTTTATCATCACTCCTATTGATTTTTTTAATGATGAATACTCGAAAAGATTGTTGAGCTTTTAATCAAAAAACCCTATCACAGAGACTAAGACCCATTGATACAAGCTATCTTCCCTTAGGCCCACTTTTATCAACATCAGACAACCCCTGCTGGCCCAATTGCCAGCTGTGATAATAATTACTATTTGTAGAATCTATTATTTTTTTTACCGCCGGCTGCTCTAATAACATCAAAACTACTTCTGTCATATTGTTCTTACAAGCCCATCTTAATGCCTCATTATCCTTGGCATGTGCCAAACTTTTCACTCCAACTGGTGTTACAAATAGACTCTTGACAGCTGCTAATTGGCTAGGAGACTTTAACAACTTAAGCGCCACTTTGCTCATTCCTTTTTTACACGCCTCTCTTAATACTTCATTTTCATTTTCATGCGCCTTTTCAAATACTTTTGGTTGCTCTAATAATTTCATAGCTACGTCTGACATACCCTTCCCACATGCCCATATTAATGCAAGATTATCCACCACATGTGCATTTTTCTTTACCTGATCCATCTTTAATAATTCCAAAGCTACATCTGACATACCTCTCTCACAAGCTCTTAATAATGCATAATTATCCTTGTCATGCGCCTTTTCCAATACTACTGGCAGATCTAATAACCTCAAAGCCACTTCTGTCATTTCTTTATCACAAGCCTCTCTTAAGGCTTCATTATCAAAATCATATGAATCTTTAGCATGAGCATTTGCCCTAACCTTTGGCTGCTCTAATAACTTCAAAGCAACTTCTGGCATATTTCTCTTACAAGCCCATCTTAATGCCTGATTATCCTTGGCATGTGCATGTTCTCTTACTTTTGGCTGCTCTAATAAATTCATAGCTACGTCTGACATACCCTTCTTACAAGCCTCTCTTAAGGCTTCATTATAAAAACCAAAGAAATCTGTAGCATGTGCATTTTCCCTTACCATATGCAAATCTAATAACTTCATCGCTACTTCTGGCATATTTCTCTTACAAGCCTCTCTTAAGGCTTCATTTGCCTCAGCATCTGCTTTTTCCTTCACCCCATCCAACTCTAACAACCTCAACGCCACATCCGACATTCCATTCTTACAAGCCTTTCTTAAGGCTTCATTATAAATACCTAAGAAATCTCTAGCATTTGCATTTGCCCTTACCATATGCAAATCTAATAACTTCATTGCTACTTCTGGCATATTTCTCTTACAAACCATTCTTAATGCAAAATTGTCATCATTATGTGCAATATCTAGGTTGTCTTTCAAAAAATCTAGTATCTTCTGTTGGTCTGCCTTTCTATAAAGTTCTTTTATGTTGTTTGGTTCTTCTATTATTAGTGCTTTTTTATTTAAGATCAGCTCTTCTTTAGTCCCCACTATTAACTTAAAAACTTCTTCCATCTCCTTTTTTTTATCCTTATCAAAATCTTTTGGTGCTTTATCAGGATGAAATATCAGTGATAATTGCTTAAATCTAAATTCAATTTTTTTTTCAAGAGAGTCATGCGGCAGCATTAAAATTGCATAATCATCACCCCTCTTTTCATTTATATAATTCCCAATATCTACTAGAGTTACTTCATGTTTATTCATCATGTTTCTAACTTCCTTAATTGTGACCTCTGGGTCTTTAAATATGCTTTTAATCATTTCGTCTTTTTTCATTTTCATCTCCAGTACAATATTAGGTATAGGATATATATTCATTATTTTCATATTTAATATCAATTATTTTAAAATTACTCAATATTGATTATTTTAATGACTCATACCAATAGAAACCCTATCACAGATACTAATACCCATTGATACAAGCTATCCTCCCTGACCCTTATTTTTAATACGCGATTATTCAACAAAATTAGGCAGCTTCTATAAAACATAGCAGAAAAAATATACCATAAAACTTTTTTACTTTCAAAAATATAAAGATAATAAGCAAAAATTAGAAACAAAAAGAAAACACACTTTCAATTATTTAAGCACCATGATACAATGGATAAATTTTATTAGGAGATTTAAAAGTGCCAACAGATGAATGCAGTTCAGATTATTCTGATGAAGAATCAACGACATCAAAAATCAAATATCATGTCAATCAAGTCGCTGAAAATAAATATTTTAAATTTTTCTTTGGGTTTTTACTTGTAGGGATTTCAAGCGGATCAGGTATCCTGGGAACTACAGCTTTTCTAAAATCTTTTGTACCGCCTTCTGTGTATGCAGCATCCATCAAGATAGCCCTAGATACCATATCCTATGTTATGTTTACCGTACTCAGTTACTATTGGGGTGCTATATACTATGATTCATTCCAAAATACCAAAGCAGAAGATACAGGTGGAACAAAAACTGAAATCCTTGCCTTCGCAAACTCTTCTGTTGTTAACTCTTTTGGCATGATGTTTACTGGTTTAGGGCTTATCTCTAAACTTCCGGTTACCAATGTTGCTAAATATTTTTCTGCTGGTCTTTTTTGGGTAACTGGCTTCCTGAGTGCCAACAAACTTACAGCCAATAGCATCCGAGAATTCTATAATGATAAAAAAGGTAATTCAGCCGAATGGAGAATATTTTTGAAAAGGTTCAAACCTCCTACTAACGTTGAACAGATCTACAATTGGTTTCAATCATTCTCCGCAGTCATCTTCGGTTTATCCATCGCGTGTCTTAACTATGTCGCTAACCTTGCATGCTGGGAAATTTTACGAAACCCTAGAAAATTACTTGACTACAAAGAGGTTGTTAATACCATTAATAAAGGTAACTATGGACTAGGTCATCAGGTATTTGCAACCATGGGTGGATTGGTAACATTTATGGCAGTTGTACCACTTATTCATAGCTTGCTACCAAGCAAGAATAAAAAAGATGATAAAAAAGATGATGAAAAAGATAATAAAGAAATCACACCTCCCGGTACGGTACAAAACATTACCAAATACCTCGCTTCTATTGTCAACACTGTCATACTTGGAGTATTTGTCTTTCAAACTCTATCTACCCCTGCCCTAAGTTTTACAGCAGCATTTTACGCCAGAGAAATCTTTCAAACATTGGCCTGGCCTTCGATCTATTATTACTCATTAAATGCCCTATTTGAAATGTCTAATGATAAATTCATGAAGCCTTTGTTTGTCGCGAAAGAACTTGGAGAAGAAATCATCAAGAGTCTTAACGGTGCTCAAGATTGGGTATACAACTCATGCTCCTCTATCCAAAAATGGGCCCTTCAACGGTATCAAGAGGCAAATATGCAAAAAATCCCATCATTCACATATAAAGCCGTTACAGCCAATCAATTAAGTGCTTATCTAGGAAAATTCATACCGCAATCCTGCTCAGATGCACTTGTTAACATAAAAAACACATTCAGTCCCCCTGTAGGTGGTATTTAACTAAGAGCAATATGACAGTAGAAGAATATGATGAAACAGATGTGTCAAACCCTCCCTTGGACAAGCTTCAAGGGAGACTGATTACATGGCTTTTAGGATTCTTCCTCATTGGAACAGCTTGTTCTGGATCAATTTTCCCCGTTGTTTTTTTTCTAGTCCAGGCATTAACCTCTTTTAATATTTTCATACCCATTGTTATCTGGTTCCCCATTACTTTTGCTGGTTTTTTACACCTGACTCTTTACTGGGGAGCCATGTACTACCAAGACATTAAAAAAATTATTAATAACCCTAAAGAATGGGGACTCCCTCCATCCAACACACCAGGTTTTTATCCCGCACTTCTTCTTGGAGTCCTAAACTCACTTTTTGTTGGAAACTTTTCCACAGCATTTGGTGGCATGAATTTCATTTCTATGATGGGGCTTCATAACCCAGTGGCTCTTACCTGGTCCTGGGGTTTATATTTATGCTCAGGAATCATTTCCTGCGCCTCCTTTTCTTTACGCACAGCAGTAAACTTTTATACCAAAATATTTAACCCTCAAAACAATCAAAAAACACAATATTCATCCTTTTTTGAAACATCCTCACACCTCTTAGGATGCTTTTTATACGGCATCAGCAGTGCTATTTTTGCCTTTATATCATCGTTGACAACTTTTCAATTATTCTCAAGTGGCTCTTCACTATCTCAGTTTAGTACCGTTCAAAACCAAGTACTCAATAACCTCAAGTCCATGCCAAAATCTTCAAAATTTTTTGGACTTTTTGGGTTTATAATCAATTTTCTTATTTCTATTCCTTTCTCCGATCAAGAACAACCCAAACAAACAACCTCTGCCCCTACTTCTTGGCGGCTACATCTTGGTAATTTTGCCTCTACTTTACTTAATACCTCGATGATGGTATTTTTCACACTAATTGAATCTTCACCACTTGCCCTATTAGGCCTTAACATTCACTTCAGACTTTTATTTGCCATCCCCTTAACAGCAGCCCTTTCTTACTATAGTTTTTTTCAGTTATTTAATCTCTCCAAAGAGACCTTACTATTACCCCTCAAAGATCTAATGAATTTCAAATGGCATGAGTGGGTAGATACCTTCGTTGTATTAACCTTTATCATGTCATCTTGGACCTTCAGTGGCCCTACTGCATTCATCATAACCTTAATCTTATCCGAGCTTATTAATGCCCCAGACCTCTGGCTCATGATTTCGAATCCTATGACTCATTTTCAACCTTTGAAACTCATTGATGCTGTCTTTGTACCTCATGGCATAGAAAAACTCAGTTTGTCATTAATTAATAAAGCAACATACACATCACTTCCCGAAAAACTATACCGATTATCTATGCGGTTTTTGACCTATACAAGCACATCCTTGATCTTCCATCAGTCACTAGGATCTGCCGTACCGATATTAAGTTCAACCTTAACCGTTTTTGCCCCTAATATTATCAATTCTTTTACACTTCCTCTTCATAGTAACGTCAACTATAAAAAGTCCGATCTAAAAAATACCTAAAAGATTTAGATTAAATTTGGCGTCGTTTCTATGCATCAGAATCATTTGACAATTAATCTTATTCTAAGTATTGTTTATTGATATCTGCAGGTGAATAGTACAGATGAAACTCTTACAATATTGTCAACGATTCTGGTCAAAAGTATGTGACATTATTGATATAAAATACCAAGATCTCTCAACAATAATAGTTATCATGTACCAAAGTCATACATTTGACCTGTTGGGTGTTTGGATAATCTTATTAGCACTAACCATTCTCTCAATATATAGTACCATCATACTCGTGTCATTATGCGCCTATCTTACTTTGGGCATCTATTGTACAATTTATTACCAATATCAGGGCAATGCAAGGTTATTCTTTTCAGCGTTAAAAGATGATATAGATTCAGATTTAAAAAATGATCCAAATAAGTACTTGATGACTTACCTTCAAAATATATACGATACACTAACAGAAAATATTGAAGAGCTGAAAATTTTTATACTAGATTGCGCCTACATGACAAAATACTCATACTTTCCATGGGTTGATAGAATAATTCCTTATATTTTTCAAAACAACCTCAAGCAAAAAGCTAAAGCTAATCAACAAGCATTCATCGGACCAAGTCAACTCTTACCTTATACCATCAACAAGCTAGAACCCATCACCAATATCTACCTAAGAATCAAGTATTTTATGACATCGTTATTGTCTATTGAAGAAGCATTGGCCGTAGCCCAAACCTACTATGCCAAGATGATTTCAGAGCAACTAAAACAGTTCGAGTCTATCCATTTAGATCTTAATCGTAGTAGATGCTCAACATCTGATCTAGCATTAATCATAAGATCCTCAAAGGATATAACATCCCTTGATTTGGCGCATAGTTCAGTTAAGGATGAGGTAATTGAGGTATTAGCTAAAAAACACCCTAATATAAAACAATTAGATTTATCGGGTACTTATATTTCAGAGAAAAGCCTCGAGATCTTGAGCGATAACTGCAAACAACTTGTCGCATTAGACCTTCGTTGTATGTTCAGAAGAATAAAGTATTGTGATGCCTTTAAAAACATCAATCAACAAATCAAGACCAACCTAGACAGATCTAGCCAGAGAGGTTTACCTGACTTCGTCAGCAGATAGCAACGAGCCCCACGCAATAGATAAATCTTTACCGATTATTAGACCCACCTTGACTATCTTTGCTCCACATCTTATTCTTCTTCATCACAAGCAGCATACATATGGCCTTCTTGTAAATCCTCACTCCAAAAGTATTGATCAGAATCATAATAATCGCAGTACCCCTTATCTCCATCATTTTTATAGGATTTATCTTTCATTGTTGTATCCACAGGGATTTGACATATCTTTTTAGGTTCTACCATCTTGCTTGCAATTCCATCCCAATGAGAAAACATAATCTGCATAAAATAATTGCCATCACTTTCTATTATACTCTCAGCTTGATAACCCTCCTCTATCAGCGATATCATAATCAGTGCCGAGATAATAATCTAATACTTTGTTATTTTCACAATCACATGTCACGCCTGCTGTCGTATCTTCTTCTCTAGACTCAGCTTGTCCAGCTGAGAGTACTTGTACGAGTCTCCTATGGTACACTGATACCAGCTGCTAGAACATAGAATAGATACATCCAACTAATTATGTGATATTGTGGAATAAGTGAAATGACTAAAAATGAAAATTTAAGGCATGCTGCAACGTAACAATTAGGAGATCTGTGTGGACCAAGAAGACGACAAACCCAAATCTAATCATCAACAAAGCTTAGATGAACCAATAACTATACAAAACATTCCAAAAACAATCTGGACAATAATCTTTGGGTTGTTAGGTCCCGAGAAACAACTTTGGTTATTTTCTATCACCCAAAACCCTACCCTCTATTTTAGTGAAGGCATAAAAATCTCTAACCGTCTTGATTTACCCTCATTTAACAATAGTTATAGTATTCCCAGCAGCTACTATTCAACCTTACATTCTAAGTGTGAGAATATAACTAGCTTGAAATTGCAATGGAACATTACCGATGAAGCGTTGGGGGCTTTGACTGAGAACTTGAAAGGCTTAACAGACTTGAATTTGCGGGCGTGTGATGATATCACCGATTCAGGACTTGCTGCATTGGCTAGTAACTGTGAGAACGTAACCAGCTTAAATCTTCGCGGATGTAGAAAGATTACTGACGAAACCCTTAGCTTATTGGTTCAGAAGTTTTCTAAAACCTTAAAGAGTTTAGACCTTAGCCTTGCTAAAATTCCTACTAATGGTTTTAAAACTATCGCTCTTAACTGTCCAAACCTAACGAGTTTAAATTTGAAATTCACTAGGGTTAGCGATAAAGATCTTAACTATTTCGTTTTTAATTGTCGAAAACTAAGGAGAATAGATCTGGAAGGTTGTAGATCGCTTTCATCTGTAACGTACTTTAACCTTACCGAGGGTGAAGATCTTAATGAAGAAGTTAAAAAAATAGCCCACATGCAAAAAGCAGATCCTACTCTAAAAGCAGCAAAACTGAAGGTGATAAAGTGCACCCTTACCGATCCATGGCTTGCAAAGCTTATTCCTTATATTGGAAATCTACAACACTTGATTTTATGGGAGTGTAAAATTACCGACGCAGGCATAAAGACATTGAAAGAAAACTGCAAAGAGCTTAACTATTTCAAGCTTGATAACTGTACAGGGTTTTCTCATAATGACCAAGAAGATAATATCATGGAAATAGTTGATAATAATGCATCAAACGCCAGTTATTCAAGCCGATAATGCAGTTGAAATTCATCACAATATGTGTAAAATAGTTAATATATTGGAGCAAGTATGAGCTACATCAACACCCTTTTGGGAAAGTGCCAAGATTACTATTCAAAGGCATGTGACATAATGACTTTAAAATACAAAGATTTTTCTGACATAATAAATATCATTTTCCTAAGTGATACCGTTAACTTTTTAAGTCCCTGGGTGATCTTATTAACACTGATCATACTCTCAACGTATAGTCTTATCATACTCTTGCTATTCTCAGCCTGTTTTACTACAGGCGTGTTTTTTACAGCTAAACGCGAGTATGCTGGCAATATCATGTCCTGTATCAAAGATATTAAACCAGAATTTGATAAGAAGGATGTTATGCCTTGGATTAAAAAAGGCCGTCGCATTTTACATGAAAACCTTAATGAGCTGAAAATTTTTGTCCTAGACTGCGCCTACATGACAAAACACTCATACTTTCCATGGATTGATAGGATAATTCATCACATTTTTCAAAATAACCTCAAGCAAAAACCTCAGGCTAGTCAGCAACAGGTTTTCACACCCAATGACCTATTACCACATTGCATCAACAAACTAGCTTACTTTTCCAATAGGTGGAACATCTACTCAAGAATCAAGTATTTTATGACATCATCCTTACCTATTGAAGAAGCACTGGCCGTAGATCGAGCCTACTATGCCAACATGGTTGCGGAACAGGTAAAGTCCGTATCAATATTAGATCTTTCCTATCGACCCGAGGGGGGCAATAGTCTCGGTACCCGCGATTCAGATCTCATAACTATCCTTAATGCAGCCGATGAATTAACTGCACTTAATTTACATAATTGTGTGTATATTTCTGATAAATCCATTGAGGTATTAGCTAACAAACACCCAAATTTAAAACACTTAGGGTTGTATTTAACTCCAATTTCAGATCAGGGCTTGAAGGTCTTGGGCGAAAACTGCAAACAACTTATCAATCTAGATATTCGTGATTGTAAGTACATCTCTCACACTGCCAGGGATGAGATAATGGAGAAGATCAATAAGAACAACAGGGATGTCTCAAATTACGACGGCGGATGGGGACAATACACTCATTAAGCAAGCTACTTATTTTCTGGTACAAGCCTTAGCTACCGTCAATATATTCACTCCATGTGTTGTTTGGGTTCCTCTTGCTTTTATAAGTTTTTTACACCTTACCCTGAGGACTAATGTACTATCAAGATATCAAAAAAATCATTAATAACCCTAAAAAATGGGGCCTGCCTCCATCCAACGAACCCGGTTTTTTTCCACCCCTCCTACTTGGACTCCTAATCGTTATTCTCGTTGGGAATTTTTCCACCTCATTTGGCAGCATGAATTTCATATCGATGATAGAGTTTTATAACATCCTAGCTCTTACATGCCAACAAACTCTCAAGAAATTTTGACTAATCTATATATTAATTCGTACTATAGCAATAAAAAAAGTGATTAATGCACCCGGGTTATGATACTCTGTAGCTATGAACGATAAATCATCTTTTGTTAATGACGTATTTTCCTCAGTGTCCTCCCGTTATGATCTGATGAACAACCTTATGTCCTTTGGCTTACACCATCTTTGGAAAAACGAAGCCATCCAACAACTCAACTTAAAACCTTATCATAAAGTACTTGATTTAGCTTGTGGAACCGCTGACCTTACCATAAAAATCGCCAAAGAACTTAACCAAGATGGCTTGCTTATCGGCTGCGATGTTAATCAAGAAATGCTCTACATAGGCCGTGAAAATTTACAAAACACCGTTGCCCCTCTTTGCCCAGTTCATTTTATCTTAGGTAACGGACAAGCCCTACCTTTTCACGACGCATGCTTTGATCGAATCATTATTGGCTTTGGCTTAAGGAATTTTAATGCCATCGAAAAAGGCCTCGAACAAATGTACCGCACCCTTGATAACCATGGAATGCTGCTAATTTTAGAGTTCTCAAAACCTAACAATGACCTCTTAAGGTCTATTTATCATGGCTACTCAGATCACTGTATCCCCAACCTTGGGGAATGGGTCACAGGGGATAGAAAAAGTTATCAATATTTAGTCGACTCCATTCGACAACACCCCGATCAACCCACCCTGTTAAACATGATGGAGGATCAAGGGTTCCAAGCCTGTTCCTACCATAATATATTAGACGGCATCGTCTCTATTCATAAAGGGTACAAATGCTAAATAAAACCCTAACAGACATGCTCGAATGGTTCATCAATCATGCCGTGCAATCGAATGACCCAAGCCTAACCTTCCGCAATAAGCTCAATGGCTCCTGGGTCAAATTAAGCATTAAGCAAACAACGTACGTGTTCTATTTCCACTTCAAACCCGATCATATCGACATTCAAACCAACCATAACAAACCCGTTGATGTCAGCATTCAAACCTCTCTGTCAAACCTCCTCCCAGCCAATAATAATCAAGAATCATTATCCATTGAAGGAAATATCTCGGTGGCTGAAAATTTTGCTCACTTCATTCGCTCACTAACCCTCCACCTCTCTTTACCCTCTTGGATGCCCGGTGAAAGCCAATACCTTTTCCAAAGAGTTCAACGTATCTTCTTCGAACATTTTAATCCCCCTAACACACCGTCCCCTAAACCTACGCCCATTGTCGATCAGCTAACGTACTTATATCAATATGTATCTCCTTTCATCAACCCCAAAAAAAGTCATCAGGGAGATTCAAAATGATCCAAGCCCTCATAAGAATGATGGCAATCTTTGCATCTGCTATTTACTATAGCTTAGATGAACACCTTACCATTAAACCATCCTCTTGTTTTGGCTTGCTAATCCCACCCATTCGACAACGCAAAAAAAACTACGAACTGCCTGAACGACTAACCCAATTTCTTACCCACCTAGGGCCCGTATTTATTAAATTTGGTCAAGCGCTCTCAACTCGAACTGACATGCTCCCCGCCCCCTATATTCTAGCTTTATCAAAGTTACAAGATAATGTCCCCCCCTTTGACAATGAACTTGCACAACAAAGGATTACTCAATCACTTCATCACGACGTTAATGATATTTTCAAAGACATTGAAAAGGAACCCTTAGCTTCAGCATCCATCGCCCAAGTGTATTCAGCCACCCTGATGAACAACGAAGAAGTCGTCATTAAAGTAACCCGCCCCGACATCCGTAAGAAAATCCACAAAGACATTGACCTTATGCGTAAAATTGCCTGGGTGCTAGAATTATTTATGGACAAAAATCAAACCAGACTTCAAGAGCTCATCAGTGAATTTGAAACAACTATTTTCGACGAACTCGATATGATTCGAGAGGGCGCTAATTACTCACAGCTCAAAAAAAACTTCAGCTCATCCGATCAACTGTATGTCCCCAAAGTCTACTGGGACCACACAACCCAAGATGTGCTGGTGCTTGAGAAAATACACGGCCTTAATATTAATAAAATTAGTCAACTTAAAAAACACGGAGTCAACCTAAAGAAACTAGCTGAAAATGGTGTTAATATCTTTTTTACCCAAGTATTCAGAGACAGTTTCTTCCACGCTGATATGCACCCTGGCAACGTTTTTGTTGATATCACCCAACCGAAAAACCCTAAATACATTGCCATTGATTTCGGCATTATGGGATCTTTAAATAAGGAGGATCAATACTATATTGCCGCTATCCTCATGGCATTTTTCAAACAAGATTACCGTAAAATTGCTACCCTTCACATTGAATGTGGCTGGGTCTCCAAGAACACTCGAGTGGATCAATTTGAATCAGCTATTCGCTCTGTCTTGGAACCTATCTTTGCTCGACCTATCAAAGATATTTCCTTTGGACTCTTGCTGATGCGATTATTTCATGTGGGTAAACGCTTTAAACTCATCGTCCAACCCCAATTGCTTTTATTACAAAAAACTCTGATGAACATCGAAGGCCTGGGTCGAGAACTTTACCCTGACCTTAACCTATGGGACACCGGTCAACCCTACTTAGAAAAATGGTTGAGTGATTACCATAGCGTTTATCAATTAAAGTCTAATTTTCAAGAACAATGGCCAAAATGGTTGCACCAATACCCAGAAATACCCAATTTACTGTTACAACAATTAAAACAACCTCGCCCCCTGCCTCCATCCCCACCATCACCTTTAGTGTACTTCTTAAGTGGCATGGCAGTTACAGTATTAACCCTCATCATGCTTCAATGGACGATTTATGTCTAAAAAGTGCCTAATCATTCTCCTTCTATGCAGTCAAATTAAAGCATTAACACTGACTCAAGCCATTGAGAACTCCTTACAATCTAATACTGATCTCATGGAAATAAAACAGCAACAACAACTTGACCAACTTGAAATAATCAACCAACGGCAACAGTTATACCCCTCCATCAACCTAAAAGGCCTGGCTCAATGGAATAAGCATCATACCAACACCGAAGATGCCAGCATCGATTTGAATTGGACCACAGCCCATGGAACTAACCTAGTAGCCCACCTTCAAGATGGACACAACGATAGCCTAACCTTAACTCAACCCCTGCTTAAAGGGTGGAATAGCCAACTTAACCGCGCCCCTATAACAAAAGCCATAAACAAGGCTAGATTAACCCATATCAAAAGCATTGAACTACAAAACCATGTTATTAAACACACCTTTGAACTCTACCTAACAACCCTGCTAAAACACCAAGAACTTGACCTTAAAAAGCGCGCATTGAACGAAGCAAAAACCAATTATTTAACCGGAGAAAAACGGTACCATAAAGGCAGCCTTGCTAAACTTGAATACCTGGAGCTCCAACACTATTTTTTACAAGCCAAACTTAACTTTCAACAAGGTGAACAGTCCCTGGCTAACGCTAAAAACAACCTGTCACTGTATACCCATACCCCCATAAAAAAAACAATCATCTCTAAACATTTAAAAGTAATCTTACCTGACAAACTACCCAAAAACACCCCCCCCCACTCCAAGCTCATTCATCAAAACCTCTCAATACGTCAGTTAAATATCCAACTGAAACAAGCGTCACTCAATTTACAACAAGCCAAGGAAAATAAAAATTGGGACCTTAACTTCATCTACAAACGTGAAAATTCAAACGACCAAAGCGCAGGGCTTTCTCTAGACATCCCGCTCTCCACAACAGCAAAAGATCTGGCCATTAAATCACAAAAACTGCTAATATCTCAACTTGAACACCAACGAGCCAACCTTACCAACCACTTAAAACAAGACCTGGATAACGCCCAGAACAACCTACAACAATCTTTTACCAGCATGAACCTCGCTGAACTTGAAGTTCAGACCACCAAAATCAAACATCAAGCTAGCAAAATAAAATTCAAAAATGGTGATTTACCCTATTCCAAGCTCACTGAAGCCTATGATAAGTGGTTGACTAGCCTACTAAATCAACGGTCTTTGCAAATCGAATACATGCTCGCAATCTTGGTCTATTATGAAAAAACAAATCAATTGCACCAACACTGGAAATTCATTGCTAACACTTCCAATCGCCCCTAAGTTTTAATGCTTTTAACCCTTTCTCTATAGTTCGACCCTCAACATCAGAATGACACTCTATTCAAATATTTACAAACTCAATAAAAATGAGTAATATGTACCGATGAGAGGTATACCTACATGAAAAACCAAACCCTATTTATCACGGCCACCCTAATGCTTTATTTACTGTTAAGCTACGCTAACATGAATGCAGTCACACCCTCTAAAAACTTTACCGTGCCCAACCTAGACCCCCACCCATTTAGCTTGGTAGGTAGGCTACAACCGTATCAAATAGAAATGATAACATCCCCCAGTGAAGCTACCATTCACGCTATCAATAAACATGTTGGTGATACCGTTAAACCGAATGAAACCCTGCTAACCCTGGATGATGAAGCCGGAAAAAATGACCTTATTAACTTAATCACTTCGCTAATAGATGCTGAAAAAAACTACCAAACGGCCCAACATGAATACGCCCTGAATCAAGAACTCTTTCAATGCGGAAGCGAATCCAAAAATTCACTTCTAGAATATGAGAATAAATTAAAAGCCGCTAACATCACTGCCATCAAAACACGCCAACAACTCAAACAAACACTGCAACATTACAAGCTCTCATGGGAAACGATTGAACAGTTAATTAAGTCGCCCCCTCAAGCTTTTGAAAAATTCATTGAAAAACCCCTTTACAAGCACATTGTATCCCCCTCTCATGGCATTGTAGAATCGACCGATAAACCCTTAGCCTTAGGTCAACACGTTAAATCAGGTGATAATCTTTACAAAGTCTCCAATGTCTCCTCCTATAAAATCACTATCGATGTCCCCGATAAACTCAGAAAGCATCTACAAACAGGACAACCCCTCTTAGTCAAGGACTATCATAACGCCAACCATTATTTTTCAGGGTACGTGACCCAGATTAAGTTGATCCAAGAAAATGATTTAGAGCGTTTTCAAATGATCATAACCCTTCACCCAGACCATGCCCCACAACTTAGTATCGGCATGCCCATTGAAATTTTGATTTCAAAATCCACGTTACCCATCACAATCCCTGCCCACTACCTGATTGAAAAAAATCATCAGTATTGGGTCAAAAAATGGTCTAATCATGCATTCAAACTTCATGCCGTTAACGTTGACCAAGTATCCGACAATCAAGCCAAACTCTCCTCTGGGTTACTTCCAGGCGACCGTATTTATCATGATAAAACTGCATAACATCACCAAAACATTTAACGATGTCATCGCCTTAAAGCCCCTTACTTTTTCGGCTAAACAGGGCACTTCAACAGCCATATCTGGTCCTTCAGGTAGTGGTAAAAGCACCCTACTGAACATCATAGGTCTACTGGATAAAAGTTCTGAAGGAGAATACCTTCTAGAAGACCAACCAGTGTCTCATTTAACCCCAGACCAATATGCCTCCTTGCGCAGAGAATACTTTGGCTTTATCTTTCAACATTATTACCTCATACCCGAATGGTCTGCTCTCGATAACATTCTGCTGGCTTCTCGCTACCACCCCCACAACCATGATAAAAACCACCTCAATTATTTATGCGAAACCCTAGGAATTACAAACATTTTATCTCAATCCAGCCATGTATTATCCGGGGGCCAACAACAGCGAATAGCCATCGCCAGAGCCTTGCTAATGAAACCTAAAGTCCTCATTGCTGATGAACCCACAACAGCCTTGGATGAAACCCATGCAACCACCATACGCAACTTACTCATTCGTATTTGTAATGAACTGAATCAATGCCTGATTTTAGCCACCCATGACGATCGCTGGCTATCCTCTTGTGATCATATTATTAACCTAGATGCCCAGCCATGAGCCTGTTGAAAGATATCTTAGCCTGCTTACACCCGAAGCGCTTGTCACATACCCGAACCTGCCTTTGTCTGTTGGGCATGATGATCTCGGCTTGCTGCATTACCACCTTACTACAATGCACCGAACTTTCTATCTATTCCACTCAAAAAGAATGGCAACAACTAACCCCTCACCTACATTACGTATCATTGGATTCTAAAAAGTCATTTTTCAACCTTAAAAATTACCGATCCTGGTATCATCAGCTCGATGATAAAATCGTTGCCATGAGCCCGATCCTTCAAAATCATGATCGGATTAAAACACTTGAAAAAAAACCCATTCAAGCTTCAATCGTTGGGATTGATTCCCCTTTTATTCAGCTAACAAACCTGACCATAGTGTCTGGAAAACCTGCCCAGGTTGATACCCCTCAATCCATTCTGATTGGGTTTGATTTAGCGAAAAAGCACCACCCCGACCCTTCTAAGCTCGTCGGACAACAATGGGTCATTAAAGGAAACATCTTCACCATCGCCGGCATCCTAACTAAACAACATAATAGCTTCATCTCTGTGGACTTTAATTGGAGTGTTCTATTGAACCTTGAGGACTATGAAACCCTATTTCCACTTCCTTATGTGAATCAAGTGTTATTACAAACACCCAACGGCGAACTCAAACCCATTATCAACCCACTCTCAACCTATTTTGACAAGCCTCAATTTTTTATCACTGAACCAGAAAAGATGATTGAATTATCCACGCTTTATCAAAAACAATCTGCACGCTTAATGTTAGCTATTGGGCTAGTTAGCTTACTCATGGGGGGACTTGGCATCATGACCATGATGTTTGGAATGATTGCACAACGACGAAGAGAAATCGGACTACGGCTTACCCTTGGAGCAAAGCCTCACCACATACAAATACTCTTTCTTGCTGAAGGTTCCTTGTATGGCTCTCTCGCTAGCACGGTTGGGTGCGCGGTTGGCTACCTGATCGCTTGGCTCATCGCCAACAATAACCAGTGGGAATGGGTAACTTTTTTATCCCCCGGCCTGTATGCTCTAATGTTAGGCATGAGTACCTGCATTATTTTTTCCATTCTGCCAGCAAGAAAGGCCAGTCTATTGCAGCCCATTGACACCCTACGGCACCGGTAATGAAAAATATAATACATATTTATCTTATAGGTAATAACATTAACCTAGAAAACCATCTACCCCACCTACCCAACCAAGAACAACACCACTTGACTCAATTAACCTCTCAAGTCAGCCAGCAAAACTATCTGCTAAGCCGAAGCTTATTACGGCAATTGCTAAGCCCCCTGCTATCCCTGCCTCCCCACAAGATAAACTTTGAAAAAACCCCCTCAAAAAAACCCATTCTTGCCCCTACATATGGCCTAACTAACCTGCACTTTAACATCAGTCACTGCCCTGGGGCTATCCTGATTGGCCTGCATGAAAAACCTATCGGTGTTGATCTTGAAAACATTAACCGACCCTGCTCCTTCCTTAAACTTGCCAAAAGACACTTCACACCCGAAGAATATCAAGACTGTAAACGACACAATTCCATCCATTACTTTCTTCAATTATGGACCTTGAAAGAAGCTTATGCCAAATCAATGGGGCAAGGTATTTATGCTTCATTCAAATCCTTCACCGTTCAAAACACCCACACATCAAACCCTTCCATTAAAAATAAAAAAAACCAAGTCACACTCCAATCACATACCTTGGATAACTACATTATAGGCCTGGCTATACAACACCCAAAAGCACACCCTCTGCCCATCGTTAACCACACCCTCAAATAAATTAACCAAATAGTTTGCATGCTTTTATCCATAGGCTTAACATGTCATCACCGTTAACTTTCCAACTGATATGCCAAAAGATCAAATTGATACCATCTCCATCAACCAACTACAAGTTGATTGTATTATAGGTGTTTTGCCTGAAGAACGTATTCAACCACAGCCCCTGCTTATCTCATTAGACATCGAGACTGATTTTTCCTCAGCCGTTCAACATGACGATATTGCAAACACCCTTGATTATAATCTGCTGTCAACCATCATCAGCAACATGGCAATAAAGGGTAAATTTCACCTCATAGAAACCCTTGCTGAGAACATTGCTCAATACATCTTATCCCTACCCAAGGTCTTCAAAACCAAAATAACCCTTCAAAAACCCCAGGCTCTTGCCAACGCGAAGAGTGCAGCTGTAACCATTCAACGATCCAACGACACACATGACTCAAATAGCCCTTAGCCTTGGCTCCAATATCAACCCTAGGCATCATTTAAGGTCCGCCATCAAGGAACTTCATAAAATCCTCAATGATATAACAATCTCCTCAACGTACATAACAGCTCCGTGGGGCATGCTCGAACAGCATAACTTCCTTAACCTTGCCCTAACTGCTCATTCAAATTTTTCTCCTATTGAACTTCTTAAACAATGCCAACATATAGAGAAAAAGCATCACCGACAAAGATCCATTGAAAACGGACCCAGAACTCTCGATATCGACATCCTTCTTTACGGAGACAGCATCAACGATGCTGATGAACTAATACTCCCTCACCCAGCACTATGTGATCGAGACTTTATGCTGATACCGCTCCTGGAAATAGCCCCCAACATCATTCATCCAACCTACCAACAACCTCTAGCAAAATACAAAGAAACAATTAAATATCAACAGATTTTATCAACAGAACCCCACCACCTTCTCAATCAGACTCCCGAAGAAATAGCCTAAAAGTAATACCCAACAAAAAGCACCACCATAAAAACCCTTCCAACAGTTATATTTATACTATAATCAAGTAAAAGAGGGTTGCCATGAAAAAACATCTTATCACCCAACTACCTGCTGGCCTACACAGCATGTCTTTTGATGATACGTCAAAGAAGCTTGGGGGCGAAGAGCTGATTGACTGGAAAAACTACCAACCCATTTTTCGTCAAAAAAACCACTACCTAAGCAACAAAACCTTTAAACTAGACACTCTCATTGCCTTAAAAGATACCGCAACCGATCAATTTTTTATGCTCAGTGAAGCTCACGGTCAGTATGTCAAAATCAATGACCCTACAGTCCTTAAAACACTTCAAAACCCACAATCTGAAGAACCTTTACCTCCGCATCAAAACATCGGAGTCGTTCATCAATTAAGGGAAGGTAACCCAGCCAGACTTGACCTTTATCATTTAACTCTTCCAAATAACACCCCTATCCAAGCCATCAACAACGAGGTTCAAACCTTATCCACTAAAATTGCTCATGTAACACCTCGTCATCAAGACCTAGGTTTTCATGAATTATCCCATCACATTTCCTTAGATCTAAAGTATAAAAAAACAGGTGACCCAAGCATTGATTATACAAGAACCCCGCTGATATTTAAGCAAGGAAATCGCATGATATGGCATGTAAATAATGAAAACCATACCCTCCAACAGGGGACATTTGAAAAACTTCCTCATCATGATAACATGACTGAAGAACAGTTGTATAACCAAGCAATCCATACTTTGCTGGAAATTAGGCCTAACGATGATCATGTTTTTAAAAACATCTTAAAACAACCTGCCATGATGGCACAATGTTTCCATTATTACCCAACAAAAATCATCCAAGAAAGATATGATACCCTACAATTAGAGGCAGGCCCGATGATCATTGAGGCCTCTAAAGAAAAACTAAGCGTCTCATTTTTAACTTACAACCTATCTGTTCAACGAACAACTCATGGAGACTATACACTTTTGGTAAAAGATGAGGGTGATTCTTCGGTGAATGAATTAACCCTAAGCCCATCAGTTTATAAAAACTTAATTGAGAAGATTGATGAAGTCATTAAAACACCCGAATGGGTCGAAAAGATGAGTCAAGATCCTGAGAAGCTGTCTGAACAACTCAAAAAGTTAATCTTAACCAAAGCTCTTGAAATGAAACTTATCAAACCCTCCAGTCAATTACTGATTCCTTCGATTGCCAGTTGCTCTTTAGATATTGATAAAGCCATGAACGTTAACCTTACCTCACTTGATGTCTACTCGGACCCTGAAATTTCAGATCTTATTACACTGTCTCCTCTACAGGCTGTTCCTAGCTTTATTCCCAATGATAGCTTCACCTCAATCAAATATACATTAGCGCATACTCCTGTCAGCGACCCTAGACATCAACAAGCCGTACAACGCGTCATGGAAAGGTCTTTATTTATCGCCTTCAAAGCCCTTGAGGAGCCTCAACTATCCAGAGCCGAATTGCATGCTTATGCCAATTATATGGACTATAAAAACACCAGAAAAGAAGTCAACATCCTGTTAGATAGACTGTCTTGTGAAGACTTAACCGATAGGCCTAACTTAACTCAAGCTTTATTATACTTGTCATCGCAACTGAATACCTCACCTCATGCTCTGCAGCAAAAAATAGGCCATCAACTGAATCATCTGCTGCTGAATCATGGAAAAATCAACATCAAAGCTATTCCACCCATAGATTTCTCTGTGCCATTATTTCTACAAACCAATCACAATGCTTCAACCTATGGCCTAACCTTTAAGCATCCAACGCTCGAAGATCAGCAAATTGATTGGGGAAACTACACACCCCTACTTGATTCACAGCATCAGGTCATTGCCTTGAAAGACAGGCAAGGTAAATATTACCTACTGAATACATCCAACCATTACGTCAACATCACTGATGCCACTCTCATTGATCAATTAAATACCTTGGCTGTTAATAACCATGCCATCAAGGTCAATCCAGCCATAATTTCGTCTTTTCCTGACCACGTTGCTTTAGTGACATCCGAGTTTAAAGACAATTATTATTATCAAAGCTGCTTTACCCTCAGGTTGCCAGATAACACCGCCATATCTGCCAACACTGAACCTGCTATTAAAGTGCAAGTTAATAACATTGACCGTGAAAAGATCAGTCCAATCATCCCTCCCAAAGATCCCAAAGCCCAACGTCAAGAGCTAGCATTATCTTTGGATCAGATTATTGCCCATCAAAACAGTCGAACCAACCCAAAACAAGATTATGATCGCAAAGCCTTTTACTTAGACCCTCAATATGGTCAGCTTATCAAAAAATCAAAAACCACTACTTTAGAGCAAGACCTTGATGTTTTTTTTAAAAGCTATCAAGTTCATCCTCCTGCATTAAATCAATGGAAAACGCTTCTTTTACAAAAATCAGGCATGCAATCACAAAACTTTGAAGCTTTGGATGTCACTATTTTTGCCAACAGTCTTAATACGCCAACGACCCCGATACCTTTAACCAAAATCTACCGTTATTCAGCAGAAAAGAAATCCTTAATCATCCCAACACACACCTTATTTCTTAACTTAGGAATGAATGAAAAAGGAAAATTTGAATACCTAAAAACCAAGAAAGACGGCTCTATGAAAAGAGTCCTGGTCGACGCCATCCATTACGCTGATTTTGAACAAGAAGTAAAATCAACACTAAACAGTGACGATAATATGGTAAATATAGATCATGACCCAGCCAGAACCATTCATCAAGTTGTGCACAAAATAGCCCTGAAACACAAAATCATACAACCTGGTGAACGCTTAAACATTCCTTACCTAGGCAACTTAAAACTTGCGATTAACCCACAAGGAAAAACCAAAATTCTAGATTCTAGCTTTTATTCCAACACCCCAAAATTATTTCATCCTGCTTTAAATCTCCCCCCCGAATTACTTAATAAAACCATGGAAAGAAAACTTAAAAAAGCTTTGTACACTGCCCCTGATAAGTCTCTGACTCAGCAAACCTTAAATAAGTTATTAATTAGAAGCTTCTCACTAGCGCTAACTGTTCAAGAAAGTAAATCTCCTCTCCCTCCTAACGCTATTTCGAAAATAGCTAAGCGCATTCCAGAACTTAATGACAAAGAGTTGACAGTCAACCTGGAAGCCTTCATGGCCAAAGACCCCTTTTTAAAATTAGTGCTGCCTGTAAGCTTGGATAATACAGCTAAAATCCCTTTAGTTCTGGGTTGTCTACAACAACAATTAGCGAAAACAGCCGACCCTTGCAAACAACAGTTTGCTGACTATATTGCTGGAACCTTAACGTTAGCATTGCCGCACCACGATAAAATGACCACGGAGCAAACGATAGATAACATCTTGTTACTTGCTCATATTATTGAGCCTCTTATGAACCCTGACCTTTCGAAAGTAAAGTACATGTACAAAACATTGCATCAGCTGAAAGACTATGGCTATAAATACAATAACAACCTAAACAATCAACACCTTGAACATCTACCCCTGTTAAATAAAATCACCCACTATGACCCGAAGATTAATAGTTTAATTATCTTACAAAGCAAACTCAAAAACTCCACCAATGCTCAAAAAAAACACTTGTCAGATTTAATCTCTACACTCCTAAAATCCTATCACCCAACACTGGATACAACCGCTGTAAAAAAAGCACAAAAAGCCATAACAGCCGCTTTACCACGTCATTCATCTAACCCAACACTTAGACCTCACGATAAGCCAATTCCCCAGCTAGTAAAATTACAAGAGTCTATCCAAAGATTGAAAAGTTTTTCGGCAAGAATCAGGGGAAAACGAGCAAAAAAAGCACCCCAAGACGAAAACAAAAGTCCTAATCCATTACGAAGAAAATCAACACCCAACAATAAGTAATAACCAGAGCACCTCCAACAGCTGAAAGCTAAATACTGATAGCGTCTCCTTGCAGGGCAGCATCGATGCATACTGTACCGGTATCGAGATTATCCGTTCAAAATGAATATAAATTTTATTTTACAACCACTTGATTTTATGTCATAGTTATGAAAAATCAAGGTGCTTTAAATGATAACACTCTTAAAAATTGCTAAGCAAGCCGCCATAAAATCAAACGATCACATCCGAAAAAGCATCCTACAATTAATTCCCCAAACCAAAGAATGGAATTATGAACTCATTCAAGCACTGACTAACTTAGATAGTGCAGAGTATTTTCAGAAGATTATAGAAACACCCCACACACTTTTATCGTTCACCGAGTTACTCCAACAAGATAAATCCTCAAACATCATGAAATTACTTCGTGATGCCAAAAATAAAGAGAAAAAAAGTGCTGTCCATGGCCTATTAGAGTTATGTCATGCGCTGAGTCAACACAAAAAGGTACCCTCTCTTCCTTCGGGCAGTGAAATATTATCCTATTATTCTGATCTTTTTACTTGGGACAGAAGGTTTGATGAACACACTGATTTCCTTCACGATTGCCTATCACTTAACATCCCCAGAAATGACGATGACCGTGATGCTTTACAAGCATTCATCCGTGTGCTAGAAAACCAACTGAGCAATGGGGATAGTAAGAAGGTTGATCAAGCTTTGTTCAAGCCTCGTAGCAACCTCATCTTAACCCTTCATAAAACACGACAAGCCTGGAATGGAAAACTTGATTTATCCTTCTTCTGTTCTGATGAGAATAATCGTAACTGGAATATAGACTCAGATTACTACTATCTTATCTTAGAGAACCTCAATGATCATGATCGTCAAACATCCTTTCCAAGACGACAAAATATTTTTCTAGACACTAGGTATTGGAACCCACTCTTCGTATCAATCGAGCTCCAACAACAGGATATTACTGAATTTTTGAACGTTAAACCACAACAAATCAAACGCTTCCTTGTCCGTTTAATATGCACCTCTGAACCCATTGAGACAGCACGTCAAAAAGCACTCACCATTTTGGATCAACTGTTGTCATTTGCTTATCCGCTTGACCCCTCATTTTATAGCGTGATTTTCTTCACCTTAAGTCGTCTAAAGACTATTGCTAATGAAAAAGATCAACCTAAATTATTTTCTGAAGCTTGTCAAAAAATGATGATTCAATGGCTGTTAAAAAAACTAGACGAAACACCCCCAGACCACCTGGCTAACAACACACAAAAAACCCTCATTTTCGGATTACTTGCCCCATCATCATCGTTGCTGGAAATCCTTCTAAACAACCCTAGATCATCCGCAGCTATTAACTTACAAAAGCCCCTAACCTGGTGTTTTGATGAGAATGAAAACCTAGTTTCCAAATGGGTACTCGAACATTCAAACTCTGCTGTAACTATCATCGCTTTATTACAAACCATGCCTAACATCAAAGATCAACTGAACAAAATAGTCGCTATTCAGTCACTACACATCAACGACGAACAAACATTCAACCAACACCCCTTCCTGGAACTGATCAAGAAAGACATCAACTTCTGCATTGACTGCCTTAAGCAATGCCGTCATAACAACCCTGAAACCTTTAATCAAAAATTACTCAGCGAACTTGTTCTGTTAGCCTACTGGCAAAAAGAGACCCGGTTACATCAACTAGAATACCTTATCGGCGACACTAAAACAGGTGCTGATACTCAACATACAATCCAAATAGACAGTAACTCGCTTTATCAGGGGCTTAAACCACATCCTGAAAGCACCTATCGCTTACTAACGCTGATTATCCATCGCTTACGCTCAATCAGTCTATACTCGTCCTGCAATCGAAAAACTTGAATTCATAGCACACAAACTCATTGTAAATGGAGCGAACTATCACAGCTCTACTGAATTTGAACCCTCAGCCTTAGAAAACTATTGGCTATATTTGCATGAAAACCCTCATATAAAACCTTTACATCAAACTCTTGAAGGTTATTTAGAATGGCTCTATAAGCTTCCTGCCCTCCCCAATAACAAATCTTCTTTGCCCTGTCAATCATTCATCCTCTTTGACAAACTCTTTTATGATGGTATTGATAGAATAAATAATATCGAAAATAAAGATCAAAAAGAGCAAAACCTGAAAAACATTAGGACTATCTACGAAACTCTCTTATTTAAACTCAATGTTCCGATATTCTCATCATCCAATGAATCCAGAAACACTAGAATATCTAACATGGAGCTGTTCCTTTGGTCTGTGAACATATGTCATCCAAAGTTAATTGCTAAAATCCTTAAAAGCAACCACTACGATGCCTTCATCAAAATCATCAACCAATGCAATTTTTCATATGACTCCTTTGTGTATTCTTTTACCCGTTTTGATAGGGAAATGCTTCTTGAAATTATCAGCGATCAAACAATAACTTTGAGCTTCACAGCCTTGTGTAATCTGCTTAAATATCTCATTGACGCGCAATGGTCGAGTAAAAAGGACTCATTGTATCCCTTAATGGTAAACCATATAATGAAGAGATTTTCAGATGAAGACTTAAATACACCCAGAAAAATTTTTGAGGGATGGTACGGCGGTCCTAAGGTAGATGAATACCTGAAACCCATCTATCCGTGTCCACAAGAATTAACCTTGACATCTTATGCTGTTTTCAAAAAAAACACCGATTTTCTCCAGGCATTCTTTAATTCAAAATCTACTTATCACTCCACTTTATTTGCAAAAAACGAACATCAAAATGCCTATGCATTTTTGTGGGCATGGGTTACTCAAGCATTCGATTATGAAATTAAAACAAAACGATACCGCACATCAGATTATACAAGAAAAGACCCTAAAACACTTAACTTTTTGATCGATAGGATACAGCCCAACGACCCCATCTTGAAACTACTGCTTGACCTTTTTACAATTCTTTACGAGAAAGCAAAACAAGTCCCCAATGAATGGACTTATCATGGTGAAAAACACTTTCAGAGGCTGGTTGATAACATGCTGCCTTGCCACTTTTTTCCTCATCATATGGGCGCCCAAACACAACAACATCAGCCCCCAACCCTACTTCAGATAATCGAGAAAATTGATGTTGAAAATTCCTCAGTTCTTCCCGTAAGACTAATGTTTATATTGTGCCATCGCCTGAAAGCCATCATGATAGATGAGACAACATCACCAGAAATAAAGCAGCATTGCCTTTCCTCTATTACCTTATTAACAGAAAAAATCAATAACCCAAGATATACTCGTTATGGTTATTTAAGCAACGATAAGTTGGAACTGCTAAAGTTCATAGATCAACAAGGTAAGCCTAAGCATGAGCAGCACCCTGCAAGCAATTTCGAACAATCTTTTATGCCCGCGATGAACAATGCTCATGATAAAACCGCAACTGTCTTCATAAATTTTCTCTTGAAATATGAATATCATGATAGCAACCCACTATCCCTCTCTGCCTTCATCAACTGGATGAGGTTTAACCCTCTTTTAACACTGCCCAGCCATCCCCTCGAAAATGAACATAGCAACCCAACCCATGAAATGGCTTGTCTAACACAAAAAATGAATCAAAATCAATTCAATGAGCTTATGAACACCCCTTTCTTTAAAACTCTATTCGGGCCTGAGTCCATAAATATTATTGAATACATCATAAACCTGGACGAAACAAATCAGGGAATATTATATTTAGGCACTCATTTTAGGTTAGCAGAGTGGTTTGAAAAACTACTCACCGCTTCTGCTCATATTCAGCACTCAAATGTTGCTCCAAACATCTTAGAGAAAATTGCCGTTTGGGCTATTAGCCAATCTCAATTATCCGTCTTGAAAGGTGTCATTGCAAATGGCTTTGATATCAACGCTGTTTTAACTCTACCTAAAGAAGCCTGTAGTTCCAACGAACACCTAGAAAACGATTCAGAAGTACTCAATCTATCCGTTCTTGAATTTGCCTATTTTAACTTTGCAGAACATCATATTTCTGATGGGATATTACTTTATTTGTATCAAATGGGAGCCTCCCCAGAAACCCTGCACACACTCAAGCAAAGCCTACTTGATATAGCCATTGAAGAAGGCGGGGAAGCCTTACAAATATTAACCTCTGACAGATATAACCTAGCCAATGAAAATAACGTATTAACCCTACCACTCCTGGTAATATACTATGACTTCATAAACCAAGGCCTCTTGTATTCATTACCGGAGAATTCAAAACGCAATATTTTAGAATACCTCGGTGGTGATGAGAACCACTTAACCATACAACAAGGAAGTTTTGTTAACTTAGTCGATAAACAGTACATGAAAGGCCTATCTTATCAATGGATCACTGAGCAATTTTATGCCCATTGCTGGCACGAAAAGGTAGCAAGAACACCCTCCATTAGAGAGAATCACTTTGCCAATCAGTGGGTATCAAACCAAACCTTAACCACACGGCGCATAGGAGGAACGCAATATGTCTTTACCCCACTTTCCTTCAAACTTAACCGTGCACTTCATCCTCCGAAAAAAGGACAAATAACCTTTTCAGGAGATCATCTTCTCAGCATGCTGTTCTATCATCAACAACCCAACCTATGCACGCAGGTGATGATAAATCACCTTTTAGATCGTATCGCCGCATCATCCTTTGATTGCAAAGATAATCCAGCACAGATTGATTCATTAATAGAGGCAATACGTTTTGTGCTGCATACTGCCAAGATCTTTGCCCAGCAAGGCAGTCATTCTGTTAGATTGTTCAAAAACCCTAGTGTATTATCAAACGAAACTCTAGAAAATATTGTTCAGCATTGCATTCAATCCATTCACCTGCTAAAAGATCATCCACAACAATGCTCTAGCCTTGACGAGGCCCTACAAAAAGCATGGGAAAGTAATCTGCTGAAAGAATTGGATAACATCGTTCACCACAAGCAGAAATCAGACCCAGATAAGAAATCAGGCCCAGATAGGTATACATTTCCAGTCCAGGAATACCTATTGTAATGAGTCCTTAAACCCCACTTATATTATCAAGGCTTGATGTGATACAGCTGAAAAGTAATCAGATAGTGCTAATTAGTCTAATGGCCATAAATAAATTGCTCGAATTGATGAAGACAATGAATCATCCTAATGAATTGCATTTGAAAACAAAACGCCCCCCTGACTGCTCCAGTAATGAAGCCCGTTCATTTATCTTTTTTTTCTGGATTTTATACCCTTAATATCAAGAAGCTTAGCACGCAATGAAAACTGATTTTTCCCCTGCATATAGTTCTTCAATGTTTGTGAATTAATACCAAGTTCGTACGCTTCTGCCTTACAATTCTTTATCGCTAGATTTGACTTAACAGGAGTTTTTGACCCTAAGCAATCATGATAATACCCTAGCATAAGTAAACCATATTTCTTGATAACCATGCTCTGATTTTTTCTACACGTCATTCTTTTTAAACTATCTATCATGTAAGAAATCTCACCTAAGTTCAAAAAACAAAGGGCTTTTAGGTAGTGAAAAGTATTCAGCAGATCCATTCTTAGCTGACTTTTAGACCTACAGTTCTCTAGCAGTTCATGATAATGATGAGCCTTAAACATATTAGGCTCAAGACCATCATGCCCTTGCAAATATATCAAAGATAGGTAGCCATTTTTAATCATTAGGTGGTAATAATTTATAGATGTCATGGATTCCAGATAAGATTTCGCCTTAGCAAAAGATTGCTTAACACCCCCTGTACCATCATAAAATATTCGAGCCAGGATAGTTTTGATAATATTCGCCTGTTGTACATCAACCATTTCTTCTTCTGTTAAAAATTGCTGACAATAGTCAACTGATCTTGCATTACCTTTGTTAAAATAAGTAAGGGCTAACTCAAAATGTATCTTAGTTTTCAATTCAAATAAATCATTAACTTCAGATTGAAAGCTCTCACACTGAAAATCCTTATCACCTGAGTATTGTGTGCGTAAATCAAAGTATAAATTGTATGCTAACATCGCATATTTATCTGCTTTAATATCATCTCTTGGGATCCCTTCATCCTCAAAATATATTTGAGCCAACCATTTAAGCGCTATCACTTTATTGATCTGGTTATCGAGATCAAACGTATCATCAATTCTATCGAGAACTGGCAAATCAACTAAGTTTAAAAATTTTATAAAATAATTCACAGCATCAGGAGCATCTTCGTAATAGTGCATGGCATCAACAGCTTTGTCATACGTATCCTCTAATTGCTTTTGCGTTACCTTAAAACGAAAAAGGACTGCCATAAAGTCACCAGGCCCTTGAAACCACGATGTCCATTCAAACCAAGGGTTGAAAAATTGCTTAGTTCCTTGCACTAACCAAGAACAAGTAGAAGCCCTGGGTGTTTTTTCCTGCTTCTCGATCTCATCAATCTGAGCTGTGTTGTTATTGATTTCAGTACACACTTTAGCTGGTCTAGCTTTTCCTACCTGCTGAATCTTTTTCCCAATCTTGACTTTGCATAAATTTTCAAACGCTTTGATGCTATCCTTTAATGAATAAATCTTCGCACTTTTATCCGTGATCTTCTGGCGTAAAAACACGATCAAATCCAACATAACATTCAGTAAATTAACAGAATCACGACAATCAAAAACATCCGGATAAAACCTTAACAGAGCCTCAACAAAAGCGTTTGCTTCTTGCGGGTCTAGCTTGTCATATTGCTTAATGAGCATGGTTGTTAACTTTTCATGCACAATCGAGTGTTTAAGCGTACTTGATATCAGTAATAATTCACCTATAGTCTTGACGGGGTTTGTGTTAGATTTTCTTTTCCAACGTTTGAATGCTTTAAACAGTCCTTTAATCTCTCCATCCTTGTGTAATAAAATATCTACAAACAATTGCGCTGTGGTCTTTTCTTTAGAGTAAGCAAGATAAGTAGAGTCATGGCTACACTTTTCGTAATAAGCAAGCGTCTTAACCGGATCGGAATTAGTTCGCTGTGTTAAAGCCTGTAATTTGAAAAAAACATCATGGCTATCACCGGCATGATCTGCCAGCAATGTTAATAAATTAGCTCCATGCATAATTTCTAGGACATAACCTGCTAGCGCATTATCTTCCCTGTACTGCTGAATCAGCCAAGGTGTTTGATTCAATCTAAAATCCGACCATATCTTGACTGCAGTATCTTTGACCTTTTCCCATAACCCAGTTGATTCAAGGTGATGAATAAACGCTAGACAGATAACCTTTTGATCCTCATGGTCACTCATTTTTGTGATCGACTTCAGAGCAATCTTAGCAAGATGACCATAAACGCCATTAAAAGCTTTTTCATTCTCATCAAATTTAATTTGGACTTTACGTTTATGAAGCTTGATTAACTTGTCTCCATGCTCTAGCAATTGACCCAATCTATTATAATTATAGCTATAATTTTGAACTACTTTTTGCTCTACTGTGAAGAAATGTCGTATTTGCGACTCATGGTGCAAATAGCCTTCTGATTTATGATTCACATACGCTTGGTATTGTATGATGCCATCAATGAACTGATCGATTTCTTCAAAGAAGAACTTATCTAACTTTTGCCTCAACCGTTTTCGTCTTGGTGGTGTTGTGGATCTTTTAGTAGACTTTTTTTTCTGCGAAGATTGTTTTCTAGGTGCTCTGTTGGGAGGCATTTTAGCTTGTGATTGAGTAATAATACCACGCCTTGATGCTAACTTTTGATTTCTGAAAATAAAAGTTAGTTGCGGAAAAGCACTTGCCAAGACCTGCCTACTCAAACCTCTCTTTAGGTCGTCAATTTCGAATATTTTTGGCCCTCCTACGAGGTCATAATGAGCGGCATCACTACTTTTTGTAAAGTTTTTTCGATAATAGCTCTCAAGTTCTAACAGCACTTGTTTTTTAACATCCTCGGCTTGATAAAGCACATCAATGTATTTCAATTTTTTTTCAAAATAATCTTTAATCGGGTCTAATTGCCGAAGAGCTTTCCTGGTAGAAACCTTAAAGCCATGTGGATTACCTCCACTAATCTTTTGCTCTTGCTTGTTAAAAAGCTTTTCAGATGTCTGTTGTAAGGCTGTAACATCTAGGGTAACGGCAGCTGCTTTGGCTCTGTACACATTTTCCATCGCGTGGGTATTTGATTGGGTGACTTGTAAGTTGTTTTGATGTTTTGTTTGGGAGTTTTTGAGCTTATGGTCTTTGATGTGTTGTAAAACATCCTGCAAACCAACTTGGATTGTATTAAAGTCTATCAGATCTTTGCTGTCAGCATCATTATTATCATGGTGTGTCTTCGATGGTTTCAGAACAATAGCCTTTACTGCATCCAAAGCTGTGCTAACATATTCATCTTTATCTAGAGCATCAGTCCTCAAAGCGCTAATTTCCAGACTTAAATTAGACCGCACCGCTTCTAAAATATCTTGAGTTAAATCATCCTTCTCCATCCCCCATTGACCTATAATAGTCTGTATTTTATTCGCGGTTGTTATTCTGGCATCTAAGTTTTTGGTTGAAAGGAATTGTTGCCATTTCTGCCATAACAAACGCGCAGCTTGTATAAATTGATGACCTTCTTCTTTTGTAGTAGTTACTTCAGTGTTACCCTCAGATATACTGACTAATATTTTCTTACAAAACCGCTCATTGGCCCCGTAAAACCCGTAATTATTCATGATTTATCTCATATAATCATACATATAGTAGCAATCACCAATCAAATTGTCAAGATCTCATCATACGACCACCAGGAGCTCTCCTTCCATATCAAAAGCCTAAATCTATCGACAAAACTTCATGAAGTTATTTTACCAGGTTATCACAACCTCTTTATTTAGAAAAAAAAGACATATAAACCAGCAAATTATCAACATGTGTCCTATACTTATTCTAGATTAAAGAAAAGAGGTAGAATTATGGGCGATAAAAGCAAGAAGAAGTCGTGGAAATCCAAACTAGCCACTGGAGCAGGCTATGCCGCCACTGGAGCAAGCTGGCTCGGCCTTTTAGCTTTAGGAGTGTTGACGGGCACTGATTTAAGTATGGCTCACGATGGTGGAAGCAATAAAAAGAAGAAAAAGGCTATTTCTAAGGATGCCCATGTGAAGGCAATAGTAGAGAAAAATCAACAGGAAGAGCGGCAGAAAAAATCACTCGAAGAACAACAAAAAGAAGAACTAGAAACAATCCATAAACATGCAGAAAATAACATTGACTCTGAAGCTGGCAAGGCAGTGATATGCGGTACTGAGGCTCTTATTAAACAAAAACCTACCGAAATCCAAGAAGATGAAAAACAAAAAGCAGAGTCAAAACAACAAGGACAACCTGGAGATGATAACTACGCTTTAATCTGTAAAGCCTCTGATTCAGCTCAAATTTCAAAAAATATCTTTAAATGGCAAGATGACATGACAGCTGCCGGTAAACCTCAAAAAATGGTTATCATTACTGGAGTCGATGATCCCAATCAAGTTCTTGATGAAGTAAACAAAACTGAAAAAATTAGTGGAGCTAATCTGCTCTTCAATAAACCAAAGAACGAACTGGATGATAAAACTAAACTTAAACTGAAGCAAACGAATGACGTTATCGATGTAAAACGAGATGCCGAGAACAATAGTAAAGCAATTAAAGAACTGGAAATAGACACCATTCATACTGAGCAGGAGAATGGCGAACCTACCGAAAAAACCAATCTATTTGATTCACTATTGAAAGTTATTAAGTTAGGCGACGTTCCTAAGAATATTACTGAATCTGCTAAACAACTATGGGAAAAGATGAAACCTGAAGACAGAACCGATGCTTTAGGTCATCTTATGAGCACCACCTCTATAGGTGAAAATGATTTAAAGAAAATCAAGGAACATGGTATTACAATTAATGAAGAAGACCTCAATACAGCAGAAACCAAAAAAATAATAGAATCTAGCACAAAGGGTTTTGTAGAATCAAAAGACCGGTATACATCTGTTAAAAAGACTGTTGAATCTAAAAATAATTTTAAGAATTTAGAGGACAATTTTGAGAAAACTGGTCCTACGGCTAAGAATATAAAAGAATTAAGAGAAGCGACGCAAACTCTTAAAGAGTTGACAGAGGCATCAGATGACATGGAAGGAAAAATCAATACCATAAATACTATAGGAACAACGGAAGGGGAAACCCCTACATTAAAGGAAAAAGCACTGGGTGTCGTCAACAAACTTAAAGATAGCTTTAAAAACATCCAAATGCCCAAAATGGATGATCTAAAAGCTCAACTACAAAAATACAAAAAAGCGGAAGTAGTCATTGAGAATACATCAGCGACCAAGATAAAAAAAGCTTTTAAAGCCTATAAACAAAGGCAAAAATCGCAAACTGAGACTAAATCAGCGGCCAAGATACAAAAAGTTTTTAGAGGATTTTCAGGAAGAGCAAAAGCAAAAGCAGAAAAGGAACAAGTGGCACTAAACAAAAAGAAAGAACAAGCTGCACCAATAATGCAGAAAACAGTCAGAGGATTTTTAGCTAGGCAAGCAAAAAAAGTAAAAGAAGAATCAGCGGCCAAGATACAAAAAGTTTTTAGAGGAGTTTTAGGAAAAGCAAAAGAAAAAGCAGAAAAGTTAAAAATAGATGTAAAAGAAAGCATTAAGAAGTTTGACGAACTTACTAAATCACGAACAAATAAAGTAAGAACCACCCCCGCCACAACTGATGATATTGTTCCCAAATCTGCACCTTCAAGAAGCAAACTAAAACCAACGCCGGGAAATAACCGCCCAAGAAGAATGAGCGTGACTGATGTTGATGTTGTCAAGAGATCAGAACCTCAATCGAGCAAAAGTCTCACCAAGAGTCTCAGAAAATTTAGTGAAAATTTATCCCAAAAAAACATAAAAAAAGTGGAAGATACAGCCGCACCAACCACGCCACCCACGCCAACATTTTTTGGTGGAATCACTAGTTCAGATGCATATAAAAATATTGCTGAGCATGCTTCAACGTTTATGGCATCATGTGTAAATAAGGTAACACAATATATACAAGGTGCGAAAGACAACAAGCAGTCAACAGATCAATCTCCTGTAGCAGCAAACCAAAGCGCAAACACCTCCTCCTTCAAACGAAAATGATCTAACACCCGGACTACTATCATTACACCTTAACCGTAATATCCCGACAGATCGGTATAGGGGTAATCGTTGGAATATTCGGAACAGGCATAGGAACGGAGCTTATTTGAGTAGATGCAACTGGGTTGGGTGATGTAAACTTCAATTCATTTTCAAAGATACCCTTAAGGTCCCGAGAAGATAACGAAATAAAGAATTGATTATTATTTAATGCTTTAAACACATCCATCCAATTATCAGGCACCTTAGTTGATACGAATATTTTAAGAATATCAACAACCTTTTGGGTGGATCTAGCAATAGACTGCCATGTGCAGACCCCTGCACCTGTCGGTAAGCCATAGGCAGCATCTTGATTAAGAAACTGTTTAAACGTAAGGAAGCCATCTGCTACCAGAGTAATAGCACAATATTGCGCTAAGCAAAATGGGTATTTTTGAGGGGTATTGCCATAAGGGGTTAAACCGGTGTTATAACGTCTGGATACCTCTCTGATAACCACAAGGTAATAGGTATGATTTAAAACATCATGATCATCCGTTGCTATTGCTTGTAAATGAGCCTCGCAAGCTTGTTCATATGAACAACCTCGCGCCAATGCTAAAAAGTATCCAGCAATGGCCTTTTCTTTATTTGAGTCGTTATTGATGATCTTCGTTAAAGTTGTGATTATATCTGTATAGGTTCCATCCCCATTAAAACCTCTCACCAAACAATTGCCTGCATGTCCTATGCTAGGCCTATTTTCACAAAGAATATCCGTCGATCCAACTTGATAAACAGTTTGTTGATTAAGTGTCCGGAGCTCTTCCTTAAGATCGTCTCCAATCTTACCCCCATTTTCATCACAGTGCTTACGAAGGTTAGCACTTACAGACTTAGATCGATAACTTTGATATTTATTTGATTTATTCTGCTTAAAAAACCTTCTTAAAACATTTTCGATTTTCGGGATTATCAGGTTATTGGCATCGATTTCAGCCTGAATAACCTGGATCGCAGGAATACCATCAATCTTCACTCTGCCACTAGACGCGTCCTTAAAAGAATATAATGGAACGATGTTGTCATGTAAAAGGTATTGACTCTCTACTTCATTGATAGGGTTAATGAAAAAGTTTTCAAGGTCACCCTGACGTACGATGATGCCCATGTTATTGGGTGAATACAACAAAGGAAAAACATTATTCGTTTGCATATGATTCGCTAGCTCACATAACCTCAGGTCATCAACACTAAAATCACATCGATCATGATGGAGTTCATTTTCTTGTTGAAATTGCAGAACATCCATTGATGAAGCACCTCTCCTTAGTACCCAAGTTAGGTTTTTGGTATCTTGTTGCCTTAAAAAATAATCTGACACTGAATAATTACCATACTCTGTAACCGGCAGATTGAAATAAACCTGAGTATCATCTTGTTGCATATAACCCAAATCTACAAACCTCTGATCAGGTTCTTCTGGAATTAATTGAGTAGGATAAGGTACTAAATTCGTGTGTTGAACATAGTCCTCTTCAGTTTTGTAGAATCCTTTGGATACTTCTTGAAAAACTCGGTGTTGCATCTTTTGATTTAAAAACCTTGATAAATCTTCTATATTCAAGCGCAGTAACCTTGCCTTGATTTTGTTCAGAAAACAAGCCTTGTTTGAACGCGTTGCTTCTACCAAAATATTCACATCAGCAAGGTGTCGATTTCTTTCAAAAACCCCTGTTGTCTTCTGAGAATAATAATTATCATGATCCCTGGATGTTACCATAATATCGGTGTGCTCCAGTAAATAATTAAAAAGACGTATCATCAGGTCATTATGGTTATCAAGCAGAGTTTTAAGCGTTGAATTGGCGTCTTCAGGAATGGTTTTTAAATCAAAGCTAGGCTCAGCAATGACCATATGCAACAAAGAAGCACTACGAAAACGATAATTACTAAGCTCTTGATTAAGATTTATTCTCTTACCCACCACCCATTGAATCAGCCTATTTAGTTTTTTGTTATACCCTTTAATTTTGCTTGCTTCATCGAGGTTCTTCTGGGGTTCATAAAGGGGATTCGTCACTGAATTATTTTCAAACAAGGATTCTAAATTTGTTGCATTTGAGACGTAATTAGGCTCAAAAAAGACCGAAACCAAAGTTTGTCCTTGATCGTAATACAAAGAGTCCATCCTGGATGATTTCAAATATTTATCCACAATAAAAGGAAACCCCAAAACATTGGCAAGTAATACGGTGGGAACAGCATAGTTATCATTAGCATCAAACATGCCCTTCCGTATTAATGCTTCTTTGATGTCTAAGTCCGACTGGATCTCCGTTAGTAAGCGAGGTGAGTAACCAAGTTGAACAGAAATAGCTGCAGATCGTCCTTCAACGTGATTTAAAGACTCTTGTTGAAGATTAAAATACTCCAGTAAATGTTCAAATAATTGCTGATGAAGTTCAGCATCCTGGCGAGACCAAGAGTAATGATAGTTTTCAGTAAAATCCTTAAAACGAACCCAGGTTAAAACGACTTTGTACTTTGGCTGAGCTAGCAAGGCATTTGCCCATGCTATACCATCATCATCTGGGCCCAAAGGATAAGGGAAACGAAGTATTTTCATAGTGACTCTTTAAATTATTGTTTTATCAGCCACTCGTTGGCGTGGTTGATGTGATTAAATAGACCGTACAAACAATGATCATCAATATAGCGAGAATGGCCCCATGATTCATCGATGCATTAAAATACCAAACATCAATGATAACGCATACAACCATACCCATTGCACACCCTATTGAATAAGCAACCGATAAATCAATTTCACGAATGGCCAATGTAAACGGCATGAAGACAGTAAAACCTTGAGATAATTTGGCGGAGACAAATGTGCCTATACTGCTACAAATTGCAAAAAACAAATAACCCCAATACATATTTAACACCCTAATAAAACCTCCCAAAATATTCCAACCCATCCGCTAAACGATAACATCGCTATCGACTCATCTCGATTCAACGAACTAGCTAGTTTACGAAAATCTAGGAAAAAGTCCAGAAAAAAAACCAATTATTTTATATTTATTAATTATTTTTCATCGTGATATCAAAAAACTATGCGCAACTCCAACAAACAAGACAACACCATCACCCCCCAGCAGCATTCAGAATAACACTCACCAAAAATCATCTTATAAAACAGTCATTGAACTAGTTATCATCCTCTGATAGCATATTCGTATAAACTTAAGGCGCCTATGAAAACCCTACTTGAACACATTATTTCTAAAGCTTTGTTACAAAGCTACCCTGACCTTAAAGACACCTCCATGGTGCATATTACGCCATCAAAAGACAAACAACATGGAGATTTTGCAACCAATGTAGCCATGCAACTCGCTAAAATAGTTAAACAACCCCCAAGAAAAATAGCAGAAACTCTTTGTTCTCACATTCAGGACCCTTGCATTACTAACATGGAAATAGCTGGGCCAGGTTTTATAAATTTCTTCATGAATGATCAATTAAAAGTCAGTCAACTTGATACCATTTTAAAAGATGACCCTGAGTTTTTTAATCCTAACGTAGGGAAAGGTCAGAAAGTTCATCTTGAGTTTGTCTCCGCTAACCCCACCGGCCCCCTTCATGTTGGCCATGGTCGAGGGGCTGCCATCGGGTCATGCATAGCTAATATTTTAACCGCTACCGGCCATCACGTTCATCAAGAGTATTACGTCAATGACGTGGGCCTTCAAATGGATACCCTAGCCACCTCCTTGTGGTTTCGCTACATGAACGAACTGGGTCATGGTATGTCTCTCCCTGAGAAAGCCTACCAAGGCGACTACCTCATACCCATTGCTAAAACAACAGTCAGCAAGCACAATCAATCTTTTGTCTTTGAACCCGACCCAACCCTCACCTCCATTGAAGAATGGGTTCATTCTGTCAAACAAAACCTAGGATCCTCCAGCTTTGAAAACTTAAAAAATATTGCTTATCAGGCCATTTTACAAACCATCAAAGACGACCTATCTAATTTCAAAGTCACCTATAACAGCTGGTTTCATGAAAGCACGTTAACTGAAAAAAATATTTTAAAAGATACCTTAGAACAAATCCAAGCAACCCCTTGGGTGTACACTAAAGAAGGTGCCCTATGGTTTAAATCCACTGAATTTAAAGATGACAAGGACCGGGTATTAATTCGTCAGAACGGTGCCCACACCTATTTTGCAGCGGACATTGCGTACCATTACTACAAATTCAATCACTGCCCTGGTCAAATTATCGATATTTTTGGCTCCGATCACCATGGCTATGTCCCAAGAGTTAAAGCCTCGATGGAGGCACTAAACTGCGATTTGGAACGTTACTCCATCAAACTGGTCCAATTTGCCACCTTATTCCGAGGTCAAGAAAAAATCTCAATGTCCACCCGTTCTGGTGAGTTTATTACCCTAAGCGAACTGATCAATGAGGTGGGCGTTGATGCTGCCCGCTACTACTATTGCTCAAGAAAAGCTGACCAACATGTCAACTTTGATCTGGAGTTAGCTAAGAAACAAAGCAACGACAACCCTGTTTATTATATTCAATATGCGCATGCTCGTATTTGTAGTATTCTTGAAAAAACTCACGATAACATAGAAGCAATCGACTTAAGTCAATTGCAATTACCAGCAGAACACCAACTTATCCAAGCACTCAGTCAATGCCCTGATAAGATCAGAAAATGTGCTACTTTATTAGAACCTCACCACTTAACCCATTACCTTTACGAGTTAGCCGGGTATATTCATAGTTATTACAATCAAACCCGCATTCAAGTGGAAGAAAAACCATTGCAAAAGGCCAGAATTGGACTTATGATAGCCTGCAAGAAGGTTTTGGCTCACGGACTTGACCTTTTATCCATATCAGCACCAGAGAGAATGTAATGCCTAAGGATTATGCTAACAATTTCACCATCCATTCCAACCAACGAGGCTTATGGTTTCTTTTCGGCCTGTTGCTATGCTTAATACCCGCACTTGGCTGGTTTGGCTACAAATACTATCCTATTCAACCTCCAACCACCACAGTTCATACCGTGACGTTGCCCAAAGACATTGAACAATGGACCGCTCCAAACGGCGGTCACTTTCTCATCGCGTTTCACCATAAAACCTTAGAAACAGGCTCTTTCAAACAACACTTGATTCAGGAAGGCATGAGTTTAATTGGCCCTTTTAAAACATTGAAGGAAACCCATCAATTCATTCAAAACAACCCCGCTCAATATACCCAAGCACCTAAAATAATCTACCTTCCTCATACAACTCATAACACAGGAATCACCCCATGACTGATTTAAGAGGCACCACCATTGTATCGATACGCAACCAAGACAGCGTTGTGATTGGAGGAGATGGACAAGTCACAGCTGGTCATACCATCCTTAAAAACAATGCCCGCAAAGTAAGGCGACTTTATAAAGAATCTGTTATCGCAGGGTTTGCTGGAGCTACCGCCGATGCCTTCACCTTATTTGAACGCTTTGAAAGCAAACTTGAACAACATCAAGGCAACCTTTTACGCTCTGCCGTTGACCTCGCTAAAGATTGGCGCACCGATAAAGTACTGAGGCGACTCGAAGCCATGCTGATTGTTGCTGACAAAACAGCCACCTTAGTGATTACTGGCAACGGTGATGTCATTGAACCTGAAAATAATGTCGCTGCTATTGGGTCAGGAGGTCCTTATGCTCAAGCTGCCGCAACAGCGCTGGCCCTACACTCTTCTTTAAACCCTAAAAAAATGGTTGAAGAAAGCCTATCCATCGCCTCTAATATTTGTATTTATAGCAACCAACATTTTACCATTGAAGAACTTAAGATCAAAAACTAAGAGAATACACCATGACTGAACTAAACCCACACCAAATTGTTGAAGCACTGAACCAACATGTTGTTGGCCAAGCTTCCGCCAAAAAAGCCGTGGCTATTGCCCTAGCTAATCGATCCAGAAGACAGAAAACACCCCACAGCATTCGCAAAGAAATTTCACCCAAAAACATATTAATGATGGGCCCTACGGGGGTGGGTAAAACAGAAATTGCTCGAAGAATTTCTGCCTTAACTCATGCACCGTTTATTAAAGTAGAAGCCACCAAATTCACCGAAGTAGGTTACGTTGGGAGAGACGTTGAGTCCATCGTTCGAGACCTGATCGATATTGCCTATAAAATGCAGCGAGATAAAGCTATAGCCGCTACCCGACATGAGGCTAAAATTGCCGCTGAAAAAATCATCATTGAGACCCTCTACCCTATTAAAAAAAACAGCAAAGGTAAGAAGAGTGACCACAAACCAGAAGATCGTGACACCTACTTTAAACAATTACGCGAGGGAAAACTAGATTCCAAACCGATTGAAATCAACATTACCAACAGTCTAGGCATTGAAATTATGGCCCCTGCTGGCATGGAGGAAATGAGCTATCAAATTGAAGGCTTGTTGCAAAACCTCTCGACCGATAAAGGCAAAACCAAAAAGATGACGGTCAAAGAGGCCCGCAAAGCTTTAGAAGATGAAGAAGCTGAAAAACTACTCAACGAAGATAAAATCAAACTCCAGGCTATCACTAACACCGAACAAAACGGCATTGTTTTCCTGGATGAAATTGACAAAGTCATCCGTCATTCCAGCAGCCAAGGCGAGGTTTCTAGGGAAGGTGTTCAGCGTGATCTATTGCCTCTTTTAGAAGGCACCACTGTGGTAACCAAATACGGTTCCATCAGTACCGACCATATTCTATTTATTGCTTCGGGTGCTTTTATGGGAGTCACCCCCTCTGATATGATTTCTGAGCTACAGGGCAGGCTTCCTATCCGTGTTGAAATGCTGCCTTTAAACCAAAAAGATTTTGAACTGATTCTGACTGAGCCCACAGCCTCTCTTATCGATCAATACCAAGCTCTTTTAGCAACTGAGAAAGTTTCCCTTAATTTTACACCAAAGGGCATTGCTCGAATCGCAGAAATCTCATTTCATTGCAATAAAACTTCAGATAATATTGGTGCCAGAAGACTTCATACTGTGTTAGAAAAGTTATTAGCGGACATTTCTTTCAACGCTCATCAGCATGCCCATCAAACCATCAAAATCGATGATACCTATGTTAATGACCAACTTAAAACCATTATCCAATCCGATGATCTTAGTAAATGGATCTTGTAAGACAATAATTAAATTAACCTAAATTAATAAAGGACTTGCATAATCAAATTTAGTTCTGTAGAATACTACCACATTGCGGGGTGGAGCAGTCTGGTAGCTCGTCGGGCTCATAACCCGAAGGTCGTAGGTTCAAATCCTGCCCCCGCTACCAACTAAAAACCCCATCAATGGGGTTTTTTATGTTTAAGCGTCAGTTAACTGGAAATTTGATGACCGTAGATTTAACTAACATGGTTGAAGAAGCTGTTAACGCCTGTGACCTTGAGCTTTACGACACCTCAATGAGTCGTGCTCAAAGCGGGAGGGTTCTGCGCGTCAAGATAGATTCCAAAAACGGCGTTTCTGCCGAAGACTGCGCCCTAACAGCAAGGCATCTAAGATATCACCTATCAGCCCAAAGTGAAGATTTTGATGACGTACAAATCGAAGTCAGCTCCCCGGGTATAGAAAGACCCTTAAAACAACTCAAGCACTATGTTTCATCCATCGGAAAAATGGTCAGTATAACGTTCATGGATCAAGAGCGAAAATATCACAAAACATCTGGAGTACTTCAGAAAGCACTTGATAACACCATAACCCTAAAAACAACTCAAGGCATAGAAACACTTTTACTTGAGAACATCACGAAGGCGCACGTCGTTTTCCAACCGCCGGGAGCACACAATGAATGACATTCTTTCCGTTATCAACAATGTTGCGAATGCCAAAAACGTTCCCAAAGAAGCCATATTCGAAGCGATGGAAGGTGCTTTATCAACGGTATCAGCCAAGCAGTTCGGTGAAGATGTTATTATCCGTGTTAGCATTAACCGCACATCGGGTGAATACCAAACTAAACGTGTCTGGCAAGTGGTTGAGGATGATACCGAAGAATTCAATGAAAACCAACAAATGTCTATCGTTAAAGCCCATCAACTGGATGAGGATATTAATGTCGGCGATGAAATTGAAGAAATCATTCCATCAGTCGATTTCGGGCGTATTGATGCCCACCTTGCCAAACAAGTGATCACCCGAATCGTCAGAGATGCCGAACGAACAAAATTAGCTGAGTACTATTCAAAAAGAATTGGTGACATTGTATCCGGCCGAGCTAAACGTGTGACCAAAGACTGCGTTATCATTGATTTAACTGATAACATTGAAGCATCCTTACCCAGAAGTGAAATGCTTCCTAAAGAATCCATTCGAAATGGCGACCGTGTTCGCGGCTACTTGAAAGAAGTTGTCCCAGAAGGTCGTGGGCCCTTAGTCACCCTATCTAGAACTTGCAATGAGTTTCTTGTTGAATTATTCAAACATGAAGTTCCTGAAATTAGCGATGGCGTTATTACCATCAAAGCCTGCTCACGCGACCCCGGATCCAGAGCCAAAATAGCAGTTAAAGCCAAAGATACTCGCATCGACCCTATTGGTGCTTGTATTGGTGTCAAAGGATCCCGTGTTCAAGCCGTATCCAATGAACTTCATGGCGAACGTGTTGACATCATCCTCTGGGATGATCAGCCAGCTCACTTTGTCATCAATGCGATGGCACCTGCTGAAGTAAAATCCGTCACCATCAATGAAAAAAACCGCACCATTGATTTAGCCCTTGATCCCGATCAGCTCTCTCAAGCAATCGGCAGAAATGGCCAAAATGTCAGACTCGCATCCGAACTTACAAATTGGAAGCTTAACATCATGTCTGAAGATGCTGCCGTTGAAAAATCAGAAAAAGATACAGCCCTCGAACGCAACCTATTCACGCATAAACTTGACGTTGATGACGACATTGCTAACGTCCTTATTAGAGAAGGCTACTCGTCTCTTTCCGAGATCACTCAACTAAGTGCTCTGGAACTCGGCCAAATTGAAGAATTCGACAATGAAATTGCTGAAGAACTTATCAACCGATCAAAACAAGCCCTTTTAACTGACATGATGGAGTTTCCTGATAGCGATTTGAATCAGTTAAAATCAGCTTCTGAGGCCTTACTTCATAATTTAAGAAGCCATAAAATTAATTCTATCTCTTCACTTGCAGACCTTTCAACCGATGAACTGAATGACATTGGCATACCGAAAGACCAAGCAGGCAAAATCATCATGGAAGCAAGAGACTCTGCCTTTAAAAACACCGAGACCAGCGAAGATCATGAGTAAATTAAGTTTAAAAGAAATCTCTGCATTAATTAATACCGATATTAATGACCTCCTCCGTAAATTAACGGAAGCAGGTCATGACATCAAAGACACCTCTGAACCCTTGTCGATGGATCAATGCAAATTACTGCTAACTGCGCCCAAAAGCTCCACGATGAAATTAAAGAAAAAAACCACCAATGAAACCAAAGAAGATGTCACTATTCAAGTCATCAAACATAAGAAATCAACCCTAAAACTGGGCAAAACAAAGCCAGCCTCACCTGCTAAAAAACAACCTGAAAAAACTATACTGGATAAAAAAGATCCCGAACAAACCCCTATAGAAGATGATAATAAAAAATCTCCAGAAGTAGAAACGTCCTCCCCGCAAAATGAACCCATCGCTGAAACGGCCCCTCAGGAAGATATTTCTGAAAACAAAACTGAAAAGAAACCCGCCAAAAAAGCTAAACCTGCCAAAAAAACCACCCTGGTTATTCCTGAGGCGATTAAGGTTATTGACCTTGCCAAAGCACTCAAAATTGATAGCACCCAACTTGTTAAAACATTGATGGAGCTCGATGTATTAGCCAGCATCAATCAAATCATTGATTTTGAAACTGCTTCCATCCTCGCTAGCGAATTCGGACATGATCTAAAATTATCCGAAGAAGACCTTATCGAAGAAGAAGATAGCAGTGAAGACATTCAAACTAAATCTCCAATCGTCACTATCATGGGGCATGTTGATCATGGTAAAACAACCCTCTTAGATTACTTGCGAAAATCCCGTGTTGCCAGTCAGGAACATGGGGGGATCACTCAACATATTGGAGCCTACCAAGTAATGCTCAAACAAGGGGCCATAACGTTTCTCGATACCCCTGGGCATGAAGCCTTTACAGCCATGAGAGCAAGAGGCTCACAGATTACAGACATTGTTATCCTTATTGTTGCTGCAGATGATAGCGTCAAACCTCAAACCATAGAAGCTATCCATCATGCCCGAGCAGCCAAGGTTCCGATGATTGTGGCCATTAGTAAAATTGACAAACCTGATGCAGATTTAGAAAAAGTTCGCAATGATTTAGTCGCTCAAAACGTGGTCCCTGAAGACTGGGGTGGCGATACTATTTTTGCACCCTTTTCTGCCAAAACAGGCAAAGGAATCCCTGAACTTTTAGATAGCATACTACTTCAAGCTGAAATGCTAGAATTATCCGTTAATCACTCCGGTACCTGTAAAGGGATTGTTCTCGAATCTAAACTAGATAAAGGAAGAGGCCCCGTTGCAACCTTATTAATCCAATCCGGCTCACTTAAGCAATCCGACATATTACTTGCGGGCAAAGAGTTTGGAAAAATACGACTGATGCTTAATGATGTTGGCGAACCCATAAAATCAGCCAGCCCTTCCATGCCTGTCGAAATTTTAGGACTATCAGGACTGCCCAATGCGGGAGACACCTTCATCTGTATGTCGTCTGATAAAAAAGCTCGAGAAGCCGCAGACGTCCGCCGAATAAAACACCGTGAAATCACCCTATCTAAACGGAAGCGCTCCAGCTTAGAAGATTTGTTTTCTGAAGCCAAGGATAAAAAAGAAACACTTAACATCATTCTTAAAACCGATACCAATGGTTCATTAGGCGCATTGTGCGATAGCTTAACTAAACTATCCAACGATGAAGTCTCCATTGAAATAGTCGGTAAAGGGGTGGGTGGAATTAACGAATCCGACGCCCAACTGGCCAATGCCTCCAAAGCATTCATCTTTGGCTTTAACGTCAGGGCTGATAAAAAAGCGCGTCAAATTATCGAAACCAATGGCACAGATCTTTATTACTTTAGTATTATCTATGACCTAATCAATCAAGTTAAGTCTGGCGTTCTCGGACTCATGAAACCAACCTTTAATGAAAAAATCATAGGGTACGCCCAAGTTCGTGAGGTTTTCAACTCATCTAAATTTGGAGCCATTGCAGGATGCATGGTCACTGAGGGAATACTTAAACGAAACACCAAGATCAGAGTTCTCAGAGATAACGTTGTTATTTTCGAAGGAGAAATCCAGTCCCTTCGCCGATTTAAAAATGATACCGCTGAAGTCAGAAATGGCATGGAGTGTGGTATTGGAGTAAAAAACTACAAAGACATCAAGGCTAATGATCAAATCGAAGCCTTTATCACCGAAAAAGTAATGCCCACGCTAGAAACATGAACCATCGATTAAAACGCTTTGAAAAATTACTTTCACATTTGATTCACGAGTGGTTCTCCTGCTATAAACCACCGAATATCTCAACTCATCAATTCACCATCGAGAAAATTCAGCTCAGCCGTGACTTACGACAGGCTAAAATTTTAGTCACGTCTCTTGAGCACGGCAATAATATCATCCAATTATTACAACCTCACCTTAAATCTATTCAAGCTCACATCGCTAAAAACATTACTTCAAAAAGCATCCCTAAGGTATCTTTTACTTATGATACTGCTTCATTTATCATAAAAAATCACATTCCACAATGAACATTGATGGCATCTTACTTGTTAATAAGCCAACCTCAGTTTCAAGCTCACAAGTAGTCATTCAAATTAAAAAGCACTTTAACCTAAAAAAAATAGGCCATAGCGGAACACTCGACCCCTTAGCAACAGGCCTTCTCGTGATGGGTGTTGGGGAAGGAACCAAGCTTTTAGACACGTTACTCAATGCTGATAAATCTTACCACACCGTCGCCAAACTCGGCGTAAAAACTGACACCTATGACATAGATGGCCAGGTGATTGCAACCCATTCGAACATTCCCACGTATCATACGAAGGAACTTAATGCTTTGATTCAAACCTACTCCGGTAAACAATCACAAACGCCACCCACCTTCAGCGCTCTAAAACACCAAGGAAAACCCCTCTACCACTATGCTCGTAAAGGAACTCCTATTTCACCTAAACCCCGAGAAATCAACATTCATGAATTAACGATCAACCAACCGTCGTCTGACCTGCTTGAAATGAACGTTTCTTGTTCTAAAGGAACGTATATTCGCTCCTTGGTCCATGACATTGGCGAAACCCTTGAAGTGGGAGCCTGCATTCAATCACTTAAACGAACAAAATTAGCTCATTTTAACCTTGAAGATGCCTACAATCTTGAGCAACTACTTGCCATGAAACCAGAATCCCTTGGCTCATCATTAGAACCCTTAGAAAAACTATTTCCCAACTCATCTCAATTTAACCTCAGCAACCAAGAAGCTAAAAAACTATTCTACGGGCAAGCATTAGACTTTGTTCAAACCTCCCCTAACCCTTTATTACTTTACTATCACAAGTCCCTTGTTGGTGTAGCCCATTATACTAATTCGAGGTGGTCTATCACTAAACGCCTATCAATGCAGCAATTAGAAGAAGAAATCATCTAATTTATTAAAATATTTCTTGTACTTATCATTAATCAGCGTTAGAATACCGAATTGTAAAAAGTATGTGGAGAAATACGTGACATTAAGCGCACATGAGAAGTCAGCTATAGTGAAAGACTTCCAACGTAAAACTAGCGACACCGGTTCATCTGAAGTTCAAATAGCTTTATTTACCAAGCGAATTGAACAGATAACCGAACACTGTAAAATATTTAGAAAAGATAACCACTCACGAAAAGGACTGGTTAACTTAGTTAATAAAAGAAGGGCCCTACTCAATTATATGAAGAGCACTTCTGTGGAGTCTTACCAAAAATTAATTAAGCAATTGGGCTTAAGAAAATAGGAATCAAATATGTCAATCCCATTCCACCAAGAGACATTCTCTATTGGTGAACAAAATTATTCAATTGAAACTGGTCGTATTGCTCGTCACGCCAATGGTGCTGTCGTCATTCGTGTAGGTAAAACCGTGTTACTAGCAACAACAACGATCAGACACAACAGAAACCCCGATCAAGACTTTTTTCCGCTAACAGTTAATTATCTTGAAAAATATTATGCAGCTGGAAAAATGCCTGGCGGTTTTTTCAAAAGAGAAACCAAACCTTCAGAACGTGAAGTTCTTATCTCAAGACTCATCGATCGATCCATTCGCCCTTTGTTTCCTAAAGAATACAAAGACGAAATGCAAATCATGATCATAACCTTATCTATTGACCCTGATCAAAACCCAGACATGCCTGCTCTAATCGCAGCCTCTGCCTCGGTTCAATTATCAGGTGCTCCCATGGATAGCACGGTGAGTGGAATCCGAATTGGAATCGAAGACGATGCGTTTAGCATTAACCCATCCCAACTTAATCTAGAAGAAAATAATCAACTTGACCTTATTGTCTCTGGAACCCAAGATGCGGTCATCATGGTTGAATCTGAAGCTAGACTCTTAAGCGAAAAACAAATGCTTGATGCTGTCTACTTCGGCCACGAAAACATGCAACCAGCCATTACTGCCATCCAGTCTCTTTGCAGTAAAGCCAAGAAACCAACGTATGAATGGACTGCACCAGAGCAAAAGACCCTTCCGGATCTAACTAAATTTGACAGTGATTTTGATCAAGCTTTCAAATTAACCGAGAAACACGAAAGAAATATTGCACGTAGCCAACTTCACCAAACCATTAGCAGTGAATTTGAAGATGTTGCACCTGCCCTGGTTAACCAAGCCATTCACGCTAAAGAAAAAGCTGTTGTTCGCCATCAAATTTTAGAGGGTCAACCTCGCATCGATGGAAGAGATACCACAACAGTTCGACCCATCACTATCGACTTTGACCTCTTAAAAGACTCCTCTGTTCATGGTCATACCGTGTTTACTCGTGGTGAGACTCAAGCTCTGGTAACTGTCACATTAGCTTCTGATAGAGATGCACAGATTTTAGATACTCCGGCGGGTCTTGAAACTAAAGAACCCTTCATGTTGCATTACAACTTCCCTCCATTCTGCGTCGGCGAAGTTGGTTTCTTAGGTGCACCCAAAAGACGTGAAGTAGGTCATGGTCGACTAGCCAAACGAGCTATTGCTAACACACTCCCTTCAGCAGAAGACTTTCCTTATGTTCTCAGGGTTGTTTCAGAAATCACCGAATCCAACGGGTCTAGCTCTATGGCCACAGTGTGTGGTGCCTCGCTTGCCTTCATGGATGCAGGGGTTCCGATCAAAGCGCCTGTTGCTGGTGTTGCTATGGGCCTTGTCAAAGACGGTGAAAAATTCCAAATCCTAACCGATATTTTAGGTGATGAAGACCACCTAGGTGACATGGACTTTAAAGTTGCTGGAACCAAAGAAGGCATCACAGCACTTCAAATGGATATCAAAATCAAAGGCATTACCCGTGAAATCATGGATAAAGCTTTAATCCAAGCTAAAGATGGCCGCTTACATATCCTTGAAAAAATGCATGAAGCCATCGCTGAACCCAGAAGTGACTTAGCTGAATCTGCACCCAGGTATATCCAATTTAATATTAAGCCTGATAAAATCCGTGAAGTTATCGGACGTGGCGGTGCCACCATTCGTGAAATCACCGAAAAGTTTAGTGTCACTATCGATATCTCTGATGATGGGTTAATTAAAATCAGCTCAGTCAACGCTAAAGATGCAGAAGAGGCTCAAAAACATATTGAAACTCTCATTGCAGAAGTTGAAGTGGGCCAAGTTTATGATGGTGAAATCGTCAAGATTCTAGAATTCGGCGCTTTTGTTAATTTGATTCCAGGTAAAGATGGGTTCCTACATATTTCTCAAATTGCCAATGAACGCATCAATAACATTCATGAATGGATCAAAGAAGGTCAAATCATCAAAGTCAAAGTTGTTGAAATAGACCGACAAAATAGAGTCAAACTTAGCATGAAAGATGCTAGCTTTATTGATTAATTATTCACTAAAATCTTAAGCTGGAAGGAGCTAATCATTAACTCCTTCCAGATTTATGATCACCCATCTTGATTTTACAACCTAAATCATTCTTAGCTTGGGTTAAGACAATTCTATTCTCTTGATTGATCGTTAAATAATGCGTAAAAACACCCCCACCTTCTTTTGCCTCCTCATGCGAAACCTCAACGACAGCAACTCTGTTCTTAAAATCTCTTGCAATTAATCTTTTCAGAAACGCTCTAAAGTTATGAATTAATGCAGAATAAGCAGGGCTGGAAATCTCGTCTAATAGAATTGCTATAGACCCGGGTTCTCCCGATAGATCCTTTAGTTTACACAGGATCTTAATCATCTCACATTTTGCAAACTCTCCACCTGATAACTTTGATTCAACCCTCTTCTCCATATCACATAAACCCAAACCGCCTTCATCTAAACCCTTTGTTGCCCATTCATAAATATCCTTATACTTATCAGTTTTGCTCCAATCACTCACCTCTTTAGAAATTAAAACATCAAGCCTTTCATTCATTCTCTCTACATCAGGAAGACTCAATCTCTCTCCATTCCCCTGCTGAGAAACAGCCAATATATGCTTGGATACTTTATAGTTTCCTTGATAAAACAACCCCGGTTTATTATAGATTTTACCCATGCGATCTTTCGAGATAAGTGCTCCGCTAAGCAGCTTTAAAACCGTTGATTTTCCGCTACCATTCTTTCCTTTAAATAACACATATGAATTAGTAGGCAATGAAAAATCATTATCAAATCGAATTAACAACTCATCTTTATTATCAACAGAATAATTTCTCTTAAAAACCTCCAGTCCATTTTTATCAACAATCAAAACTTGATCTTCATCTGAAATTAGATCAAAATCTGAACTCAAAGCATTAATGTCATTTCCACACTGATTCAAAATGATTGATACGGGTCTATGGGCAGCCAAAAACGCATAGCCCTCAGTGACTCCCTCAATAAAGCTTTGAAAACGTATTTTGATTCGATCCGTTATGGTTGCTATTACTAATAAGTCAGCAATCCTAAGACGACCTTGCAAAACCCAAGGCAATAATATCAAGATTTGTAGATTATACACCTCCACAAGTTCAGTCATGCTTCTCAAAAACCATAAAACAATACGCTTTAAGTAAAGAAACTTCAAATTTCGAAGCTGGCGTATCATGCTGCCTTTTACCTTTTCTAATAAACTGCTCTCATTAGTATAAACATAAAAAGAGGACTCTAAAGCATCATTAATTTCATTGGGCAAACTGTTTTCTGTGATCTTCATATTTGTTTGTACTTGGTCAAGACGCCCAAAATAATTAATAATAAGATGTAAACTTTCGATCGAACTAAGTAACAATGCCAAGCCACAAGCTGCCATAGAAATTTCAGACAGCTTAACACACAATAAAACACCAAAAACACTATCGATAAACACATCAACAAACATAAGTGCATAGTGAACAAGCTGGTTGATATTTCTAGTAATAACTCCCCCAATTTGTTTTGCTTTCCACTCTCCGTTGACATATATTTTATGCATATTAACATAGGCATGTGTCTTCTTATTAAAAAGATTTTGGATAATATATTCTTTATAATCCTGAGCCCACTCTATCTGAATAAAGGACCGTAAGACAATGTATGTGTATTCTAAAAAACGTATCAAAGCCCACAAACCTAAAATAAAAACAGCCTCCACTCTTAACTGGTAATAGGCCTTGAGATCCCCAATTTTAAAGTTCAAAACTAACTTAGAAAAATTACGATACCTCTCAACATAATACAAAAACAACCTCATTATTATTTGAAACTGGAATAATGATAGCCCAATTATCTGGTACAAAAGAGCTTTTGGGTTATGGTGAAAATTTCTTACATCCTCAACAAATTGCTTAAACTCAACATAAATAGGCCGCACGTGGCTTTCTACCCTACGATACGTATCCTTTATAAGCAGCTCATTGCCGAGCAAGGATAAGACAAAAGATAACCCCCCCCCTAAAGCCAAATCCCATAACGGAGACATCACAGCAAAAACCCAAAGACAAATCAACGATGAAACTGTAAATAACTGGGGCAGTTGTCGAACCTCTTCTTGTTGAATAAAATCATAAACTTTAACGCAACTTATGAGGAATAACAGTGGAAAAAAATGAAAATAATGCGGAAAATAAAGTAAACCACTCGACATCATGGCTAATAGGCTCGTTACATTGTTTCCTTTATACCTACGAGAATTTTGATTTGATTTCGGCACCAACGGCATGAGTCTATCCTTGTACATATTATTTCATAATAACCTAGCACTTTTGAACATAGAAATAAACAATTTTAGAAGCCTTCCATCCAAATTATCCCTTACCATACATCCAATAACTTTTGGTTATCGCTCAATAATAACAGTTACAGGTTATCAAGATTAAACTAAAACAATTAATCTAATATTAAAAAGCTCCCCATGATAGGGCTGCCATAACTGATGAGCTGCGTGTCCAAATTCAAAAACAAAATTAAGTTTTCTTTAACAAGCTCAATCATAGCCTTCTTCCCTAATAACGTTCAATTAATAGCTTAACACCTCAGCAAACCGTTGATTTTCGATGGGTACAGATTCATGCGGATATTCAGTCAACACAACTTGCTTATCATGACCAATGGTTAAACAATGAGTAAAGGTATCACTCAGTACTTTTTTATCTCGATGAGATATCTCAACCACAGTGACCCTGTCTCTCAAATCCTCATGCTTTAACTTATGGGTAAGAAATTGTCTAAAATTTGTTACTGATTGACCAGAGGCTGGGCTTACAATCTCGTCTAAAAGAATCATAATAGACCCTGCCTGACCTGATAAATCTTCCAATTGACACAAAACCTTAATCATTTCACATTTAGCGACCTCTCCTCCTGATAAACTTGATTCTTTCTTATTATTCATATCAGATAAACCTAAACCTCCTTGTTCTACACTCATTACCGCCCAATCATAAATAGGTTTATATTGATCTACTTTATCCCAATCACTCACATTTTTGGAAATTAAAACATCGATTCTATGGTTCATTGTTGTGGCATCAGGAAGCCATATTCTTTCCCCATTTCCCTGTTGTGAAACCGATAATATATGCTCTGGCACCTTATAGTCTCCTTGATAAAATAACCCAGGCTGATTATACATTCCTCTAGCCTTATCTTCTGTATTCAGTGCACCACTTAATAACTTTAAGAATGTTGATTTTCCAGCACCATTCTCTCCTTTAAATAAAATATATGAATTAGTTGGGAATGAAAAACCCTGATCAAAATAAATCAACAGCTCTGATTTCACTGCCTCATTCACACTAGACAATTGATTACTTTTATAAATAGAAAGTCCACCCTCTTCAACGACCAAAAAGCCTTTATCTTTTTCCTCCTGGCCCAACACTTTTAAACTGGAACTCAAAGCATTCGATGGGTTTCCAGATTGATTAAGTAATGCTGAGACTTGACTCTGATTAACTAAAAAATCTGACCACCTACTAGAAATAGAAAAGAAGGCATTAAAATATCTCTTTATTTGCCATGTCATTTGAGTAACTAAGAGTAAATCTGGCGCATTGAGCTGACCTTGCAGCACCCATGGCAATAACACAAAGGATTGCAAGTGATCCACACTCAAAAGTTGAGTTAAAATTCTAAGAAACCGCAGAAAAACTTCCCTTATACGAAGATGGTTCAACTTCTTAAGCTGACTCATAACGTGGCTAGTTACTCTTTGCAACAAACTATTCTTATTATTGTATAAATAATATGATGAGCTTAATGCATTATTAATTTTATTGGGTAAATCATTTCTAATAACAGCCATTGAAGCTTGTAACTCATTTAGCCCTCCAAAATAGTTAACCATGGGTTGTAAAATTTCAATTGAACTCATCAACAAGGCCAAACCACACCCCACCAAAGAAATCCTGGATAAATTCACACAAATAACAATGCCCGTTACAATGTTGATGAAAGCATAAAGGAAATAAAATACATTTTTAATTAGCTGTGCGGTCGTAAATAGTATTGTTCCACCTACCTGGTTTTTATTCCACTCTCCGTTTATTTCTACTTTATGAAGATTCATATACACATGATTATCCCCATCAAAAAGAGTTTTATAAATATATTCTTTATATTCCTGTGCCCACTGTAAGCGGATATAGGTCCCCAAGTTGATAAATATATTCTCGAAAAACACCAAACATGCCCATAAGCCTAATAAAACAGCAGATTCTGTTTTCAACCAGTAATAAGTAACGAGGTCCCCAGCTTTAAAGTTCATAAGAGTTCGATTAAACAAACCAAACCTTTCAAAATAATAATTAAAAAACAACAAGCTGAACAGCAGTTGTAAAGACATCAGCCCAATAATCTGCATGCAAAGAGCCAAGGGGTTAGGATGAAACTTGATGGTATCATCAACCCATTGCTTTACCTCAACATAAATGGGCCGCACATAGCTTTCTGCCCTGTGATAAATACTCTTTAAAAGCATTTCATTGCCGAGTAGGGATAAGGTCAACGATAAAGCACCCCCTAAAACCACATCCGATAACGGCGACATTGCAGCAAAAACCCAAAGACAAATCAACGATGAAGCTTTCCATATCTTTTGCTCTTGTTCAATCTTATCTGCTTGCATCAGATCATATATTTTACAACAGCTAGTGAATATTAACAGAGGAATAAAATGAAAATATTGAGGGAAGAAAAATAAGCTACTAGACAACATTGCGCATAAGCTAGTAATATTGATTCCTTTAAATTGAACGCCATTTTTATCAAATTTAGTTGTGGTTTTCATTACTATTTCCTTTTGTCAATTATTCAATACCGATAAACTAACATCTTTCAATGAAAAAATAAACCCTCTTTAGTTCATTTAATCTAAAGTTATTGGATCGTTATCTTTACCTTCAATAAGTCAATCAACGCTTAATTATTTCTTAATGATGTAGTAGTATGCTATAGACATTTAACTGGAAGTTTTAATGGGTGCTGGTAACAAGAAACCTTCTTATACGCCAACGATTAAAAAGCGTGCCTTTTGGTCAGAGTATTTTCTGCCTAAAATGCAATCCACCATTTCAACTTTTCGATATTTATTTTTATTTGTATTCGGAACTTCTGCCTCCTTAGCTAACATCACCTTCGCAGGTAAAATAAGTCTTTTGAGCATAGCCTTTTTACTAAGCTACTTCATTTATAAAAGTGATCAATCCTACCTAAAGAAAAAGAGAACCCTTCTTACCAATCAAAAATGGAAGTACACTACCCCCATTGAGAATTATAAATGGGCTCAACTCAATCAATTAAAATCCAGCATAACATCACAGCAAATGATCGAAAAAATCATCTTTTTAGTTGCAAGCCTTATTTTTCAGTATTTAGTCTTTTTTGATATCACCTATATTGCGAGTTTAGAGTTTGGCTTACAACTTCAAAAGCCCATCCTCATGCTAATTAGCGCATTACTGAGTACAACCTGCGTTATTCTTGATAAAAAGTCTATCATTGATCAGCAACAAAAACTTAATACTGGACTATTTGAGCAAGTTTATAAATACTTCAAGCATTCATCCATTACGAAAATAGAGACCGAGCCGCCACTGCATAACAAGTTAACTCAATTCATTGGCCCTATTTGTATTATTACTCTCTACACATTAATTCAGTACTTTTTGTTTTCTGAAACCATGCAAGCGTTGATAGTTTTTTACGCCTCTTCCTCCACTTTACTGTGTATGGTCACGATAGGAACTCTTATTTATAAAACTTGGACGAGCCCTACCTGGTACCAAATTGCCGTCAGCGCCCTTTATGCCTTAACAACCTCCATTTCATTTACCCTGGTTGGATCAACCTTATTGCATGATATCTTTCATTATGCTGATAACATCTTACAAATGCCCGCAAGGTTTAACTCATTATTGATATGCTCTAATATCTTAGGTATAAGCTACGGGGTGGCAAATTATAATATGCATTCACGAGAGCTTTTAATTAAAGATCTAGCCGAAAAAATAGTTGCTACAGAGAGCATAAACCCTGATAATGAGGGTCCTAATAAAACAGCAGGCATAACCGCATGAGTAAAATGGATCAAATACTTCAAAGCGCTCAAATGATGAGCGATGAAATGAAACAATCTCAACAAGCATTTGAGGAGTATGAAGTAGAAAAAAACATTCCCCTTCCCAATGACCAAGGGTCCATCTCACTATCAATGAATGGTAAATATGAGTTAACCCTAGTTATTGATAACCCCAATGATAACAACCTTAATTCAAACCACTTGGCTGAAGCTATATTAATGGCACACCAAGGTGCTGTTCATGACCTGCAAGTGTATTCAAAAAATCAAATGCACACCATCGCACAGATGCTCAATGAAACTCACTCTCAACCCCCTCATGAAAAATGAGTGACATCATACAAAAGCTCATCCAAGGGTTTCAAGTACTCCCTGGTGTGGGCCCTAAAACAGCTCAAAGATTTACTTACCACCTCCTCGAAAGAAAAAAAGATTCAGGGTTGAACCTTGCCCACCAGATTGACAACACCCTCAACCTCATTAAACACTGCCAATCATGTCGAAATTTCACCGAACACGATCAATGTGATATCTGTCAAAACCCAAAAAGACAGCCTCATCAAATTTGCATTGTGGAGTCACCGCAAGATATCATGAGTATCGAGCAAACAGGCTGCTACAAAGGGCATTACTTTGTGCTCATGGGGCGTTTATCCCCACTGGATGGGTTGGGCCCTAAAGAAATTGGCCTAGATATTTTATTCTCTCGGTTACTCCATGAACAGACTATCGTCTCTGAGATCATCATAGCTACCAATTCAACAGTAGAAGGAGAGGCAACAGCCTTTTATATATCCGAGCAACTGGCATCCACCTCCATTCAAATAACACGCTTAGCCAGTGGCATCCCTCGAGGCGGTGAGATTGAGTATATGGATCCCCATACTATCGCCCATTCATTTCAATCCAGACAAGAAATTACATCAATCGAACAATGATCTCTTGCATCATGGTTTATTTTTGAGATAATAAGTTAAGTAACTTAGGATAATCATGGACGAAAACAGTGTTGAAATCATGTTTAAGCACCGGCGATCTTGGCTGATGCCCTTGGTTAAGTCTAACCCGTTAATGGGTCATACCCTTCCTATCATTATCAAAACTCAACGTTTATCTGAAAATAACACCAATGCCATTGTGACCATTAAAAATAGCTTTTTAAAAGAATTTCAACACCTCAAAGGCCAACTTAAATCATTAGAACTACCTCCTAGTGTACAAACGCACACCTTAAAATTACTTCAGCACTGGGTAGCTCATAAACTACCTCTTCTGAACACAACATCTGACACTGCCTCCAACGAAAAGCAGCTTTACCAATTGCTTCAGTCAAGCGCCCAAAAAGAGTCCTTGAAATCAACCCTTAAATTAAGTTATCTTTTAGTTCAATTATACCGCCCCTCCAAAGAACAAGAGTCACACTTTCAAACCTTAAAAACCCTACTCAACCAATCGGTGGATTTTGAAACTATTTCCTTACCCAAACCAAAGAAAACCCCACACGCTCTTTATGGAACATACACCGTCAAAGTATGGCTGATGAGTCTCTTATTGATTGGGTTGATGATCACTACCCTCTTTGTTCAACCCATTAATCTGCTTTCTCTGTTATGAAAAACATCAATGTTTCAAGTTTATTCTTATGCTTTATGGCGATCAGTCTGATTCACCTTTTTGGCTCTCATTGGTCATTGAATCATATTTATCCTTTACAACTCCCTCAGTCCAAATTAATTGCATTTATCTTTGTCTTTCTGCTATGGCGTCATGCAACCTTAATGCAATCAATGCGACAAAAATCCAACCAAGAGTCTTGGTTAAAATGTTTTTACCTTAAATTCACTCATCTGGTCTTTAAGCTTTACTCTTATCATTACTATCAACCCACATACCTATTGGTCCTTGGCACACCACAAAGTAATAAATCAGGGTTTCTAAAATCCATTCATTATACTGAAACTGTCTTAACCCATTCACCGAATCAACGTATGTGGTATAACAAATCAAATCAAACCTTTGCGATAGAATCATTAATGAGTGAACAAAACACTTCAACCATTTTTCTCCGCGACTCCAAAACTCCTGCGAAACCTAATCAATGTATTTTAATTCTCAAACCTAGTGATTTACTCAACCTAGATAAGTTAACTCAGGAGATTAATAAAAACCCAATATTAACCTCCAACATTCCTATTAAAATACTCATATCACACATGGATCAAATTACCGGGTTTAATGCCTATTTCAGCAAAATGACCACGCAAGATCGTGATAAGTGGTGGCAATTTTCACTGAACGTAACAAATGATAAATTTAAAGCCTTGCAACATTACTTTTCACTATCCGTTGATCACATCTTAACAAATAGCCTAAGGATACTCTCAACATCTCCCCTCGAGATCAAAGATCAATTAATCGAGTTTCCCTTACAGTTATCCTCATTCCATTGTAAATTACTCCAACTTATCCAAAGCTGTAAACTCACCGAAAAATGTAACTCTATACATTTTATGAGTCAACTACAAAACAGCCACCCACACGATTTAATTAAAGAATATTACGACACATCTCGCCTCCACCTACCTTTATTAAAGACCTACAACCCCCCTATTAATTTCCCTCATTTTACTCACAATATTCTCAATCAAACCACCCCATTACCTAACTTTGGTTTATGGGGACAAATGTTGTCTTCATCCTGGGTCATCATTGCACTGGCTTCATGGGTGAATACTCCACTAAGCTTACCTACCTTAAAAACCCCCTCATACACCCAACTTCCCACTAGTCAACATTCACCTATCCACCTCTCCATCCAATCTTTAACCTTTTCACAACAATTTCAATTAGCCCAATTGTTAAACCAATCTCCAGTTCCTAAAGAACAGTTAATTAACTTATTAACACATTTATGGCCTCAATACCCCGCAAACACGCTGTATCAGTGGATCATTCAAGGAGAGCCTAACTCTAAACCTGTCTTGCTGACACACCTGTCTCAATATTTATCCCAACAGTCCAATCAACAGAAAATTTCAGACCTGAAACATTATTTTGACCCTGAACTTAACAGCAGCCAAGAACCTTGGGAAGAGTTATGTCATCATTGGAAAAAGAACATCGATATTTTAGGCAATTGGTCTATGCCTCTATCATGCCAAGAGTATGTGCAAACCTTATATTATCCGCCCAAGAAAACTGCACTTGTAACCCCTCAAATAAAACGAACTCTGCCCATTGAAAATGAAATCATCCCCAGTCATTTAACCTCTATTACAGAGTGGCACCAGCACCTAAAACAACTAACAACGCATCCTGAAGAACTCAGAAACACACTGCAAGAGCTTCTTAATCAAGATCAATTAAATTTAAAAGATAATTGGCAGCAACCTGTCAGCCAACTTATCAATGATCGACAGCTTCCGGTGATATTCATTCATGCCTATAATCTTTTAGATAAAATGTTACAACCTAAGCAGGACAGTTTTATTTTCGAAACATTGCTCCAACCACCCAGTTGGTTATCTCAGCCTCCTACAGACTTCTGGGCTCAACAATTACAGCCTTACCTTCAGCAATTTGTTCTCGATCAAGTTCGTCAATCCATTGATGAGCAATATCAAAAACTGGTTGCAACCCCCTTTGAAAAGAATCTCCAGAAAAAATACCCCTTTGGTAATAATACTGAAAACCCCTCATCACTAAAGTCTATCGTCGCTTTATTTGGTAAGGAGGGATCCATTAACACCTTTCAACAATTCATCGATCCATGGATTGATAAACATAAAGACCCATGGAAATGGAAAAAATATTTTAATCAACCTCTACTAAAAGATAACGAATCACTATCATTCCTCATGCATATCAATATTATACAAGCATTGTTAATGGATAAAGATCTGAATAACCTGAGCATAGATTTTAGCTTATACCCTCAATTCATGCACACTGATACCCTATTAACTTTAAGCCAAGAGAACCAACCGGCTCAGAAAATGCATAAAGGATCACAAGCACTCCACCTTAATTGGCCGCATGATTTTAAGAAACCATTAACCTTAAGCTTATATACATCCAGTTATACCAAACCAAAAACACTTGTCATTAAGCATCCTTGGGAATGGTTTTCTAAACTTCAAACATTAAACTTACAACTTGATAATGAACAAACAGCTCATATGTTTATTGATAAAGAGCCGATTGAAATCCAATCCAATAAGATTATTAACCCTTTAAACATGCGCTGGCTGAATGATTTCAAGTGCCCAAAACATTTTATTTAAATACGGATAAAAAATCACATAAAATCTCATACCACAAGCAAAAGGTAAACAATTTAGGATCGGATACTCTGAAGATAAATAACATATATTCAGTAACTTACACTGTATATTTAGTATACATTAATTATATTTAATGTTTTTCAGTATTTTATACACATAATGCTTGATTTAATCAAAACAATCATTTATGATGGGTCAACAATCAAATAAATATAGGAATAAATTATGAACCTTAATATGAGTCACATTTCAAATTTAGTTAAACAATCAGCAGGCGAATTTTCTGATTACCTAAAAGATAGTTCTAAGAACTTAATGGGTAGTGCTAAAAGCATGACTGATGGCATGATCAGTTCAATGAAGAATAATACATCAGAGTTATTTGCTAGTATTCAAAAGCAACTCGCATCGATGATGAGTTCCTTCAAAAGCATATTAAGCAATTTTATTACTATAAAACTAACACCATCACCATCAGCCGCAAAAGATCCTGCTGCTGCAAAAATGTTTGTGAAAAGTGCTTCAAAAAATCAAAAACGACGCAATGCCAGCTCTGCTCATCAAAGAGATATTATTTATAATGGATCTTGTGGTTTTGGTTCTTAGAGCTTGAATCTTCTTGATAATATAGACAATAACAAATAGAGAGAAACACAATGAATATCTTCACTAAAGCATATGATTCTGTAAAGAGCGGCTTAAGTTCAGCTTACAGCTACACTGCAGCAACCGCTGCGTCTGCAAGTAAGCGATTACAGACAGGCTATCAAAACGCCAAACTTTTCACTGAAATGGATTTCCAAGATAAACAGGAATCCGTGGAAAAGAATCTCAATGAGAGTATTAATACAGTCAAGGAAACAGTTAGCAAGACGTCTCAAAAGGCTATTGAAACACTTAATGAGGTTAAAGAGTTCTTCAAAACCCTTAACCCAATGAATTGGATCAAATCTTTTTTCGAACTGATAGCATTTATCGTCGGTAGCATCTATAGTGGCATATGTTCGCTGCTTGGTATTAAGCAAGATGATAATAGCCATAACCAACATAACCAAGAAGTTGAATTAACTCCAGTAGATAAGACACAGCCCTCTACTAAAGAGCAATCTTCTGATACTGCATCGGTATCATCAACACGCGAAAGGTCGTCTTCAATCGAAAGCAATCAAGACGGTGTTGCTGATGATGAAATGATGATTACTACAGCTACACGTGCAGGGCCAAGCACTCCTACTCTAACAGTGAAAGCTCTATCAGAACATAATGCTACAATAAGTAGTTCTCCATCTTTAAGTTCTAATAGTAGTGAGAGTGGTAGTACAGATAAATTTGTACCAACACAAATAAAATCCACCACAAATTATACGGATAGAAATGGGCATATGCAGTCACCAATACCTGCTGATAGAGGTCCGTGGTTTAGTGACGATAGCTCAGATGCAAAAGGTCATATGGGTGACGCATTGAATAGTTTAATTGATAGTGCAACAAAATCTGTGTACAACTGGTTCTCACCTACAAAACCAGATTCAGAACAAAGTTATTTAAAGTCATCACAATTACCCACGGGTCATGAGGAACAAGGGTATCAACGACCTACAGATTCTATAATAGAATCAGGATATGAAAAAGAGAATACTAAACCTAATATTGATAGTATTAGCATTTAAATAACACAAACAAACAACAACGGAGAAAACAATGAAAATGAGTCAACTTACAAAAATATTTGCAAAATTAGTTAAACAATCTGCAAGCATCTGGTTAGATGATAGCTTTAAAACTAGGTTTAGAGATAAAATAGAACATAATAATGCAGATGCGATTAAAAAGGCCTTCGATAAGGGTGGTGTATTCACAAAAGCTCATCGTGACTATGAATCCTTCTGTCGTAATAATGACAGTCAATGGACCCAAGGCTTTAACCAGGGTAAAGACGAACAGACTCTATTTACAGAATCTCAGCGAAGAGAGAGTGTCTTTTTAAAATCAATAGCTCTCAACCCTGATAATGACTTATCAGATATTATAGACGGTTATATAACAATCGATAATGAAAACAGAGATGTTGAACAATGTAAATTTGCTTTTCAAGAAGCCTCGAAAAATCCTTTGCAAAACTTTAAAAACATGTTTGTGAACGTTTTTGACGACTTACAAAGTCAAACCAAAAAAGTGTTGGGTGGGCTAGCTTTGATTTTTACTGACCCTAAAGGAACCTGGAACATGATATCAAACTTATTTATCAATATTTTTGCCAATGTTATGAACGCCTTTGGCTTTACTCAGGAAGGGTTTGGTTTCAAAGAGTATGATTCGCGTTTTCCTTCCAGAAATATGCAAGATGAGAGAACATTCACTGAAGATCAAACTTATTTAACCAAGTTAAAAGAAAACAATGAATCAGACTACGAACAAGAAATCCAACAGAGACAAGACGCGTATCAAGATGCCAAGCAAGATGAGCACGCAGACACATCTAACTTGGTTGATACAATTTACAAAGATGCTAACCATGTTCGCTCAGAGCTTTTGGGTTCAAAAGACGAAAATGGCGATGTTCGTAAAGAGGGTATATTTTCTGAACAAAACATGAATAATTTTACCCAGAACCTGTTTAACGATCCAGAGAAAGGCACTGATAATACGGCTAATCGTAGTAGTCATAGTAGTAACTCTTTTTAAGTAAAACAAGCTCCCTTCTATGGATAGACAACCCTTAATCAGCTCTTATTCACTTAAGAGCTGATTATTTTTTTTTATGTCCCGAATAATATGATAAAGAGGGTGATCTGGGTTAAGGTTCTCTGAATAAATTAATATCGATTGTAAGTCAGGATCTGGTAAGGCTAACAGCGTAAAGAAGTCATGTCGTCGGTCCTCTGATAAATCATCAAATCTTTTTTCGATGTAAGGCAATAATAAAGCATCAAGCTCTAAAACACCCCGATGAGCTCTCCATTTAGCCTTCGACTTTGTCATATTCTTTGACATAAACACGCTCTACTCTTTCTGATAACCTGGTTAAAATTTCATAAGGAATGGTCTGGCTGGATGCAGCTAAATGATGCAAACTATGACGAGGACTAAACCACTCTACCCAATCACCAACTTTGGCCTTTGAATGTAGATAAACACATGCTGTATCCATAGAAGGTAACCCTATGACTTCACCAACAGCTTCACCTAAAAGTACTTTTGCCGTATGAATCTGTCGAGGCAAACCATCGGCGTAACCAAAAGACACCATAGCTGCCAAATGGGGTTGCTTGGCAACATAATGTCTACCATAACCAACCGTGCTTCCTGATGATAAATGATTAATGGAGAGGATCTGACTAAAAAGTGACATGACAGGTTTTAGATCAATTAAATGTGTTTGATTTTCTTCTGGGGTCCAACCATAGAGTAACAAGCCTGGACGGATCCACTCGCCGTGACGGTGATCATTGGATTCTAAAATGGCAGCTGAATTAGCATATGAAGACGAGCTGAATGAGGATTTATCCACCCAGTCTCTGAATCTAGCCAGCTGATGTTTATTGTCGATGCTCATCGAAGAATCAGCCAAGTGTGTCATGGGTATAATTGATTTAACCCTACCCGATTGCTGCAATAATGTGACTGCTTTTGAGACATCTGAATGATGCAACCCCATGCGATTCATGCCCGTGTTTATTTTAAGCCAAATTCGTGGCCAAGATACTGGCGTTTTCAATAATTTTTCTAAGTAATCTAAGCTAAAGACAACGGGTTCTAGCTGATGAGCTGACATAGCTATCAACGTTTTTAAATCACTTGCAGAAGCATTAACCACCACCGGCAATGACGTTAACTGCCGACACTTAAGACCCTCTTGCAACCCCACAACACCATAACCATCAACATGGTCATTCAAAGCCTTCACGACTTCGGATAAACCATGGCCATAAGCATTGGATTTGACATAAGCTAAAATCTTTTGACAAGGCCTTAAACGACGGATAGCCTCAGCATTGTGTTGAAGGCAATCAAGGTTTATTTCTGCTTTACGCAACTTTACTCCACAAAAGCCGTATCGGCAGTATAGTTCTCAAAACGTGTGTATTGGCCTAAAAATGAAGTTCTTACCTTACCGATCGGACCATTTCTTTGTTTAGCTATAATAATTTCAGCAATGCCTTTATCTGGCGATTGATCATTGTAGACCTCATCACGATAAATAAATGCGATGATATCAGCATCCTGCTCTATTGCACCTGATTCCCTTAGGTCTGACATAACTGGGCGCCGGTCTTGGCGTTGTTCAAGACTTCGGTTCAATTGTGATAAAGCAATCACTGGAACTTCTAGCTCTTTAGCAACTACTTTTAAACTTCTTGAGATCTCAGATATTTCTTGAGTTCTTCCCTCTTTAAACCCAGGAATACGCATCAGCTGCAAATAATCAACAACAATCAAGCCCAATGACTTTTCTTGACGTTTTAAGCGCCGAGCTCTGGCCCTTAACTCCATCGGGCTTAGGCCCGGAAAGTCATCAATAAAAAGAGGTGATTCAGAAATCATATTCACGGCTGAAGATAACCTTGGCCAATCATCATCTTGTAACTGCCCCGTTCGAACTCGGTGTTGATCAATTCTTCCTAAACTGGATAGCATTCTAGTGACCAACATATCTCCTGGCATTTCAAGGCTGAACACTAACACTGTTTTTTGTTGACTAATAGCAGCACTCTCAGCGATATTCATGGCGAAAGAGGTCTTACCCATAGAAGGCCTTCCAGCCAAGATCACTAAGTCACCTTTATGAAAGCCTGTAGTGAATGTGTCCAGGTCTTTAAGGCCACTTGCCAACCCTGTCACAGGGTTATCTTGCTTGCTTAAATCATCGATTCGTTGGGTGGCTTTGGGAACTAATTCTTTAACACTTAAGGGACCTTTTGACGTTTGTCTATTATCGGAGATGGCTAAAATGCATTGTTCTGCTTGATCGATAACCTCTTCTGGTGAACGCCCTTCAGGAGCCCCTGCCAATAGAGTAATATCATGCCCAGCATCCAATAATTTTCTTAACAAAGAACGGTCTCGAACAATCGCAGCATAAGCTTTTAAATTAGCCACTGACGTTAGGTCATTCGCAATGCTATACAACGATGACTCGCCCCCGGCTTTATCTAAATTGCCTGTTTGTTTTAATTGATCAGTAACCGTTAAAACATCGAACGGTTTATTTTGATTGGCAAGTTCCTGCATAGCCTTATAAATAAAACCATGTTCCGGGACATAAAAGTCTGAATCCATCAACATATCCGAGATATCATCCCAGACCTTATTGTAGGATAATAACCCCGCAATGACGGAACGTTCCGCCTCTTTAGAAAAGGGAACGGTTACAGAAGGCTTCTGTTTTGGATTACTCGTCATCCTTGGATTCTTGAGTTGAACTCTCTGTCGATGATGCTTCTGCTTCGGCCGTGGAAGAAATCACTTTGATCTTAATCACAGTTTTAATGTCTTGATAAGGAGAAAAAACCAATTCATATTCCCCGAGTTCTTTAATCGGAGCATTGACAAGGTTGATATCTTTTCGCTGCACAGCTTGACCTTTTTCCTTATAATAATCAACAATATTACTAATCCCAACTGAACCAAATAATCGACCTTCTTCATTCAATCGATGATCTAAGACGATATCACCTAGTGCTGCAATTGTATCAACCAACGTTTGAGCTTCTTTTTGCTTGGTTGCTTCAATGAGCTTAAGTCCTTTTAGTTGGTCTTCGATTGCCTTGCGATTAGCATCGTTGACCAACAACACCTTGCCTTGAGGGATCAGCCAGTTCCTGGCATACCCTGGAGAAACATCAACGCTCTCTCCAACTTTTCCTAAATTTTTAATATTTTCTTTTAACAAAACTTTCATATCTTTAACCTCTTTTATGTATTACGATAACTGGATTTCAGCTTTCCTCGAAGATTAGTATAGTAATCAATTATACCAACAACCGGAGCAATGCCTATAATAAAATTAAATAATAATATGATACTCATTGTATATGCAAGCATAATAAACAATAAACCCGAAGATCGTTGTCGTTTTCTATAATATTTAACAATTACCTCCATTCCTGAATGGAAAACAACCAGTCCCACAACGAATGGAGCAAAAACAATAGCCGGCACTGCATCCAAAAATACTGGGGAAGACAATGACGTGTCACCGATCATTAGTTGATTATTAAAGGCAATCCCCATCAGTAACACAAACCAAAAGACATTAACGATAAGAGGCCTCAGTTCAACCACAACAATCGTCTTGAGAATAATGCCTAACCGAGAGAACCTTGACCAACCATACCATAATGAGCAAAACGCCACCCAAAATAATGAAACCGTGGCTTGATGTAACACAGCCATACCCGTGGAAAAATAGGAATACTGATCTAATAAAAGCCGTATCTTGGCCTCAGAAGGAACTGCTTTTTGAAACTTTCCAAGATCTTGGAGGTAATGTGTTAACCAGAAACCATGAACATCTGACATAATAAGATGGACTCCGACAACCACGGCAAGTAAAACAGCCGTATACATCATCAACACCGAGGTCCAAGACCGATAATGCTGCAAAGCACCCGCTCCCAACCAGAGCAACAATGCATTCAGCATTCTCAAAAAGTCGAATAAGCTATACATTTCATGCTGAAACAACTTGATAAACGGAAATAGCAAAATTAGAAAAAAACCAAAGCCAACAACCCACCCTTGCTCCAACGTAATCAGCCCCATCACAACTAAACTAAAAACGTACAGAAAATCATAATGTAAAGACAATGCCGAAAGCAACAAAACCAGCGCTGCCGATATTGATACATTATTAAGTAAATACAACCCTGTACGCTTAATCATACCAACCGCTCCAAAGAGGTCTACTCTAGCTTTTTCTAGATATGTCGATCACAGTAAGGTAATAAAGAAAGGTACCTAGCAACTTTAATGGCTTTGGCAAGATCTCTTTGTTCCCTTGACGTTAAACCTGTAACTCTATTCGGGATAATACGACCCGATTCTAAAATATACTTTTTCAAAGCAAATGGGTTTTTATAGTTATATCGCTCAGAACACTCACGAAGAGCCTTTCTCAACTCATCCTTTGAACTGTCTTGTAACTCTTCAGCAATACGCATCGCGGTTTTATCAAGGTTGTGTCGCTTAACAGTGGTGACAAAAGTTCTCAGCAAAGCATCATTAAAACGGAATAAACCATTGACCGCGTCCATAATAGAAGGCTGGCCCTCTATCCCCAAAAACAAGAAATGTGCCTTGTGATTTTTCCCAATGGAATAAGCTAACTTGCGTCGCCCCCAATTTTCCATTCGAATAATTTTACCCTTCTTCTCTTCAATGGTGGTTTGATATCTAGCCAACATCTCATCAGACTGCTCGCTGCAGGATGGGTCTACAATCAGTACTATTTCATAACTTTTCATCGTTTATACTCCTCTTGGTTTCGTTCAGCCACCTAACAGCTAGGCAGCAAGAAGTTATTGAGCAATATATCATAAAAGTAAAAATATAACAACGACTTTCGTCACTATTCAAAAAAATATTATCCCGTCCAAAATCAACTAGGAACATCGCCCCCACACATACACACATACACCTGCAGCCACCGAAACATTAAGGCATGAAAAATCACGCTGTGTCTCAATTGAAAACAAAACATCACAGGACTGACCAATACCTTTTTTCATTCCTTTACCCTCTGAGCCTAAAATCAAAACACTCTTAGAATGAAAATCAACTTGGGACAATTCAACATCTCCGGATTCACTGGCACCGTAAACCCAATAACCCTCATCTTTAAGACTCCGCAAGCACCTGGCTAGGTTTTGGGCATACACCACTGGAACACGCTCAGCCCCCCCACAAGCAACATTTCTCACCGTCTCAGTCACCTTAACCGAATGATGCTTAGCCAACATAACTGCATCAATAGAGAACGCCGCACATGAGCGCAAACAAGCCCCTAGATTATGCGGGTCAGTAATGCCATCTAACACCATTATTTTGCGACATTTATCTGCTCTTACAGCCGCCATCAACCAGTCCTCAGTCAACGGCTCGAGTGGCTCACACCAGGCCCTCCATCCTTTAACTGCTTTCACCCGCTTACAATGAATCCCCACCTGAGACAACCTCATATCTAGTGACTGACTAAAACGATAATCTACAGCACATTCTATATAACGGATACGATGAGGAGAAACATCCAAAAGGGTCTCCAAAACATGGGGGCTATTAATACAATCTAGTTGAATAGGCATAATGACTCATTGAATTTTGATTCGAATTCAAGTATAACTAAACAGGGTATGAAACACAATCTTAAGACAATCTGGACGTTTTACTTACTACTCATCCTTTGCCCCTGGGCAGTCGGAGCAAAAGACGGCCCTCCTCCGAAATTTAACCCCCACAAAATTCATTACTCAACCAAAATAAAACCCGAACCCATTAGCCTATATGGAAACCCTATTCAATACACCGTTTTTAAAAAAACTTACCACATTCGCCACAATGTCAAAGAGTTCAACCAAACGGGCACAGCCTCTTGGTATGGCAAATTATTTCACGGAAGGCGCACCTCTTCAGGGGAACCCTTTAACATGTATGCCATATCAGGGGCACACAAAGAACTCCCCATTCCGTGTTACATACTCGTCACCAACCTAGATAACAAACGCCAACTCATTGTTCGCATCAATGATCGGGGCCCCTTCCATACCAACAATCGTGTCTTAGACCTCTCCTACGCTGCGGCTTATAAACTTGGCTACACGAAAAAAGGCGTTGCAAAAATTCAGATCAAATTGCTCTCACCTCCTATAGAACGTAATAAAATCGTGATAGAGCTGGGTATCTTTAAACAAGAAAATGTAGCTGACGCCCTTGCCAATAAACTTCGTAAAGAGCTGGGTTATTTACCAAAATACTCCGTGATTAATATTGGTAAGCAAACTTTCGTTAAACTTTTCTTAGGCCCGTACCCTAAAAAAATGGACCTTACTGCCATCAAAAAAACACTGACAAAAACTCACCCTGATTACAAAATTAAACATATTTAAAATTGCTGAAACCTTTGTTTCCTGATAACATAACCTCAGACTAATAAAAGGATCATACAAATGCGATTTATTGTTGTACTACTTTGCTCCATACTCTCTTGTGTTGTTCATGCAGCCCCGAATTCGCTGACATTTGATGGCATCCTGATTCCGCCACCCCCGACCATTCACGCTAAAAGTTATGTTTTAATGGATGCTATAACAGGCAGCATTATTGCTGAGAAAAACGCTCAAAAACCACTGCCTCCTGCAAGTTTAACCAAACTGATGACTTTATACCTAACCGCCGATGCCATCAAAGATGGAAAAATAAACATCGATGACAAGGTTTTTATTTCTACCAAAGCCTGGAAAGCCCCTGGCTCTAGAATGTTTTTAAAACCCAACACCAAAGTTGATATGAAGAAAATCATCAAAGGCGTTGCCATTGTCTCGGGTAACGATGCAAGCATTGCTCTGGCTGAGCATATTGCAGGGTCTGAAGAAGCCTTTGCCTCACTCATGAATCATACAGCTAAAAAACTAGGCATGAAACAATCACACTTCAAAGATGCCACTGGACTTCCCAAACCTAATCACACGACCACCGCCAAAGATCTTGCCATCTTATCTCAACAGTTCATTTTCAATCACCCCCAACTATATTCAGAGTGGTTTCAAGATAAATGGTTTGAGTATAATAAAATTAAACAATCTAACCGCAATCGACTATTGTGGCGTCATGGCTACATTGATGGCATAAAAACTGGGCACACAGATGAAGCTGGTCACTGCCTTATCAGCTCAGGTAAAATAAACAATACCCGCCTTATTGCCGTCGTGATGGGAACATCAAGCCCCTCTAAACGAGATCAAAGCAGCGACACCCTTCTGACGTATGGCTTTAGGTTTTTTGAAACCCTCACCTTTCACTACCCTAACACCCCCTTCACGACCATAAAAATATGGGGATCAACACAGCCAAATATCAAAGCAGGAAGCACCACAATCATTAGTGCAACCATTCCTAAAGGATCTGCTAACAAGACTCAACTAAAAATAACTAAAGACCCCCACCTCATGGCACCCATCCCCCAGGCCACCCAAGTAGGTAATATCGCCATTACTTTAAACAATCAAACCTTATTATCTCACCCCCTCATTACCTTTAACCCAGCACCCAAGGGCTCTTGGTACACCTACTACTATGACAAAACTCGGCTTAAAATCTCCCAATGGCTACCCCTCTAACAACAGTTCACATTAACCATCAATGGACCTCTATCGATAAAGCCAAGGTCAGCATTCTAGATCGAGGTTTTCTTTTCGGAGATGCCGTCTATGAATCTATTTCCTTTTATCAAGGCCAACCTTTTCTTGCCAACGAGCACCTTGACCGCTTAGATAATAGCTTAGAACAAATCAAATTACCCAACCCACTAACCAGAAAAGAATGGCTGACCCTTCTTGATAAAACTCTTGAAGTTAATCATATCTCCAAAGAAGATGGCTACTATTACATTCAAGTAACTCGCGGTTGTGATGAAACTCGACTCCATGCATGGAAAAACAATGCCCCTACTTTTTTAATGATGAGCTTTTTAAAACCCATGCCTGCAACATTACTTAACATTAACACCATCAGTCAACCCGACTTAAGGTGGGGACGCTGTGATATTAAATCAACCTCATTACTGGCGAACATTCTTGCCAATAATGCTGCTCATGAGAACAATGCCTCTGAGTGCCTATTTTTTCAAGATAACCTCCTCACTGAAGGGTCCTCTTCAAATATCTTTATCATCAAAAATGAAATTGTTTATACCCCCCAATCAACTCAAAACATCTTACTGGGTATAACCCGTGAATATATTTTCAATATATGCCAAAAACTAAACATCAAACATCAAGAAAAAACCATGACCAAAGAAGATGTTTTAAATGCCGATGAGGTTTTTATATCCAGCACAACACGAATTATACAATCTGTATCCAAGCTAGATGAACACCATTTTCCCAACAACACACCCCTCACAAAAAAACTCTTTGATCAATTTACTCACCAGATCCTCAACCCATTTGTCATCCCAAGCTCATAACATGATCATAAGACTACTAGGTCAAACCGACTACCTTTCAACCTGGCAACGGATGCAAGAATTTACTCAATCAAGAACTCCCTCCCAAGAAGATGAAATTTGGTTAACCGAACACCCCCCCGTCTATACCTGTGGAGTCAGAGACAGCTCTGAACATATTATCAATAAAAACAATATTCCCATCATCCAAACCGATCGAGGAGGACTCATTACTTATCATGGTCCAGGGCAACTTATCATCTACCCACTATTAAACTTGAAAAACAATAAAATCAAACCCACCATGATTGTTACCCTCCTTGAAAATATTGTCATACAAACACTCCTACACTTTAATGTTATAGCTTCTGCCAACCCAAAGGCCAGAGGAGTCTATACCCAATCGGGAGGTAAAATAGCTTCTATTGGCTTACGTATTAAACAACACTGTAGCTATCATGGGATGTCATTCAATGTTTGCATGAACTTAGACCCTTTTTCAGATATTGACCCTTGTGGCATGACCCACCAACTCATGACAGATGCTAGAAGTCATATACAACCCTGGGATTCTGCTAAATTCTTTGATAAATTTTTTCAAGAGTTTTTTAAAGCTTTCGCTCGCGATTCTAACCGCCTTAAAATAACTCATGAGAACAAGACTCAGATACCTTCAAAAATCTGGCCCGGCGAAACATTTCATTAAACAATATCCACGCACGACAACCCTATATAAAAATCACTTATCAGAACCCTTACAATGATTCCTTCATATCTTTCAGGGTTCTTGACCTACCTTAACTTTATCGAAACCAAAACCCCTTCCTTTAGCTCAATATCAGTTAGCGCAACCAAAGCCCTTTTCTTTAGCTCAATCTCAGCTTTAATCCTATCCAGACTATCTTTCCCTTTCGTACCTATCAACGTCTTTAATTGAGGGCATCCTTTAACTATTACCTCTAACCCTGTATTAGTGATTTTCCGACACCCACTCACATTCAAACTTGTTAGGTGCGGACTCTTAGCCAATTTCAGTAACCCTATATCAGTAATTCTCGTACACCCACTCACATTCAAGCGGGTTAGGTTCGGACTATCATTAGCCAACACCCCGAGCCAATGATCATAAAGGGAAGTATTTTTACTAAAACTCAACTCAATTGGCCTCTTGACTATCAATTTATCCGCATTAGTAAACATCAAACACAACCCACTCAAATCCAAAGTCATTAAGCGACTAAACCCATGTAAAAAACCTGTTCCATTCTTAGTAATTTTAGTATAACTCAAATTCAAGTAAGTTAATCCCTGACAAAATTTCCACAATAGCTTAACTCCCTCATTTTGAATGCTGGTGCTACTTAAATTCAAACTAGTTAACCTTACACCGCTTGTCTTCAATGCCTGAAGTCCTTTCTCGGTGATGTGTGTGCACCCACTCAAATCCAAACGGGTTAGCTTCCTAAAACAATCAGCCAATGACTCAAGCCCACTATCAGTAACACTTGTACACTTTGACAAACTCAAGCTGATTAGGTTTCCTAAAGCAGCCGACCATTTTTGCAAACATTCATCGTTAATTAGTTTGTTATCAGACACATCCAAGCCAGTTAGCAGCTGAGATCGAGGTTTAAGAAAAAACTTATGAAATATTGTATCTTCAGGGTGGATCCTGCCTAGTTTTAATGAAGATATACCTACCATAATCGAAAAGAATCTTTCTTTTCTCCAGTCTTGTGAAACTCGACTAAAAAATGACAAATCAACACTCCCGGTAATGATAGCAGATCGCCTCCAAGATCCCATCGATGCAAATAGAAAGTTTCTCTTTTCAGAAAAACTAGATAAAAATGCGCCAATGTAATTGATCAGCCCTTCATTGAGTGCCATAATTGGTGGTTGGGGCATGAGTGCTTCTTTAGATAACTTTCCTACTAATGAATCAACCTGATGACTGACACCGTTACTTTTAGCCAAATCAGGATCTATCTTAGTAAAGGCCTTAACTATAGTTTCATTTTTCTCTAAACCGCAGCCTTTGAAAAAGCGCTTTAATCTATTTGCTTCTTTTATCACCAACTCTTTTTTTTCAGCTGTTAACTCTGATCCATCAAAATATAACTCTAAATTTTTTAATTGATGAAGATTCTCAATAAAAGTCCCTTCCGTTTCACCAACTTTAGATTCATTATCAACATTTTCTTTGAGAATTCGCCCAATCCAGCCCTCACATTTTTCAGGCTTTTGTTCTACCCGTCCTTTCATTTTTATAACCCCTTTATTCTAAATAACACACAACATTGTACCATAATCATCAAATATATAAAAATAAATTGTTGTTTTTATTCTACTAATTCAATGCTATCATTGTTTGAAAAAATTATCGACAGTCTGAATCTCAGCTTTAATCCTATCCAGACTATCTTTCCCTGTCGTACCTATCAACGTCTTTAATTGATGGCATCCTCTAACGATAGCCTGTAACCCTGTATTAGTGATTTTCCGACACCCACTCACATTCAAGCTTGTTAGGTTTTTACAGTTCTTGGCCAATGCCTCAAGCCCTTCATCGGTAATGTTCGTGCCGCTCAAGTTCAAGCTCGTTAGGTTTTTACAGTTCTTGGCCAATGCCTCTGGCCCTTTATTGGTAATTTTTTTACACCCAACCAGATCCAAGCTGGTTAGGTTTTTACAGTTCTTAGCCAATGCCTCAAGTC
>PVBE011221828.1_pt1 | contig 79547 bp, 73 predicted proteins | sample 1631181 | NCBI WGS metagenome assembly PVBE01 (sample SAMN08397723, study PRJNA350692) | Marine metagenome, whole genome shotgun sequencing project. | isolation source: water | place: Pacific Ocean | collected 2012-04
ACCCACGGTTTTAATAAAATTCTTTCTAAGTTCTTCTCATTCATGCAGAAAAAAATTGCTTCAACGTTAGATTTTTCCTCGATAAGCAGGTCAAACGTAAAGTCAAACACATCTTTACCTCTAGCATCGGCGCCCTGTGAGACTGAGAGGCCTTCGACGTCTAAATTATTTTGTGTGACAACTTGGGATATCATAACCGTGTTCCAATACTCTGGGTCTGGGTGGGCTTGTAAGATCTTTTCCTTAAATTCTTTTCTTTTATTTTTATCCAGTAAATCTGCCATTAGCTGATCCCTACCACCGGTAAAAGCACAGTCGGGCAGAACGACTTGGAGTCCTGTATTTGAAGCAATGTATGGATATCGGTCAGCCATTATTTCAAGTCCATCTTCCATACCTGATTCAAGTATTTCTAGAGCCGCATCTAACTTAGACCAGTTTTCTTTGCCAGCAGTTTTAAGGTGGGATATTTGTAACTTTGAGCCGGACCCTTTGGCAACATTAACTATTTCAGTTAATGCTTCAAGTAGCTTGGCTCCTTCTGATCGGATGTGCGCAGTAAGCACTTTATCTTGTTTGGCCACCTCCTTAAAAACTTTAATAAATTCTGATTCTTTTGCGAAGCAAGCTGGTGGATATACCACCCCCAAAGACATCCCTACGGCTCCTTGACTAAGACCACAAGCCGTCATTTTACAAAGAGCATCCATGCTTTTCTTGTCAGGCTGATGGGAATTTTCTCCAATCACAGAACCGCGTATAGTGTTATAGCCTAGTAGGGCAGCAAAATTGACCGCTAATCCATGGTTTTTTAATTCATTAAAATAACTTTCAAGGTCAGTCCACTTAACATCTATGCCGAACTGGTGTTGATAATCTCTGACACGGCGTTCCAACAGATTCCCTGACATTGGAGCTGCTGCATAACCACAGTTACCTCCAACCTCTGTTGTAACTCCTTGCATTAATTTTGACTCAGCCCTTTGGTCAATTATCAGGTAATAATCTGAATGAGAATGAACATCCACGAACCCTGGTGCCACAATCATACCTTTGGCCTCGATGATCTTTTTGCCTCTATCAGGGTCAATGTTTGGCTCCACCACAGCAATGCGGTCACTGTTTATGGCAACGTCGGCACTGATGAGGCTGTCGGTGATACCATCAGCCACAAGACCGTTTTTAATAATTACATCAAACAAATTTTTTTCTCTCCATATTTACTCTAAGTACTTTACTTTATCTTTGTTAACATAATTCTTTGAATTATTGGAATATAAAATCTTATACATCATCCAGTTCCTTAAAACTTTTTTAACGTATCCCCTAGTTTCTGGATACGGTAGCAGTTCAATGAATTCGTCATCTGGAGTCATTGGGATTCTTTTTGCCCATTTTTTGACTACGGAAGATCCAGCGTTATATGCGGCTACCGTTAGTATGATATTACCATTGAATTCCTCTATCAGTTCTGCAAGATGTGCGATGCCCAATGTCAGATTGATACTATGATTAAAAAGTATGTCATTGTTGAACTTTTGCTCATTGCCTAGCTTTCCAAACATGGTCTTACCGGTAGATGGAATAAGTTGCATTAGTCCGCGAGCATTTGCTGGGCTGTGTGCTTTGTCATTAAAAGCGGATTCTTGCCTAATTATGGAGAGTGTAAGAAAAGGATCCACTGAAAAACGCTTTGAAAGATTGGAAACTTCAGCCCAGTAAGCTATAGGGTAATACATTCTCCAAAATGGAGAATTAAAGTCATCCTTTTGTTTTATTTTGGATGCGATATTACTTTGCAAGAGTAAACAAGACCAAGGGTCCCCAGCCTTAAGATAAAGTGTGCCTAGCCAAATCGCTTTTTTTACATCAAGTTTATGAAAACTTTTCTTAATCAGGTTTACCTCCAAAACGGCCCTTTTCTCCATACCTGCAAGAAGTAAAAGTTGATAACGTAAAAGGTGTAGCTTAGTTCTTTTGGTTAGCTTGCCATCATAACTCCTTTCTGCTACCCCTCTGATCTCCTTTTTATTAGCTGGTTCAATCAAAGTTTTAATTCTGTTAATGGGGCCTGAATCAATTCTTAAGCCGTAATAAGTATGTGGGAACACTGTCCTTAAATCTTTTGCTGCAACTTCAGTCTGCTTGTTCATCTTCTTGTAAGACCTAATCTTCCAATATATGGCTCCACCATCTCTCTTTTCTGGACGTTGTTTCACCAAAGATTCCACGAACAAAGCAGAAGCCCTTTTGTAGTTTCCTTGTATGTAAGTGGTCCAAGCGAGTTGCCATCTAAACCGTTCTTCTAACTGCTTGGATGATGTTATCTTAAGCCCACTATCATATAGCTTAATCGCTCGACTGAAGTTGCCATTAGCTTCCTCAATTTTACCCAAGACAAAGAGACACTTCTTTATTAAATCGTTATCATTTGTCGTTTCAAGAACCTTTAGTAAAACTTTTTGTGCCTGGTGATCTCGGTTGTTGTTCCATTCAATTACAGCAAGCTGGTATAGCCCATAGTGAGTGAGATCACTTTTGGGGTGCTCAAGTTTAAGTTTATTTAATACAGTAATTGCCTCCGAACTTCGACGAGCTCTTTTGAGAGTAATGCCAAGGGTGTACAGAATTTTAGCCTTTCTTTTTTTTGAATATCCTATGTTTAACATGCGGTTTAGATCATCCACAGCATCATCAAAGCGGTATGCTCCGTTCAACCGATTCACCCGACTTATGCGTTGGCTAAATGTGGCATGTGGGAATGCATTAACAATTTTTTTGGGATATTCTTTTCTTAACTTAATAGTTCCACGTTTGGCCACATCGGCCACGGATGATGTTGGTTTATTGTAATAAATGTTTTGCAAATGTTTATATGCGGTAATTGGGCTGTCCATTTCAATTGCCCTATTAGCATATAAGTATTCTCTTTTTGCTAAAAACTCAGCACCAAAAAGTTTGCTTGAAGTTGTTTCTAACATTTTTCCACAAAGTGAAGACCGAAGATCATTACAAGATAGCTCGGTTTTAAGTTTTAGAGCATCTAATAAAGTAGGGCTTTCTGGGTACTTTGCTTCGAGCAAAGCTATAGTTGATAGCGCCGCTAAGTACCTTTTAGCTTTAAATTCCAAAACGGCTAAATCGTAAATGGCATAGTCAGATAAAATGAACTTGGACTTTATTAAGTTTTCCAGTATGGTCTTTGCCTTTTCCGCTTGGTTTGTTTCCATGTAGCTTTGAGCTTTGGACAGATTAAAAGAGGCGCTTTGTTGAATTTCAGTGACTTTAAATGATGCCGCTGCCTGGCACTTAGAAATATTTGTGATAGCGACTATTATTAAAAAAATTGTCGTTATTTTTTGAGTATAACTGTTAAGTAATTTCCACATGGTGTCGAGTTAGGAGCTCCTCAACAATTGGGATTGATAAAAGTCTATCGCATATTTTTGCTGGATCATCGCCTAACCTAGTATTTAGAATGTTTATTTCAGGATTATTGCGCATCCAAGTAAGTTGGCGTTTGGCATAGGCTTTTGTTGCTTTTGCAATTTGGCGTTCAGTTTCTTCTGGGTTTACATTTTGAGTTAGCTCCTTATAGATTTCTCTATAGCCTATACTCTGCATCGCCTTAGTTGCGCTATTATAACCCATAGACATTAATTCGCGTATTTCGTCCCTCAGACCAGCTCTCACCATCGCTGTCACACGTTTCTCGATTCTTTCATGAAGTTGTTTGCGCGGAGGGCTTAAGGCTATAAGCACAAAATCAAAAACAGCAGGCTGTTTTGTATCTTTAATTATCTCTGTCATTGTTTTTCCGCTTGTAAAATAAACACCAAGACCGCGTTGTGTTCTAAAAGTGTCATTAGGATGTACCTTTGAGGTCCATGACGAATCAATTCTTTGAAGCATGTTATAGGCACCAGGTTGACCGACGGTTGAGTAGATTTCATCTAATCTGTCTTGCCCTTTAACAGATACTTTTATGCCAAATGATAGTTGTCTGGTTAGACCCTTTACATAAAGCCATGCCCCGCCAACCACCAGTGGCATTTTACCGTCAGACCATAATTTATAAGCTATATCTTTCGCCGCGTCACGATACCTAGATACGTTAAACTCTTCATCAGGGTTTGCCACGTCTATCATATGGTGAACAACCCTTTTTTGGCTTTCTTGATCCGGCTTTGCAGAGCCAATATTAAAATGACGGTAAACAAGTATCGAGTCGGCAGAAATAATTTCCGTACCCAATCTTTTTGCAAGTTCGATTCCAACCTCGGTTTTACCGCTACCGGTTGGCCCTAGAACTGCAAGTAGTGGTGCAAGCTCAGACATGTTTTTCCATTAACTTTTTAAAAACCCTTGAATCGTTACCTTCTGAATTTTTCAAGATCAAGGGTTTGTCAATTATTGTTTCATGTATTTTGCCTGAAGTTGCCTTCACCATGAAAAGGATGGGAGGTCTTTTGCCAAAAGATTTAATCTCTTGGGTTCTAGCTATGGAAAAACCATACTCATCGAGAATTCTTATGCATTCCTTCTTACGCTCGTTAATCATTATAAAACTCAGTGACGCATTTCTTTTTAAAAGTACTGTTGCAGCTTTAATTAAATCTGTAAAAGTCATTTTAATTTCATGACGAGCAATAGCTCTACGCGGATCGGGGTTAACCCTCCCAGAGCCAGCTCTTCGGTATGGTGGATTAGCCACAATTGCGTCAAAAGAATTTGCCTTAATTAAATTTGCGACCGACTTTATATCTGCAGTAACTACATTATATTTAGATATCCCGGATGCTAAAGCATTTTTGTGTGATGTTTTGCAACTAACGGGATCAATCTCTATGGCTGTTACAATTAGACGCGGGTGCAACCTGTTTAGTAGAATGGAAATAACTCCTGTCCCAGAGCAGAAGTCAGCAATGTGACCTTCATGTGGGCCATCATAAAAGTTAGCTAGTAGAAAAGAATCACGATTGTATCTGTACCCGCAAGTGCCCTGGTTAATTGTCAATTTTTTTAAGGATTTAGGCATAGCATTAAAGGTTTTAGTTAGTAATTGAACACAAAGAACAGGATAAAGAAACTTTGAAAGCTACATCCAGCTTGGAAGAGCGCCTCTCCAAGCGCTTACCAGTTCATCAGCCTTGCAAATAATTTTTTTATCGCCGTTTATTTCAAAAGAAATTTCGCTTGTCGTAACTTCACCAATTATTGTAGCTGGTAAAGCATTAGCTTTTGCTAAACCCATTACGAGGTCAACGTAACTTTTGTTAATAGAGATCACTGCCGAGGATTGAGTTTCCGAAAATAGTGTAATATCATCTCGAAAGTCGGATTTTAGTTTCACCTTGAATCCCACCTGGTCGTTGCTTTTTGTTGTAAACAGACATTCGCAAAGACATACTGCAAGACCTCCATCAGATATGTCATGAATTGACGAGACAAGTTTTTTATCCGCAAGATCTATCATTGTTTTTTGAAGTGTTGCTTCTCTTTGCAAATTGACTTTTGGAATAATTCCTTGCTCTACGTTGTGTACAAATGACATGTACTCGCTCCCACCAATTTCCGGTTCGATTTCACCTAGAAGAATGATCACATCACCTGGACTTTGGAAATATTGCCCCACAAGTTTATTATGATCTTCAAGAACCCCTACAGCTCCTATTGTTGGGGTAGGGAATATTGCTTGATCATCTGTCTGGTTGTAGAAGGAAACATTACCTGAGACAACAGGTGTTCCAAGTGCCTTACACGCCTTGGTTATGCCCTCTATTGTTTCTATAAAACCCCACATTACATCAGCTCTTTCGGGGCTGCCAAAATTGAGGCAGTCAGTAATAGCTATAGGTTTAGCTCCTGAGCAAGCCACATTGCGTGTTGCCTCTGCAACAGCTTGCATACCTCCGATATATGGATCAAGGTAGCAATACCTGCTATTGCAGTCCAAGCTCATTGCCACTGCCATGTCCGTATTCTTTATTCTTATAACAGCCGCGTCTGAACCAGGCATAACTATTGTGTTTGACATCACTTGATGATCAAATTGCTTGTATACCCATTCTCGAGAACAAAGATTGGGCGAGGAGACTAGTTTGAGTAATGTCTTTGTAAGATTCCTCGGTTCTGAAACCTTGTTTATATTGAATGATTGTCGTTCTGCCAAGTTTTCTGGCTCACTATAAGTTCTTGTATATTTAGGTGCGGACTCTGAAAGTTCTGCGGCTGGTAGGTTAGCTACAATTTCACCATCATCTTTGATAGTCACCATGCCACCGTTAGTAACCTTGCCTACTACTTCTGCATTAAGCTCCCATTTATCGAATATTTCTTTTACCGCACTTTCTGTTCCTTTCCTGCAAACAAGCAGCATCCTTTCTTGAGATTCTGAAAGCATTACTTCATATGGGGTCATTCCTGTTTCACGCTTTGGTACTTTGCCCAAGTCCATTTCAATACCAGTACCAGCTCTTCCGGCCATTTCGATTGATGAGCTGGTTAGCCCTGCGGCACCCATATCTTGTATGCCTACAACATAGTCTGTCTTGAAAAGCTCCAGGCAAGCCTCTAATAGGCGCTTTTCAGTAAATGGGTCCCCCACCTGCACAGTTGGTCTGCGCTCCTCGCTGTCTTCATCGAACTCCTCGCTTGCCATAGTTGCGCCATGGATGCCATCACGCCCTGTTTTAGAGCCAACATACATCACTGGGTTGCCAATGCCTTCGGCCTTACCAAGGAATATACGGTCTTTCTTTACAAGTCCAAGGTTGAATACATTGACTAGGCAGTTACCATTAAAACTTGGATGAAAAAACATCTCTCCGCCTATGGTAGGAACTCCCATGCAGTTTCCATATCCAGCGATCCCAGCGACTACTCCATCCAACAGGTACTTTGTTTTTGCGTGGTCCATCGAGCCAAATCGTAGTGAGTTAAGGGATGCCATTGGTCTCGCCCCCATGGTAAAGATATCGCGTAATATTCCACCAACGCCAGTTGCCGCTCCCTCATAAGGCTCTATATAAGAGGGGTGATTATGTGATTCCATTTTAAAGACTATGGCTAAGCCATTACCAATATCGACAACTCCAGCATTTTCACCAGGACCTTGAATTACTTGTGGACCTTCGGTAGGCAACTTGCTTAAGTGTTTGCGAGAGCTTTTGTAAGAGCAATGTTCACTCCACATGACAGAAAATATGCCTAGTTCGACAAGGTTGGGCTCCTTACCCAGTATCTCCTTGGCCAAATTGAACTCTTCCATGGTAAGGCCATGCTGTTCTATTAATTGCGTATCCAACATCATGACATTATAAACAACTCCAATTTCTCAGCAATGGCAAATGGTGTGTTTACCTGATTAATTTGCTATTCTCTAATAATTGTACACTCTTATGCATGGCCGGTTGCTGATATAGCTCACAAACTACCAATCGCACGGAAATGACTCTATGTGGAAGCACTGTTTGTTGAGTTGATCAAAGATTGTGGAGTTTCTTCAATCCTTGTTATATGGCTACTTTGAGATGGCTTTATGATAAAATTAAAAGATCAATAGAGGATAGAAAACATGCTCGATGAGATAATACTAGGTGCAGTGCAGGCGTCTCCTGTTATTTTCAATAGGGAGGCATCTTGTGAAAAAGCGGTAAAGTTAATTCACAAAGCCGGTTCTTTAGGTGTGCGGCTTGCTGTTTTTGGAGAAACATGGCTCCCAGGGTATCCATGGTTTAATGTTGCGTGGGCTGAGCCAATGGGTCAGGAGGCTGCTATAGATTATCTTGCCTCAGGTGTCACAATTCCAGGTCCATGCACCGATTACCTTTGTCAGGCTGCTAAGGAATCATGCTGTGATGTAGTAATTGGTGTCGCTGAACTTGACTCAGTAAGTGTAGGTACAATATATGCTACGTGCCTTTTTATTAGTTCGGAAGGTAAAATACTTGGCAAACATAGGAAGATAAAACCAACTGCCACGGAACGTATTATGTGGGGAGAGGGTGATGGAAAGTCAATTAACGTGTATCAACGACCGTATGGAAATTTGTCTGGCCTAAATTGCTGGGAAAATCAAATGGTTCTGCCAGCATATGCGCTTATGATGCAGGGGACGCAATTTCATGCTGCCATATGGCCAGGAGGAGAACCATTCACTAGGCAGACTTTTTTAACCCAAGCTCTTTGTTCACAAGCTTCCTGTTATGGAATTTTGGCATCAGGACTGATTCGTGAAGAGGATATACCTAAAAAATATCAGGCTATGCTACCACTCCGTGCCGTCCCAAGAAGTGGAGACAGTTGCATAATCGGCCCCAACGGAGAAATATTAGCTGGTCCGCTTCATATGGAAGAGGGAATAATAACTGCTAAAGCCTCTCAAAATGCAATACGGTCTGCCAAAGCTTGGATGGATAATTGTGGTCATTATAGCAGACCAGATATTTTTGAATTTTATATGCACGGAAATAAGATGGCGCCAGGGCAGCCGCGTATTTCTGTGGAAGATGAAACGAATGACGAACTTGCAGACTAAGAGCTTGCAATAACTCACCATTTCTAGCTTCTGGTTTGATCCTTTGGGTATGAACGACTACTTGTCAACACGGCATCCCAATATTGACCATTTTATAATTTTGCTGAACAAGATTGTAAAACTAGGGGTGTTTTTCTAAGAACCACTTACTGTACTTAAGAACGAGTTTGCAAAAAAAAAGCCGGGCTATTCAGCCCGACTTTTATATTGCTATAATTTCTAGCGATCAATACCACCATCAATGTTAGCACCACGAACAGCCATTGCTTCGAAGCCTGCTGCTTTTGCTTTTGCTTTGTCACCGGAGGCAGACAGCTCATTATGAAATGCAGATGCACCTTCGATACATTTTAGGGCATAGTCAAACGCATAAGGAATACCAGCACCACGTGGCGAAAAACCACCTAAAATAACTCCAACTGTGGCAGCTTCGAAAACTTCTGGGATCGTAGCACCCTGTTCGCAAGCAGGAATGTTATGAACGATACACTTCGAAGACATTGTGCCTACTCCACCAGCCATGAACATCAACTCTTTGACTTTCCCCGACAGGGCACCATCAGAGAAAACAGTTGAGTAATAGTTACCGAAACATACCCCAGCATCGGTGCTAACAGTATTGATAATCTTAAACATGCGTGGATTGAATCCGGCCACAGCATCCATGTACTCATTGGCTTCGGCATCGCTCATGGAACCGCTAAGCTCTTTCATCTGCTTTCGGATATCAAGCATTTGTTGTACTTTGCTCATAAACATCCCCTTTAAGAATTTCATTATAGACATATAGTTTTACCCCGAAATACCGGCGCAGAAGACCACAGTTTACACAATCTCGATCCACCCGCCTGTTTTGACACCACTCTCAGCGTCTATAAACAAAAACCAAGTCCATTGTAAACTCAGTATTCGCTCGCTCAAAATCGAACAATCAAAAAAAGCTAACCGATCTCCACCACCATAAACATGGGGTCATTTAAGATCTTCAATTTAACGTACTGAAGTTTATCCAACCAAAAGTGAAATGTCAAATGTATTCCATAGAAAAGTAAAGAATTAGACAGGTTTAGTGTCTAATGTAGCGTAGAATAATTATGGTATTTTCGAATGGCTAGGTTTTTTACATAAATGGAATGTTTGTGTGAGTAAACTTGTATATAATATGGAGCAAACAAGGGTTTTCGGTGCTAGATTTCCACTGCGTTATGTGGTTAAATGCCCAGTCCGCTGGATTGGGGCGTCGTCAAGTGGTAAGACACGGGTCTTTGGAATCCGCATCCGCAGGTTCGAATCCTGCCGCCCCAGCCACTTTTATCTGGTTAGAAAATAAGTGTATTTGTGGATATATCAGGAGATGGAATGAAGTCTAACAATAATGGACGGCTGGTAGTTATCAGTGGGCGAAGTAATCTTTTTTTAGCCGAGGAAATAAGCAAATATATAAACGTTAGCCTGTGCGAGCGGGAACTCACCAATTTTTCAGATGGTGAGATTTTCGTACAAATCAAAGAGAATGTACGAGGATCTGATGTTTTTGTTGTCCAGCCTACTTCGTCAAACGTTAATGATAGCCTGATGGAACTACTAATAATGATAGATGCTATCAAGCGGGCATCAGCGAAACGGATTACTGCTGTTATACCATACTTTGGGTATGCAAGACAGGATCGCAAGGTTTCCTCTAGGACTCCTATAACTGCTAAGCTTGTGGCAGATTTAATTACTGCAAGTGGAACCGACAGGGTCTTATCGATGGATTTGCACGCTGGTCAGATCCAAGGTTTCTTTGGTTTGCCTGTGGACCATCTATATGCTGCACCAATATTCGTTGACTACATAAAATCTAGGAAACATGAAAATTTGGTTGTTTTTTCTCCAGATGCAGGTGGGGTTGAGCGAGCCAGATCTTACGCCAAAGCCCTTGGCGTTGGACTTGGAATAATAGATAAAAGGCGCGAAGGGAAAAATATAGCCCAAGCCACGCATATTATTGGTGAGGTCAAGGGACTTGATGTCCTAATTGTAGACGATATGGTAGACACGGCAGGAACCTTAACAGAGTCTGTAAAAGCATTGCTAAACGCAGGTGCAAACTCCGTTTCTGCATGTTGTACTCACCCGGTTCTTTCAGGGCCGGCTATAGATCGTATCTACAAGTCCGATCTTAAGGAACTGATAACAACTAATTCGATTGACATTCGGGAAAAAGCTTCACAATGCCCGAAGATTACTGTACTTTCGGTGTCCAAGTTGTTAAGTAATGCGATAGAACGAATTCATGCTGAAACTTCGGTAAGTTCGTTATTTGAATATTAGATAAAAAATGTAGACTTGAATATAAATTTTATGAAAGCAGTAAGATGAGCGAGATAATATTAACTGGAAAGATAAGGGAACCTGGTCGGAAAGGGCCTGCACGCAAACTTCGCAGAAATGGATTGGTTCCTGGAATAATTTATGGTCGAGGAGACCAAGTTGCCGTGTCAGTTGACTCTAAACAAATTATTAAGATCATGGATGTAAAAGGTGGTGTGAATAATATCTTAAACTCTAAGATTGATGGCGACTCTAAGGAACGTAAAGTCATGATAAAGGATATCTCAGTCCATCCAATGACAGACCAAATTTTACACATTGACTTTATAGAAATTGATAGCTCCAAACCAATCAAGACAAAGGTAAAGTTAGAATTCATTGGAGTTCCAAAAGGCGTTAAAGAGCAGGGTGGCCAACTGAATGTAAATATCAAAGCTGTTAGGGTAGAAGCTTTGCCTGGTGATGTGCCTTCCGCAATAGCACTGCCAGTGGACGATATTGAGCTCGGGCAGGTTGTTCGTATCAGCGATCTTAAAGTGGAAGACAAATTAAAGATTATTGAAAAACCTGAAGCTACCATTTTGTCGGTTTCAGTGCCGAAGGTTGAGGAAATAGAGCCAGAGACAGAGGAGGCTGGCGAAGAGTTAGAAGACACGAAGTCAGAAGATACAAAACCAGAGGATACAAAAACTCCAAATAACGAACCTTCTTCCGAAGGATAGTATATGGAGGCAAAATTATTCGTTTGATTTTCTGGATTGCAAGTTGAAGCTAATTGTGGGCCTTGGTAATCCCGGTAAGGAATATTTGTATACTCGACACAATGTTGGGTTCATGGCTTTAGATTATTACCTGAATGATCTGAATGAGTTAACCCACCAGGAACTGTTTGGCTATCTATTTGCGTCACTTAATTTAAATGATGAGGAAATAGTCTTTATAAAGCCGTACACTTTCATGAACAATAGCGGCAAGCCTATTTCAAAAGCTTTGGAAGAGTTTGGGGTTTCTCATCAAAACATTCTGATTATCCACGATGACATTGGAATACCTCTAGGAGTTGCAGAATATAACGTTGGCGGTAGCCATGGTGGCCATAATGGTTATAAATCAGTAGTATTAAATTTGGGAACTACTAATTTAAAACGAATACAAATTGGAATAGGACGACCGCCTGAGGGTACTTCTACAGTTGATTTTGTGTTAGGGGAAGTTACAGAGGATGAACAAAGTCATATTGAGGGAGCCTTAAGTCAAGCTTCCGCGCTAATAAGAGAAAAGTTTCTAAAAGGCAAATAGCCAAAACTTATCCTTATAAACATACAAAACAGTTAATCGAAAGGGAATAACATGCTTACATTGGTTTTCCTAAGTCCTATTATTGGTATTGTCGGCTTGGGAGTGGCATTTGTGCTGTTTTCTGGAATCATGAAACAGTCTCCGGGAAATGAACGTATGATAGAAATATCACAAATGATTCACGAAGGTGCCATGACTTTTCTCAAACGTGAATACACAATACTTGCAGGGTTTGTGGCGATTGTGTTTGCTATGTTGTCTGTTGTTATCAGTTTTAATACAGGTATAGCTTTTATAGTTGGAGCTACTTTGTCAATGTTAGCCGGCTTCATTGGAATGAAAGGTGCTACCAGAGCCAATGTCAGGACCTCAGCCGCCGCCAATCAAAGTGGTCAGCAAGCTGCGCTACAAATGGCATTTTCCGGTGGTTCTATCATGGGGTTGACTGTGGCCAGCATGGGCCTTATTGGAGTTTGTATATTTTTTATTACATTTGATGTTGTGGCTACAGCTGGTAACGTTGCCGACTTGGCCGGTTTTGCTATGGGAGCATCTTCTATAGCTTTATTTGCTCTTGTGGGCGGTGGTATATACACAAAATCGGCTGATGTAGGTTCTGATCTCGTTGGTAAAGTAGAAGCTGGTATTCCAGAAGATGATCCAAGAAACCCTGGCGTCATTGCCGATAACGTAGGCGACTGTGTTGGTGATACTGCTGGCCTTGGGGCAGATATATTCGAGTCGTATGTTGGATCAGTAATTGCCACCATTACCATCGGTGCAGCAATGGTTGATCAAGAAAGTTATATGAGTTTGCCAATCGTGGTAATTGCAATTGGTCTTGTGGCATCAATACTTGGAATTTCTTCCATGAAGCTTATGAAAGGTTTTGAGCCAGAATCGGTGCTTAGGTATACGGCCTTCGTTGCAGCTGCCTTTATGCTAGCAGGATCATATTATTACATTACGCATTTTGGAATGCCATGGACTGTGTGGGGTGCGCTAGCTACTGGTTGTTTTGCCGGTATAGCCATTGGTCTTTTAACCGAATATTACACCGGCATGTTTGGTCCAGTTAAAAAGCTTGCTGCAACCACTGCTACAGGTACGGCAACACTGATTATAGGTGGATTCTCCTTAGCCTTAGAGTCCGTTGCCCCTCCTGTGATTGTAATTGCAATAGCCACCTATTTGGCAAACGATTTTGCAGGACTGTACGGTATTGGTTTAGCTGCAGTAGGTATGTTGGCTACCGTGGGCATTACCATGTCGGTGGATGCATATGGCCCTATTGCCGACAATGCTGGTGGTATTGCTGAAATGGCTGAGCTAGGGCCAGAAACAAGAGCAATTACCGATGGTTTGGATGCCATCGGAAACACCACAGCGGCCATAGGCAAGGGTTTTGCCATTGGTTCAGCAGCTATGACAGCCTTGGCGTTGTTCTCAGCATACACTCAGGCCGTTGGTCTTGAAAGCATTAACCTCGTTTCTGCTGAAGTTGTCATCGGACTATTTATTGGTGGAGCTGTAACATTTGCCATAGCTGCCATGACCATGACGTCTGTTGGTAAGGCTGCAATGCAGATGGTAGAGGAGATCCGGCGCCAATTCCGTGAGATTGAAGGTCTTATGGAAGGAAAAGCGAAACCTGATCCTTCAACTTGTGTAGATATCGCAACTAAGGCTTCATTAAGTGAAATGATAATGCCAGGAGTAACGGCAGTGTTGGCTCCCTTGGTTGTAGGCCTTCTTTTGGGTGCTGAGGCACTAGGTGGTATGCTAGCTGGAGCAACTGTGTGCGGAGTTATGCTTGCTCTTCTGATGGCCAACGGAGGCGGTGCATGGGATAATGCAAAAAAATATATCGAGTCTGGTGCTCATGGGGGGAAGGGCTCAGAAGCCCACAAGGCAGCAGTTGTAGGTGATACTGTGGGCGACCCTTTTAAGGATACATCTGGTCCAGCTATGAATATTTTAATCAAATTAATGTCAATTATAAGCTTGGTTATAGCACCGTTATTAATTGTATAAGAGGGTGTTAAACAATATAGTTAGGTGTTTATCAAAATGGCCATATTAGTTACTGAGGGTTAGTTGTAACCAAGGTCAAATAAACCGATGACGTGATTATTATGTTCAATGAGGCAGTCAATTAGAATACTTGTATTAATGCATTAAAATAGGTTGTAGCTTTGACTAATGGTTTATTGTATTAAACTACATTGCTATAAGTTGTAACTTTTTTAGCTTTTTTATCTTGTCGCGGTACATTGCTGCGGTTTCAAACTCCATGTTAGAAGCAGCACGCTTCATTTTTACGTCATATTCTTCTATCATCCTTCCCATCTGGTCATGGGCAATGGAGTCGACAGGGTCTGGAATGTTGTTTGTATTTTGACCAATATCGTCCTGCACAAAAGCGGCAATTCGGTCTATTTTGCGTGTAGTAGATGTTGGAGTTATGTCGTATTCTTTGTTATAGTCAAGCTGTAGTTTTCTGCGACGACTTGTTTCTCCCACAGCTCTCTTAATAGAACCAGTGACTTTATCAGCATAAAAAATAACAAGACCGTTGATATTTCTTGCAGCCCGACCTGAAGTTTGTATAAGTGATGTTTCCGATCTCAGAAAGCCCTCCATATCAGCATTTAAAATTGCGACCAAGCTTACTTCTGGGATATCCAAGCCTTCACGTAGGAGGTTTATTCCAATTAACACATCGAATTCTCCAATACGAAGATCGTTAATAATTTCTATTCGCTCTAGTGTTGCGATGTCAGAGTGAAGGTACCTGGCACGTACTCCGAGTCCCTGATAGTAGTCAGTCAAATCTTCGGCTTGACGTTTTGTCAGTGCGCCAACTAATACTCTTTCTTTTTTTTCAGCACGAGTTCTGATTTCTTCCAGCAAGTCGTCAACTTGATTTTCTACTGGTCTTATCGAGATTCTTGGATCTACTAATCCCGTTGGTCTCACCACTTGTTCCACCACCACTCCATCACATCTATCCAACTCGTAATCGGATGGAGTGGCCGAGACAAAAATTATTTGTTTTGCAATATTGTTAAATTCTTTAAATGAGAGGGGTCTGTTATCGTAAGCCGATGGAAGGCGAAATCCAAATTCCACCAATGAGCTTTTGCGCGATTGGTCAGCCCGTAGCATGGCATTTAACTGAGGAATCGTTTGATGGCTTTCGTCAATAAATATCAACGATCCCTCCGGCATGTACTCGAGCAGAGTAGGGGGCGGCTGTCCTGGTTGACGGCCAGAAAGGAACCGAGAGTAGTTTTCTACTCCTGCGCAGTATCCTATGGCTTTTATCATCTCCACATCATTTGAGCATCTTTCCTGGATCCTTTGAGCCTCAATCAGTTTTCCTTTGGCTATAAAATCTGCTTCCACTTCTTTCATTTCGTTAACTATTTGCACAAGCGCTCTTTCACGAACCTTTTTGCTTATTACATAATGGGTTCCCGGATAGATGTTTATATAATCGAGTTGCTCTATTATTTTGCCAGTTAGAGAGTCAACCCTTGAAATACCATCTATTTCATCGCCAAAGAAATCAATTTTAATGGCAGTGTCAGACGCATAAATAGGCATTATCTCAACCACATCGCCATTGACGCGAAAAGTTCCGCGCTTGAAATCGAGATTATTTCGTTCGTATTGAATAGATACTAGTTTGTCCAATAGATCATCCCGGTCTATGGTCTGTCCCTTTTCAATTTGAACTTTCATGTTTAAGTATTCCTCAGGAGACCCTAGACCATAGATGCATGAAACTGAAGCCACGATTACTACGTCGCGGCGCTCAAATAGTGAACGAGTTGCACTGTGGCGAAGCTTGTCAATCTCATCGTTAATATTTGCGTCTTTTTCTATGTATGTGTCGGATTTTGGCATATAAGCTTCCGGTTGGTAGTAATCGTAATAGGAAACAAAATACTCTACTGCATTATTTGGGAAGAATAGGCGAAACTCGGAGTAAAGTTGAGCTGCCAACGTTTTGTTGTGTACGATGATGAGAGTGGGCTTTTGTGTGGCCTCTATTACTTTGGCCATGGTGTAAGTCTTTCCCGAACCAGTCACACCTAGCAATGTCTGCGCGGTTAAGCCTCTGGCTAGGCCATCAACAAGTTCATTTATTGCTTTAGGTTGGTCACCTTTAGGACTGAACTCGGAAACTATTTTTAACCTACTTGTCATAGTGCCAGTATATCTTAAGCAGTGTATTTTATGGGATAGCAGATTCTGTAAGGAGAAATCTAAACGACGGCGCTAATGAGTAGAGAATAAATTAAAACTATTCCATCTTTTCAAACACCAGGGTTAGGGGCTAGATACTCTTTTTATCTTTGCACCTACTGCTCTTAGTTTTCTTACCAAATTCTCATAACCTCGATCTAAGTGATAACCGCTAGATACTGTAGTGACGCCTCTAGTTGCTAGACCAGCTAAGATAAGCGAAGCTGACGCGCGAAGGTCTGTGGCCATGACCTGTGCCCCTGAGAGGTGGTTCACTCCATGCACAGTAGCGCTATTACCGGAAATTAATATGTTGGCCCCCATACGTCGAAGCTCGGCCACATGCATGAAACGATTTTCAAATATTGTTTCTTTAATTACTGAGGTTCCTTGTGCTAGTGTCATTAAAGTCATCATTTGAGCCTGCATGTCTGTAGGAAAACCAGGGTATGGTGATGTAACAATATTGGTCGACCTTATCTCATCTTGGCCAATGATACGTATTCTGCCAACTTTTACATCTAATTGGCATCCGCATTTTATTAGACAGTCAGAGATTTCGTTTACATGTTTAACATTAGCTCCGGTTAAGGATAGATCACCACTTGTAATCGCTGCGGCCACCATGTATGTGCCAGTCTCAATCCGATCGGGGATAATGGAAGTTTCTGCTGGAAACAGTGAATTCACTCCTTGTATATGGATGATGTTGGTTCCGGCACCTTCAATTTTGGCACCCATTTTATTTAAAAATTTTGCGAGAGCTTCCACCTCAGGCTCTAATGCACAGTTTTTAATTACCGTTTCACCTTTTGCAAGTGTTGCTGCCATCATTATGTTCATAGTGCCGGTTACAGTAGTTAGGTCGAAACTCACTTGTCCGCCAGTTAAGCCGCGTTTAGCTTCAATCTCCACATAGCCATGGCTAAGGTTTATTTCAGCTCCAAGCGCCTTTAGGCCCTTTAGATGTTGATCTATTGGGCGTTCACCAATAGCACATCCACCAGGAAGTGACACTTTTGCTTTTCCAGACCTTGCCACTAATGGTCCTAGGGTCAAGCAAGAGGCTCTCATGGTTTTAACCAAATTATATGGTGCTTCGAAGCTAGTTAATTTGCTGCAGTCTATGGTGTATGTCGATGAGTTGTCATGATCAACGGAGGCGCCAAATACTTCTAACAATAAGCATGTGGTACGTATATCCACAAGGTCTGGCACATTGGAGATCTTGCAGGAACCGGCTGTTAACAAACAAGCAGTAAAGATGGGCAAAACTGAATTCTTTGATCCAGAAATAGGAATTTCACCAACCAAAGGTATTCCACCTTCAATCTCTATTTTATCCATATTACACTCTTTTAGCTGATATGACTCGCTCTATGCCTTGCAGGTCATTGAACTTTTGATCAACAAGAAATTCCCTTGATTGATTGAAAATATTTAAAACTTTCCCGCTTTGCCCGAAGCCAATCTCAAGCATTAATTTCCCCTGTGGCTCTAGATGGTTGTGAGCATTATTTATGATTTCATGAATTACGCCCAAACCCTTTCTGTCAGCATAAAGTGCAAGCTCTGGCTCATACATCTGGATTTCAGGTTCAAGACTATCTGTTTCCTTATTTAAATACGGGGGATTTGAAATTATCAAATTAAATCGCTTAGAACAAAGATTATTAAATAAATTTGACACAACAATTTCCATGCTATCAGTTAACCCCAGTTCATGGGCATTTTCCCTCAACAACTCTATTGCGCCAAGGCTTATATCAGCTGCTGTAACTTTCCACTTTGGCCTGTTGTATGCCAATGAAATTGCTATAGCACCGCACCCTGATCCGAGGTCTAGAACAGCAATTGGATCATTTGTGTCGAAACTTTCCATCGCAGCGCTTACTAGAAGTTCTGTCTCTGGTCTTGGAATAAGGGCCCTTTTATCGACGGTGAAATTAATAGAAAAAAATTCTTTTTTCCCAGTTATATATGCTACTGGTTCTCGCTTTTCTCTTCTTGTTATAAAGTGATCTATATTAATAGATTCTTTTTCATTCAGTTTTTCATTGGACCTAGCCAGCATTGTACATTTGTTTATTCCCATTGCATGTGACAGTAAAATTTGGGCATCTAGTGCTGGTGAACCTACTCCAGCTTTCACAAGCCTTCTGGTGGCATCAACTAAAGCTTCTCTAATTAGTCTGGTCAACTTCCACCATTAAGCGAGCTTGATTTATCTGCTAAAGCCGTTTGCTGGGTAGCCAGTATGAGAGCATCTACCATTTCATCAAACTCACCGCTAAGAAAACTTTCCAATTTGTAGAGAGTAAGGTTTATTCTGTGATCAGTTACACGGCCTTGAGAAAAGTTGTAGGTCCGTATTCTCTCTGACCGATCACCTGATCCTATTTGGGTTTTTCTGGTAGAAGCTCTTTTCTTCGCTTCTTCACGTTCCTTCATATCTTTGAGTCGTGCTGTTAAAACTTTCATAGCTTTTGTTTTGTTTTTATGTTGTGATTTCTCATCCTGCATCGACACTACAATGCCTGATGGAATATGAGTTATACGTACTGCTGAGTCGGTCGTGTTTACTGATTGACCACCAGGTGCAGAGGATCGATATACGTCTATGCGTAGATCGTTCGATTCTATTTCCACTTCAACATCTTCGGCTTCGGGCAGAATTGCCACAGTGCAGGCAGATGTATGCACTCTACCTGAAGTTTCAGTTTCTGGCACTCTTTGAACACGATGTGTTCCACTTTCAAACTTCATGCGAGAGTAGACTTTTCCACCGGATATCATTGCTATAACTTCCTTGAATCCACCCACACCGGTTTCACTTAGTGACATAATCTCTACATTCCAATTGTTAACCTCTGCGTATCTGTTGTACATACGAAAAAGGTCAGTTGCAAACAAACTAGCTTCCTCACCACCAGTGCCGGCACGAATTTCAACAATAACGTTTTTGTCAGCGTTGGGATCCTTAGGCAAAAGCAAAGTCTTAAGTTTAGTTTCTGCAGCTTTCAATTTAGGTTCAAGATCTTCAACCTCATTTTTAGCCAGTTCGTAAAGACCTTTGTCGGAACTATCTTCAAGCATCTCCTTGGCCCCATCTATGGCGTGCTTAATAGCCTTATATTCAGTGTAAGCGGAAATGATTGGTCGCAACTCAGCTAACTCTTTACCAAGTTTTTCAAGCATTTTTCGGTTGGAAATTACGGCTGGATCCGCCATTTGAATGCTTATTTGCTCCAGCCTTTTTTCCGCCTTATCTAGTGCAGTGAACATTGATCATAACCATGAAGCATGAAGGCTGTGGTTTCCAAGTCAATTCAGCTGGTTTTTGGCTGGTTTTGCCCCTTACCATACCTACGCTGGAATTTTTCTATTCTCCCGGCTGTATCGATTAGCTTTTGTTTGCCAGTAAAAAACGGATGGCACGCTGAGCAGATATCTAGGTGCATTTTAGGCATAACACCTTTGGTGTTAACCACACTGCCGCAAGCGCAAGTGATCTCGCATTCACCGTACTTTGGATGTATTTCCTTCTTCATCTAATCTTTTAACTTAGTGGTTTTTAAGAGGTCGCCAGTATAGCTTAATTCCATTGAAATGTTAAGCATTCATGGCTTCAAGAAAACGTTTATTTTGTTTTGACTCTTTCATTTTGTCCGTAAGAAGCTCCATGGCCTCAATGGGATCCATGGGTTGAAGAACTTTACGGAGAATCCAGATTCGCTTAAGGTCAGCGCTATCAAGTAATAGCTCTTCTTTTCTGGTGCCGGTTCTGGTGATGTCTATTGCTGGGAAGACCCTTCTATCAGCTAATCGTCTATCTAGGTGCACTTCCATGTTGCCTGTACCTTTAAATTCCTCAAAAATTACATCATCCATTCTTGAACCTGTGTCTACAAGGGCGGTTGCAATAATGGTGAGTGACCCTCCCTCTTCGATGTTTCTTGCGGCCCCAAAGAAGCGTTTTGGCCTTTGGAGTGCGTTGGAGTCAACACCGCCGGAAAGTACCTTTCCACTTGGTGGAACGATGGTGTTATAAGCCCTTGCAAGCCTCGTTATCGAATCTAGCAGAATAACAACATCTCTTTTGTGTTCTACTAAACGCTTAGCTTTTTCAATTACCATCTCTGCTACTTGCACGTGGCGTGAAGCAGGCTCATCAAATGTTGATGATATTACTTCGCCTTTTACCGAGCGTTCCATGTCGGTTACTTCTTCAGGACGTTCATCAATGAGCAATACAATGAGGTAAGCCTCGGGATGGTTTTCAGTAATAGAATTAGCCATTGATTGCATAATCATAGTCTTACCGGCACGTGGTGGCGAAACGATAAGAGCGCGTTGCCCTTTTCCTATTGGACATATCAGATCAATTACTCGTCCTGAAATATTGTCTGGAGATGATTCCATAATGAAACGTTTATCAGGATAAAGAGGTGTGAGGTTGTCAAAAAGAATTTTATCCTTCTGAGCTTCTGCACTTTCAAAGTTGACCATTTGAACTTTGAGCAATGCAAAGTAACGCTCGTTGTCCTTAGGTGGTCTGATTTGACCTGAAATAGTGTCGCCAGTATGAAGATCAAATTTCCTTATCTGTGAAGGAGAAACATAAATGTCATCAGGGCCAGGCAGGTAGTTAAAAGACGGTGACCGTAAGAAGCCAAATCCATCCGGTAATATTTCTAACACGCCTTCACCATAGATGCTACCCTCCCGGGCACCTTTGGCCTCTAATATTTTGAACATCAGGTCTTGTTTTCTTAGGCCCCTAATGCCTTCGATATTGTATTGGCTAGCTATATCTGTGAGCTCGTTTATGGTTTTTCCCTTAAGTAAACTAATGTCAAGAGTTTTGCCATTGTCTGTGGTGGCCATGACAGGCTTACTTTCATCTGACGATTCACCACTGTTTGAACTAGGTTTTACCTCAGTTGGAGAAGATTTTCTATATGGCATATTTTCATTAAGAGTAAATTGAGACTATTGATCATTCTATTAAGCGAAACACCTTGTCCTTGGTGGGCGAGGTGGAAACTAATTCGGAAGCGATAGTTAACGTTCCTAAAGGAAACGACACAGAGCAAACATTACTAAATCTATTTGAACCAAATCATCCGGTCAACGAACAAACCCAAACGCCACATGCAAATAATGCTTTAAAATCCCCACATGCACGTAGGTAACGATGTAAACCAAGCGAGCGTAATCTACCCCATTTAAAAATAAGTGTCAACATAAATAAGTATATACTATTTGTAGTTAGCTTATAAACCCATTTGTATTGGACTTTTTTTATTAATTAGGTGACTATTCTTCTCTTTTTGTTGGAGAATAACTTTTTTAGCAAATAGTTGAGTGGAGGTTTTGTAAATGGCCAAAGTCCTTGAAGGACCGGGGATGTATCTGTTTAATAAGTGGGGGATCTACACACCTAGACATGTAGTCGTATCTACTACTGATCAGATCGAATCTCTTGTCCAGTCAAACCAATGGATGCGTGAATGTAAGATGGTTGTAAAGGCACATGAAGCTATTGGATCTAGGTTTAAATTAGGCCTGGTGAAGATTGATCTTGATATTAATCAGGCGATTGAAACGGTCGAAGGGTTTCTTGGGCGAGAGATTGATGGGGTTGTAATTTCACAAGTAATTATTGCTGAAATGATGCCACACCAAGAAGAGTATTACTTGGCTGTAACATCGACTAGAGATGGTGCTGAGATTTTGATGGCAAAGTTTGGAGGTATAGACGTAGAGGCAAACTGGGATAAAGTCAGTAAAACGTTTGTCAGAATTGGAGATAAACCCAACGATGAGCAGCTGGTAAAATGTTCAGAAGAGGCAGGTTTTGAAGATAAATTGATTGAGAAGATGAGAAAATTTTCCCATCGTCTTTTCGAATGCTATAGCAACGAAGATGGTTTATACATGGAAATTAATCCTTTAATTGTTAATCCCCAAGATGGAAAACTTTGTGCTCTTGACGCTGTTGTACTTTTAGATGGAGATGCAAGGTTTAGGCATTCTGATTGGAATTTTTCTTTTGCCCCCGAGTTTGGTAGATCTTATACCCAAGCGGAAGAGCAAATTATGGAAATAGACAGCCGAGTCAAAGGGTCGGTTAAGTTAATTGAGATACCGGGTGGAAAAGTAGCAATGCTGCCGGCTGGTGGAGGAGCATCTGTATTCTATTCGGATGCTGTTATAGCTATGGGGAGCACTATAGCGAACTATGCTGAATACTCTGGGGATCCACCTGAGTGGGCTGTAGAAGCCCTGACAGACAAGGTGTGTTCTCTTCCAGGTATTGAGCATATAATTGTTGGGGGAGCTATAGCTAACTTTACAGATGTTAAAGCAACTTTTACCGGAATCATTTCCGGGTTTAGGAGAGCAAAAGAAGAAGGAAAACTTGATAAAGTAAAAATATGGGTTCGCCGTGGGGGTCCAAACGAAGCTGCCGGTCTTGAGTCCATGCGCATGCTTGTAGACGAAGGGTTTGATATTCATGTTTATGATCGTTACACACCGTTGACAGATATCGTCAAATATGCTTTGAAGGGAGAGAATTAGAGACGATGAGTATTGTCGCCGATAAAAATAATAAAGTAATAATAATGGGTGGTCCAGCTGGAATCAATGCCTCCAAAAGAATGGCAGAGTTCTCTTATCTTTGTCACCTAGAATACAATGTTACTAGTTTTGTATATCCTCCCGATGCCGGAAAGACAGCAGATGTATCTTACGGGGCTCAGTTTTTGTCAATTCCGATTTATAATAGCCTTAAAGAAGCAACTGATCAACACCCAGAGAGTAATACGGTGTTAGTGTATGTTGGGGCGAATAGGGCAGCCAAAGCCGCCGAAGAAGCCTTGGACAACGACAAAATAAAATTTGTTTCAATGATTACAGAGGGAGTTCCTGAAAAGGATGCCAAATGGCTCATCAGGAAGGCCAACGAAAAGGGAAAATTGATAAATGGACCTTCTGCCATAGGAATTATGTCTCCCGGAGAGTGCCGTTTGGGTGTTATTGGGGGAGAATTCAACAACCTCAAGCTTTCCAAGTGCTATAGACAAGGGTCATTTGGAGTTTTAACCAAATCTGGAGGACTGTCGAATGAAATCATATGGCTTTGCTCACAATTTGGTGACGGCGTCACTACAGCTATTGGAATTGGTGGAGATACATATCCCTGCACGGACTTTATCACCTATCTGGATCTCTTCGAGAAAGATTCTAAGACCAAAGCAGTAATAGTTGTAGGAGAGATGGGTGGAGATCTTGAGGAGAAGGCTGCTGCTTGGTATTCCGAGAAACCACGTAGGATTAAGATGGTGGCAGTGATATCTGGTTTTTGCCAGGAATCACTACCTAAGGGAATGAAGTTTGGCCATGCAGGTGCCAAAGAAGGAATGCACGGCGAAGGCTCGGCACGAGCCAAAAGCGATGCTTTATCCAATGCAGGAGTTATTGTTCCTCCTACATTTGGTGACCTTGGGACAACCATAAAGCAGGTTTATGAAGATCTAGTAGCTACTGAACAGATTACTCCTGTTAAAGAATTACCTCAGTCAGAACTTCCAGAGCTTCCAAGGAAAGTAGAGGAGGTAATGGCCTCTGGTGATGTAATGGTTCAGCCGCTGTTCAAAAACACAATTACTGATGACCGTGGCGACGAACCGCTTTATTGTGGATACCCTGCGTCAGAACTTATTAACAAAGGATACGAAATACCACACATTATAGGACTACTTTGGAACAAGAAATTGCCAACTGACCAGGAAGCGGAAATTATTAGGCGTATTATCATGTTAACCGCTGATCATGGCCCATGTGTTTCCGGTGCCTTATCAACCATTATTGCAGCTTGTGCTGGTATAGGGATGTCACAATCTGTAGCTGCTGGACTTATAATGATTGGACCGAGGTTTGGTGGTGCTATAACTGATGCCTCTAAGTATTTTAACTATGGTTTACTAAACTTCCCAAATGACATACCAGGGTTTTTAGGTCACATGAAGAAAAACGTTGGCCCTGTGCCAGGAATTGGCCACAGAGTTAAATCATTAAAAAATCCTGATAAGCGAGTTACCGAACTTATCAAAGCAGTACGTGAGCAAAAAATTCGCACTCCTCATCTTGACTACGCTTTAGCGGTAGAGAAAGTGACAACAGGAAAAAAAGACAACCTTATTCTCAACGTTGATGGATGTATAGCGTGCATACTAACGGACATGGGGTTTCCCAAAGACACACTCAATGGTTTTTTTGTTTTGGCTAGGGCTATTGGAATGATAGGCCACTGGTGCGATCAAAAACGTGAAGGAGGACGCCTTATAAGAATGTACAATTATCTTGTAAACTTTGCAGTTCCTCGTAGAAGAACCGTTCCTGACCGCTTACAAAACAACAACAAATAGGCTTGTCTTGGTTAGATTGCTGGTAACCCAAGAATATAAGGGTTTCTAGTTTTGTTCGAAAAAAGGACTCTGTGTCAATATTTTAGCCTTTTAGAGAATATTAAGGTTAATCGACCGACATTAGGCAGAGCTGATAAAATCGTTTTAACTTTCTTCTTGCCGGTTTTGATGCGGGGCGTTATTATGTCGTAAATTTTCTTAGGGGGCAATTATGTTGCGGTATATAGTGGATGGTGAGGATGGAAAGGAAACTTGCGGACCGGTATCTGTGTCGGATGCACAAGTTCTTTACGCTAAAGGAATAATTACTGACGAGACGCTAGTTGGTGGAGAAGGCATGTCACTTTTCCGCCAGTTGAAAGATACAGACCTGTTTGATCAAGTAACCACACTAACTTTTAAAAAGCACGTTTACGAAAAAGAAAATGTAAACCCAACGCCATCAGTTGAAGCACCACCACCAGTGGAAGAAAGTTGTTGCACCGGGAGCACTTGTTCAATATTAAGCGTTGTGGCGGTTATTATAGTAGTGTTGCTTGGTATTTTACTATGTGCTTAAGTTTTAGCCAATGGTAGTCGTTGGCACTCTTAGGAAGATTTTATTTCTACAGATGAGTGCATAGTTTAGTTAAAGAGCCAAGGCATGCCCGGGATATAGTTACACTGGCTTTGAATAACAGAGTGCAGATGACTTGTTTTGCTGGGGCCCAATGAAATCAACGGGCACTACATAATTGATGGGAAAATTAATACCTTCTGCTCTTCTTTTCTTTATTTCTTTTCTTAGTTGTAGTGGTGATCCGTTAGCTAAGATTGAGAAAATGAGTGATGTCCCATGCACAAACCGAGAAGGTGATAGCCAGCTCGGGTCTGGTATGGACTCTACAGGTACAGCAACGAAGATAGGTGCCACTGTGGAGTCGCGCCCTAATGTAAATCTACCATATGTGGTGCACGAGCCGCCCGGAGATCCAATCGCGGTTTTAGTTGTAATTCCTGGTGGCGAAGGTAAGGCCTTTACTGGCTCAGGAGCATCCTTGAGGGCATCGCAGGTGTTTCTTATTAAGAACGCAGATGTGCTGACTGAAGCAGGGTTTAAGGTGGTATCAGTTAGTATGCCTTCGGATATGGATTCGGCTACCAATTCGGAGTTCTACGCTTACAGAGTTTCGGTTAAACAGTCTGTGGACATTGCTCAGTTGCTAACAGTTGAAAACAAAAGCAATAAGCCTGTTCTATTGGCTGGGACTAGCAGAGGAACCATTGCTCTGATCCCAAATAGTGCACTTGCCCTAGGGGTTGCCTTTTCATCTACAAGTTCATTGGTGGCTGGTTCAGACTCATCGCAGCGAGCTTCCTCCCTAAGTTCCGAAGCCCATATTTTGCAGAATTCAAATGATCTTTGCTCTTCTACAAGTCCGGCCAACGCAAACTTCATATACTCGGAGTTGCTTGTTGCTGGGAAATCATGTACTGGTGACATGGTATCTGGAGGATTCGAAGAACCAGGTGCAGATCCATGCGGTCCACAGTCTTATCATGGTTACTACGGCATAGAAAACTGCGCCACGCAAACCATTGTAAGATGGGCCAATGGGGTTCTAGAGAAATTTGCCACTAATAATTTACAACCGAAAGCCAATGCATATCATCACTCATCTGCAGTCGTATCTGGGAATACGACAAGCTTTTCTTTGGCTAATTCTGCCAGTGATCCTAACGGAGACACTGTAGCCTTTGCTGTTCCTTTTGAGACCTCCATGTTGGGTGGATCAGTATCTATTACAACTAATGGTCAGGTGGTTTACATGGCGCCAAATGACAAGGCTGGTTACTTGGATATGTTCGTCTACGTTGTAAATGACTCACTAGGAGGTCGAGGCAGGGCAGTAGTTACAATAGCAGTGCAATAGTCCTTTTGATTGGTTTTAAACCTATTTCGCCTTCTCTAAATATTTTCTGCAAACAGATTTTTATCTTTTTGAAACTTCCAAAACCCAAGCACTGAGAAACCAATGCCTATGATTACCACACCAAAAATTGCGATGAGGTGTGGTGTTGTTCCGTTGATGAAAATATCTTGATAGCCAATTGTCATAATTGCCATAGGGTTTATGTAAAAAGTGAAGTGAAATTCCTCTGGAACTGATGTTGTTGGGTAAAGGATGGGGCAAATAAAAAACCATAGCACAATGAAGTTAGCCAAAATGTGTTGAACATCTCGAAATCGAACATTTATAGAGGCAAAAAAATATACTAATCCAATAGTGAAAATTAGTTGGGCCAACATTAGTAGGGGTAGCCAAAGCATTGCAGGGGTGTACGCTACTTGATAATAAAGCATGAACAACAGTAGCAATGGTAAGCTAAATAGATAGTTGAACAGGTTTGAAACAATCTTGACCATGGGAAGTATTTCGGCTGGGAACATTGATTTTGTTATTAGATTGCCAGATGCAGTAATAGAATTTACACCCTCCATGATGGAGGAAGAGAACCATAGCCATGGTAATAGTCCAGTGAACATGAACACCGCGTAGTTCTCCACTTGTATTCGCATGTAGACTGAAAACACCAGTGCATAGACCATTAGAAGTAGAAGTGGATTTAATAACGTCCAAAACATTCCAAGAGTGGAGCCACGGTACCGAGCTTTTAATTCTTTAGAAACAAGACTCCATATAAGCTCTCTATATTTGTACAAAGAGGTCACGCTATCAAATAATGCTTCTTTCATAATGTGGTGTTCAAGGTTTTGTCATAAGGCGGTGTTCAATCATTATACAGCGGTTCTGAGTCACGGTTATGCCAGCTTTCCTAAATCTTTTAGCTGCACTATTGTTAACTATCCCAAGTTGGAACCATACATGTTTTGGTTTTTTTTCTATGATTTCGTCTGCTAGTTCATCGATAGCGGTTGGCTTTCTGAATATGTTAATAATATCAATACAGTTTGGTATTTCTGTTAGATTTGGATAGGCCTTTTCATTTTCCCACTCTTTTAGCCTAGGGTTTACTGGGATAATATGGTAACCATGGCCTTTTAAGTATAGTCCCACCTCAAGCGATGCCCTGCCAGGCTTATTGGACATTCCAATAATCGCGATTGTTCTCGATTCCTTTAGTATTTTTATTACTTCATTAGGTGTTGTGTTTATTGCTGATAGGGTTGTCTTTTCGATTGTAATTGATGAATTGGGCACGATGAATTCTATTTCAAGTTTTTTCGTAAAAAACTTTGCAGACTACGTGATACAGGCTCTGGTATGTCATGCGATTGCTGGGCGTATCCTTCGAACATTTGTATTGTCTTTTTTAGAGTGTTTACAAAGGCCCAACACGGTTCGCAGTCTTCGATATGCTCTTCGATTTCCCGGCAAAGGTTCGGGTCTACTTCCTTGTCAATATAATCACTAATTTTATCCATCAGCTCTTGGCAGTTCATTTTACTATATCCATCTTTGCTATTTCAGTTGATCCATCAAAATACTCTGTTAAAGCCTCTCTTACGAAAAGCCTGGCCCTATGTAACCTAGATTTAACGGCCGGAACTGACATATCAAGGATTCCGGCAATATCCATATTAGTGAATCCTTCAATATCTTTAAGTATTAGTACTATTCTCTTGTCTTCTGGCAATTCGCTAATGGTTTTTTCGATTATTAATCTTATCTCATCATTTGTATACATCAATGATGGGTTTTTTGACCAATCAACAATTTCACGTGTCATTTCTGAACCGTCATAATTGATAGGCTTGTCTATTGAAACAGAGCGCATTCTCTTCCGTTTTCTGATTTTCATTAGACAATTGTTGGTTGCAATTTTCATTAGCCATGTTGAGAATGCAGAATCTCCACGAAATGTTGAAAGCGATTTGTATACTTGGACAAAAGTCTCTTGCAAAACGTCTTCAGCATCTTCTTGGCTATTTAAATATTTTAGGCAGTGATTGTATATTCGGGTCTCGAATTTATGCACAAGTTCTTCGAAGGCTTCATAGTCCCCTTCTTTTATTTTCTCAATAAGAAGGTTATCAGCTATAGCTCCTGGGGTCTTAGCCTTAGCTTTAAAGGTACCCTTCATTTTATGGTGTCTTTCTCAATACACAAAATTATGCTAAATCATACCATGGACCAACGTTACTTTTAGCAGCTATCAATAATTAAATGAATTAGTACGGTTTAATGACAAAGAGGCTACTTAGCTTGTGTTTGGTCGGTTTTTACTTTTTCAAATGTTCAATAATGTTTAATGCTGCGCGCTCTGATGCTCCACTTTTACCTAAAGATCGCTTCACTTTCTCGAGATTTTCTTTCATCACATACATTTTCTTAGGGTCTGACAGGTAATCCAATGCCACGTTAGCCATTGCTTTCGGTGTCATGTTCCATTGCAATAGCTCAGGAATGAACTCTTTGCTTGCGAGGAGGTTTGGTAGTCCGGAATACTTTATATAAACCAATGATTTTGCAAGTATATATGAAAAAAGATCGGACTTATAAACAATTTGCATGGGGCAACCAGAGATTGTGGCTTGTAGAGTAGAGGTTCCAGATTTACATATTAGGTAGTCACAGGCACTCATGACTTCCCAACTGCGGTCATGTGCGATTGATATTGTTTCCTCAGGATCGTTTATATGATTTTGTATAAATTTTAGATCTATAGACCTTGGGCATGCAATTAAAACTTTTACCTTCTTTTGGTGTTGGATAAGCTTTGCCGCTTTCAGCATCAGCGGTAGCATCCGGTTTATTTCACTTTGACGTGATCCTGGGAAAAGACCAAGTACCGTTTGACTAGGTTCGGCGCCAAATTGCTGCCTTAACGAGTCTCGATCTTGAATTTGTTCAAACTCGTCGCACAGCGGATGACCAACAAACTTAGCGTTAATCCCGTGTCTTAAATAATAGTCTTCTTCAAAAGGGAAGACCACTAGCATCTGATCAATATATTTTCTGACTGCCCGAAGCCGATACCTTCGCCAGGCCCAGAATTGTGGACACACGTAGTAATATACTGGTATACCAGCAACATTCGCTGTTTTAGCTACTCGCATGTTAAAATCTGGATAGTCGATTAGAATTACTGCGTCATAATTTCCATCGCTTACACGATTCTTTATTTCCCCAAGCACCATCAGGAAAAATCGTAACCTCCTAAGCATGGAGGCTACACCTATTGATGCCATCTGACTTATGTCAAAAAAAGTATTCATTCCTGCGGTGCGACACCTGGGTCCCCCAATGCCATCGATTTCTACACCTGGCAACATTTTTGTTAAATGATGTATAAGCTTGCCGGCATATACATCTCCAGACTCTTCTCCAGTTATTAGTAAGATTCTTTTGTTCATGAATCGTTATTGGCTGGACCATGCCTTTTCTGAATCTTTTCAGTCATATTAAAATAGTTCCATCATTTGTGTTGTTAAATCCAAAGAGAGAAAAAATAGACGGTTATGGCAAATCGTCTTTAAGAATACGTAGTAAGTACTTTCCATAATCACTAGTTTTAATCTCATCACCCAGACGCTCAAGTTGGTTTGCGTTTATATACCCCATTCGCCAGGCGATTTCTTCAGGGCATGAAATTTTAAGCCCTTGTCGATTTTCAAATGTCTCAATGTAGTTGGCCGACTGTATGAGAGTTTCTGGCGAACCTGCGTCAAGCCAGGCTACTCCTCTGCCAAGAAGTTCTACGGTAAGTAGGCCTTTATCTAAATATGCCCTATTCACATCTGTAATTTCCAACTCACCACGGATCGACGGTTTGATGTTTGTGGCGATATCTACCACATTGTTATCGTAAAAATAAAGCCCTGTTACTGCCCAGTTTGACTTTGGATTAGATGGCTTTTCTTCGATGCTTTTCACTTTACCGTGTTTATCAAATGAAACTACTCCATACATCTCAGGATTTTTTACTTTATATCCAAAAATCGTGGCACCAACCTCACTTGCAGCAGCAATTTGCATTCCTTCTACAATACCTTGGCCATGGAAGATGTTATCTCCTAGGATCATACATACCGGATCTTTACCAATGAACTTCTTTGCTATGACAAACGCATGCGCCAGACCCAACGGGCGGGGCTGATTTTTATATTTTATTGATATGCCGAACTTTGCACCATCACCTAATACTTTTTTAAAGCTTGGTAGGTCGTGAGGTGTGCTTATGAGTAAAATATCTTGAATTCCTGCCAGCATTAATGTGGACAGCGGATAATATATCATTGGCTTATCATATACAGGTAAAAGCTGTTTGCTAGTAACATCTGTGAGTGGTTTTAGTCTTGTGCCGGAGCCACCACCTAGTATTATTCCTTTGCGCATTATTATTTTATTGAGGATTCCTGATTGCAGATAAAATTATAGTGATTGTACAACATTTGCTGTGAAAAGCATTTACAAGTTATTCTTGTAGTATGAAGATGATACCTGAAATGGATAACCCGCTAAAGAAACCTGTTCAGTTTTTAAAAGGAGTTGGTCCAAAAAAAGCAGAACTTTTTGCTAAACTGGGCATAAGAACTGTTGCAGACATTTTATGGCATATTCCTTTGCGGTATGAAGATCGCCGTCAAATCAAAACCATTTCTCAACTTGAGATTGGTCGAACAGTGGTAGTTAGAGGTTTTGTAAAGACCGCTAATGCAATACCTAGGCGAGGCCGTGGTATGGTATTTGAGGTGCTATTTTCTGATAATACTGGTGTGGTATCAGCCACTTGGTTTCATTTCTCTAAAAAAGCGATGGAAAAAAGATTTGTTCTAGGGTCAGAATGGATTGTCACGGGCAAAGCTTTTTTTAATAAATATCGTGGTTCTAAGTCCATGGTACACCCAGAAACCGAAAGTGTTACTAGTGATGAAGAGTTAACACAGCTCGGTCAAGTCATTCCCGTATATTCATTGACAGAAGGACTCAATCAGAGGGCTGTAAGAAAAGTAGTTAAATCTGCTTTGGCTCTGCTTAAGGAATTTCCGGATTTTGTTCCTGAACCAATTAACAGAAGCTTTAACCTTCCTTCGTTAACACGCTGTATAAAACTTATACATGCTCCACCAGAAGATGTGAGCTTTGCTGAGTTAAATGAATTTGAGACTCCAGAACAAAAAAAACTTATTTTTAACGAACTTTTTCTGCTCCAAGCCGGAATTGCTATCAAGCGAAATAAAGCGAAAGTTGATATTCCTGGGTCATCCATGAAAGTTAGCGGCGATCTATTAGATAAAATTAGGACTACCTTACCATTTAAGCTTACTGATGCTCAGGAACGTTGTCTTTCCGAAATTGCAAAAGATATGAGCCAGAATTCACCCATGAACAGACTGTTGCAGGGAGATGTGGGTTCGGGTAAAACTGCAATCGCTTTTTCTGCAAGTCTTATTGCAGTGAGAAATAAAAAACAGGTGGCCATCATGGCTCCAACTGAAATTCTGGCACGCCAACACTATAAAAATATAACAGCACTTTTAGGGAAAACACAGGTCTGTGTAAAGCTTTTAATCTCTGGGATGAAAGAAAAAGCAGAAACACTTTCACAGGTGGAGTCAGGTGCTGCCCATATAGTTATTGGTACCCATGCTATTATCCAGGAGGGAGTGTTGTTTAAATCGCTAGGACTAGCCGTAATAGATGAGCAGCATAGGTTTGGTGTGCAGCAAAGAGCCGATCTTTTTCATAAAGGTGATCACCCAAATGTATTAATAATGACTGCCACACCAATACCTAGAACCTTGAGTATGACGGTGTACGGTGACTTAGATATCTCTACAATAGATGAACTGCCACCAGGTCGTATACCGATTGAAACTAGGCTTTACACTAAAGAAAACAGAGTTTCTGCCATAGAAACCATTCGGTCTCAAGTGGTAAAAGGTAATCAAGCCTACATAGTTTACCCGCTAGTAGAAGAAAGTGAAAACCTTGATCTTCAGGCTGCCACAGTAATGTTTGCAGAACTACAGGAGACAGAATTTAAAGGAATGGTTCTTGGACTAATTCACGGTCGGATGAAGGGTGCGGAAAAGGATGAAGTGATTGAACGTTTTTCGAAAGGTGAGATAAACATTTTGGTTTCTACAACTGTTATTGAGGTTGGTGTGGACCAAACTAATGCCACTGTAATGATGATAGAGCATGCTGAAATGTTTGGTTTAAGTCAGCTTCATCAGTTGAGGGGCAGGGTGGGTAGGGGTACAGAAAAATCGTACTGTCTTCTTATAGCAAATTTAAAGTCAGGCTCACCTGCTTGTGATCGACTCAAAATCATGGAAGGCACAGAGGATGGATTTAAAATAGCCGAAGCCGACCTTGCTCACCGGGGAGCAGGAGACTTTTTTGGTGCTCGGCAGTGGGGAGCACCTGAACTTAAAATCACCAATATATTTAGAGACCAAGATATTTTAAAGAAAGCTAAAAAAGCCGCGTTTTTACTGGTTGATCAAGACCCTGGTCTTGATAACAAAGCAAACCATGAGCTTTGTTCTACCATTAATCTAAAATGGAGAGAGAGATTCCAGCTAGGAGAGATTGGGTGAATCTTAGAAATAGAATAACTTTTTGCTCATAGTTACTATAAAGAAGATCACAGGAATGACCAAGGTGACAAATATAACTGACGAGAGTTTTCACGGAAAAGTTTTAGACTCGGATATCCCAGTCTTAGTTGATTTTTGGGCCGAGCGGTGCAAACCTTGTGAATTGATTGCTCCAGTTATAGAAGAACTTGCTGACGAATATACAGGAATGGTAAAGGTTGTAAAACTTAATACAGAACAATGCCCAAACATTACTTCAAAATACGGAATACGAATTATCCCGGCGATACTACTTTTCAATTATGGGCAAGTGGTTGATAAGTTGGTTGGGGTTGTTCCAAAACAGGTAATTTCTGTAATGATAAAAAACCTGATTGAACCAAACTAGTAAATAACTTCGCAAAGAGTCTAATGATCCTGCACATACTGTCCATGCTAACCGATTCAGGTTAACACATATTAGGAAAATGCTCAGGAGTGCACTTTGACCTCATCGCATATCGAACGTATTTCATGGAATAATATAGAAATCCTATTTCTATCTAGTATGGTCTGTTGGAAACATTCATGACTAATCTACAGAAGAAGAATTTCTATATCAAAAAATATCTGATTGTAGGTAGTAACAAACTGAACCAGCGGAAAATTAGTAGTCTATGTACTTCTGAGCTGGTATGCCAGCTTGAGCAGGGTGTTTTATTAAGGTCATGTTTGTAACCAGGTCGGCTTTTTCTATGAGCCGATCTGTTGCACCCCTTCCAGTTAGGACAAGATGTGATTCTTCAGGTTTACTTTCGATTAATTCGATGATTTCATTTTCACAAACTAAGCCTGCCTTAAGAGCATAAAGGATTTCATCTAATACAACAATTTTGAATTCATCGCTTTTCAATGCTTCTTTGGCCAACTCTAAACCATATGCGGCGGCTTTTTGGTGTTCGTATTTTGATGTATCATTCTCCCATGTAAAACCTTTTCCCACTTGAGTAATTTCAAGCTGTGACCCTAATCTCTCCATTAACCCCAGCTCACCAGTACTCATGCTTCCTTTGATAAACTGTATTACACGAGCTCGATATCCCCATCCCATTGCACGGCAAACACTGCCAAGGGCAGCGGAAGTTTTGCCTTTTCCAGTGCCGGTGAAAATTACTGTAAGTCCTTTGAATCCTTCTATAACCACTGTTTTACTCTCTTATGTGTCTAGGTGGTACTTTACATCCATACTGTATAGTGTTCTGCAAAAAATTAGCCTTACAATCTTTTTGTTGCCTACTTCGTTAATTTGTAACAAGCTATCCTAGCTTTTTAACATAATTAAACTTTTTGATACTATATATTTGTATTGAGCTTATACGCCATATTAAAATTCATCTGTGTTGGTGTACAATGTCCTCTGTAGTGCCCATGGCGTCAACCACATAAGTTAATTGTTTATTAAATAAAGTAATGGGTAGACCTAATGATTGACCTGCATAGCCACACTTTGCACTCGGATGGTGTCTTGGTGCCCGCTGAGATGGCCAGAAGAGCACAAACTGCCGGGGTGGATATCCTTGCGTTTACAGATCATGTGGACGGTTCAAATGCAGACATACTTATACCAGCAATTGTAAGGTTCTGCGAGAATCATAACGATGGTAACATTACGGTAATATCAGGCGCCGAGATAACTCACGTACCACCACACCAAATACAGGACTTGGTTTCAAAGTGCAGGGAACTAGGTGCAAAACTCATAACCCTTCACGGTGAAACGATTGTGGAACCTGTGTTACCAGGGACAAACTTGGCAGGTATAAAAGCTGGCGTTAATATAATTGCCCATCCAGGGTTGATAGGTATTCGAGAAGTAAAACTAGCTGCCAAGAACGGTGTGTTGCTTGAAATATCAGGCCGAAAGGGTCATGCTTTTGCAAATGGTCACGTGGCTACTATGGCAAGGAAATATGGTGCCGGATTAGTTTTCAGCACAGATGCCCATGCACCGGGAGACTTAATGGGGATGGATATGGCAACCTCTGTTGCACGCGGGGCTGGAATGAGCAATAGGGAAATTGATAACATGTTTAAAAATGCAATATTGCTTACTAATCAAATAATGATGTCTGACTAGGGGTGAGGAGTGGCTGGTTACAAGCGTATTACTAAAAGAACTAAATTATCAAAAAATAGTGTGCTGACAGATCCGGGGCCGTTCTTTGTTGAATGGGTACAGGAAAATCAACATACCATTTTTTTTGCAGTTACATCTTTTTTTATCGCTGTTTTAGTTGGTTACGGAGTATTTTATTATGCAAATGTTTTTCAAATAGATGCACGTAACAGCCTCAATGAAGCTGTATCCATTGCAAGAAGTGGAGGAGGGCAAAACGCGCTTATTAAGTATGTAGAATCATCAGGCGGTGGTAATTTAAGTGCCCTAGCTCGTGTAGAATTGGGGGGGATATTCAACCAAATCGGTGAGTATGAGAAGGCAGCTGAACAATATGGTAAAGCAGCTTTAGAGAGCAACAAAGGATCAGTATTAAGGGAAGTGGCAATAATGGGAGAGTCATTTGCGCTTTTAATGACAGGAAAGGCTCATGAGTCGATTGAAGGATTTGGCAAACTTGCAAAAAATGGTCAGTTTTTTCCGAAGCAGCAGGCTCGTATAGAATTGGCATATGCCCTGGTTTCTATTGGTAAGGATGAAGACGCTGTTAAGGAACTGCAGGCTATGGATTCATCGGAGACTAAAGAATTACCACTTATTGGGATCGATCACACTGTAAGAAGAATTAGCGATGGCGAAATAAAAAAAATTTTAACTAAGCTGGATAGTGATAAAAACAATCCCAGTAAAGTGCATGACGAACAGAAATAAAAAAACATATCTTCAAAAAATACCAACTGGGCAGAAAGTTGAGTAGCTGGTTCGATCTCTTTGTCGTTGGCTTTCTATTCTTGTCTGCTATATGGTCCTATTTTCGTGGTTTCGTGAAAGAAGCCTTCTCCCTGACTTCCCTGTTTCTGGGTTACTATGTTGCTATTTTGTTCTACAGAGATGGCGCAGGGCTGTTTGGTCAAAATTTAGGAAACACTGCGTTAATTGAAAGTGCTTCTTTCATTCTTATTTTTGTAACCAGTTCAATCATTGTGACTATATTAGGCTCATACATTCGACAATGGCTAAGAATGTCAAAAACAATTCGTATTGCAGATCAAATGTCAGGTGCAGCAATAGGTGTTTTTAAAGGGCTGCTTATTTTGGCAATTGTAATTTATCCAATGGCTTTGCTACCAGGGATACAAAAGGATTTCACAGAGAATTCAATGGCTGGACCACCGATAATTTGGGCAGGCGAAGAGTTGATGATGTTGTTTGCTCCTGAACTCGCGATGACAGTAGAAGAAGCAAATGCTAAATCCGAATACTTTAGTGGTAGAGCTGCAACAAAAGCCAAATTTGAGGAACTGCTGGATGATCTTGGTGAAGAGTTTGCTGATAAAAGTGATTTTTTAAGAAAGAAGTTGGGTATTGGGATAGACCAAAAAAATCGCAGCTAATAATTTTTACAAACAAGAAATTTGATATCATGGTCAAGTGTTGCTCAACCCCAATTGATTTAACAAATAAAAACTAGTTAGTTAGGAAATCTTATCTATGCTTTCATTTGCTAACCAACCTACACTATAGTTAGCGTATGTTTAAAACTGTAGAATGGAAAGGCAGCGCTGTTCGGTTAATAGAACAGGGCAAGTTGCCTCTGAAAGAGGAATATACCGATTATACAGACTATAAACAGGTTGCATCTGCCATTGAGAGAATGGTTGTTCGTGGAGCTCCTGCCATCGGTGTTACTGCTGCTATGGGCGCAGCTTTGGCAGCAAAGCAGAATAAAGCAGAAGATCACGAGGGTTTTTTCAAAGAGTTTGAACATGCACTGCAAACTTTAGAAGCCACTAGACCGACTGCCGTCAACCTTTTTTGGGCTATTAATAGAATGCGGGTGTGTGCTCAAGAGAGTAGAGGGAAGCCTGTTGGTGTTATCAAAGATAAACTTGAAAAAGAGGCCCTTTTGATTTATGAAGAGGATCTCGCCATTAACCAAAAAATGGGTGAGAATGGAGCAGAAGTTCTAGAAGATGGGGATACAGTGTTGACCCACTGTAATGCCGGTGCCCTTGCCACTGCAGGTAATTATGGAACCGCCCTTGGCGTAATTAAGATGGCACACCAACAGGGTAAAAAAATTTCGGTTTTTGCAGATGAGACTAGGCCATGGCTACAAGGTGCAAGGCTTACTACTTGGGAGATGATGAAAGAGGAAATCCCTATCACCTTGATTACGGACAGTATGGCAGGCCATTGTATGAAAAAGGGGATGATAACCAAGGTTATTGTTGGCTCCGATCGGATTGCCGCCAATGGTGACGCTGCCAACAAGATTGGTACATATACTGTTGCGGTGCTAGCTAATCGACACAACATACCATTTTATGTTGCTGCTCCTATGTCTACGATTGACTACGAATTATCCCACGGTGACCTCATACCAATAGAGGAGCGAAACTATAATGAAGTTACACATATTATGGGTCAGCAACAGATTGCTCCAGATGGAATTAGCGTGTTTAACCCTGCCTTTGATGTAACTCCCAATAACCTAATTACTGGTATTATAACGGAGAAGGGAATGGCCATACCGCCTTCTACAGAAAATATGGCCAAAATGCGGGAAAGTTAAACAACTCTCTTTTGTTTTATGCAATTGAAGCTGCTTAGGACATTTGTTTGGGAAAGCTTTTCATTGAAAAATAAGGCTTAAGCAGTTATAATTAGCGTCTTTTTTTTGTTCAGAAAAAAGTTAGTAACAACTATAAACTATGTCAACGCTTTGATAAACTAGGATTTAGGATTGGGGTTTTGGAATGGGTAACAAGGAAACAATTGAATTAGCTAAAAGCGTTCTAACAAAAAACTATAACCAAAGACCAATAGTTTTGGTTAGAGGTAAAGGAACGTCAGTTTGGGATGCTGATGGTAAAAAGTATCTAGACTTTACAGTTGGGATTGCTGTAAATAACCTTGGACACTGCTATACCATAGTTAATAAAGCTGTCCAAAAACAGATGACCAAACTTGGTCATATCTCAAACCTTTATTACAATGAGCCACAAGCGAACTATGCCAAAGCTCTAATTGATAACATCTACAAAGGCCGTGTTTTCTTTTGTAATAGTGGGGCAGAAGCAAACGAGGCGGCCTTAAAGCTGGTCCGAAAATACAGCATAGAGAAGTTTGGTAAGCCGAAAACAGAGATTCTCGCTTTCGAGGGCGGCTTCCATGGTAGAACTATGGGCGCTTTATCGATGACATCCGATAAGAGTTATAAGGAGGGCTTTGGATCACTGATTTCTGGTATCAAGCATGTGCCGTATAACAGCATAGAAGCAGTTGAAAAGGCAATTAACAAAAAAACAGCAGCAATAATCGTTGAGCCAGTGCAAAGCGAGAGCGGTGTTCATGTGCCTACCGTAAAATTTGTCCAAAAGTTGGCTAAATTAGCTAGCGCGAACAAAAGCCTTTTAGTTTTCGATGAAATTCAAACTGGATTTGGGCGTACTGGTAACTTGTTTGCTTTTAAACACTTCAAAGTTAAACCAGACATAGTGACTATGGCTAAGGCAGTTGCAAATGGTTTTCCAATGGGAGTGATGTTTGCGAAGGAAGAAATTGCAAAGAGCCTAACTCTCGGATCACATGCCTCAACTTTTGGTGGACATCCAGCCATATGCGCTGGTGCCCTTGCTACCCTTCAAGAACTTACAAAGGAGGGAACAATAGAACATGCCAGGGAGATGGGAAGATACTTGATGCTTAAACTAACAGGGATGAAAAATAGCCTCGCATCCATTAAAGAGGTTCGTGGCATGGGACTTTTGGTGGGTGTGGAACTCGCCTACCCGTGTGCTCCAATTGCCGATAGATGTGCAGAGTCTGGTCTTTTGCTTAATTGTGTCACTGAAAGAACTATAAGACTTATGCCACCAATCACTGTAACCAAACAAGAGATTGATAAGGCACTTAATATCTTAGGTAAGGTTCTCAAAATATGAAGAAGGACCTGCTTAGAGTCACTGATCTTTCTCGTGAGGATTTAGACTGGATTCTAAGAACTACAAAGGTCTTAAAGGAAGAAAATAAAAAAGGGCAATTGCACAGACATCTTGACGGGAAAAGTCTTGGGATGCTTTTTCAAAAATCATCTACAAGAACCAGAATATCATTTGAAGTAGGGATGTACCAACTGGGAGGCAACTCGGTGATGATGTCAGCTGACCAGTTGCAAATGAGTCGGGGAGAGGTTATTGAGGATTCGGCTCGGATATTCTCGCGCTATCTGGATGCACTAGTTATACGGACTTCATCCCAAACAGAGTTGGATAAACTTGCCAGCAAAGCAGATATTCCCATAATTAATGCATTAACCGACAAGTATCACCCATGTCAAATATTGACTGATATTTTTACTATTACTGAACGGAAAGAATCACTGACCAATATAAAAATAGCCTATATTGGTGATGGAAATAATGTGGCTCATTCGTGGTTGCTGGGAGCTTCAATTGCTGGCATGCAATTAATTATGGCTACACCAGAAGGTTATGGTCCTGATAGTGATGTTGTGGAACAGTCAATGTTAATAGCAGAGCAATCGGGGGCAAATATTGAACTTTGCCACAGCCCACTAAAAGCATCAAAGGATGCAGATGTGCTCTACACTGACACTTGGGTAAGCATGGGGCAGGAGAACGAGGCCGCCGAAAAATGTGGAGCTTTTAAAGGCTTTTGTATCGATCAAGAACTGGTTGGAACGGCAAAAGACTCTGTTATGATAATGCACTGTTTGCCAGCACATCGGGGTGAGGAAATATCAGGAGATGTGCTTGACGGGAAGAATTCAGTTGTGTGGGATCAAGCTGAGAACAGGCTGCACACCCAGAAGGCGATACTGCTACTACTTTTACATGATTGCATAAAGGAAATTTATCCTTAGTAAAGCCACATTCATCCATTTAAATTTTTTCAAGCATTTCTTTTGGCTAGCAGGCCATTTACCCCGATAAAAGCATCTTGCCTGTGTATTACTTTAGTTCAAAAACAGGTGCCCCTAGGATGGAGAAATGCACCCATTTCATGCCGAGTTTTAAAGCCTCATTATCATCAACTTTAAATTTTTCTATCTCTTCATCAGTAACAGTAAATTTGTCTAGAAAACTTGACTCCAATACGAATTTTCTAAATTGGTCAACATCGTAAAGGGCCATTAGTATCATTCCAAGTTTCTTCTCATCGAGTTTTCCCACCTCTCCAAGGTTGGGGTTAAAGGAAAGGAATACTGAAAACTCGTTGGCTGAGTTGTACTCCAATACACCTTGATCAGCAAACCACTCTTCTAAACTCCATTCTTTTGCCTCTTGCCATCCATGGCAATGAGCTTCTTTAACTTTAAAAAAGGCCATTTCTCCTTTTACATTGTGACTGCCAGAAGATGTGGCCTGTCCAATTGGATACGTGCGGCACGATGTTGGCCTATCTTTGTAAACTGTGCATCCAGTTTCGCAAAGAAACGGGCAGTGACCGTTATCTTCCATTTTTAATTTGACGAGTGGGAGACCAAAATCTTCACCCATATATTGAATAGTGTGTTTTGCCAGAAATTTGCTCGAATCAATACCAAGGTTGGTTTTTAGTCTAAGAGTGTCATAAGGAGTAAGATAAACATTGGTCGTTTTACAACAGACCCCCCAACAGTCTATGCCTTGATGGCAAGAAAAACTAAACTTGTCATCCTTCTGTAGCTTGTCGAGTTTCTCCAAATTTTCGTGGACAAACTGTAACGGATTTATTTTGTTTTCTTTATTCACTGTTACGATTTAATTTGTATCTATAATTTTTGTGCAGAGCCTGACTTCATTCAAATCTAAGTCAGCGTCTTTATTATCTAAAGTAGGTTTTTCCAATAGAAGGTAGAGTAAGTGTTAGTGTGTATCCGTCATTTGAATAATCCATCGATAGTCCATTCCATTCATCACAATCGCTACCAGCAGGGGTTCCGCCTCGCCATTCCATAGTGCCGGACCTTTGGTCTCCGTCAATATAAATTGTTGCAAAACAATTACCAGTAATTGCCAGAGTAAATTCAGTTGAAAATTTTCCGTCCGTAAGGTCATAAACGAGAGTTGAATCAGCGGTATTGGTCCATTTTGAAAACAGGTTTTTAAACGTAACCAAACCACCACAGCCATGTAAGCCTACGGCTGCAAAACTGATGCATAAAAGTGTTAAAAATATAAAAAAATACTTCTTTGTCATTGTTTACCGTTACATCTTTTTTTCTGCTACCATCTCACATTGCTTGATGAATGACCACAAGCTTTGCCAAATTTCCGAAACCGTTTTAACCCTACCCAATCGCATATTTGTGATGTGGGCCATTCGATCCCCTAAGAAGATCCTTCGGGAATATACCATATTCACATTTGATACTTGTTAATATTTGTTCGTAATAACCCTTCCTTAATTCTTCAATTGACAGTATTTATTTTATTTTGCTAATGGTAGGTTTCACATGCGCCTGAATAGTTGTTAGGGCAGAATTCCAATGTAGCCCCATTATTTGTATATGTATCAATAAGGCCATTTAGGGTAGAACATGTTCCATTTCCATTATTGAAATACAGCAAACCCTGCGACTCATCCCCTTCAAATTTAAGGTCGATACTACAGACTTCACCGGTGGATACTATTGTTAATAAAAGAGTAAAAAATACGTCAAACTTTCCAGCAGTTAGATCAAGAGTGTTTGTGGTTCCGTCCTTGGTCCAAACCGAAAACAGACTTTTTGAAATGACTGGACCACAACTGGAAAAAGTAATGACTATAAACACTAACAGACAGGTTAAATAATGTTTTACCATTCTAGGCGGCAAAAATAATTCTAGCTGGTATAAACAATGTTAGGAGGGATCTAATGAAAATTTAACCTCATCTGTTTCTCCGTTAGTGGCTCTTGCACCGCAGGCCGATGCGCCTGGCTCATCAAGCGGATTATCGCTACCACCGCCTTCTCCTCCTGAACACCCGGAAACAGCTAAAAACAACAGCACTGATAGAACCACCAAGAATTTATTCAACATAACCTCAAAAATCTACTTTTAATTGGATAAAGTTTCCCAACTCATTAATGTTTCAATGAATTCAGCATAACTAGTAAATCTGGCATTCAAGCTTTTCCACTGGCCTTCGCATACTACTCCCGAAGAGATAACAGCTACAAGTCTACGAACGCCACTACTAGAACTGTACGAATATACCGGTCCTCCACTGTTTCCACCTGATATATCTCCGTTGCTATAGAAAAAATCATTATCTGATGGACAATCAGGTGGTGTTTCGATTATGTCAAGAGCCCCCCAGAACATGCCATACATGCTTACACCATGGGCTTCAGCGGGATGCCCCAGGTTATTTATTTTGTCCCCGGCATTATATGAATAGTCCACCTGCACGGGTATAAATGTAGTTATTCCCGCAATAGACGAATCTGCTTTCACACCTCCAATATCAAAAGTTACTGCCTCTATGTTGTGTGAACCTGCATCTAGGTATCCTTGCACAACCGCAGCCAGAATAAGATTTACACCACCGAATGGTGTAAGGATATCCCCACCGCTAGTACATTGACTTACGCCAGGGTATATTGCTCCAGAAGTGATACTACCGTAACCACCATGTCCATACAAACAGTGACCAGCAGTGATTGCTACGGTCGGAGTAATAAGCATTGCTGAGCAACGGTATGCGGCCCCATTGGCAAATGTACCAGAAAAAAATAGAACAGTTTGGTAAGGAAAAATTGTTGTTTCGTTTATGTTCACTCGATTATCAACGCCATCAGTACAACTGTCACATAAAGCATCTGGAGTCGTTATTTGATTAGATTTAACACTGCTTTGGCTACCGGTTGAACTGGTTTTTAGGTTCCAAATCACCATCTCTTTGCCGGAGTCGTTACCTTCAACGCTGTTACTAGAATTTCGGTTGGCTTTACCCTCTACATCGTTTTTGTCGGGTCGTGGCAGCGGCATCGGTGGAACATTAAAGCGTGGATCATCAGGGTCAGCCATTCCACCTTTAAAATTCCCGGATTGGTTCTCAGTCATCCATAACCGGGATGCACTAAGCAATACACGTGCCTCTTCTAATGTTAGTTTTTTACTGGTTGGCTTTTCCATGACAATGCAGAACTTACCGTTTGCAAGCACGTACTCTTTCCACTTGTAAGATGTCCCTTCAATCCATTGGAAAACTAGCCTGTCTGCTTGGTCATTGGAATTTAGTTTATCGGGACAAGAATCTGCTTTTAGTTCATCAAGCGGGATTAGATCATCCCCCATTCTAGATGGGAGATCTTCCCATAAAACCGCCGCGGGTTCAGAATATGAACTTGGTGCGGCAAAAAGAATCGCAACTAAGAAAAGAACAGAGAGTCTCAATGACATTAAGAAATCCTCCCTTAATCTGACCTAACCCTATCATAGAATATTATCTTTGTCAGCAGGTTTGACTTAGTCCTGTTTTACCACCGGTTTTTCCTCCGGGTCTAAGATTTTAATGAAAGCTTTTAACGGGTTTGAAATATATTTTTTCTCAAGTAAAATCAAACTCAGCCTGCGCTCAATGGGGTGGTCTACTATTCGGGCAAATTTTAAGGTTTTGTCTTTTATTTCCCTAGCTATGGACGAACTGCTAATTACTGCAACCCCTATGTTAGCTTCTGCCGATTTCTTGATAGCTTCAGTATTTCCAAGCTCCATGGCTATGTTGAGTGGAGCATGGTCCTTGTCCATAATGTCTGTGAACACTTTGCGAGTTCCAGACCCCCTCTCGCGGATAATGAGAGGTTCTTTCTGAATCTCTTCCATGGTCAGTTTTGTTTTGTTTCTCCATCGGTGTTTTGAGCTGAAAACAACCACAAGTTCATCTTTTTTATAAAGATATGAAGCAATCCGTTTGACATTTTGTATTGGGCCTTCCACGAGCCCCATATCTATTTCACTCCTGAGTAGTGCCTGTTCTATGTGCCCTGTATTGTTAACCATCATCTTCACTTTGCATTCAGGATAAGCTTTTCGGTATTTTCCAAGAACCACAGGTAGCACATAATTCGCTATTGTAGTTGATGCACCGATACGAAGAGTACCGATGAATTTCTTTGCCATGTCATCCAGAGCCTGTTTTCCTTCCCGAAGCGTGGAAAGCGAGTTTTGTACATAACTCTCAAATGTTAAACCAGTCTCTGTCAATTCGATTTTTCGTCCTATTCGCTCGAATAACGGTGTCCCAAGTATTTTTTCTAATTTTATAATCTGTGCGGAGAACGCAGGTTGGCTGATAGCCATTTGGTCCGCTGCTCGGGAGAAATTCTTGAGTTTTGCAGCGACTAAGAACAATTCCAGCTGGTGTATTGTTACTTGATCAATCATACACTTTTATCTATCTATTTATTGAAACAATCTATTATATTTTTTTTAATAAACAAGGCATAATCATTTTTTCCCACGTAAGAGTTTTTTTACGATAGGATCCCGAATTTATGTGGTGGGTCATGTTTTTACCATGGGATACTTTAGTTAAAGATCTTTTGTACAGTTTTATGGCTTACGGCCCTGCTGGTCCTAGCCTAACACAAAGTTTAATAAACCATTACATGGAATAATGGAGATGGATCAATGCCAACATTTGTAATTAAGGAAAAATGCGACGGATGCAAAGGACAGGACAAAACGGCCTGTATGTACATCTGCCCTCACGACTTGATGTATCTAGACAAGGACAGGATGCTAGCTCAAAACCAAGAGCCAGATCAGTGTTGGGAATGCTATTCCTGTGTAAAGATATGTCCCCAGCAGGCTATAGAAGCAAGGCCCTACGCAGATTTTGTTCCAATGGGTGGGACATCGATTCCCCTGCGGTCCTCAGATTCAATTATGTGGACCATCAAATTTAGAGATGGCAAACTTAAGCGATTTAAGTTCCCGATTCGAACAACACCTGAGGGCTCAATCAAAGCCTATGATGGCAAACCACAGCCATCTGAAGACGATCTTGATAACAACAATCTCTTTACCGAATTAGGCAAAGAATTGCCTAGTATTTCCTAGTACGGAGGGAACGACAGAAAAATGGTTACACCACAAGAAAACTATCAAGCCGATTTTGCAAACAATCCGGTTATTGAAGAGGTTGAGACTGATATTCTGATCATCGGTGGCGGAATGTCCGCCTGCGGTGTCGCATATGAGTCTGCCAGATGGGCCAATGGTAAATATAAAATCACACTTGTTGATAAAGCAGCCATGGATCGTTCCGGCGCTGTGGCTCAAGGTCTTTCTGCCATCAATACCTATCTAGGTGAAAATACACCGGAGGATTATGTCAAGATGGTATCCAATGACCTGATGGGAATCACTCGTGATGACCTAGTATACGACGTTGGTCGCCATGTGGATGGCACTGTTCAACTTTTCGAAGAATGGGGGCTTCCAATATGGAAACAACCAGGAGATGAAGGAAAAACACTAGCTGAAGGTGGAAAGCCTGTTCGTTCTGGCAAATGGCAAGTTATGATTAATGGCGAGTCGTACAAATTGATTGTTGCGGAAGCAGCGAAAAATGCACTTGGCATTGACAATATCATCGAACGTTGTTTCATAGTAAAGCTTCTGCTTGATGAGAATGAAGATAATAGGATAGCTGGAGCTGTAGGCTTTTCAGCTCGCGAAAATAAGATCTACATTTTTAAAGCTAAGACTGTTTTCATGGGTTGTGGAGGAGCGGTTAATATATTCAGACCTCGCTCAACCGGTGAAGGTATGGGTCGTGCGTGGTATCCTGTTTGGAATGCCGGTTCTACTTATGCCATGGCGGCTCAGGTCGGTGCCGAGATGACAACCATGGAAAACCGCTTTGTTCCAGCCCGTTTTAAAGACGGATATGGACCTGTTGGTGCATGGTTTCTATTATTCAAATCTAAAGCTATCAATGGATTGGGGGAAGATTACTCTGAGACCTTAAAAGATATGCTAAAGGAATATCCTCCATATCCACAGAATGCAGCTGGTGTTCCTGCCACATGTTTAAGGAATCATTTGATGCTGCACGAGATGAAGAATGGTCGTGGGCCGATACTGATGGATACCCCTACTGGTATGGCTAATTTGTCGAAAAATATGGACAAGAAGCAGATTAAGCACTTAGAAGCTGAGGCTTGGGAAGACTTTTTGGATATGTGTATCGGTCAGGCTAACGTTTGGGCTGGAATGAACATTCGCCCAGAAGAAAGTGCATCTGAACTAATGCCAACAGAGCCGTATCTCCTAGGCTCCCATGCAGGTGCTTGCGGAATTTGGGTTTCGGGGCCTTCCGATATAGCTCCAGAAGAGTGGCAGTGGGGATACAACCGTATGACAACGGTCAAGGGCCTTTTTACTGCGGGTGATGGAGTCGGAGCATCTGGTCACAAGTTTTCCTCTGGTTCTTTTACGGAAGGACGCCTTGCTGGAAAATCGGCAGTTCAATTTACTCGTGATAACGATGATTTTTCCCCATCACTTGGTCATTCTAAGGAAGAACTGGCTGCTGAAGTCTATAGGCCGTTCCATAACTACTTAGACTCCAAGGACTATACTACTGACCCGATGATCAACCCCAACTATATTAGACCAAGGATGGTGATGTTCCGCCTCAACAAAATGATGGATGAATATGTAGCTGGAACTTCCACCTACTACACTACATCCGAGAAGATGATGGATCAAGCTTTGCACCTGCTGGGAATGCTCAAGGAAGATTCCTTGAAAATGGCAGCCAAAGATCTTCATGAGCTACTAAGAGCTTGGGAGAATTATCATCGGATATGGACCGCAGAGATGCACCTGCGCCACATTTACTTCAGGAAAGAGACTCGGTATCCTGGTTTCTACTACAGGTCGGATTATCCAAAGCTGGATGAAGAGAACTGGAAGTGTTTTGTGAACTCAAGGTTTGATCCGAAGACTGAGGAGTGGGAGATGAAGAAAGTTCCCCACAAAGACCTGGTACCAAAACCTTAACATCATTAAACTCTAAGTGTATTCTATCGGGCTGCGGAAAAAAAATATTCTTTCCGCAGCCCGGTTTTTATTACAGAGCGCTAGGTCAAGAAACCGCCGGAAACATATCTGTGAAAGTTTAATCTCTTGACTAAGGTTTTGAGAACTTGCTGATTTTCAAGTGAGGAAAGAATGGAAAAAGCTGTTTTGGTCGTAGGCGGTGGTATTAGCGGTATGACCGTTGCCGTGGAGGCTGCCGAATGTGGTAAGAAAGTGTATCTTGTTGAAAAGGAAGCATACCTTGGCGGTCGGGTTTCTAGAATGAACAAGTACTTTCCAAAACTGTGTCCTCCTTACTGTGGAATGGAAATTAATTTTCGACGTATCAGGGCCAATAAAAATATAACTGTTCTTACCTCGTCAGAAGTAACAGAAGTTTCTGGCTCAGAGGGTGATTACAATGCTACCGTTACGACGGCACCTATGATGGTAAACCAAAAATGTGTATGCTGCGACGATTGTACAGCAGTTTGCACTGAATCCCGTGACGACAAGTTTAATTATGACCTGTCAAAGACTAAGGCAATTTACCTGCCACACCCAATGGCATTTCCTATGCGTTACACCATAGATCCGGGTTCCTGCAAAACAGAGAGTTGTGCTAAATGCGTTGAAGTCTGCAAATACAATGCGATAGAGCTAAATGCGAAAGAGTCTTCACAAACCTTAGAAGTTGAGTCAGTTGTATACGCAACTGGCTGGAAACCATTTGATGCAGGTAAAATCGAAAACCTTGGTTACACTGATGTAACCAATGTGATAACCAATGTGGAGATGGAGCGTTTTGCTTCTACTGTTGGACCCACAGCAGGAAAAATTCTTAGACGCGACAATGGTGCGCCGGCCAAAAAAGTGGTTTTTGTCCAGTGTGCCGGATCCAGAGATGAAAACTACCTTCCTTACTGTTCTTCAATATGTTGTTTGGTTTCGATAAAACAAGCTAAGTACGTTCGTGATCTTTATCCTGAGGATAGCGAAGTCTACATCTTTTATATAGATCTTCGCGCACCTGGAAAGTACGAAACGTTTTATAAAAGTCTGCAAGAAGACACAAAGGTTAATTTTATTAAGGGTAAGGTTGCCAAAATTGAGCAGGGTGGAGATGGCAGTGCTGTAGTCACCGCGGAAGACATCTTGGGAGGTGGGAAGGTAGTTATTGAGTGTGACCTAGTAGTGTTAGCTACTGGCATGGAACCTTCTTTAAGCAATGGAAACACACCTAATTGGTTGAAGGTTGATGACAACGGGTTTGTTCAATCTGCAAATGGGATGATTGCTGCAGGAGTAGCAGCAGCACCGGTGGATGTTACCACGTCGATTAAGAGTTCGACTGGCGCTGCCCTGCACGCTATTCAGAAAGGCATTGGTAAATAGAAATGCCAGATAAAAAAATAGGAATTTATATTTGCTCTGGTTGCGGCATTGAAGAGAGCGTTGATCTTGCTGAGCTTGAAGTTACTGCAAAAGAAGAGCAGGCTACAGTGGTTAGAACTCACCCCTGCTTTTGCAGCCAAGAAGGCGTAGACATCATCAAAGTTGATATGAGAGACGAGGAAGTAAATGCTATTGGTGTTGCCGCTTGTTCTACAAGAGTTCATTACGATACATTCGATTTTGGTGATGAAACTATACTAAGCAGAATTGACTTGCGTGAGAGAGTGGCCTGGAGCCATGAACCAGGAGAAGAAGAAACCAACGAACTGGCAAAAGATTATTTAACTATGGGACTGGCACAGTTAAAGGAAATGAGCCTCCCTGAGCGTTACAAAATAGAAAATCCATCGGAGCTAATCATGGTCGTTGGAGGTGGTATAGCAGGTCTTACTGCTGCTACCGAGGCTTCTATGGCCGGACATAAAGTTGAACTAATTGAGAAACAAAATAAGCTTGGTGGGTTTGTTAATAACCTAAAAAAAGTTTTTCCACAAGAGCCACCTTTTGAAGAACTGTCTGAAAATAAAATAGAAAATTTAGTCAAAGTGGTAATGGAAGACACAAATATCAATGTTCGGTTGAGCACCACTATCGATAATATCGATGGAGGCCCAGGTATGTTTGATGTCACAGTGACAAATGGAAAAATTGATAACTTCCGAGCCGGAGCAATTGTGTTAGCCACTGGTTTTAAGCCCTACGATGTAAACAAGCTTGACCACCTTGGTGCAGGACTGGAAAACGTTATCTCAAGCGTTGAGTTTGAGAAAATGGCGAAGGATGACTTGATTAATAAAGCTGACGGCTCTCCAGCTAAACACATTGTTTTTGTGCAATGCGCTGGATCACGAGATGAAAATCATCTGCCTTACTGTTCCTCTCATTGCTGTGCTACTTCCTTGAAACAGGCGAACTATGTTACCGAAACTCACAGAGATGCCACCGCAACTATAATCTACAAAGACATAAGAACAACAGGTAACACTGAGCTTTTTTACAAGAAAGCCCAGGACAATCCAGGAATCTTTCTCACAAAAGGAGATGTTAGCAGCGTGGCTCGAGAAGGCGAAAACATTCTGGTAGGAGTGGAAAACACGCTGATTGGGGGGTCTATCGCTATTAAGGCAGACCTTGTGGTTCTCGCAGTAGGTATGGTTCCTTCAACCTATGATGAGAATGTTACTGTGGATAAACCTGCTGAGCAAATGCAGGATTTTGATAGAGAACAAGTAGCCAAAACGGCTATTCTTAAACTGAACTATCGCCAAGGAACAGAGTTGCCTGATCTTAAAAGTGGTTTCCCCGACTCCCATTTTATTTGCTTTCCTTACGAGACTAGAAGGACAGGAGTGTATGCCGCTGGATCTGTACGCCATCCACAGGACATATTGACTTCTAGAGATGATGCTACAGGAGCGGTATTAAAAGCTATACAGTCAACAAAGTTAATAGCTGCTGGTGAGGCCGTTCATCCAAGAGCCAAGGATCCCAGCTATCCTGAGTTTTCTATGGATCGCTGCACTCAGTGCAAACGCTGTACTGTGGAATGTCCATTTGGCGCCATTAATGAAGATGAAAAAGCCAATCCGATACCTTTTCCGACCAGATGCCGTCGTTGTGGTACCTGCCTTGGAGCATGTCCTGTTCAGATTATCAATTTTAAAAACTATTCAATCCAGATGATCGGTTCTATGATTAAGTCGGTTGAGGTTCCAGATGAGGATTCTGGTAAATTGAGGGTTCTCGCATTTGTTTGCGAGAATGATGCCATGCCTGCGTTAGATATGGCTGGCATTAATCGTGTGAAATACAATGCTTCAGTTCGATTTGTACAACTTCGTTGCCTTGGCTCAATGAACTTGCAATGGGTTGCAGACGCCCTGTCTTCTGGATGGGATGGCATCATGATGATTGGTTGCAAGAGTGGAGATGATTATCAGTGCCACAATATAAAAGGTTCCGAACTTGCCGAAGTAAGGACCAGTAAGGTTCAGGAGACTTTGGATAGATTGATGCTTGAATCAGAGAGAATTAGAGTTGAAAGCCTTGCAATTAATGAATATGACAAGATCCCAAAATTGATTGATGGTTTTATGGAAACAATAGGCGAATTGGAACCAAATCCATATAAAGGGTTTTGAGAGAGAAAAATCAGAATGCCAGAAGTCCAAACTCAAACTATCCAACCAGATGTGGCATTTGTGAGAGAGCTGATGAACAATGGAGGAGACTCTCTAAAAAAATGCTTTCAGTGTGGCAACTGTTCTGTTGTTTGTAACATATCTCCTGATAACCAGCCTTTTCCACGCAAAGAGATGATATGGGCCCAATGGGGGTTAAAAGATAAGCTGGTTGCTAACGCTGATATATGGTTGTGCCACAACTGTAATGACTGCTCCACACATTGTCCCCGCGGTGCGAAGCCAGGCGACGTCATGGCGGCAATAAGAAACACTAGTTTTGCAAGGCTGGCAGGGTTTGAGTTTATGGGAACCCTGTTACAGTCCCCTGTAAAATTGCCATTGCTTTTTGCTGTTCCTGCAATATTGATAGCGGTCGTCATTGCTATGGCATCAAAGAAGGATTTTTTATCAATTCAACCAATTGTTTTCTCTAATATGATGCCGGTATCTGCAATTGACTTTGTATTTTTGCCGGCAGTTGGCTTTGCCGTTATTGCTGCCATCATGGGTGCAAAAAAATTCTGGAATGAAATGTCCAGGTCCACACCTGATAGAAGCAGTGCATCAGGGAGTTTCTTCCAAGCGGCCACTGCCGTTTTGGTAGGCATACTAAAGCATGAAAAACTTGCTAAATGTGAAACCAATGCCCCACGTTTTAAATCACACTTGTTCACAATGTATGGATTTATCATGCTATTTATAACTACCAATATTGTTGCGGCCATGTACTATTTGACCAAGTTTGGCATAGCAGATTTTGTGCAAACTCCTTTACCCTTGAGTCATCCAGTAAAGATTCTTGGCAATCTAGGCGCCATCTTTGCGGTTACTGGTGTCACATTGATCGTACATCGTCGATATGCTTTTGCAAGAAAAGACGTTGGAAAATCAAGCTACTATGACAACCACTTCATCTTTATACTTTATGGAACCATACTCACAGGTATTTTGGCCGAACTTATTCGCTTAGGTGAAGCAACTGGTTTGGCCTTTGCTATTTATTATATTCACCTTATTTTGGTGTTTGTTCTTCTAGTGTATGGACCATTCAGCAAATTTGCCCATATTATTTACCGCTTTCTTGCCATGACGTATTCCAAGATGATAGAGCGTGATAGAGCAAGAAGCTAACAACTAGAGAGGAATAGAGCCATGAACAAGCCTTACGGCTCAAATAAACTTAATCCGCTTTTCGTTTATAATCCAGAAAAGCATTCTGAATTGACAAAGATTGCCGAATCTTTGCCTAATATTGTTGTTAGTTCTGCCACAGCGGCGAATGCAGTTATGTTAGGAGGTGGATACTTCAATCCACTTACTGGATACATGAATGTGGCTGACGCTATTTCAGTTGCAGACAACATGACAACCACTTCTGGTCTGTTCTGGCCCACACCGGTTATGAATATTGCTGAAAGTGTTACATCAATTGGTAGCGCAAAGCGTATTTCCTTACGTGACCCCAATGTTCCAGGAAACCCTGTAATTGCAGTTCAAGATGTTGAATCCATAGAAACAATAAGTGATGAACAGTTGCAGCACATAGCTAAGAAGATTTACGGTACAAATGACAATAACCATCCAGGAGTGGAAGCATTCACAACACAGGGAAATATTGTTGTTGCAGGTCCAATCCAAGTACTGAACTTTAGCTATTTTGAAATCGACTTTCCAGAGACTTTCAGGACAGCGGTTCAAATTCGAGATGAAATAGAGGAATATGGATGGGAAAAAATTGTGGCTTTTCAAACTAGAAACCCTATGCATAGAGCACACGAGGAACTGTGCCGAATGGCACAGCAGGCAACCGGAGCTGACGGTATACTAGTACATATGCTCCTGGGTAAGCTAAAACCTGGAGACATTCCAGCTTCGGTACGTGATGCATCTATCCGTCAGATGGTTGAGGTTTATTTCCCGCCAAACACAGTGATGATAACAGGTTACGGGTTTGACATGCTTTTTGCTGGACCGCGTGAAGCAGTTCTCCATGCATTGTTTAGGCAGAACTGTGGATGTACTCACTTTATCATCGGACGTGATCATGCGGGTGTGGGCGACTATTATGGTCCATTCGATGCTCAGACAATTTTTGATAAATTACCAGATGGGGTTATGCAGATCGAGATTTTTAGGGCTGATCATACAGCGTGGTCTAAGAAGCTAAACAAGGTTGTCATGATGAGAGATGTGCCTGATCACTCGAAAGAAGATTTTATACTCCTCTCGGGTACTGCGGTGCGAGAAATGCTTTCAAGTGGAAAGCCCCTTCCACCAGAGTTTAGCCGACCTGAAGTAGCAAAAATCTTAATGGACTACTATCAAAAAGAAATAACCCTAGGCTAGACCGGTTTTTATTTCATAGGTGCAGTAAAATTTATACAAGGAAAAGAAATGAGAGAAGTTTACCTTGCAACCACTAACATAGGCAAGTTAAGAGAATTTTGCCATGCGTTTGAAGGTTCGAACATACAATTTCTTTCAACTAAGAACCTCGAAAACTTACCAGAAATTGAAGAAACTGCAGATACCTATGAGGGCAATGCTTTAATAAAGGCACGTGCCATAGCCAGCCTCACTAACCAAATCACTATAGCTGATGATTCTGGTTTGGAGATTGATGAGATGCCAGGAGAACTTGGAGTTTATACGGCAAGGTTTGGCGATTACAAACCATCAAGCGAAGTCAATGAGATTATACTACAACGAATGGCTGGCAAAACAAACAGAACCGCTAGATACGTCTGTGCTATAGCTTTGGTAGAACCGGTAAGTGGTTTAGAGAAAGTTGTCATTGCAACGTGTGAAGGGCAGATTCACGATCGGCAGGAAGGGAGAGATGGATTTGGATTTGATCCAATATTTTATATCGCCGAATATGGGAAAACCATGGCTCAAGTACCGCTTGATCTTAAAAATAAAACTAGTCACCGTGCCTTAGCAATAGAAAAGCTTAAATTGTTGTTATAAGCACCGTTAAAAGTCCCAACTCGCTGTTCATGGTATGCCGGTTGCCATAATTGATGGAACACTTTGATTTTTTATCTTTTAAAGAATTAGTTTTGTGCTGTGTAGCAGCCCATTCTGCAGAGAAAACGATTGCAACTTTATCAGGGTCTCCCTATAATGAAAACCATCATCATATATATTTTGATAATTACCCGGGCTGAAATATAGTCCGAAGTGATAGAAAGGTAAATCATGGTAACACTAACGCAGGTAGCTGCGGAGCATGTAAAAGAAATAAAAGAAACCAACAAGGACTTTGCGGAAAAAACTCTTCGAGTTGGTGTAGCAGATGGTGGGTGTTCCGGTCACACATATCAGATAGGCTTTGACGAAGAGCGTACTGGCGACCACAAGTTTGAATGCCTTGGCGTAGATATTATAGTTGATAACGAATCTCTTGCTATTATCACTGGCATGGAAATTGATTATGTAAATCAGTTATCTGGATCCACGTTTGTTTTTAATAATCCGAATGCTAGTAAATCGTGCGGTTGCGGGTCATCCTTTAGTGCTTAAACTGTGCTTTTGTGTCAACTAGGATAGAAGATAGAGAGTAGACCAGAGGGTTTCGAGGCCACTGATGGCGCAATCCCTCACATCCGCTAAAAGCAAATTCCCATCCCTCAAAACTCCAGCAACTGAGGGAAGCGGAGGTTTTCTATGGGTGCTTATTCGGGTGTGTTTTGTTCTTGCTCGGCGCTGTCTTTTGGCGGTCTGACCTTGTTGTTTAGAATGATCGATTCGGAAAATGCTTCGTAATTTACCATCAACGAATATAGCTTGTTAGCTAGGCCAGAGTTCCCATCCATTAAGTTTTCCTTAGACTTTTTTCGATAATCAAAAAGGCCAAGAGGACCACTGTGATTTGCTAAAAGAAAAAATGGTTCTTTCACAAGAACTCGTGAAGGACCACGTGGCAGCACAGATATTTGTGATCCCTCGGAGAAAATTGACCTACCCCATGCAGTAAACGGTTTATCGGACCCTGTTAGGTCTAATATAGTTGGTACTACATCCACTTGAAATGCTGCCTTATCATGAACTCCACTTAAACCCAGTCTTTCACATAATAACAGTGCAGGGATTCTGTAGGCTTCATGCAGGTTTTCTTTAACAAAATATCCAGCAACATGGTCTCCGACAATTACAAACAAAGTGTCTTTATAATAGCTAGACTTTTCTGCCATCTCAAAAAATTTTCTTAGCGCAAAGTCTGAATATGCCATGGAATTTAAGAAGTCGCGCATTTCGCCTTGCTGATCTTTGTGAGTATCAAACTCTGGTGATGGCAACTTAAAAGGGAGATGAGATGAAAGCGATAAAATCACGGCAAAAAAAGGTTTTTTTGACTGTTTGAACTCCTCGTGTGCACGCTGGAACACGTACTCATCATATATCCCCCAAGTACCATCATCAGTCGAATCATTGATAGTGAAATCGTTTTTTGATATATGCTTAGTGAACCCAAACCGTTTCATTAGATTACCCAAGCCAAGGCTCTCAGGGTTTGCACCATTAATAAATGTGGTGTCATATCCCATTTTTCGAAAAACAGTCCCAATAGGCTCAAGCCTTGTTTGGTAACTAAGTCCTCCCTGCCCAATCAATTTATAGTTCCATGTAGGGAAAGATCCAACCGTGGCCATTACTCCTTCGAAAGTCCTCTGTGCATTCGCAAACATGTTGGTGAGCAACAAACCCCTTTTTGATAGTTCGTCAAAAAATGGAGCTCCGGTTATCTCGCCACCTGTAGCTTTTGTATATTTGGCAGTCCAACTTTCCATTATGATAAGAACCACATTAAGGGGCTTGTCTGGTAATATATTGTTTGAAAAACGACGGAAGAGAGGATATTCAGGATTAATATGCTCATCTTCCCTGCTAACGATTTTATTTATTATTGACTTATAATGATCCGTTTGAATGTTTATTGGGTAGCGCATTCCTTCACGTGAATGTGTGATATCCCAAAGTGCCTGCATGGTCGTATATATACCGTTAAGACTTAGATTGCCCATAGCTTCGTTATCACTAATAAAAGCGGCATTTACCTCGAGCGGTTTATCTTGAACTCCCCCACGGATTATTAACACAGCTAATCCCAATAGGAGGATTAAAAGGACTATACGGGTTAAACCCCGAATTAAAGTTTCGCCAAGAAAAGAGAGATCTTGAAAACTTATGGGGCCCAAATATTTGTAAAACCATTTGATGAACAAAAAGACATATCCCAATCCAAAAATGGAAAAAGCTATCATTTCTATCATGAAGCTTTCGTATGCCATCTTTAGTATGGTGGCTACAGAACCAGCACCGTAAATTATGTCATAGCTAAAGTGACGCTGTGTTTCTGTAAAAAAATGTGTATCAACAAGGTTATACCCTAGCAGCAAAACATGCCAAATAGATAATAATGTAAAAGCAATTATTACAATTGTTTTTCCAATTCTGTTAAATGGTAATAACGCAGTTAAAAGAAATGGGATTGAGGCAATCATAGCGGTGGACAGATCAAAGCGGATCCCATGTAACAAGCTGAATGCGATCTCTGCTAAGCTACCATCCAAAATATCGTAATGGATGGAAAAAAAATATACTCTATAGATACTTAATACTGCAGTAAGCAGAAGTACAGGAACAAGAAAGAGCTTAGTTCGTACCATTCAAGGTCTTTGTTTAAAATTAAATATGTTTGACAAGAAGTGGTATAGTTTCAGTTGATTTTAAGTGGAGCCAGGATCACTTATCCTCAGTGGAGTAAAAGATTGATTCCTTCAACAATTGAGAACTTGTCAACCTATGTTATCCGCCAACGCACGACATAGCCTCACCACGAGTGCTGTCACCATTCGCGATCATAGTTCGGATATCATTTTTCCCTAAAACTACCGTTTGAATTGCTTTTTTAATTTTTTCTTTGTCAGCTCCGCTTTGAACCAGTTCTTTTAAATCAAGGTCGTCCGATCCGAAAAGACATGTAAGAAGTTTACCTTTTGAGTTTACCCGCAGCCTATTACAGTCTGAGCAAAAATGTCGTGTGACAGCCGATATAAAACCAATTTCACCTTTGGCTCCCTCCAACCTATAAATTTCTGCGGGTCCACCCCATCTTGAACGTCCACATACAACAAGCTTTCCAATTCTTTCGACCTTTTCTTTTACTTTGTCCATCGGAACAAGTTTGCTTTCATCCCACACTTGTGGTGTAGCAGGCATGAACTCTATAAATCGAACTTGAACAGGCATATCAACTGAGAGACGAACAAAATCTTCTATTTCATCATCGTTCACACCATCTATTACAACCATATTGATTTTCACTGATTCAAATCCTGAGGATATGGCCGAATGGATACTATGCATCGTTTGATTGAACCCATCAAACCCTGTGATTGTTTTGAACCGTTCTGGAATCAATGTATCCAAGCTGATGTTTACTTTCGAGACGCCAGCATTTTTGAGTTCACCAGCCATCTTGTGGAGTTGTATGCCATTTGTTGTGATGGCTATTTCTTGTATTCCTACTATTTCCGATACCTGTTGGATAAATCCAACAACGCCTTTTCGTACTAGTGGTTCACCCCCCGTAACACGAATTTTTTTTACTCCCAACTCTGCGAATGACTCTATTATTGTTAGCAATTCTCTGTATTGCAGTATGTCGCACTTTGGGTATAACTCAACTCCTGAAGGTGGCATACAATAGGCGCAACGTAAATTACACCTATCAGTTACTGAGACACGAAGATAATTGATTTCCCTGCCTTGACCATCGGAAAGATGATTATTCATTGACCAAATACCTATGTATAAAAAGGTCTGGTTCAATATTACACGTAGGACATGGTGAGGTCAAAATTAAAACGGAACTTAAAGATATAAAGTAATATGGAGATTTACGATTCAATATCTGGAGACATACAGCCAAATAGAAGTTATAATTTAATTGATCAGGTGTAAAATTGCAGCTTGGATTGACAACTAATAGAAAACATTGACATTATGGACCGACTTCAAGCCTGGGTACAAAATCATGAACAGAGCAAGGTTTTACCCATACTGGTGTATCCAAATAGAATTCTGAGGCAGGAGTCAATGGTCGTGGATAGGTTTCAAAACGAGTTGAAGGAGTTAGGTGAAAACATGATCGCCACAATGTTTAATGCGTGTGGTGTTGGGTTGGCTGCTCCTCAAGTGGGTGTTTTGCTTCGAGCAATTGTGGTTGATCCAGCATTGGGAAAAAATGTTAATTCAGAACCAATAATAATGGTTAACCCTGAAATAAAAGAAACTGGCACCGAAATTTTTGATGAGGAGGGATGCTTGAGCTTACCTGGTCTTTACAGTTACTTCCCGAGGCCGGAAAAAATCGTGGTCTCATATTTGGACCTTGAGGGTAATAGCTGCATTTATGAGACAAAAGGTATGGTGGCACGAGTTGTTCTTCATGAGATTGACCATTTAAATGGGAAATTGTTTTGGAACAGATTATCGATACTAAATCGCCTTTGGTTGAAGTTTATGTTTCACAGAAAAAATTTATCCTAACTAAACAGTTTTGGATATGAGAGATAAATTAAGAGTGGTTTTTATGGGAACGCCAGATTTTGCTGTTCCCACGTTAGAAGTTTTGATCCATGACGATCGGTTCAATGTAATTGGCGTTGTAACGCAGCCTGATCGCCCCAAAGGAAGAGGGAATAAGCTAACCATTTCTCCAGTAAAATCGCTATCGCTCAAACACAATTTAAATGTATATCAACCTAATAAGATTAGAGAACAGGAGATGGTGGAAAAACTTTCTGCGTTGTCTCCTGATTTTTTAGTTGTAGTTGCTTATGGGCAGATTCTTTCCGAGTCAATATTACAAATCCCCAAATATTTGTCAATAAATCTACACGCGTCGCTTTTGCCACGCTGGAGAGGAGCAGCACCGATTCATAGAGCTTTTATTGCGGGTGATCAGTTAACAGGTGTTTGTACAATGATTATGGAAAAAGGACTAGATACAGGGGATACTCTATTGTCTGAACATACTGCTATAGAAGATACTGACACCGTTGAAACTTTGCACGACCGCATGGCACTGATGGGCTCAGCGCTTTTAGCCGAAACCCTAATTGGTTTTGTTGAGGGTAGAATAGAAAAAACACCGCAGGATAGTGAGGGTGTTACATATGCAGGTAAACTTGGAAAGAAGGATTTTGAAATTGACTGGACAAAATCTTCTGCAATGGTGAGCCGTCATATTCGTGGTTTATCTCCTTTCCCAGGATCTGTAACCATATTAAACGGCCGTAGACTCAAACTATTGTTTGCTTTGGCCAGAGAAGAAGACGAATCTGGTGATCCAGGTGTTATACTGTCATTATCAGAAAGTGGAATACAGGTTGCCTGTGGTAAAGGGTCGATATTAATTACCGAACTGAAGCCAGATGGAAAGGGAAAAATGTCGGCCCATAGCTATACTTTGGGTAGGGCTTTAAAACTTGGCGATCGATTTGGATAATAACCGTTCACAAATTATTGTATAAAATGATCAGTGAAAAACTTGGCAATCTGCCAGAAACGCTGGATTATCATTTACCGAGGCTTACTTCTTTTATTAACATGTTTTTGTAGTTACAGTTTTATGACATATTTATCTGATACCACATCAATTAATAACAAACATTTTATATGAGGGATACCTGACAGTGAGAAGTGACAAAATAAAGAAAGGTGTTGAACGTTCACCTAGCCGTTCTCTGCTGTATGCTACTGGAGTGACGGAAAAATCGATGGACAACCCATTTATTGCTATTATCTCCAGTTTTACAGATATCATTCCTGGTCATATAGGGTTTCGTGATCTGGAACGGGCTATAGAGCGTGGCATCCACTCTGGTGGTGGTAATGCATTTCTATCATCTGTCCCAGGTGTATGCGATGGAATTGCTATGGGTCACAGGGGGATGCATTTTTCCCTACCAACACGCGATCTAATAGCAGATATGATTGAATGTGTTGTAGAGGCACATGCTTTTGATGGAATGGTAATGCTAACTAACTGTGATAAAATAACACCTGGCATGATGCAAGCTGCTGCTCGCCTTAACATCCCTACTGTCGTGGTTACTGCTGGACCAATGATGGCAGGTATATATAAACAGCAACGTCGATCACTTGTGCGCGATACTTTTGAGGCGGTAGGCCAGGTACAGGCTGGTACAATGTCATGCTCAGAGATGACTAAGATTGAAAAAGAGGCGTGTCCTGGCCCAGGATCATGCTCTGGAATGTATACAGCTAATACAATGGCCTGCGTAGCTGAGTCTATTGGTATGAGTCTAGAAGGTTGCGCTACTGCTCTAGCCGTTAGTGGTAAGAAACGACGGATCGCCTTCGATTCTGGACTAGCAGTAATGGATCTAATAAAAAAGGACGTTAGGCCTCGAGATATTATGACCAAAAAGGCCTTTGAAAATGCCATACGAGTGGATATGGCCCTCGGCGGATCAACAAATACAGCCTTGCACATCCCGGCAATTGCTCACGAGGCCGGTGTAAGTTTACCTCTAAACATGTTTGATAAAATCTCACGCACTACTCCTCAGATTTGCAGTGTTAGGCCCGGAGGGGAAGATTTTATCGAGGATATAGAGTATGCAGGCGGAATCCCCGCAGTACTAAAAGAACTTAGAAGTAAAATATATGATCTACAAACTGTTAACTTAAAAAGTACCCATAAGATCATTCGCTCGGCAGTTAACCAAAACCCAGAGGTTATACGCCCTATTGCAAAGGCATTTAAAAAGCAAGGTGGCATAGCTGTACTGTATGGCAACATTGCGACTGACGGAGCTATAGTTAAGCAATCAGCAGTAGCGCTAGAAATGATGAAGTTTAAGGGAAAGGCTGTTTGTTTTGACAGCGAAGAGGCAGCCATGAAAAAAATCATGGCTGGAAAGGTCAAAGCTGGTCAAGTAGTAATTGTTCGTTACGAGGGCCCAAAAGGAGGACCCGGGATGAGAGAGATGCTCGCTCCAACGGCGGCCATTGCAGGGATGGGACTCCAGAACTCTGTGGCCCTAATAACCGATGGCCGTTTTTCTGGTGGAACAAGGGGGCCATGTATAGGACATGTCTCGCCCGAGGCAATGGAAGGTGGAGTAATTGGCCTTATTAAAAATGGGGACATCATAGAAATCGATATACCCAAACGTAAAATAAACCTTGCAGTATCTAACTCTGAGCTGAAAAGGCGCAAAGCCAAATGGAAAAAACCACAGCCAAAGATAAAATCTGGCTATCTTGTTCGGTACGCACAGTCGGTCAGCAGCGCAGCACAGGGTGCTATACATAAAGACAAGTTTTGTGAATGATTTGTAGGCAAAACTTCAAGGTACAGCCAAGTGAAAACAATTAAAGTGGATTCCCATGTCCACCTTGTTACAGCTAAGATGCTGATGCAGGTGTCTAGTAGGTTTAGCAAAATAAAGTCCAATATCCTTGAACGGGCAGAGAGCATGGGCCGCAAGTTTGTAAATCCAGACTTTGTAGAGTTTTTAAACAATACTTCTATACCAGATTTTGCTAGATTATGGGAGAGGGAGCTTGACAAAAACAATATTGACCACGCCCTGTTTTTGCCAATTTCAGGTGGATCCAATGAACAGTTGGACGAATTTGTAAGTATAAACCCCGAACGGTTTTCAGCCTATGTTTTCCTTGAAAATCCAAAGTCTAGATCAGGTGTGAAAAAATTTGAAAAACTAATCAAAACTGGCAGTTTTGTTGGAATTAAACTCTATCCATCTATACAAAACTTTAGTGTAGCTGATAAAGCTTTGTTCCCACTTTATGAAAAGGCTGCTGAGCTTGCTACTCCATTGTTAATCCATTTTGGCATTACCCATGCCCCTCTGTCGGATTACCGATTCACAAATCCACTAGATTTGCAGCTTCCCTCAAAAATGTTTCCAGAAACTAACTTCATAATTGCCCATTTTGGAGCAGGGTTTTTCCGCGAACTTCTGCTACTAGGGTTTCATTCTGAAAATATATACGTGGATACTTCAGGAACTAATAACTGGCGTAAGTACCAACCAAAAGTTATGCCACTAAAAGACGTGTTCAAAAGAACTCTTGAAGTCTATGGTCCTAGTAAGGTGCTTTACGGAACTGATACAATCATTAATGATGCAAGCAGGTATCGCCAGTTTGTGTTGAGGGAACAAACAAAAGTGATGCGCGATCTTAAGTTGCCTAAAAAGGATCGTGACCTGATTATGGGTCGAAATGCCTTCGATTTGTTCGGGCTCCATGACCGTATGATTTTTAACTGAACACATAATTTATCAATGCATTTATTAAACATAGTTAATTAGAGATTTCAGTAAACGGAGTTAATACTGAGTTTCTTATGAAACCCCCTAAATTAGGGATACAATATAGAAGGTAAGAAAAGAGTGGGAGAAAGTTGACTATCACTAGTAAATCAAAGAGGCTCACCAGGGCCCAGAAGAAGTTTTATGTAGGAGCTAGTGTGCTGGTTGTGGCCATTGGCTATCTTATATTTACTGGTGTTCAGGTCAGTAGTTCTTACTATTATACAGTTTCAGAGGTTGTGTCGATGGGTAATAAGGTGCAGGGAGCATCTCTTCGCTTGGAAGGAAAAGTTTCTCCCGGATCCATACAAGCTGATCATGGTAATCTCAACCTAGAATTTGATATATTTGACGACTCGGAAAAAAGTATGCCAGTAGTTTATAAAGGCATAATACCAGATTTGTTTCAAGAGAACTTAGATGTTGTTGTTGAGGGTACAGTCGGACAGGATGGAAAGTTTCATGCGGATAGGTTGCTTACCAGTTGTCCTTCAAAATACGAAGCGGCTGCACAAGATACTAGCCCCAACTAGGAAAACTTTGCTTTGCTTCAACTGAATTACGCTTCGTACTAGTAAATAAAATATGAATGAGATAGGTGAGTTTTCGCTGCTGCTAGCGTTGTTCTTTGCAACATACGCTATGGTTGTGCCAGTGATTGGTGATCGGCTTGGCAAATGGCAAATGGTTGCTTCTGCCGAATACGCTTTGGTCGTTGTTTTTGGGCTGCATATCACTGCTGCAATTTGTCTGCTGGTAGCGTTATACAGCGGCGACTTTACTCTAGATTATGTCTATAGCTATACAAATCGAGATCTAAACTGGCTGTACAAGCTAAGTGCATTCTGGGCAGGTCAAAAAGGTTCACTTTTGTTTTGGGCTCTAATACTTGGCTTCTTCGCTACGATTGTACTTTTGCAGAATAGGGACAGAAACCGCACTCTAATGCCATATGTGGTGTCAATCATCTCAGCCACACTATTATTATTCTGCCTGCTTACAGTGTTTTCAGCTCCAGTATTTGAGAAAATGCCGTTCATTCCTTCTGACGGCCACGGGTTAAATCCCATGCTTCAGAATCCGGGCATGATATTTCACCCACCAACCCTTTATATTGGGTTTGTAGCATTCACTATTCCTTTTGCTTTTGCCATGTCAGCCATGATTACAAGAAACTTTGGGGACATTTGGATTAGGACTACTAGGAGATGGACAATATTTTCTTGGTTGTTTCTAACTATCGGAAATTTATTAGGGGCAAACTGGGCCTATGTGGAACTTGGCTGGGGTGGGTATTGGGCATGGGATCCGGTCGAAAACGCTTCCTTCATGCCCTGGCTCACATGCACTGCTTTTTTGCATTCAGTTATGATCCAAGAAAAAAAGGATATGCTAAAAATATGGAATGTAACACTTGTCGCTATTACTTTTGCGTTAACAATATTTGGTACATTCATTACTAGATCAGGACTGATATCATCTGTGCACTCTTTTGGCAAAACTACGGTGGGGGTATTTTTTGGGTTGTTCCTTATAGGAGTCATTATATTTTCCACTTACCTTATTATTACTAGAGCATCCGATTTAAAAAGTAGTAATGAATTAGACTCTGTCCTCTCTCGGGAGGCATCATTCATGTTTAATAATCTTGTATTGTTAGGAGCGGCTTTTGCCGTATTGTGGGGAACAATTTTCCCTGTAATATCGGAGCTTATTCGCGGTCAAAAGATCACTGTTGGCCCACCGTTTTTTAACCAGGTGATGGTACCCATTGGTTTGTTATTACTATTATTAACCGGTCTTTGCCCGTTGATTGCATGGCGTAAGAGTACTACGATAAATTATTTAAAAAACTTCATTGTTCCAATAGCCATTACATTTATTGGGGCTATTACCATTCTTTTTAATGGAATAACGGAACCACTTCCTTTAGCCAGTTTTACCATTTGTATTTTTGTTGGATCGACCATAGTAATAGAGATAATGCGGGGTATTGTTTCAAGGGCCAAAACTGCTGAAGAAAACTACATTAAAGCTTTAATTAATTTGTTCTGGAGAAATAAGAGAAGGTATGGTGGGTATATTGTCCATTTGGGAGTTGTGTTTTTCTTTGTTGGACTTACGGGGGCTTATTATAATACAGAGACAGAAAAAACTATCAGCCCGGGTGAGAGGATAGAAATCAAGAATTACGTGCTCACTTATTACAAATACGATTATACAAAGCCTAATGAAACTTTAAAGAAACTAAAAGCCACCTTGTTGGTGGAACGTGACGGTGAAAAGGTTGGGTATGTACAACCGGAGCGAAACATACACTTCTCAAAAGATATACGGGGCAGATTAGCGCCTCAGCCTACATCTGAAGTGGCCATATATACCACACCAAAGGAAGACCTATATGTGATATTTGCATCACTAAACGAAGATGAATCCGCTACGTTTAAGGTCCACATCAACCCGTTGGTTTTTTGGGTTTGGGTAGGGGGGTATATTATGGGGTTTGGCTCGATACTTGCCATATGGCCTGATAGTCGCGAGAAGAAACGTTTTTTAGCAAGACATGCTGAGGCTTGATTTGCTAACTCAAGAGTTTGCGGTTGACAGTGGACAGTTATTGACACGCTTAGCTATCAAATTCGGTTGACTGACTATTGAGGTTGTCTATCAACTCAAATGCTTCACTGATGGTTATAACTGCTTTGAAAAGATTATCCAACCCATCATGCATAAGCCCTTCTTTGGCGCATCTGTTTAACTGGGAAAAAAGACCATTATAATATCCATCTTCGTTCACAATAATCACTGGCTTTATATGAATGCCCAGATGTTTCCATGTAATGATCTCAAGAATTTCCTCCATTGTTCCAAACCCACCAGGAAGAGCAATAAATGCATCTGATAATTCAAACATGGTTTTCTTGCGTTCATGCATGTCCACTGTGGATATGAGCTTGTCTAACCCTTTATGGCCGACTTCTGCAGTGTTCAGCATTTCTGTGATTACACCGGTGACTGTTCCACCTAAGTCGATAACGGTATCTGCAATTTCACCCATTAGCCCTATAGATCCACCTCCATAAACCAACATGATATTCCGCTTTGCCAGTTCTTCCCCCACTTGCTTTGCAATGGAAAGCCACTTTTCAGGAGATTGCCTGTTTGAGGCGCAATACACACAAATAGATTTTATCTTCATTATCCTGCTCTATTTAAGGTAGGTTACCTTTTAATTATCTACCATGAGGAACTAATATTTATTCTTTCTTGTTAGCAATTTAATCTTTAACAGATGGTAATTATCTGACAAAACAAAAATAGTACGGCCAACAGATTACCTTTTTACTTAGAATTGTGCCAGTAGGTAAAATCAATGAAAATTGTGAAAAAAAATGTTATCAGACATAATCAATTTGGTGTACACTAATGCCCAGTTCTATCACACTCCCTTCTAGATTGTGTGAACTTTCAGAGAACATAGGGGCAACTTTACTATCACTGAAACTTTCTCTGATTTTGGGCCCCTTGGCGTAGATACACAACTGTATAGCTGTTTCAAGGAAGTTTATTCCAAGAAGCTACTATAAATTATTATGATTCCCCTAGTGCGAATTTCTGTACAAGTGGCACTGGCGTTAGGAGAACCAAAACCATTAAGAGACTAGACGCTTCCGAAAATGACATAAAAAAGTTCACACTGAGCTAAAGCTAAATACTAAATCACAATAACTGGGAAAAAAATGAGCAAGAAATTATCCGTCGAAGGGGTGTTAGAGATTATTCCAAAAGGGTTTGGATTTCTCCGCTCCATGAAAAGTGGATATGCCATCACATCAGACGACATTTTTGTGGGTCAGTCAGTAATAAAAAAGTTTAATCTAAAATCAGGGATGTACATTGCAGGTCAGGGGAACAAAAAGGGAGGAAAGAAGGACAGTTACTTTCTCGATAAAATAGACTCTATAGACGGGTTGGCTCCAGAGGAAGCAAAAAACCTTAACCCTTTTTCCAGTTTGACGGTCATAGACCCGGAAGAAAAGCTGCAAATGGAGACGGGATCATCCCCATTAACTACGAGAGTAGTAGACCTTTTTACCCCCATAGGTATGGGACAGCGGGCGCTTATAGTGTCACCTCCAAGAGCGGGGAAAACTATTTTTATTGAAGATATGGCAAAAGGCCTCAAACAAAATCATCCTGGCCTTAAGCTATTTGTCTTTCTAATTGATGAGAGGCCTGAAGAGGTAACACAGTTTAGACGTCAGGTTGAAGGAGAAGTTGTAGCTACCAGCTTTGATGCTCCTTTGAAGGATCAGATTAGGATGTCAGAGCTACTCCTAGAACGTGTAATGCGACTTGTTGAAGCAGGACATGATGTGGCATTGATAGTTGATTCACTTACAAGGCTAGGCAGAGCTTTTAACAAGGCAAGTGAAAGTAAAGGCAAAACTTTGTCTGGGGGGGTGTCTGCAAATGCCTTGCAATTTCCTAGAAAGTTTTTTGGTGCCGCAAGAAATATTGAAGATGGTGGTAGTCTTACAATAATTGCTACCTGCCTCGTTGATACTGGAAGCAGGATGGATGAGGTAATTTTTCAGGAATTTAAAGGAACTGGCAATACTGAACTAGTTCTTGATCGAACTCTTGCAAATGAAAAAGTGTTTCCAGCGGTTAATCTAAAACAAAGCGGAACTCGCAAAGAAGAGAAACTACAAGAAAGGGATGATCTCAAACGGATTTGGACATTGGTTAGGGCCATGGCTAATGACAGGGACTACGAAAAATACAAGATCATGCTAGAAAAAATGGGATCCACAGAATCAAACAGGGAGTTTCTTTCACAAATACCAGTTTCCTAGTCCTCTATTGAGCCTTTCGGAAAAACAAGCAATTGCCGACAAATAAATACATAAGTGTATATTTGTAACAATGAATCAAACATGCTGTATTTTTAAAACTTCTATGGGTTTAGCTGGTGCTGCGTTTAACAATGATTATTTGGCCAGGTTCTGGTTGCCCGGGTTTAATAAAAAAGAACTGTTAACTCAGATGAAACATTGGTCACCTTTGTTTGAGCTTAAAACTTGTGGAAGATTTGAAAAAAAAGTTGTTCGATATTTTGAGGGAAGGGCAGTTGTTTTTGATGAAGCAGTTTCCCTTGGAACTATGAGCGGATTTTACACGAGTGTATATGAAAACCTACGAAAAGTTGAACGTGGTAAAACTGTAAGTTACGGTGAACTTGCCAGCTTATCAGGTGCACCCGGGGCAGCGAGGGCAGTAGGTTCAGCCATGGCAAAAAACCCAATACCGCTAATCATCCCGTGTCATCGGGTGGTTAAGTGTGATGGATCACTCGGCAACTTCAGTGGTCCTGGTGGTGTGGAGCAGAAACGCCGTATGTTGATAATAGAACAGGACCTCAAAGGTTCAGTGCAATAGCTATTCACTTTCCTTCGTTTCTGTCAACGTAGTTCCTTCGAATATAGCTGCTACAAATTCTTTTGGATTAAAAGGGCGTAGATCATCTATTTTTTCGCCTATACCAATAAATTGCACGGGAAGTTTAAGAGTGTCTACTATGTTGATTACAACCCCTCCCTTGGCAGTGCCATCCAGTTTAGTCAAGACGATACCAGTAACACCAATAGACTCATTAAAAATTTTAGCTTGGCTGACAGCATTTTGCCCGGTAGTCGAGTCCAGAACCAAAAGAGTCTCGTGCGGGGCTCCTGGTAACTCGCGAGACATTATCCGCTTAATCTTTTTAAGCTCCTCCATCAGGTTCACCTTGCTGTGAAGTCTTCCCGCAGTGTCAGCTATCATTACATCGTGGCCACGCGAAACAGTTAGTTTGACGGCATCGAATACCACAGCTGATGGATCCGATCCACTGTTGCTACGAATAAAATCTGCCTCGGAACGTTCTGCCCAAGTCTCTAGCTGATCCGCGGCCGCTGCCCTGAAAGTATCGCCTGCAGCTAACAGTACCGACTTTCCACGTTTCTTTAACTTAAAGGAGAGTTTGCCAATGGTTGTGGTTTTACCTGCACCATTAACGCCAATCACCAGGACAACTAACGGTTTTGAGTTTTTAGTTGAGGGTTGCTTTTCTTCTTCGTCAAATGTAACTATTTTTTCTAGTTCCTTTTTTATAAACTCAATAACTTCTGGAACTGTTTTAAGAAGGTTTGCTTTTACATCTGCACGAAGATTTTCGATGATTCTTGTGGTTAAATCGAGCCCAACATCAGCAGATAATAAAACCTCCTCAAGCTCGTCCATGAAACTATCGTCAAGCTTAGCATGAGCACCAACTAATCTATTAAAACCGTTGTTAAGGTTCTGCCTTGTTTTTTTAAGTCCGCTAAACAACTTTTTGAACAAACCTGTTTTCTCAGGTTTTTCGGCTTGCGGTTGGTCTTTATTGGTAGAACTGTCATCCACAAAAAGGTCAATTAGCATTTATTGTTAAGTCCATTTTAAAGTAGGTAATACCAGGCATTTTATTGGGATCTGTATTAAATCAGCTTCCTTACCCCTGCGATTAATCATACACGCTTTGGATTAACGCTAGAAAAAAATTATTACAACCCTCTTAACACACTACCACACGCTGCAAAACTTACCTGTAGCGCAATAAATATATACTCAATAACTCGTTTAATTAAATTTTCTTATCAGTTGTAGTTCTACCACTTCTAATCCATGATACTCCTGACTTTAACGAGACCAGAAAGTTGGTTTGTTGAAAGCACACGTGTTTGGTTAGGGTATAATAAAAACCCTGGTTTTAAATCATTGTGTTTATATTGGCCCCCGTAGCTCAGCAGGATAGAGCGCCGGATTCCTAATCCGGAGGTCACAGGTTCGAGCCCTGTCGGGGGTACCATTTTTCAATGACTTATGGGGATGGGAATTTAAGGATTTAATTTAGTAACCCTATAGTAACCTTTTGGTTACAAAAAACACCCTGTTAACCGCTTATTTGCCGTATAAGCGATTCGTGCTATTGAACCCTTAGTATCGCCTTAGTCCTGCCAGCCTGCCCCTCACAGACAACCTGATCACCATTGCATTATGCAATCAACTTCTAAAATCCAAAAGGCTCTGCATCACTTTACCAATCTTGATTAGGTTAGGGGGCTATCTTTATTTCCGCAATATACTCTATAAAAACTCTCCCACTATCTATGTTTAACTTTTTTCTGGTTGGAGCTGGGGATATATTGCACATGCCCCCATATTGCTCCTTGATGAGGCGACGAACGCCTTGGACTATGAAACAGAAAAGAAGATTTATAATAACTTACTCATGATTAGTCATGAAAAAATTATCATTGTTGCAGTCCATCGTCTTTCTGCAATAATAGATTATCCGCAGATCATTTTTATGCAAAACGGTCATATTAGTGAAATAGGAACTCACAGCGAGCTAATGGCCGTAAGTGGGGGTCTACATGGTACAGGAACAAGAGAAAAGTAAGGGTAATTAAGACGATAATGGTCAATCCTGATTTAAAGGCCATTGCGAATACGAACATTCATCGTGTTTATGGCTCATCAGTGCTACGGCAGGAATTAAATCCTGAGTTTATTAAATACAGGCGATTATGGGATGAACAACCGATAAAAATGCAACATGGTACTTTCCCACTATTTTTAGATATTGAAGTAACCAACATTTGTAATCTTCGGTGTAAGTTTTGTGCCACAACTTATTTAGGCAATGATGTTAGTCGTGGTAATATTGATTCCGCATTGGTGAAAAAAATAGTTAATGAAGGCTCCAAATTTGGGCTTTACGGAGTAAAATTCAACGATCGTGGCGAGCCGCTAATGCACAAAGATCTTCCAGAAATGATTGCTTATGCTAAGTCAGCCGGACTGACAGATATCTACTTTAATACGAATGCATTGTTACTTGATAAACAAATGACCGAAAGGATATTGAATGCAGGTCTTCAGCGAATTTCAATTTCATTTGAAGGCCATACAGCAAATATATACGAGAAATACCGGATTAAGTCATCCTATGAACAGGTTGTTTCAAACATAAAAAGTTTTCGCAAAATACGTGACTCCTTAGGACTCGAAACACCGAAAATCCGTATTCAAACTGTACGGGTGAAAGAAATGGATGAAGAAAATGCTATTCAAGATTACATTGACTTTTGGTCATCAACAGCAGATGAAATTTGTGTTATCGACTATAAAGATGAAAAACATGGTAACAGCAAACGACTTATAGACTTCCCATATAAATGGGTATGTCCCCAGCTTTTCCAACGAATGGTAGTATGGTGGGATGGAAGCATTCTTCCATGTAATGAAGATGACAAGGGTAAACTGATCCTTGGAAATGTTAGTGAGATGACTGTTGCTGAAGCATGGAATTCGGAAAAAATTAATTTCCTGCGCAAAACACATAAAGACGGTAATGCTCATAAAATAAATGCTTGTAATGGTTGTTATCTTCGTGACAGTGAAATAAAGAAGTTATGCAAGGGTAAATTATGATTATGGAGTTTGATATGCGTAAAAAAGTAGCAAGGCCATATAAGAAAAAATGGCCATACTTGGTAATCTAACAACGTGAAACAGCGTCAAAAATAAGGAAGTAACTGGTTTAGCATGTTTACCCGTCTCAAAAGATTTTTTGCTGCTCGATTTACGCAAGGAACGCAGCCTAAATTAAAAAAGATCAGTGATTATGCAGTGGTCGAACCTGAATACCGCGATTGGCATGTTGGGTCAGAATTCCTCGTTTATGGAAACGGTCCCACAGTTAAAGACTTTCAACCCGAATTAGAACGTTTGGTAGTCAAACGTAACCTGATAGTTATGGGAGTTAATAATACGAATGGAATTAAAGCTCCAGACTACCACTTCTTTATTAACCGTCGCCGCTTTTGTAATTACGCTAAAACTATACACCATAGTAGTAAGGTTATTCTCTCCCCAGCTTTTCCAAACACTATGATTAACGAATTTTACCAAGGACCTTATGAACTTCTTCAGGCTCAGATGAAAAGTAATACTGTCCTCGTTGGCGAGCTAGGAAAAGTGTCAATTGATAACAAGGGTATTATTTTTACAGATGGTGCTCAGGTTAGTACTATTGCGATGGCAGTTGCAATTGTTATGGGTGCACGTGTTATTTACGTTGCGGGAATGGATGGATTTTCTGGTACTGGTAATCAAAAGTTTTATCACTATGATGAAAAAGATTTTAACCATTCCCGGGATCTGGAACAATTGAGAAAAGTAACTAGCAAAATTCTTGACGATATCAACAATGAGTTATGTTTAAGAGGTGGCGATGGAATTCACCTGGTAACACCTGGTGATTATGATAAGTTTTACACCCCAATAGAAAACTTTTTATAGTGATTAAATAAATGTCAAAATCCTTAAGACCTAATAGGGGGACCCGAGCAGTAACACGAATTCAAAATCCACAAGGAAATAGAGAAAATTATCTTCGCCTCGATAAAAATGAACGTACCGTTCCATTGCCGAACGAAATCATTCGAACTGCTAATCAAAGCCTCACTAACGATGCACTCTGTGTTTATCCTGAGACAAGTCAATTGATAGAAACGATTGCTCATTTTCATTCAGTTGATCCATCCAAGATACTTCTCACGGCAGGGTCAGATGCAGCGATAAAAAGTTGCTTTGAAACTTTTATGGAGTGGGGTGAGGAGTTAGTGACGTTAACACCAACTTTTGCTATGGTAGATGTGTACGCAAAGTTGTTTGGAGCTCAAAATAATAAAATAAGTTATAATGGGGACTTAGAGCTTGATTATAACGCTTTGCTTGGTTCCATTAGCAATCGAACTAGGCTTATAGTCATTGCAAATCCCAACAGCCCTACTGGAACTACCATTAGACAAGCAAGACTCTTAGAGCTTGCTAAGCGTGCATTGGAAGTGAACTCTTTTTTGGTGATTGACGAAGCATATTATCCTTTTTCAACTGAAACTGCAATTGACCTACTAGAGGATTTTGACAACATTGCTATAGCTCGCTCTTTTTCGAAAGCCATGGGGTTAGCTACCGTTCGGGGCGGTTATCTGATTGGTTCCGAAAAAGCAATCGAATATATTGGACGCTGGCGGCCCATGTATGAAATAAACGGCTTTGCCGTTGCATATGGAATGGCACTTTTTAAACATTGGGACCAGGTGGAAAAGTATGCGATGGAAGTGCGAGAAGCTAGAGAGTGGTTTGCAACTAAACTTAGATCTTTAGGCTATCAAGTCTTTCCATCTGATGCTAATTTCTTGTTAGTACGGTTTCCAACTGAACTGATTGACGCTGCAGTATTATATTTTCGTAAGAACAAAATACTCATTAATAAAGGAGGCGGAACACCACCTTTATTAGATACACTAAGATTTACTGTAGGCACTAAACCACAAATGCTTAAATGCTTTAAAGCGTTCCAAAAGTTTATTGATTCTTTACTTAAAAAATGAACAATAACTTAACTTACTCAACAAGTGAAATTTCAAAGTTTTTTATGTCTCATAGGCGTTGCTGGGATGAATTTTATCCTTCTGAACAAACCATTTTTGAGAAAGTAAACGGCGAGGGAGAGTTTGGGCATCTGCTGGACGTTGGTTGTGCAACAGGTGGATTAATTTGACCTTCCCCCTAGTATAGGTAGCCATATTTTAACGCCACCCACTACACCCTTAACTACCATATAGCGTTAAAATCACCCCCACTTTTTGAATATGTGCCATCACACCCTTAAGTAAGCTTAGTTCTGCCAGCCTGCCCTTCACGGGCAACCTGATCATCCTTGTCTTTCCGCATTGACCTTTTGCCATATTAATCTGCTAAACTTGTTTTTATGAGACGCACAGCGATTACTTTGCTGATTACCTTTGCCGTACTCTCAGGAAGTGCAGGTGTGAGTGAGTGCTGATTTCTATAAGGGTCAGGCTGCTGCTCAGTCAGGTGATTACGAAGCTGCTGCTAAGTGGTTTACACTTGCTGCCGAACAGGGGGATGCCGATGCCCAGAACAAGCTTGGTTTTATGTACCGCAAGGGAAAAGGTGTTGTACAAGACTACAAGACTGCTGTTAAGTGGTTCACGCTTTCAGCCGATCAAGGGGATGCCGATGCCCAGTACCATCTTGGTTTTATGTACCGCCATGGACTAGGTGTTGTACAAGACTATAAGACTGCTGTTAAGTGGTACACACTTTCTGCCGAACAGGGATATGCCGAAGCCCAGTACCACCTTGGTTCTATGTACAACTTTGGACAAGGTGTTCCATTAGATAATGTTTATGCCTACATGTGGTACAACATTGCCGCATCTTCTAGGGATAAAGATGTAGCTAAGGGTGCAGCTAAACTCAGAGACATCGCTGCGAAGGGTTTGACCCCTGCCGACATTTCTGCTGCACAGAACCTTACTCGAGAATGTATGAAAAAATATAAGGGTTGTTGAGTCCAACGCACAGATAATCTGGTCTCCCTTGCATCAGGCAATAATGGTATAATCGCAGTATAATAAATAATTTACGATAAGGGCGGATGGATATAGGAGTTCCCAGGGAGATAAAGGCGGATGAATATCGCGTCTCCCTTACTCCGGCGGGTGCGCGTCAACTTACCTTGGCCGGTCATCGTGTAATAGTTGAGCGGGGGGCTGGTGTAGGCTCTGGAATTGGGGATAACGAATACGAAGCTGCTGGCTCCCATATGGTGGAAAAACCTGACGATGCATGGTCGTGCGATATTGTGGTCAAGGTCAAAGAGCCACTGGAGCAAGAGTTTGCATACCTGCGCGAAGACCTTACTTTATACACTTTTTTACATCTTGCAGCCTCCAAAGAGCTCGCCCATCAATTAATCGAATCCAAAACTACAGCCATAGGGTACGAGACTGTTCAGCCAAAGGAAGGTGGGCTACCCTTGCTTGTGCCCATGAGTGAAGTTGCGGGCAGGATGGCCGTGCAGGCCGGGGCAAAATATCTCGAGAAGGAGCATGGTGGGAGAGGTGTTCTGCTTGGTGGCGTGCCTGGGGTGGAGCCGGGAAAAGTGGTCATACTCGGGGGTGGCGTTGTTGGGCTGAATGCTGCGAAAATCGCAGTTGGTCTTGGGGCGAGGACAGTTTTGCTGGATATAAGCCTTGAGCGACTAAGATATATAGACGATATATACAATGGAAGGGTGGAGACTATACATTCAAACCCGCATACCATACTTTCAGCCGTCCAACAGGCCGACCTTGTCATTGGCGCGGTGTTGGTGGCAGGGGCGCGGGCTCCCCGCCTTGTAACCAGAGGTATGTTAAAGGAGATGAAGCCTGGCGCGGTTATTGTGGACGTTGCTGTTGACCAGGGTGGGTGCGTTGAGACCAGTAGGCCCACCTCCCATTCCGATCCGACTTTCGTGGTAGATTTGATAACACACTACTGCGTAGCCAATATGCCAGGAGCAGTGCCAAGGACTTCAACCATTGCTTTATCAAACGCTACTTTCCCCGGTCTTTTCAACTTGGCCCAGAAAGGCGTCGATAACACAATGCAGAATAACTATGCTATGCAAAACGGGCTCAACGTTGCGGAAGGGTTTATTACCCATCCACAGGTGGCAAATTCCCTCGGCTTAGAATGTAAATTTCCGGAAAAATGGACGTAAAAAACTAGGTAGATTTGAAATCCAGGAGGAGATAGGCAGCGGCGGAATGGGCGTTGTCTACAAGGGGCTGGATCCAAAGATCAATCGACACGTCGCCCTCAAGGTTATTCGTTCGATAATGTCTTTCCGCATTGACCTTTTGCCATATTAATCTGCTAAACTTGTTTTTATGAGACGCACAGCGATTACTTTGCTGATTACCTTTGCCGTACTCTTAGGAAGTGCGGGTGGAAGTTGACTGATGATTACCAAAAGGGGGAGTTCTATTTAATAAGAGGTGATTGGGAAGCTGCTCTGCGTGAATTCAAACCACTTGCCGAACAGGGGTATGCCGATGCCCAGACCAACCTTGGTTATATGTACCGCCTTGGACTAGGTGTTGTAAAAGACTATAAGACTGCGGTCAAGTGGTACACACTTGCTGCCAAACAGGGGTATCTCGATGCCCAGTTCAATCTGGGTTTGATGTACCGTAAAGGAGAAGGTGTTGTGCAAGACAATGTTTATGCTCATATGTGGTACAACATCGCTGCATCTTCTGGAGATAAGGTGTCATCTAGAAACAGAGAAAGCCTTGAGAAGGAAATGACACCTGCCGAAATTTCTGCTGCACAGAAACTTGCTCGAGAATGTGTGAGAAAAAATATAAGGGTTGTTGAGTCCAACTCACAGACAACCTGATCTCCCTTGTCTTTCCGCATTGACCTTTTGCAAACCTGACTGTCAAATTTAGGTGACCAGTACAGTATCAATATCGATTGATCTTAGCCGATATATAATTTGTCGTGCGAGAATGTATTATCTATTATGTGTTTACCTATATTTTGGCGGACATGAAGGGAATTGAAATGCAGTCAGGTATTAGCGTCGTATGGCGATGGCGTGTCGCTGTTTTATATCTTGTTTTCGTATATCTCACATTGCCGTTTGCCAGAGATATTGGAACATACCTCAGATCTTTGGAAATGCTAAGGTTTACGACGCTGATGATTTTCATCGTCGTTGTTTTTACAGCGATGGCTCTAAACATGGAACGGCTGAAGACCATGAGCCTTGGTTCCATAATATCTATCGTTGTATATCTAATTTTATCTTTCAGCGTATTTTTTTCTATCGACGCTCCAGAAGAGCGGCTTCATATCGTTGAGTACTCTGTCATGGCATGGATGTTCCATTGGGCTTTAAAAGACACTATGAAAGAAGCTCGCGCCTATCTTGCGGCTTTTGCGATCACATTCTTTGCAGGATGTGGCGATGAGGTGATACAGTATTTTTTGCCGGACAGATACTATGATTTTCGCGACGTATTGTTCAACGCCGCGGGAGCTTCGATGGGGATATTATTCGCCTGGCTAATGGTTCGTACCGGCGATGCGGCGGAGGTGGAAAAATGAAAAAATACATATTTTACCTTTTCGTTATCGCGACGATCTTAATCTCACCTGCGGATTCTTATACAGTCGAGCTTAAAATACATTTTTTCGACGTTGGGGAAGGGGAAGCCATCCTGGTGGTAGCGCCAAATGGTGCCACGGCGATGATTGACGCAGGCAACCTTGCCGCCGGATATCGATTGGCGGAGAAGCTGGATACCCTTGGCGTAAAGAAACTAACCCACATGATATTCACCCATCATCACATTGATCATATCGGCGGCGCTTTTAATATCGTCCAGAAATTCAGCCCGGATCATCTATACGATAACGAGCAGGATCTCACAAACAAAATGAAAAAAAGCGATCCACACCGATGGTATTCAGACCTGGTGAGGGATAAAGAAAAATATAAACCGTTAAAGGCGGGGGACAGCGTTATGCTTGGATCGGTTAGACTTAAAGTTATATGGCCTAAAAGCCCAGATCATGCCGGGTTTAATCAAAATTCCATTGTTCTAATAGTTGAATACGGGAAGTTTCGCGCTTTGTTAACAGGGGATCTTGTTCAGGAATCGGAAAAGGAGCTTTTACTAACTGGCGGTGATATATCGGCGTCAGTTTTAAAAGTGGGACATCATGGCTCCATTCATGGCAGTGGTGATGATTTCTTAAAAGCTGTGTCTCCACGCACGGCAATAATAAGCGTTAACCAAAACAACATACGTGGATATCCATCATCTACAGTTATAGAGCGGATTAAAAGTCTGGGAGTAAAACTGTACCGGACTGATATGGATGGCGATATTACGGTGACGGTTTCAAGAGACGGTAAATATGCGGTATCTACAGAGAGTGAAAGCAGATAGTTCCAGGGACTATCAAGCCTATATTGGTTGATGAGGCGCTCAGCGATTACTTTGCTGGTTACCCTTGTCGAAAGTGGGATGCCTGGGAGTTTAATAATATGAAAAAAAACTATATTGCGTTTAATATTATTATCTTTTTTATAATGGCTTTAGTGATTTCCTGTAGCGAATCAGCAAACCTTTCTTCTGACAACTCTAGTTCATCAACCACACCTTATTCAGATGATGCTTTTGTCCAGCTTGCAAGTGGCTGGAGTGTTGAAACACTATTAAGCAGCGATATTGTGATGCCGGACTCTCTGACCTTTGACTCGTCTAATAATTTATATGTTTTAGATCGTGCTAGACGTCGAATAATGAAAGAAAACAGCAGTGGCGAATTATCCGAGTACGTAAATTTAACGGCTATAAACGCCAGTAAAAGTATCGCCTATCAACCTGGAGGAGACAGGTTGATAATTGCAACAAGTGAAGATGAGCTGTATAGCTATGATGGAAATACGCTTAACCGTTTAAAAAGTTCTGGTGTTCACGGAAGTTCAATCGTTGTAGACCCCTCAGACGATTCTTTTTATTTTTGTAGTCAAACATTAGGCGAGTCGATTGATCACTATGATAAAGATGGAAACTTTATTGAAACTATCGTATCAAACGTTAGAGGTGGTTATCATCTTGCTCTAGATACTACAAACAATCTTTTATATTACTCTGAAACGTATACTGGGAAAGTGTACTCACATAACCTATCTACAAATGTAACCACTGAACTCGGTTCAGGTTTTGGTATTCCTAATTCGTACGAACCCATTGCTGTAGGCTTAGATACAGCTAATAGTTTGTATGTGTTTGATACGTCAGGGTTGAAGAAATATCAAAATAATAGTTTTTCTTTAGTTAAAGAGTCAATTTCAGGAGGTGGGCGGATAATATTCGATAAAAATGAACAAGCTTTTATCTGTGCAAATGGAGCTGGTGGTAATTTAATTAATTATCCTGTTGATGGCAGTAATGCAACAATGAGGACTCCACTTTTCTCTTCTTATTCTATTGCTCAAATGTCAGATGGAACAGTATTGATTGCAGAGGATGAAAACTATGGCAAATCGATTCTGAGAATCTCAGAAGGAAAGACTGTAGATTTTACGGATGATTTCAATGCACCTGTAAATACAATTGAAAGAGATGAAAATGGCATTGTTTATGCCGCAGGGTTTGAGCAAATTTACACCGTATCTTCAAATGGAACGTTAACTGAGTTTGGACCGGCTTTTGAAGGGGAAATGATCACTCATTTGTCTTATGATTCACTCAACAACTATTTATATGTGATGACTGGAAATGAAAGTGAAAAACGTGCATCATTAAAAAGACTTTTCATAGAATCACCACACAATATAACTACAGTAAAATTGTTTAGCTCAGCTCATGTCAACAATATAAATCCCTCCTGTACAACAGATCTAAGCGGCAATGTTTATGTTTTTGAGCGTCAAAGTAATATTATTTATAAATACGATAGTAATGGAAATGAATCAATTGTTGCGAGTGATGTATTATCAAATTCAGCTATTACGGTTCCTTCTATAGAGTATTCTTCTGTGATTGATAGCATCATTGTAACCGGAATAGATGATTTAACTGTTATTACCCGTGAAGGCACAACGTCAGTTTTAGGAAAAAATAACGGTAGTGTTGATAATTTCTCTATCAGCGAAAATCCAGATGGATCTTTGATCGGGATTCATTCAGGACGAATTTATAAACTTACCAAAAAGTGACCTTCTTGTAGAGACATATCTAACCTGAATACAAATTAATTAATCTCATATCAAATACCTCTAATCTAAAATTCGATCTTATACTGGCTATCGTAACTTCCTGTCCACCCGGAAAATAAAACAGTAAAAAATTCACCGTTTCTCCATTTTATCTTGACTGCAACTATTCCCATACCAGCTAAACTTATTTTTATGAGACGCACAGCGATTACTTTACTGACTACCCTTGCCGTACTCTTAGGAAGTGCGGGGGTGAGTTGGAGTGC
>PVBE010614798.1_pt1 | contig 79493 bp, 71 predicted proteins | sample 1631181 | NCBI WGS metagenome assembly PVBE01 (sample SAMN08397723, study PRJNA350692) | Marine metagenome, whole genome shotgun sequencing project. | isolation source: water | place: Pacific Ocean | collected 2012-04
CACAACGTCCCGGCAGTTGTCCCCCAGTTCAGCTTCATGGTCGAGCAGGCATTCAATCACCTGCCCCTCCCCGGCTTCGACTATGACTTCGGTGTCATTGACTTTGCTACCGCAAAAATCAACGATCTCCTGCTCACAGGTCTCGGCAATGACGACGATTGCATCGCCCAGTCCATTGATCACGATCGCGGCATCGTACACGGCAACCGCGCAGGCTACAGACACTTTGTCCTGGTCGGCGGACAGGCACATCAACAGCCACAGCCGGCCCTCGCCGGTCGTCACGGTGCTGCAGTAGTTGGTCAGCTCGCTTTGGCAGGCCTCAATGGCCCGTTCAACCGCGTCTTGTGCAAAGACACCGTGACTGAAGATAAGCATTGCGCCAAGGCCAAGCACAGCTCGACCCGTTTTCATTGAACTTCATCCCTTCTGATTGTTGATCTTTGCGCTTATGGCGCACCCCTCTTCACGCGCCGAAGCGGGCGGCTCTGGATCAGGCCGCAGCCGCCAGCCGCACGGCCGCCACCGCCTGCACGACCGCCGCCTGGCTGGGGTCGATGACCGGTACCCCCAGCGCGCGTGCGGCCTGGCTCCTGAACCGGGCCATGCCGGCACAGCCCAGAATCAGCACGTCAGCACCATGCTCGGAGATCAGCGCACGCCCGACCTCGACCAGCCGGTCGCCGGTTTCGTCGCCCTCAAGGCCGGCAACGCCGGTGCCGAGCGGCAGACTCGCGGCATAACGCCCGCTCAGACCCAGCTGACGCACGTAGCGCTGCTGGCGGACCACCGAACCCGGCAGGATGGCGATCACGCCGAAGGCCTCACCAAAATTCAGTGCCGTGGAATACGCGCTCTCGGCAATGCCGAACACCGGGCAGGAAGCCACCTCGCGCGCCGAGTGCAGACCGGGGTCGCTGAAACAGGCCACCACGAAGGCATCGGTGCGGGCATTCTCACGCCGGATCATCTCGCACATCGGGCCGACCACGCCGTCGACATGGCACTGGGTCTCGATGCCGGGTGGACCCTCGGCGAGCGTCAGACAATCGATATCCGGCCCATCGGCGCTGCGCAGCGGATTCAGCGCGTCGTCGATGCTGGCGGTGACCGCCTCGGACGAGTTGGGGTTGATCACGACAATCCGCCCGTTTTGCTCTTGAGTGCTCATGAACCGGCCTCCTCTGGTTCGGCAGGCCACAGTGCCTGCCCTGCGCCACGCCCGGACCATTATATCGCCAGCAATCAGCCCGGCAGCGGCACGATCCGGCTCCCCCCGGGCCCTACCGGCCCGTCAGCAGGGGTACCTGTCCGGTCGAATTTGTTCAAGGATGTGTTGCGCAAAGGCGAATCTGCTATAACGTTTTCCAGAACGACGACCATCCCAGACGAATCAAAAGCCACAGAACAAGGAGAGACGACATGGCCAGGGTACTGACCGTAGGGGCGGCCCAGCTCGGCCCCATCCAGAAGGCGGAAAGCCGCACCAGCGTGGTCAACCGCATGCTGGCGCTGGTGGAAGCGGCCAACGACAAGGGCTGCGATCTGATTGTATTCACCGAACTGTCCCTCACTACCTTCTTCCCGCGCTGGTACATGGAAGACCAGGCCGAGGTCGACCAGTGGTTCGAGGCCGAGATGCCAGGACCCGACACCCAGGCGTTGTTTGACACCACCCGCCAGTACCAGATGGCCTTTCACCTGGGCTACGCCGAGCTGATCGAGGAGGAAGGCGAGTTGCACCGCTACAACACCGCCATCCTGGTCGACCGCGACGGGCAGATCGCGGGCAAATACCGCAAGGTGCACCTGCCAGGGCACGACGAGTTCGATACCGAACGCGATTTCCAGCATCTGGAGAAACGCTACTTCGAGATCGGTAACCTCGGCTTTCCGGTGTGGCGCTTCCTGGACGGGATCTTCGGCATGTGCATCTGCAACGACCGGCGCTGGCCGGAGACCTACCGGGTGATGGGCCTGCAGGGCGTCGAGATGGTGGTGCTGGGCTACAACACGCCATCCACCAACTCGCAGTCCGACGAGGCGCCGCACGTGCGCGCCTTTCACAACCTGATCTCGATGCAGGCCGGGGCCTACCAGAACAGCACCTGGGTGGTCGGCGTTGCCAAGGCTGGCTGCGAAGACGGCCACGACCTGATGGGCGGCAGCGCGATCATCGCACCCACCGGCGAGGTGGTGGCCCAGTGCAGAACGCTGGATGACGAACTCATCGTCGCCGACTGCGACCTCGATGCCACAAAGTTCGGCAAGGAGACCATCTTCGATTTCGCCCGCCACCGGCGCATCGAACATTACGGCCTGATCACCGAGCGCACCGGCGTGGAACTGCCACCCGAATGAGCCCGCCATGACCGAGCTGGTGCGCTATGCGGTCGATGGGCCGGTCGCGCTGATCACGCTGAACCGCCCGGAACGGCTCAACGCCATGGGCCAGGAGATGCTCGAAGAACTCAGCGCCGCCGCAGCCCGTGCCGCCGGCGACGAGGCGGTCCGCGCCGTGGTACTGACCGGTGCCGGCACTGCCTTCTCCAGCGGGTTCGATCTCAAGGCCCAGGCCGAGAACCGGCCGCAGGGGGTCGAGGCGTGGCGGCCGGTGCTGCAGCGCGATTTCGATGCCTGCATGGCCTTCTGGCACCTGGAAAAACCCACCGTGGCCGCGGTGCACGGGCCGGCGCTCGCTGGCGCCTGCGAACTGGCGATGGCCTGCGACATCACCATCGCATCCGAGAACGCCGTGTTCGGCGAGCCTGAACTGCGCTTCGGGGCCGGCATCGTCTGCCTGTTGCTGCCCTGGCTGGTGGGTCCTAAAAAGGCCAAGGAGATCATCCTGCTCGGCCTCGACAACGTCAGCGCGGCGGAAGCCCTGCAGATGGGACTGATCAACCGGGTGGTGCCCGAAGGCCAGGACCTCGACGAGGCGCTGGCCGTGGCCCGGCAGCTCGCCCGGGTCGACCGGCCGCTGATGCGCCAGACCAAACAGGCCATCAACCGGGCCTACGCCATCATGGGGATGGACCAGGCGCTGGCCGAAGCGCTTGAGATCGACACCCGGATCGAGGGCGAAGGCATGCCGAGCAAGACAGCGTTTCTGGACATCGCACGAAAAGAAGGCCTGCGCGCGGCGATCGCCTGGCGCGACGGGCGCTTTGCCGGGGATTGCGACCCATCGTAAGCCCGCCCTGAAAACTTAGGCCCGCCATCCCCACCCAGCAGCTGCGGCCCGCGATTATGGTGCCTTCAACGGGCCAGGTTCCGATCCGTATTAACCCTGCAGGGCACAGTGGAAATGGTTAGCATAAGCGGCTCCGGATCACTAACAACCGAGGAGTTCCCATGGATCTTATGATCACCGCACACATTAAAAGCAGTTACGAGGAATGGAAGGGCCTGTTCGATGCTGACGCAGGCCCACGGGGCGATCTTTGTGACGAAGCCCGCACGATGGTCGGCAAGGTCGACGAGCGGACGGCCATCATCGCGCTTTTTGATGTGGACATGGCGGCACTTGGCCAGCGACTGAACGACCCGGAATTCCAGAAGATGACCGAACCGTACGTGGATCACCACGATGTATATACGATCGAGCCCATGGCACCGCCCGGGTAGGTAACAGCGAGCCGAAACGCCGGCCCGCCCGGAGCTGTACCTCAACCCGTGGAGACACTCATGGCACGACCTATCAACACCGAACTGCTGGACGCGATCCAGGCCGCTTTCAACACCCATGACGTCGACACCATCCTGTCGCACTTTACCGAGGACTGCGTGTGGCTGATGGCGCGCGGCCCCAATGCGCCCGAGGGCCGCCGCTGTACCGGCAAGGCGGCCATCGGCGCAATACTGACCGCCCGCTACAAAGAGATTCCCGACATGCGCTGGGAGGAGATGCGCCACTGGATCTTCGAGGACACCAAGGCGCTCTCAGAATGGGTGGTGCGCGGCACGCCGCGTAGCGGCGAGCCCTTCGAATACCTGGGCTGCGATCTGTGGGAGTTCCGCGACGGCCTGGTCAGCAAGAAGGACACCTACTGGAAAACGATCGGCTAGGCGATCCGCCGGCCGATCATCGGTTCAATCCAGAACAAACGGGGCCTGCATTCGCTCAGTGCCGGTCCTTGAGGCGGCCGTGCTGGGCCAGAAGCCGGCTCGCCCGCTGCACGATCGGCTCGTCCAGCATCTTGCCCCGATGCTCCACCGAACCCCGGCCCTCGGCTTTCGCCTGCTCATAAGCCGCGACGATCTCGCCGGCCTCTGAGACCTCAGCCTCGCTCGGCATCATCTCCTCATTCAGCACCCTCACCTGCAGCGGGTGAATGCAGAACGAGCCGGCGAAGCCCAGACGCCGGGCCTGCCGGATCATGCCGCGGAACTTCTCCTCGTCGCTGTACTCGGCGATCGAACCGACGAATCCCAGCGGCACCACACCGGCTGCCCGGGCAGCCAGCATCACCTGCAGCGCCGGGGTGAACAACCCCTCCGGCTCGGGCAGCATACCCGTCTCCAGCGAGAAGTCCTCCTGCCCCAGCGTCATCGCCATCACCCTGGGATGGGCCGCGGCGATCTCACGCGCCTGGAAGTAAGCCCCGGGCGTCTCGATCATGACGATCAGGCGGGTGTGGCCGTTGACAAGCCCACGCTCCATCTCCAGTTCATCGATGATCTCGGCCATGGCACAGACATGACCCGGGTCCGGTGTCTTGGGCAGCGCCAGAGCACACACCCCGGCACTGACCGCGGCTTCGACATCACGCAGCGCGAGTCGCCACGGGCGGTTGATCCGCACCAGCACATCGACGCCCGCCTGGTCCAGGCGGCGCACGGCATCCTGAAGACCTTCCCGGGCAGAGGCCTTCCCGGCCATCGGCACACTGTCTTCCAGATCCAGTATGTAGGCGTCAGCACCCCGCCCGGCAGCACCGTCGATAAAGCGATCGACGTTGGCTGGCACGAACAGAATCGAGCGCCACAGCGGCAGTTCTTCGTTCATCAGATCACCTCTTCCGCGGCCAGGACATCGACCGCCTCATCATCCAGGCCAAGGCCGGCCAGTATTTCGCGGTTGTGCTCACCAAGCGCCGGTGCCGGGCTACGGATCAGGCCCGGCGTCTCGGACAGCCTCGCGGCGACGTTATGCATTGCAACGCTGCCGACCTCCTCGTCCGGCAGGCGCACCATCACCTGGTTCTCGCGGACCAGCGGGTCGTGCAGCATCCCCACCGTGTCGTGAACCGGCCCCACCGTGACCCCGGCCTCGCGGAATATCTCGAGCGCTTCAGCCTGATCGTAACTTTCGATGAAGGCACCGACGATCGGGTCCAGTTGGTCGTTATTGCGCACCCGGTCGGCGTTGGTCAGGAACCTGGGATCGCTGATCAGTTCTGCCTGACCGATCGTGCGCATCAGCCGTTCGTACATCGACTGCATCGATGCGGACAACGCCACGTAACGCCCGTCGCGGCAGCGGTAGGTGTTCCTCGGCGCAGTCAGGGTCGAGCGGCTGCCGGTACGTGCCGGCAGCTCGCCGGTCAGTTCATAGAGCGCCGCCTGGGGTCCCAGGATGGACAGCAGAGGATCGAACAGCGGCAGGTCGACCACCTGGCCTTTACCGCCTTTGACCTCGCAGTGGCGCAGTGCCACCAGCGTGGCGATCCCGCCGTAGAGTCCGGCCACCATGTCGGCGAGCGCCAGCGGCGGCAGCACCGGCGGCCGGTCGGCAAAACCGTTGATCTCGGCAAATCCGGTACGGGCCTCGACCAGGCTGCCGAATCCCGGCAGGTTGCGGTCCGGGCCGATCTGGCCCCAACCGGAGATCCGCACGATGACGAGTGACGGGTTGGCCTCATGCAGCACGTCGGGCCCCAGATCCCACTTCTCCAGCGTCCCCGGTACGAAGTTCTCGACCAGAACCTGGGCCGTGCGGACCAGATCGAGCAGCAGCGCCCGGCCCCTGGCATGACGCATGTTGAGGGTGATGCTTTTCTTGTTGCGGGCGTAGACCTTCCAGTGAATGCTCACCCCTTCGACCCGCCAGTTGCGAAGGTCATCACCTTGCCCCGGGCGCTCTACCTTGATCACCTCGGCGCCAAAATCCGCCAGCACGTGGGTCAGCGCGTTGCCGGCCACCAGGCGGGAGAGATCGAGAATCCGCACCCCGTCGAGCGGCGCCGGTGCGTCCCTGGCGAAATCGACCGCCGCCAGGCCGAATGGATCCCCTGATGTCAAGGCATCAGCCAGGCGGCGCCACCGCCACCAGAGCGGCATCCACCTCACCGGAGACCACACCGGCCAGTCGGAACACATCGATACTGACAGCCAGCTCGTGCGGAACGATCTCGACCTGCGACGACCAGCAGCCAAGGTTCTGGTAGGCAGCAATGGTATCGGCCAGCACCGCGGGCGGGACATCCGGAAAATACGACCGCTCGGATTCGGCGATTTCCTGCGGCGGCGCTTCGGCGACCCACTGCCGGGCGTTGCGGAAGGCGCGCATGAAGGCGGTCGCCGGCTTGCCCGCCAGCCACGCCGGGGTGGAGGCCAGGCTCGAGAATGCACAGCGGCCGACCCAGTCGCCGACCCGGCCGACGATCGAACCTACACCGTCCGCCTCGAGCTGCTGCGGGGCCGGGCCCTGCAGATGAATGTAGTCACCTTCTCCTGCCCGGAACGCGGCGATCATGTCATCGGTGGCCCCGGCGTCGATCGCCTCCAGCGAGGCGGGGTCGATCCCGCCTTTGTGACAGGCATAGCGGAACATGTGCAGCGGCTGACCACCATGATCGACAATCACCCGCCGTCCGGCGAGATTGCCGATCTCGAACCGGGATTCCGGTTCACGTCCGACCAGGAAGAAGCCGTCGGTGCAGTTGATCTGGGCAAAGTGCAGCGCCGGCGGCGCCTCACCGCGTTCGGCAAAGGCGAAGGCCTGGCTGGGCGCGGACTGCACGACGTCGACCTCGCCTTCGCTCAGCGCCTTGATGGCGGATACCCCGGGCTTAGACACCGACGACTCGCCGGCGAGTCCTTCCGCGGCCAGAAAGCCTCCGCAGATAGTGGCGATCAGCGGCGAGTAAAAGGCCGAGAAACGGGTGAACTGGATCCGGACCGTATCGATGGTCATTTCACCCCCCCTGGACCGAATAGCCCCCGTCGACCGGGATGGCCGTACCGGTCAGAAAATCCGAAGCAGCCGAGGCCAGAAACACCGCAATACCCGATAGGTCACCCGGAATGCCCCAGCGCCCGGCAGGGGTCCGCGCCTCGACCCGTTCGTGCAGACCTTCGACCTGCTGTCTCCCTCTGCGGGTCAGCTCGGTGTCGATCCAGCCCGGCAGCACGGCATTGACCTGAATGTTGTCCTTACCCCAGGCGCAGGCCATGCCCTTGGTCATCTGTACGATACCGCCCTTGCTGGATGCGTAGGGCACCGTGAACGATGCCCCGAAAATCGACATCATCGACCCGATATTGATGATCTTGCCCCCGCCGGCACTTTTCATGTGCGGGTAAACACCCTGGCTGAGCATGAACGCACTGGTCAGGTTGGTCTCGATGACTTCCTGCCACTCGGTGAGGGTGTATTCCTCCGGCTGCTTGCGGACATTGGTGCCGGCGTTGTTCACCAGCACGTCGACCCGCCCGAAGTCACTGATCACAGCCTCGATGAGACTCCGGCACGACGCCTCGTCGCGCGCCTGAAGCGCCACAAACCCGGAGCGCACCCCCAGGCCCTTGAGTGACTCGACCGCCGCCTCGCCTTTTGCCGCATCGCGCGCCGCCACGACCACCGACGCACCGGCCCCGGCCAGGCCCTCGGCCATGCCGAGCCCGATCCCGCCGTTTCCGCCGGTGACGATTGCCACCCGCTCTTTAAGATCAAAAAGATCCATGCTGGGTTCCTCTTTATCCCCGAGTGAAAGCTCAGACGCAGCGGGCCAGAAACCCGGTCAGCGCATCGTTGAATGCGCCCTGCTGCTCGACGTTCGAGAAGTGCAGCGCATCCGGAATCACCACCAGCTCCGAACCTGCGATCTGCCGGTTGATCAACTCGTGCGCAGCCACCGGCGTGCCCGGGTCGTCCTCACCGACGATCAGCAGAGTGGGCACGCTGATCGAGGGCAGGCGGTCGGTGACGTTCAGCCCCATGATGGCGTGACAGCAGCCGCAGTAGCCTTCGACCGGCGTTGCGCGGATCATGTCGCGGACCTTGTCGACTTCCGCGCTCGAGCGGGCCTGGTAATCCGCCGAGAACCACCGATCGATGGTCCCATCCACCAGCGACTCCATGCCGCTGGATCTTGCCGCACCGATACGATCCTTCCAGGTGCCGCGCAGCGCTTCGGGCACTGCACTGGAGGTGTCGCACAAACTGAGTGATAGAAAACGACTCTGGTCCTTGACGGCGGCAGTCTGGCCGATCATGCCACCCATCGACAGCCCCACGTAGTGGACCGTCTCCAGCCCAAGCGCATCGAGCAGAGCAAAAAGATCGTCGGCCAGAAGATCCAACGTGTAGTCATCTACAGGCGCATCGGTACCACCGTGCCCGCGGGTGTCATAGCGCACCACGCGGTAGGGCGAAAGAACCGGCATCTGCCAGTCCCACATCGTAAGGTTCGCCGACAGCGAGTGACTCATCACCACGACCGGTGCATCGGCCGGACCGTCGACGGCGTAGCGCATGGAAATACCGTTTGCCTGGACCTGCATGGTTCAATCCCCCAGTTTTAAAACCGTGTTTAGGCTTATTGCCTGTCAGCCCGCGAAACCGGCCGGGCCACTGCGCTCGGCCGGTCGAACACAATGGCGCGTCGCGGCCGTGATGGCAAGCCCCGCGCTGAGACGCCGGCTTTCAAGCGCCACTGCCAGCGAATACGAATGCGGGTTCCGTCCGGTGCTAGGCCGAAGGTTCTTCGCCGGGGTCTTCGCTGCCGCCCGGCCCGGAATCGGCAGGCAGCTGGGCCGCGGCCGCCTGGATGGTCTGCGCCAAAGTACGCTCCGCATCGATGGTCTCGGGGCTTTCATCGGCAAACGGGGTTGCCTCCAGCAGCCGGTAGACCGCCGCAGCGCCCAGGTGAAAATGCGGCGTCACACCCTGGCCTGCAAAGGTGGTCGCGATCTCCTCCATCTCACCGATCCAGCGGTGTGCGTTCGGCGGCAGCCTCGGAATGGAAGCCTCCATGCTTTTCAGTGCGGCCGCCTGGCTGTAGGCAAACTCCTCGCGCAGCTCATCGCTCAGGCCTAGCGATTCAGCGACCGTCAGCAGAGCGACCTGCAGCGTACTGGTGCCCTTGGTCAAGGCGGCGTAGCACATCTTGATACCAGAGGCCCTGCCACTGGTCTCACCGAGCGACTTGACGGCAATGCCCTTGCCGTCCAGCGGCAGCATGGCCGCGGCATGAACACCGGAGACGTAAAAGCGTGGCGGCACACCCGGCCCTGGCGGCCCGCCGATGATCGAGCCATCGATGAACTTGCCGCCGGCCGACTGGATAAGAGTCTCGATCATCGCGCTGCGCATCGGCGAGATCGCGTTGCAGTCGGCGATGTACGGCTCGGCACCGGTGCTCTTAAGCGCCGCGGCGAGCTCCCGGGCAAAGGTCTCGGCGTTTGCCGGCACCAGGATCGACAGGACCAGCTCTGCTTCACTCACCAGGTCTTCCAGCGTCGGCACTTCTTTAAAGCCCGCAGCGCGGGCCAGCGCCTGCGTGCGCTCACTACGCCCGGCAAGGCAAGTGATGATCTGCACACCGTGTTCGGCCAGGGCGCGCCCGACTGCGTGCCCCATGTCGCCGGGGCTCAGGATCGCAACTTTTTCAGCCGCCATGCATTACTCCGATACCTTGGGTCTGTTGAAAGCCGGCCCGCTCGTGCTCTTCTGGACGTGACGATACGTACTGGCCGGACTGAAACCGGGCAGAATGCCGGCGCATCACTGCACCGGCGGCGGGCGCTGCTAGCCGTTGACCAGCGGTCCGCCGAACAGCAGGAAAAGAACGATCGCAATGACTCCAACAGCGACCCAGAAGTTCTCATTTTTCAGGATCGGTTGACCCATGGGCTACTCCTGATCTTGGCTCAGGCTAGAGCAATACCCTAACACACTTGGGCGGGCGAAAACGCTGCCAGGAGTGCAGACCCCGGGTTCCTTTCCGGCAACGGCCAAACCTTGAGCGACCACCTGCACATCATCCTCGACCGAATCCCTGCGCGACATCAACATGAAGATCTACCGCGCCTACGAAGCCATGGTGCTGGGACGACCAAAAACGGCACGGTGCTTGTGATCCGCTCGATATTGAAAGCGGCTTAAGTCTCGGCACCGCCGTTGCAGGCGATCATCTGCCCCGTTACGAACCCCCCGCCGTCGGACACCAGGTACGCGCACAGAGAGGCGATGTGGTCGGGCTCACCCAGATGCCCCAAGGGAATGCGTCCGACCTGATCCTGGATGTGGCGCGCCAGCTCGGCATCGTCGTGCTCGGAGCGGATCGGCCCCGGTGAGATGGCGTTGACGGTGATGCCGCTGGAACCGAACTCCTTGGCGAGCGCCTTGGTCAAACCCCAGAGGCCGTGCTTGGCGACCGATACCGGTACCCGGCCCTTGTAGCCGTGGATGGCATTCATACCAGTCAGATTGATGATCCGGCCCCAGCCATTGTCGACCATTCCAGGCAGCACTTCGTGACAGGTGTAGAACGCCGCGTTCAGATCGACGTCCAGCACCCGGTGCCAGTCATCGTCGGTGGTCTCCAGAAAAGGCTTGAGCGGCCGGATCGCAGCGTTGTTGACCAGCACGTCAATCCGGCCGAAGGCCCCGGCCCCGGCCCGGCAGATCTCGCGGGCCGCATTGCGATCACCGATATCGCCCATTGCGACGAGCGCCCGGGCACCCAGATCTTCCACCTCGCCTGCAACCGACTCACACGCTGCAAGGTTCGAAGAGCCATTGACAACGACATTGCAGCCCTGTCCGGCGAGCGCCAGGGCAACCGCCCGACCGATGTTGCGGCCGCTGCCGGTAACCAGCGCCGTGCGGGTGACTGTGTCGGCTTTCATCATCGGGCACATTGTAACGCCGATTCTGTCGGCTGGTCCGGCTTGCAGGCTCGACCCGCACGGGCCATCATAGACGGCCCGATCCGCCACCTGGCAACGCCGTTCCAGCCCAAACCTGCATGAGTGCCCTTCCAGAACAATCACAGACCCACATCCTGTTCTCCCACACCGCCTACCAGATGGCGCAGTGCTTCGAGCAACTCGACACCGGTATCAGCCACGAACAGGCCTGGACACCCGGGGAGACCCTTGCCGGCCTGCCGCAGGCCGACGTGCTGGTGATCTCCGGTTTCTGGGACGATCAATTTCTGGAGCACTGTCCGCGGCTTCGCTATATCCAATCGATCGGCGCCGGCTACGACCAGTTTCCACTGGAGCGCCTGCGTGAGCGGGGCATCTTTCTGTCCAACGCCACAGGCGTGAATGCTGATGCCGTCAGTCAGCATGCAATGGGGCTCGCGCTGGGCCTGATCCGACAGCTGCACTCGGGTCGCGACAACCAGAGCAAACGCTTCTGGCGCAGCATGATCTCGAACATCGCCGACCGCGAGGACGACCTGGTCGGACACACTCTGCTGATCATCGGACTGGGTGCGATCGGCGAGCGGCTCGCAGGGCTCGCTAAAGCCTTCGGTATGACGGTCATCGGTATCAAGCGCGATACGGCGACCCACGGGGGCCAGGCGGACGAAGTCCACAGCCCCGCCGACCTGCCGGCGCTTCTCGAGCGGGCGGACTTCGTCGCGCTGTGCTGTCCGCTGACCCCCGAAACCCACCAGATCATCGACACCGCGGCGCTCAAGGCCATGAAGCCATCGGCTTATCTCATCAACGTGGCGCGGGGCGGCTGCGTCCATGAACCGGCCCTGCTCGAAGCCCTGACTGGCAACTGGATTGCCGGGGCCGCCATAGACCACTTCAACGACGAGCCGCTGCCCGAGTTATCGCCGTTCTGGACACTGGACAACCTGATCATCACGCCGCACACCGGCGGCGAGACGCGCAAGTACGAAGACAACGTCATCGAGATCCTCAGGGAGAACCTTGCGCGCCTGTGGTCGGGTGAGACGACGCTGAGAAATCAGATCGTCTGATTCACGGTCTGTAATCTCGAGTTAATCGATTCGGTTAAGATCAGTCTGACACGCCACCCCTGAGACCTGATATGGAACTCGGCCTTTTCGCTCAACCGGTACACCGCCCCGAGAAACTCTGGGCTACAGCACTCGCCGAGGACCGGGAAGCGGTGATCCTCGCCGACCGCCTGGGCTTTTCCGAGGTGTGGATCGGTGAACATTTCTCGACCAAAGCGGAGCAGATCCCTTCGCCGCTGATGTTCATGGCAACGCTGCTCGCCGATGCACCGTCGATCCGCTTTGCCACCGGGGTCATCAACCTGCCCTATCACAACCCGGTGATCGTAGCGGCCGAGGTGGCCCAGTTCGATCAGTTGAGCGGCGGCCGGTTGATCCTGGGTATCGGCCCGGGCGGCCTGATGAGCGACGCAGAGCTTTTCGGCGACAAGGAGATGCCGGCGCGTTACGGAATCGCGCTGGAGGCCCTGGACCTGATGGTCAGGCTATGGGCCGAGGCGGCACCGCTCTCTCATCACGGTGAGCACTTTGACTACTCCCTGGATCGCCGGGTCTGGCTCAGTCACGGCGTTGGCGAGATGGCAAGGCCCCTGCAGCAACCGCACCCGCCCATCGCTCTCGCCATGGTCGGGCCCGGCGGCCTGACCGCCGAGACCATCGCGGCACGGGATTTCATTCCGATCTCGGCCAACTTCGTGCCCGTGGAGACTGTTGCTGCCCAGTGGCAGGCGTATTCGGCGACCCGCCAGAAACTCGGCAGACCCGCCGACCGACTGATCTGGCGGGTCTGCCGCAATATTCTGGTGACCGATTCAAACGCCCAGGCCGAGGACATTCTTGCCGACCCCGATGGCGTGTTCGCCTACTACTATCGCTACATTCGCGGAGTGCGGCAGATCGAAGATTTTAAGGACCGGCAGCACGAACCGCTGAGTGTTCTGAACGAGATCGTCGAAGTGCCCCAGGCACTGGACGATTGCGTGATCGCGGGTACGGCCGACACCGTGCTCGATCGACTGATCGCTCTGACCGACCAGCTCGGGCGTTTCGGCACACTGGTAATGGTGGCTCACGACTGGGACGACAGCGACCTGTGGCCGGCCTCGATGCAGCGTCTGGCCGGCGACATCATGCCCCGGCTTTCCCAGCACACCGACCAGTTGCCGGCGCTGGACTGACCCAAAATACCCGAAGAACCTACAATTAGACCGCACGAGCGGGATGAATCCTGTAGCCCCCACCCAAAACCGAGGAGCCCACTGTGATCGTTGAGCAAATCTGGACGGCAAACGCCTGGCGAAATTTCAATTACCTCGTGGCCTGCGCCGAGACCGGCGAGGCACTGGCCGTGGACCCGCTCGACCATGAGAAATGCCTGGCCAAGGCAAAGGCCATGGGCTGGAACGTGACCCAGATCCTCAATACCCATGAGCACGGCGACCACACCGGCGGCAACGGCCCGATGGTGGCCGCGACGGGTGCCAGCATCATCGCCCATGCCAACGCCCGCGATGCGATCCCGGACATGGACCGGGGACTGAACGCCGGCGATGTGGTCAAGGTCGGCAACACCGTGGAGCTTGAGGTTCTGGATACACCAGGCCACACCATGAGCCACGTCTGTTTGCTGTCGCGCACTGATCACCCGGCCATATTTTGTGGCGACACGCTGTTCAATGCCGGTGCCGGCAACTGTCACAACGGCGGACACCCCGAGGAACTCTACGAGACCTTCGCCAGCCAGCTCTCCAAGCTGACTGATGAGACAAAGGTCTATCCCGGCCACGACTACTGGGCGAACAACCTGGAATTTACCCTCGACCGGGAGCCTGGCAACGACAGGGCCCGGACGCTGATGGAAGATACCGGCACCCAGGACCCGGACAACGCACTGGTCTCGACGCTCGGCCTCGAAAAAGAGGTCAACACCTTCTTCCGACTGCACAACCCCAGCGTGATCGCCGGCCTGCGGGAACGCTTTCCCGACCTGCCGGACGTACCAGATCCCAAGACAGTGTTTGTCAAACTCCGTGACCTGCGCAACAACTGGTGAGGCCGGCTAGCAGCAGGTATCCTTACCGAAACGGACCACGACCTGCACAACCGTCCACCGGTTCAGACAGGACGCACCATCGAACAGGAAATAACAAATGACTGAAAAGCTGAGCGAGGCAAGCATCCAGCGTTACCAGCGGGACGGCTATATCGTGCCGGATACCCGGCTGCCGGCCGCGACGATGGCCCGGCTGCAGGCCGCCGTGGACGAGACCATTGACGCCAATCCCGAGATCCGGCCGGAGCACCTGGTCAGCGCACACATCGACCGCAAGAACGACGAAGGCGTTCGCGGCCACAGCGCCTGGCTCGAACTTGCCCGAGACCCGCGGATACTCGACCTTGTCGAACAACTGATCGGTCCCGATATCATCCTGTGGGGCTGTCAGGTGTTCTGTAAGCCGGCCGGCGATGGCATGGAAGTGCCCATGCATCAGGACGGCCACTACTGGCCCATCCGACCACTCGCCACCTGCACCGCCTGGGTCGCCATCGACCACAGCACGGTCGAGAACGGCTGCCTGCGGGTCGTGCCGGGATCACACGCCGGGGAACACTACTATCAACACGCCAAATCGGACCGCGAAAATCTGGTGCTGAACCAGCACGTCGACGACCCGAGCGCTGACCTCGACAATGCCGTCGATGTCGAGCTTGAACCGGGCCAGTTTTCACTGCACGATGTCTATATCATCCACGGCTCGAACCCCAACACATCCGGCAAACGGCGGGCCGGGGTGGCCATACGCTACATGCCCGCAACCAGTCATTTCAACCGTGAGTTGTACGCAACCAGTGACGGTTCCGGATACCTGGTCAATTTCGCCAGCCGCCCGCTGTGGCTGCTGCGCGGTGCCGACCAGGCCGGCAACGATCTCAAGATCGGCCACACCGCCTGAGCGGGCCATCTCAGCGGACCCCTGGATCTTGATCCGCGACTTCACTGGCCGCCCGAGCGCCGGCCTTCGGAGCCCAACGTGCTGATCGATACTGAACCACTGTGCAGGCTGGTCAGCGAGATCTTTGTCCAGTCCGGCTGCAGCACCGCCGAGAGCGAACGAATCGCCCGACACCTGGCCTCCGCCAACCTCACCGGCCACGACAGCCACGGCGTGATCCGGGTACCCCGCTACGTCAACTGGCTGAATGCGGGCAACCTGAGAGCGGGCCAGTCGATCTCCATGGTCACGGAAACGGAGGTCTTTGCCGTGGTCGATGGCAATCGCGGTTTCGGCCAGACCATCGGTGAGCAGGCCGTACAACTGGGCATCGACAAGGCCGCTGCCAGCGGCATATCAATCATTGCCCTTCGCCGCTCGGGACATCTGGGCAGGATCGGCGACTGGGCCGAGATGGCGGTCGAATCGGGCCTGATCTGCATTCACTTCGTGAACGTGGCCGGCAGCCTGCTGGTTGCACCGTTCGGCGGTGTCTCTCGTCGGATGTCGACCAACCCGGTGACCATCGGCGTGCCACTGGTCGGCAAGCCACCGCTGATTCTCGACTTTGCGACCGCCCGGGTCGCCGAGGGCAAGGTCCTGGTGGCCGCCACCGGCGGCGCTCCCCTGCCCGAAGGTTCGTTGGTCTCCGGCGATGGCGAGCCGACCAGCGACCCGCGAGCCCTGTACGGTGACGTGGATCCGACCCGCACCACCGGCAAACGCCCTGGCAGCGGTGCGATCCGGACCATGGGTGAACACAAGGGTTCGGGCCTTGCCCTGATGTGCGAGATGCTGGCCGGGGCGCTGACCGGAGGCGGCTGTGCCGGACCGGACAAGCCGTATATCATGAACGGCATGCTGTCGATCTATATATCGCCCTCCCATCTGGACACCGGGCATACGTTTGCCGAAGAGGCACGCCAGTACGTTGATTTTTTCACCGCCAGTGAGCCGGCCGCAGGCCACGACAAAGTGCAGGTACCAGGTGAACCCGAGCGACGTCTCAGGGCTGAGCGGACGGCCGGCGGCATTCCACTGCCCGAGACGGTCTGGCATGCAATCCGCCAGACAGCTCGTGAGGCCGGCCTGCCCGACAAAAAGATCAACGATCTCACCGCACCATGTGCATCCTGAACGACCCCGGCGCCTTCTTGCCCCTGCTGTTCGACCACCCGTACCGCCGCACAGAATGAGCAAAGGGCAGCCGTTTATCGGCATCGTACAGGGTGACGCCTGTGGTATCGGTCCCGAACTGCTGCCCAAGCTGCTGCAGGGCCTTGAAGAGAACGAGAAAAACCGGGTGCTGGTGATCTCTGACCGGCGGGTCCTGGCGGCCGGCTGCGCGGTCAGTGGACTGGAGATTCCCTGCAAGGCCTTGCATGAGCGGGCCGCTATCGACCCTCACTGTGGCGAGATCCAGCTGCTCGACGTACCGTGCCTCGACCCGGCCGGCATCGTTCCAGGCACGGTCTCGGCTGATGCCGGCCGCGCGGTGCTGGAGACATTTGGCCTTGCCATTGACCTTGCCAAGGCGGGGACCGTCGACGGGATCTGCTTCATGCCGTTCAACAAGGCCGCCATGCACCTTGCCGGCATCGGCGTTGAAGACGAGCTGACCTGGGCAAAAGCGAGACTCGGCGTGACCAGCCGGGCCAGCGAGTTCAACGTGATCGACGGCATGTGGAATGCCCGGGTCACGTCACATGTCCCGCTCAAGGACGTCGCGGGCAGGCTGACCATTGAACTGATCGTCGAGGCGATCGTCCTGGCCGATCAGACACTGAAAAGAGCCGGCTATGCCAACCCCCGGATCGCCGTCGCAGCGCTCAACCCCCACGCCGGCGATGGCGGTGCCATCGGCAAAGAGGAGATCGACACCATCGCCCCCGCGGTTGAAAAAGCCGCGCTGCAGGAGATCGAGGTCCACGGGCCGTTCCCGAGCGATACGCTGTATCTCAAGGTCCGTGACGGCCAGTATGACTGTGCCCTGAGCATGTATCACGACCAGGGTCAGATCGCGATCAAACTGCTGGGCTTCGACCAGGGTGTGTCGGTGCTCGGCGGCCTGCCGGTGCCGATCACCACCCCCGCTCACGGCACGGCTTTTGACATTGTTGGCACAAACACCGCAAACGTGCGCGCCGCACGAAATGCTTTTCGCATGGTGGTCGCCATGGCGCAGGGCCGCGCCCATCGCCATGCCTGATCAAAGAGATTCATAATCTGAGCCTGCAAAACCCCTCACTACAGGAGGTCTCATGAAAGCCGTACAGTTCGATGCTTTTGGCCCGGCGCACGAAGCCGCTTGCTGTGCCGACGTGCCAGACCCGGGCGCCCCTGCAGACGATGAGGTGGTGGTCGAGGTCATCGCCTTCCCGATCAATCCGGCAGACCTTCTGACCATCGAGGGCAAGTACGCGGCGCGACCGCCGCTGCCCTACACCCCGGGGGCCGAAGCGGTCGGGCAGATCAGTCAAACCGGGGCCGGGGTCGATGGCCTCGCCAGCGGCGATCACGTGATGCTGCTCAGCCGGGAGAACTGGGCGCAGAAGCGCAAAGTCAAAGCGGCCGAGGTGCTGAAGATCCAGACCCAGCCCGATCGACTGCTCCAGTACGCCATGCTCAAGGTCAACCCGGCCACCGCTGCCCTGATGCTGCGCGAATACGTCGAGCTCGAATCCGGGGACTGGCTCATCCAGGACGCGGCAAACTCTGCTGTCGGCCACTGTGTGATCCGACTGGCCAGGAAAGCCGGTATCCGGACCGTCAATGTCGTGCGCCGCGAATCGCTGGTCGCACCACTTAAGGCCTCCGGCGCCGACGTCGTGCTGGTCGACCTTGACGGGTTGAGCGGGCAGGTCAGCGAGGCCACCGGCGGCGGCCCGCGCCTGGCGATCGACGCCGTGGCAGGGGACACCAGCCTGCGTCTGGCCGAATGCCTGGCTGAAGGGGGTGTGCTGGTCAACTACGGGATGCTGAGCGGTGAGCCCTGCAAGATGATGCCGGACTGGCTGGTCTTTCGGCGACTGAGTCTGACCGGCTTCTGGCTCGCCAGGGCGCTTGGCCAGATGCCAAGAGCCGGGATCGAATCACTCTATGCGGAACTTGCCGGGCATGTCCAGGACGGCACCCTGGCGGTCGGGATCGAGGCGACCTATGACATCGCCGAGATCAAGAGTGCACTCGCGCATGCCGGACAGCAGGGCCGGGAGGGCAAGATCCTCGTGCTTCCTAACGGCCAGGTGTAAACACCCGTCTGTGCCGGGCCGGTGCTTTACGCGGTCACACAATCACCGTTGGTCGCGATGTCAAAGCCGATGGCTTCAAGGTCCGCCATCAGTGACGCAACCTGACCATCCGACAGCGCCGTCAACGGCGGCCGGGTCAGAGCCCAGTCGTCATCGCCGGTAAACCTGGCGGTCATGGCCTTGAGCGCCGGGATCATCGGGTAACCCTGCAGTGTGTTACGGATCTGGCTGATACGCGCCTGTAAATCGTCTGCCTTGCCCGACCCTTCCGCCCAGGCCGAATAGACTTTGCGTATACCAGCCGGGTTAGCATTGCCGCTGGCGGTGATGCAGCCGGCGCCGCCGCCGCGCACGGTGTCGAGCAGAAAAGACTCCGAACCGGCAAAGGTGGCAAAGCCCGGGAATCCGTCCAGGATCGCCTGAGTGTTAGCCCAGTCACCGGAACTGTCTTTCAGGCCGACCACAGTGTCCGGATAACGCTCCACCAGCCGCTCGATCAAATCCAGACCGATCGGCACCTGGGCGACGGGCGGAATGTGGTAGAGGTAGACGTGCAGCCGCTGATCGGCGACCCGCTCGATGACTTCAGAGAAACTGGCAAACAGGCCGTCGGTGTCCACGGCTTTGTAGTAGAACGGCGGCAGCATCAGCACGCCGCCACACCCCCGGCTGACTGCGTGGGCGGTCAAGTCTGCGGCGTCCATGATCGAGCAGGCGCCGGTACCGGGCATCAACTTGCCGGCCGGCAGACCGTTTTCAAGCAACGCCTCCAGCAGCATCTTGCGTTCGGCGACCGTCAGCGAGTTGGCCTCGCTGGTGGTGCCGAAGATCGCCAGCCCGTCGACACCCTGGTCGAGCATCCACCGGCAGTGGCTGACAAAGGCACCAGCGTTGGGCGACAGGTCGTCGTTAAAAGGTGTAATCACGGGCACCAACACGCCACTGAACCTTGTTCTGGTCATGGGCAGAATCTCCGATTGGGGGTGAGTCCCTGCGGGACGTCAGGCTTTGACCCGGAAGTCGCGAATAACCCCGGGGTCGGGTTCCAGCCCGAGCCCCGCGCCCTGCGGCACCTCGAGTTCACCATCGACGGGGTCGATGGCGGACCCGTACAGGCTGCCTTCAAGGTCCATGTAGAAGCGCTCGAAAGGCACCTCACCGGGCATCGCCGAGATCAGCTGGGCGGTGGCCAGAAAGCCGGGGCCGAAATAGGGTGAATGCGGTGCGATGGCCACGTTGCCGGTCTCAGCGATTGCGGCCACTTTGAGAAATTCACTGACCCCACCGACCTTGGTGACGCTGGGCTGGGCGTAATCAACCGCATTGAAATCGAACATCGACTGAAACTGCCACGCCGTACAGGCGTTCTCTCCGGATGCAGTCGGCACACCGTAAGCATCGCGCAACTCGGCCAGACACTGGAAGTTCTCCGGCGGCCAGACCGGTTCCTCCAGCCAGTGCAGCCGGTACTCGGCCAGCTGCGGCACGATGGCAGCTGCCTCGAGTGGCGACCAGGCACAGTTCACATCGAGCATGATCGCGACCTCGTCACCGGCCGCCTCGCGCGCCGCGCGAACCGGTTGCACAGTCGACTCATGCAGTTTGATCAGGCGATAACCCTGTTCCAATGCATGGCCCGTGCGCTCGGCCACCACCTCCGGGTCCTGGTATTTCAAGAGGCTCGCGTAGGCCGGCAGTTTCGTTTTTCCACCGCCCAGCAACTGCCCCAGTGGCTGGCCCGCGATTTTTCCAGCCAGATCCCACAGCGCAATGTCGATGCCCGATATGGCGAACATCGAGACACCGTAACGACCCCACAGGTGCATCTGCACCTGCAGACTGTGCACCAGTGCCGCCCGGTCGTGCACGTCCTTACCGAGCACCAGCGGCCCTGCCACGTCTTCGACCATCGCCGTGACTGCCCGCCGGCAGTTGTAACTGAAGGCCTCTCCCCAGCCCACCAGCCCTTCATCGGTCTCGATCCGTACCAGCACGACGTCGAGCGCTTTCCAGTCATTGCCCACCCAGGCAATCGACGGACCGCCGTGCGTGAACGGAATGCTCAGGGGTATCGCATCTACCTGTGAAATCTGCAACGGGTCTCTCCGGATGGGTGGGTTTAAGCTGGCGTATTCTGGCATCTTCTGGAGTCACGTGCTGCGGGCAGCGCTGCCGCTGAGCATCGTCATTCCCGGCCGTCGACGATGACTGCGGAGAGCGCATGCTAGACTGCAGCGGAACAAAGACTGGCCCGTCATCGCCAGCCGGCAAGCCATCTCAAGCCGGAAAACACCGGCGTCCGCACACTGACAGTTACTGAAGAGGACAATCATGCCCAAAGAACAGTTCGAGCTACCGACACCCTACATGCTTGCCGAGAAGGACTCAGGGGTCGGCTGGATGATTTTCAACAATCCGGAAAAGCATAATGCGGTGAAAGTCGAGATGTGGGAGGCCATCCCAACCATTTTGGATTGCTTCGAACGCGACCCTGAGATCAAGGTCATCGTGCTCAAGGGTGCCGGCGAGAAAGCATTTATCTCCGGCGCCGATATCTCCGAGTTCGAAACGGTCCGCTCGACCAAGGAGGCTACCAGCCATTACGAAGACATTGCCGACTCGGCCACTGAGCGGCTCTACCACTGCCCCAAGCCCACCATCGCGATGATTCGTGGCTACTGCATCGGCGGCGGCGCCGGCATTGCGGTGAGCTGTGACCTGCGCCTGGCGACCGAGGACTCACGGTTCGGTATTCCGGCAGCCAAACTCAGCGTCGGCTACCGGCACGGCGGCATCCGCAAGCTGGTCGACCTGGTCGGGCCGTCCGTCGCCAAGGACATCTTCTTCACGGCACGGCAACTTTCCGCACCGGAAGCGCTGAACGTCGGACTGATCAACCGCATGGTCCCGGACACAGAACTCGAAGACAGTGTCGCCGAGTACTGCCAGACGATCGGCGCCAACGCACCGCTGACGATCCGGTCAGTCAAGCAGATCGTCGGCCAGATCGTGAAACCCGACGGGTTCGACCAGGCCTTGTGTGAAAAACTGGTCGAGGACTGTTTCACCAGCGAGGACTACGTCGAGGGTCGCCGGGCGTTCATGGAAAAACGCAAAGCCGTTTTTAAGGGCCGCTGAACTCGCCCTGGCGCTGCGCTCGCGCCGGGGTGCACCGGCCAGGAGTCCGACTCAGAACTCGAACACTCCCTTGCCGGTCTGCTGTCCATCGAACAGCGCATAAGCATCGCGCGCCTGTTCCAGGCAGTAGCGCTCCGTGAACAATGCGTCAACGTCGACATCGTGGTCAACGATAAAACGCGCGCAGTCCGCCTGGCCACTGGTCGAGAAGGTCCACGAGCCGATCAGTGTGACCTGCCGGCGAATCATATCGTTGCTGACGTCCATCGTGACCTCACCGCCTTCGCCAACGTAGCAGGCCTTGCCCCAGGTCCGCACACACTGCACGGCGGCAAGGCGCGCCGCGGGCGACGAACTGCAGTCCAGTGACAGGTGGGCACCCGGCCCGCCAGTCAGCTCGCGAATGCGTTTCACCGGGTCGTCCTGTGACGGATCGATCAGCGTGTCGGCGCCGAATGCATCCGCCCGTGCCAGGCGTTCGGCACTGACGTCGAGCGCAATCACCCGTGCGCCCATCGCGGCCGCCAGCTGGGTCGCGCTAAGACCGACCGGCCCCTGACCAAAGACCGCAATGGTGTCACCGGCCGAAAGACCCAGCCGACCGAGCGCGCCGTAGGCCGTACCGGTACCACAGGAGATCGCAGCGCCGGCAGCGAAGCTCAGGGCATCCGGTAACGGTACCAGGGTGCTCGCCGGCGCTTTCATGTAACGCGCATGGGCGCCGTGTCCCGTCGCACCGTAGACGACGACCCCCTCGCGGCACAGCTGGCCCCAGCCATCCTCGCAGTGGCTGCAGTGCCCGCAACCCTTGTAGTGATGCACCATCACCCGGTCACCGATCCGCACCTGGCCGGCATCGACAGCACTGCCGATCTCGGCCACCACACCACAGGGTTCGTGTCCAGCGATCACAGGGCTGCCGTCTCCACCAAGACCAAGTGCCGCGGCGCCGCCCACCACCCGATAGAACTTCAGATCACTGCCGCACATCCCCGAAGCCTTGATCTCGAGCACCACCTCGTCCGGACCCGGCTCAGGGTCCGGGAACTCCATGAACTCGATCTTTCGATCACCCAGAAATACCACACCTTGCATGATTCATCCTCCTGCCTGTTGCGCTCTGTCAGTCATCGGCGAGATGAAACCGCCGGACAACGACCTCTACAGCACCTCTCCCTGGCCTGCCCGGCTGGGAACCCAGTGACTTATATCCGCAGTTTGCCCATGGTTTCAAGCGCCGCTCAGCCCTCGAGTAACGCCTGGATCCGGGCCAGTGCAGCTTCGATATTGTCGACGCTGTTGGCGTAGGAGAAGCGGATGAAGCCTTCCCCCAAACGACCGAAACTGGTTCCGGCAACGGTCGCGACACCAGCCTCTTCCAGCAGCCGCCCCTGCAGTGCCCGGGCATCCACTCCGGTACCGGTGATATTCGGGAAGGCATAGAACGCACCGCCGGGCATGCGGCAGCGGAATCCGGGAATTGCGTTCAGACCGTCGACGATGACGCGGCGGCGTTCGTCGAACGCGCCGACCATACTGTCGACGGCCTCCTGGGGGCCCTCGAGAGCGGCGATGCCGGCGTACTGGGCTGCGGCATTGACGCAGGAGTGACAGTTCACCGCCAGCCGGGTGGCGCCTTCGATCAGCGCTTTGGGCCAGACCGCATATCCCATCCGCCAGCCGGTCATTGCATAGGTCTTGCTCCAGCCATCGAGCAGAATGAGCTGCTCTGCCAGTTCGGGATAGGCCAGCAGCGAGACGTGCGTGCGCCCGTCGTAGGCGATCCGCGAATAGATCTCGTCGCTCAGTACCGCCACATGGGGGTGCTCGGCGAGTCCCGTAACCAGCCGGTCGATCTCCTCCTTCGGTACCGCACCGCCGGTCGGGTTGGCCGGTGAATTGAGTATCAGCAGGCGGGTCCTGGGCGTGATCTGCTCGAGTACGGCATTCGCATCGAAGGAGAAGTCCCGCTCCTCCAGCAGCGGGGTGGGCACCGCGGTCGCCCCAGAGAACTCGATCACCGACTCGTAGATCGGAAAACCCGGATTCGGGTACATAATCTCGGCACCCGGCTCACCAAACATCAGTATGGCGAAGAACATCGTCACCTTGCCACCGGGCACCACCACGATCCGTTCCGGGCTGACCTCAACCCCGCGCCAGGTCAGCAGGTCGCGAGCAACCGCCTCACGCAGGGGCAGTATGCCCGGTGACGGTGTGTAACCATGATGACCGTCGTGCAACGCCCTGACCGCTGCTTCCACCACATGCTCCGGTGTCTTGAAATCCGGCTGGCCAATGCCAAGGTTGATGATGTCGCGGCCTTCACGGGTGAGCGCCTCGGCCCGCGCCAGAACTTCGAAGGCGGTCTCCGTTCCAAGCCGGCTCATCTTCTCTGATAGCTTCAGCATATCTGACCGTTGGTATCCGGTGAATCGCAGGTAATCATACCCGCAAACCCTCCGGCAGGAATACTCTTTGCCCGCCGTATCGATTCCATTAGACTTTAATCGTATTCCTCTGGCAGCGTGCCATCACTCGGGAGACACCCCATCAAGAACTCCACCGCTCACGGACGCGACCTTTTTCTGTCACTGCTGGAACAGGAAGGGGTCACTCACATTTTCGGCAACCCGGGCACCACCGAGCTCGCGATCATGCACGCGCTCAACGACCACCCTGATCTGACCTACGTGCTTGGACTGCAGGAATCCATCGTCGTTGCCATGGCCGACGGTTTTGCCCGCGCCTCGGGCCGCCTGAGCGCCTGCAACGTACACGTCGCACCGGGCCTTGGCAATGCAATCGGATCGATCTACAACGCCAACCAGACCGGTTCACCGTTGATCATCACCGCAGGCCAGCAGGAGCAGGGCCACGGATTGACCGAGCCGCTGCTGTACGGACCGATGATCGAGATGGCACGCCCGGTGGTCAAATGGGCGCATGAGATCAACCGGCTCGAGGACATGCCGCGGGTGATTCACCGGGCGGCTAAGATCGCGACAACGCCGCCCACCGGACCGGTGTTCTTGTCTCTGCCGGGCGACATTCTCAACCAGCAGGCCGAGATCTCCCTCGGCACGCCAACCCGGGTGGACAGCGTCGGCCGGCCTTCGGATGCCGCACTCGAGGCGCTGATCCAGCGGATCTTCGCTGCCCAGTGCCCGGTGATCGTTGCTGGTGCCGAAGTGGTGGCCAGCGATGCTCAGACAGAGATCGCGGATCTCGCCGAAGTACTGGGAGTACCGGTCTATCAGCAGACCGTGCCAAGCGGTGCTCATTTCAGATCCCGGCATCCGGCCTTCATGGGCTGCCTCACCCGGGATCAGCAGAAGGTGCGCGATGCCCTTGAACCCTACGACCTGATGCTCGCTGTCGGCTCGGACATTCTCCAGATGTCGGTCTGGAGTTCGATCGATCCCCTGCCCGGGCACCTCAGTGTGATTCAGATCGGCTTGCGGGACTGGGAGATGGGCAAGAACTATCCGGCGGAGATCGCAATCCGGCACGATGTCGGCGAGACGCTCCGGGCCCTGGTGCCATTGCTCCGCGAACGGGCAAACAGTAATCCAAAGACTCGGACTGACCGGTCGCTTGCCGACATCGAAGCGAACAACTGGTCGGCCAGACGCAAGAGTCGAGCGGCGAAGACCGCAACTATGGCGGAGCGCACACCCATCGATCCGGAGTGGCTGATGATGACCATCAGCGAGACCATCGCCGAAGATACCATCGTCGTTGACGAAGGCCTGACCGCAGCCAAGACCCTGCTGGATTACCTGCCGCTGCAAGACCGGCACAGCTATTTCGGCATGGTCAGCGGCGGCATCGGCTGGGGAATCGCCGCGGCGGTCGGCATCGGACTCGCCCAACCGGCCCGCCGTATCGTGGCCGTTATCGGTGACGGCAGTGCGCTGTACAGCCCGCAGGCACTCTGGACCGCAGCCCACCTGGCGGTACCGATCACCTTCATCATTCTCAACAACCGCGGTTACCGGATCCTCAAAGAACGCCTCTATGCTTTTCATGGTGATGACCGCTACATCGGCATGGATTTCAAAACGCCACCTATCGACATGGCGGGTCTCGCCCGATCGTTCGGTATGCCGGGAGAACAGGTCAGCGAACCCGGACGGTTCGCCGATAGCCTGAGCGAGGCGCTCGAGCGCGCCGGCCCTGCCCTGCTGGAAGTGATGGTCGAACCCGGGCCTGGCTGACAACACTCAAGGCCCCAACCCTAAGAAGGATTCGAACGGGGAAAGTACGCCTAGGTCGCGATCAGAGGATCCAGACCCCAGTCGAACAGTGCCTCACCTCCGTCGGGGGTCACCCGGATCACCTCCTCAAGCCAGATACGGTGATGTTCGTCTCCGGGGTAGAGAATGTGCAGCGGCACCACCATGTTGTCCTCGAGCCGCCAGTCGACGTTGGGCTCACCATCTGACGTGTACTGCTCCAGGTCCATATGACTCAGGCCCAGACCATGGAAGAAGATCAGCACCGCATCAGCATCGGGCACGCCGACCTTTGAATAGACCGACCGGCCAATGCGCTGCAGTTCGCTGATCCGGACACCCGGGCGCATGGCCTCGAGTACGGCAGCGGACGCCTCGGCCGTGGCTTCGGCGTAACGCCGGGCATCCCCCGCCGCTTCCCCGTCGACCACCCAGGTCTTGCCGCCGTCCCAGCAGTAAAGATCCAAGGTACCGTGGCAATCGAACATGATGTGCAGGCCGGGCTCGACGACGAAGTCCTCCAGTGCAGTCTGCAGTGTCACAGCACGGTCCCCGCCGCAGGGATGTCCCCAGACCATGGCTCCGGGGTCGCGGACGAAACCCCCGAGGTCGATCACGGTCCTGTGGTAGGCATGATTGAACTCGCGCCAGGTCATGCCGCGCTGCCACTGGCCAATAGTGGTGCAGATCGCCTGTTCGTTCAGCCGCGTGGCTCGCCTGAGCAACTCGATCTCTGCCGGCGTCTTGACACAGCGTGCATACATCATCGGGTCGTAGCCGTCGGTGATCGTCACGCTGTCCATTGCCAGTAAGTGCCCGAAACGCAGGTCATCAAAGGCAACCCGACCCGAAGCGAGCCCAAGATCGGCCAGCGCCTGGCGGCAGGCCGCTCCAATCGTATCGGCATAATGGCCGCGGGCGTTCTTCACCCAGTCGATATTCAGACCAGGCTGGGGCAGGAAGCGATCAAGATCACACTCCCCCGGCGGCAGATCCAGAGGCAGCATCACGGCCCGGAACGAGCGGACATCTTTGATCCAGGTGGGCTGGTCGAGCAGGCTGGAGACGTAGTAGTCGGCCACCACCAGCACCGGGTGGTGGGGCTGGTGGCGCGACAGGATGACCGCGTAAGGCCGTGGCTCGTCTGATTTATGGGCAATGCCCTTGAAGCCCGACAGGTAGAAGGTGTTGTACGGCGAAGTGACCACAATACCATCGAGATCCCTCGCAGCCAGCGAGTCAACCAGTCGTCCCAGATTGCAGAACTGCTCGGGCAGTGGCTGCGGTGGGTAGGCCATCGCGCCGGTTTGGTCAGTGGCCACTGTCACGCCAGGCGCACCCCACTCAGCCTCCGGCTATGCGCGGCATCAGGTGCACTTCACTGTCGGGCTGAATTCTGGCGAACCAGTCATCCTGGTGCACTGTGCCGTCTATGGATATAGCCAGCTCGTCCTCCAGGCTTTCGGGCAGATCGGGGTAGCGTTCACGAAGTTTGCGGATCAGGCTCCGGATCGTGCCGGCATCCAGTTCCAGTTCAGTCTCGCCACCGGTGTACAGCCGCAGGTTTCCGGTGAGCACGATCTTTGCCATGTAAGGGGCGGACCCGGTTGGCTTAACCCGCCTGCTCGATGGCAGCCAGTACCCGTGGCGGAGACATCGGCAGCTCCGTGAAACGGATGCCCAGAGCGTTCTCGACCGCATTGGAGATCGCCGCCAGCGGTGGGACGATGGGCGTCTCACCCACCCCCCGTACACCGTAGGGATGTTCAGGATTGGGAACCTCGACGATCACGGTATCGATCATCGGCACATCCGAACAGACCGGCACGCGGTAGTCCAGAAACCCTGCGTTTTCGATCTTACCTTTCTCGTCGTAGATGTACTCCTCGTTCAGTGCCCAACCGATGCCCTGCACGGCGCCACCCTGGTACTGCCCTTCCACATAGCCCGGATGGATCGCCTTGCCGGCGTCCTGTACGACGGTGTAGCGGGTGACGCTGACCCGGCCGGTTTCCCGGTCCACATCAACGTCCACCACGTGGGTGCCGAAACTGGGGCCGGCCCCCTGGGCATTGGTCGAATGCCGTCCGACTATCGGACCACCGGACTTGGCCATGTCCTTGGCGATCTCGGCCATCGACATCGGTGCTTCGCTGCCGGCTCGACCGTTGGCCGGCCGGGCCTCGCCTTCGACCCACTCCACGTCATCGAGAGGAAGATCCCAGGTCAGGGCGGCCCGCTCGCACAACTGCCTGATCAGGTCTTCAGCGGCACCGACAACGGCAATACCCCCGGCAAAGGTCACACGACTGCCGCCGGTCAGCATGTTATAGCCCAGTGCACTGGTGTCCCCGACCAGCGGCCTGACCTTATCCAACTCGATGCCCAGCGTTTCAGCGGTCATCATCGCCAACGATGCACGGGATCCCCCGATGTCCGGAGTGCCCACCACCAGGGCCACCGAACCGTCTTCACTCAAATTGAGTGTCGCCGAGGTCTGACCACCAATGTTGAACCAGTAGCCGGTCGCCACCCCGCGCCCCTGGCCGGAACCAAGCGGTGTCTGATAGTGGTCATGGTCACGGGCAGCTTCCAGCGTCTGGATACAACCGATGGGTCCGAATTTCGGACCGTAAGACGAGTCGACACCTTCGCGGACTGCGTTCAGTAGACGAAATTCAATCGGATCCAGCTCCAGTGCCTTGGCCAGTTCATCGATCACCGACTCGACAGCGTACTCACCGAGCGGCGCACCGGGTGCACGGTAGGCCGCCACCTTGGGCCGGTTGACCAGCACGTCGTAGCCGACACTGCGAACGTGCTCGAGGTCGTAGGGGGCAAACGCGCACATGGCAGCTGCCGGTACAGGAGAGCCGGCAAACGCGCCAGCCTGGAACTTCAGCGTGGCGTCACCAGCGGTAATCTTGCCCTCGCGAGTGGCACCGATTCTTACCTGCATGCTGGTCCCGCAGGCCGGACCGGAGGCGCGGAAGACCTCGTCACGGGTCATGACCATCTTGACCGGCTGGCACGCCTTGCGCGACAGGGCCAATGCCACCGGCTCCAGGTAGACGACCGTCTTGCCGCCGAACCCGCCACCGATCTCGGAACTGGTGACCCGCAGCTTGGAGACATCCATGCCAAGCAGCGTCGCACAGTGACCCCGCGCAACATAGTGACCCTGGGTCGAACACCACAGATCGGCCTGGCCGTCTTCGCTGAAACTCGCAAGGCAGGCGTGCGGTTCGATGTAACCCTGGTGTACCGGCCGGGTCTTGAATTCACGCTCGATGACAACCTGCGCCTGGCTGAAGCCTGTCTCGATATCACCGTGGCCGAACTCCACCCGTTTGGCGATGTTCGATGGTTTCTCTGGTGCAGGATCCATGCCTTCGGTAATCAGGTCCTCCTGGATCAAAGGCGCATCTGCACCCATCGCCTCGTCAACATCGATGACATGCGGCAGAACCTCGTAATCGACCTTGATCAGAGTCAGAGCCTGGCCTGCGACCCGGTCACTGACAGCAGCCACAGCTGCGACGGCATGCCCTTCATAGAGCGCTTTTTCCCGGGCCATGATATTCCGGGTCATGTCGCGGTAATTGATGATCATCTCTCCCGCAGGCTGGACAGCACCGGCAGGCTGGTCGGGGAAATCGTCGCGCGTCACGACCGCTTTAACACCCGGCAAGGCCAGGGCCGCTGAAGGGTCGATCGACAGGATCCGTGCGTGCGCGTGGGGGCTGCGCAACACCTTGCCGATCAGCATGTTCGGCAGGTGTGTATCAGCGCCGAACTTGGCACGACCGGTCACCTTGTCTACGCCATCGGGACGTGGCGCCCGGGTACCGACCCATTTCAGCGCTTTGCTGTCGGTTGTCTTGTCATCGGTTCTGTTTTCGATGATCTTCTCGACTGCTGCTGCCATGTTTTACGCCCTCATTTCCGCGGCGGTGTCCAGTACAGCCCGCACGATCTTGTCATATCCGGTACAGCGGCACAGATTCCCGGCCAGCCAGTAGCGCACTTCGGATTCAGTGGGATCGGGATTGCGCTCCAGTAATGATTTCGCTGCGACCAGAAACCCCGGCGTACACACCCCGCACTGCAGCGCGGCGTGATCCAGAAACTTCTGCTGCAGTGGATGCAACCGGTCGCCATCGGCCATACCTTCGATAGTCTCGACCTCGGCACCTTGGGTCTCTACAGCCAAGACCAGGCAGGCGCAGACCAGCCGCCCATCCATCGTGACACTGCACGCACCGCAATCGCCAGACGCGCAGCCTTCCTTGCTGCCGGTCAGATGAAGCTCGTCTCGCAGCACATCCAGAAGGGTCTGTTCGGTATCACACAGGAACTCGACCGGGTCCCCGTTGATGGTAGTAGTAACGTGATTCCTTGCCATCAGTGCTCCCCCGCCCGTTCCAGGGCAATTCGACAGGCCCTGCCCGCCAGCACGCCGGAGACCTGGGTCCGGTAAGCGATCGTGCCGCGCTTGTCATCGATCGGCCGGCAGGCGGCCCGCACGGCCTGTTGCATTTTTTCCACCGCGCCCTCATCCACCGCTGTCCCGACCAGTGCGTCTGCAGCTTCGGTCACCAGCAGGGCCGTTGCCGCGACGGCACCCAGCCCGACGCGTGCAGCGATACACTGTCCTGCGCCGTCCAGTGTCAAGCTGACCCCGACTCCCACTACCGCAATGTCCATCTCGGTACGCGGGATGAAGCGCAGGTAGGCGTCGCCGGAGTGCGGCGGTCTGGCCGGCAGTATCAGTGAGACGACGAATTCTCCGGTGCCCAGAATCGTCTTGCCGGGCCCGGTGCAGATCGACTCCACCGGTACCGTGCGCTCACCATCGGGACCTGCAATCTGGCAGGTCGCAGCGGCGGCGATCAGCGCCGGAACACTGTCCGCAGCCGGCGAGGCATTGCACAGGTTACCGCCCATCGTGGCCCGGCCCTGGACCTGGGTCGACCCGATCAGTTCTGCGGCTTCGACCACGCCGGGCCAGTTCTTCTTCAGGTCGGGGTGCTCATCGAGCTCGGCACCGGTGACCGCAGCACCGACCCGGAAACCACCGTCCTGGGCCGTGACCTGGCGGGTCTGGCTGATCTTCTTGATGTCGACCACGACATCCGGTTCCACCAACCCGGCGCGCAACTGCACGAGTAGATCGGTTCCACCGGCAAGAATCCTGGCCGATCCGTTTGCGGCCGCCAGCAACGCCACGGCCGCATCGACCGTTTCAGGCACTTCGTAACGCATCACTGCTCATCCTTTGAGTTATCCATCAGTCACTTTCAAGCAACTGGCCCCAGCCTATTGTAACGATCCCACGAGGTCCAAGTACACGACAGAACCCAATGCCGGCGGTCAAGCCCCTGACAGCAGTGCCACCTGGCGGCCGAAACTGGTCGTACCATCGCAGACAGGGCCTTGTGGTCTACCAGGCGCGAGACCGATAATTAAGTCCTCCACGCGAGCCACCCGGCAACCGTAACGATGACCAGTTGGATTTAAGGTGTACACGATCTTCAACACGAAGCTCAATGCTTCAAGGAACAGCCCCCTGCCATGCCCCAGCTACAACTGAATCCAGACGAAGGACTCTACTACGAGCACGATCTGCCGCAGCGCGAAGGCGCTCCGACATTTGTGTTTATCAACCCGATCACCGGCAGTGTCGACATCTGGCAGGGCGAGGTGGCTCCGTTCCTGCGCGACGCTGGTTACGGCACGCTGTCCTACAACTTCAGAGGACAGGCCGACAGCCCATTCAGGCCAGGCACTGCTTTGGATGATGATCTGATTTCCAGTGACCTCAGGCACATCGTCAAAACACTGGAGATCGACAAGCCCATTCTGGTCGGCCTTTCCATTGGCGGCCTGTTCGCCCTGCAGGCACACCTGGGCGGCACGCAAGCCGCAGGAATCGTGCTGCTCAACACCCTGAGAAAGATCGGGCCCCGCATCGCCTGGATCAACGATGCGGTGGTTCGGGCGATGGATGTCGGCGGGCCGCAGTTGATGGCCGACGTGATGACACCGTTGGTCTGGGGACCGGAATGGCTGGCCGCCAATCGCGCCAGCTTTATTCAGGAAGACACCACTTACACCCCGTTGGACCAGAGCAGCGGTGCCTACAACCTGCTCAGTCACATGGGCGGCGCCGACTGGGACGTCCGTTATGAAGACATCAACTGCCCGGTACTGGTCATCATGGGTCTGCAGGACCGAGTGTTCTACGATGCAGAAATCGTCGATGAACTGATGCAGCGCATCCCCCGGGCCCGACGGGTCGACTTCCCTGGTGCAGGCCATATGCTGCCGCTGGAAGTGCCCACCCAACTGAGTCGGGAGCTCAAGCAGTTTGCGGATGACCTGTGATCCAACCGCCCAGACCCGCACCCGCCCCAAGGCCTGACGGCGACGCTTGCCTGTGTTGAACCCGCTGCGGTCTTTGATCTTCCGCGTCTTGAGCCGGCGCATGTTCTACGGCTGGGTGATTCTGGCTGCGACCTGTTTTGCAATGATTGGTACCGGCCCTGGCCAGTCCCACCTGATCGGGCTTTATTTCGAATCGATCAGCGCAGAGATGACGTTTTCCTTTGCCGCTGACTGGATGGGCGAAAACCGACAGATCGCCATTGCTATCGCCTACGGCAGCGCGACATTTCTCGCCGCATTTTTGCTGCCGCAGATCGGTAGGCTGATCGATCGCTATGGCCCGGCGATCGTGCTGTCGTTTGTTATCGCCGGCCTGAGCGTTACTGCGCTGGTGTTCAGCCTGGTCCGCGACTGGCTGGCGGTGGCCATCGGTTTCGGTTTCCTCCGCTTCCTGGGGCAGGGCTCGCTGATGCTGGCTTCGGTCAACATGGTCTCTCAGTGGTTCGACCGGCGCCGCGGGTTCGCCCTGGGCATCATGTCACTCGGCTTTCCGCTGTCGATGGCAATTCACCCACCGCTTTGCCAGTGGCTCATGGACCTGGTCGGCTGGCGGTCATCCTGGATCTGGCTGGGTGTCAGTACGGTAGTGCTGTTCCTGCCCGCTGTGCTGCTACTGGCGCACAGCAAGCCTGAGGTGCTGGGGTTACGGCCTGACGGTATCCCGCAAAAGGCCACTGACGAGCCGCAGGCCGAGGTCTGGGGGCTGAACCGGGCCGAGGCCCTGCGGTCCCCGACCTTCTATATCATCACCGCCGGCCTGACCTCTCTTTCGATGCTGGTCACGACCCTACACGTCTATTTCAAGACCATCCTGACTGACCACGGACTGGACGCGCAGACAGCGACCCTGATGTTCACCGTCACCGGGATCACCGCGGCTGTCTCTATGCCGATCGTCGGCCATATGCTGGACAAATTCCGTACTGATTGGATGTTCTGCGGCGGTCTGCTGGTCATGGTCGCCTCGCTGACCTCGGTGACACTGGTCACCGACGTGCCCAGCGCTATCGTCTTCGCCATCATCTTCGGCATCAACAACGGCGTCACCATGACCTTTTTCGGTTTCCTGTGGCCGAGATTTTTCGGCCGCAAACACCTTGGCAGCATCCAGGGTATCGGTCAGATGGTCGGCATCGTCGGGGCTTCGATCGGCGCGCTTCCTTACGCTATCGCCTCCGACATCAACTGGGACATCGATTTCGCACTCAGGATGTTTGCCATTCTGCCGCTGGTGTGTGCCGGGATCGCACTTTTCCTTCGTGATCCTGCTGGGTCTCCAGCCAGGCGCTGAGCCGTCGTTACGCTGTCTGGCCGAAGTCGCTGGCCCACAGCTCCCGCAGGTGTTGTTGAGAGCGAGACCCCAGCCCTGGCATGTCCGGCACAGCGAGTGCCTCATCAAGATGTGCAAGCTCCGCGAGCCCGATCACTGCCGCGTTGACAGCCGGTTGATCAAGTACAAAGCGCAGCGCTTTCTGGGAGTCAGAGCCTGATACATCGGCAAGGGCGCTCATCACCGCCTCGGCACGCCGTCGCTCACTGTCATAGTCGGCATTGCTGGTCACCGGGATCTCCCGCCCATGCTGCTCACCAGTGGCCAGAATACCCGCCGCATAGACCCGGATGCCCAGCACCCCGACATTCCGGGCCTGACAGCAGTGCAGCAGGCCCTGGTAGTTGTCACTGTACCAGGCGGCGGGCACATCGATCCCCGCGCTGGGATTGATCGCGTTGTAGTAGACCTGGGCCGTGTCCACCCGGCCGGTTTCAACCACAGCCAGGCACGCAGCGGGATCACCCAGCGCGGTGAATCCAGCATGGTCGATCACGCCGTCCGATTTCAGGGCATCGAATGCGTCGAGCACACCAGCGGGCCGAATCAGCTCATCGACGGGTAGCCGATTCTCGTCATCACCCAGCTTGTTGTGCAGCTGAAGCAAAGGTACCCGCGTCATCTGCAGCCGTGCCAGGCTGGCCGTCAGCGAATGTCTGATTTGATCGAGGTAGCTGCCGCCACTGCTGTCGACGGCAACTTTGGTCGAGACCTGGGGTCTTCTCGGTTCGGGAAGTTCCGAGAGCAGCCAGCCCACCACTTCTTCCGACTGGCCATTGCCGTACGATGCGGCGGTGTCGATCCAGTTGATCCCGCCGTCCAGCGCCCGTCGAATGGCCTCGCGACGGACCTCGTCGCTGGCGTGCAACAGAATACCACCGACAAAACCGCCGCCGAAGACCAGCTCCGAGATCTGAAGCCCGGTTCTACCCAGTGTGTTTGTTTTCAAGTTTCCTCCTGACCGCTCAACAGCGGGTTCAATCCGAATACGACAAGCCAATTTCTATCGCGCCATAGTCACCGAAATCGGCGGCCACCCGGTGCGCTCCACCCAGAGGCGCCGGGTCGCCACACACACCGGTGGTGACAAACTGGCCACGCTCGATGTTAAGACCCCGTCCCGACAGATGGTTGACCAGCCAGGTCAGGGCAAAGCGCGGGTCACCGAGTGCATCTGCACCAGACCCTTCAGTCACCTCTTGTCCATCCATGACCAGACGGGTCGGGCGACTCGACAGATCATCCGCCTGCCAGTTACCCGGGACGCGCGGCCCGAGCACGAACAGGTTGGCACAGGCATTGTCGGCAACCAGTTGCGTCACCCCGGCCTTGCTGAAGAATCGGTACCGTGAGTCCGGCAGTTCTATACCCAGTCTCAGATGGCCGACAGACGCCATGACCTCCTGCCAACTGTAAGGCGCCCGGCGCGGTTTGACCGGGGAGGCGAACTCGAAGACAAACTCCGCCTCGGCGGCTTGCATCAGGTTGTCTTTCATCTGTGCCGTATCACCCGGGGCCAGGACCTGCGAGGTCGACAACTGGCCGGAGATCGGGTGATCGATGCCGATGTGCTCCTGCCCTGCACGACTGGTCGCGGCGATCTTTAACCCCAGGACCTGTTCTCCCGCCTGGCTGACCAGTGCCGATTGAATCTGATAGGCCTCCTCAAGATCCTTCGGTTGCAGGTGTGCCGGCAGTACATCGATGCGCGCGCGGCGAGCCGCGGCATCGCCGAGTATTCGTGCAGCGTCATGAAATTTTTCAGTCGTCATCAATCAGTTTGCCCAAGGCCTCGAGCCTGGCAGGTTCCGCCATGACCGGTGATCTGAGAGCTGCCGGCGGGTTGAACTATACTAGGCCAAGGCTTACCGGACATTTCACAGTCCGGTATTCGGCCAACGCTTACGAGTCTGATATTCAGCGGAGAACCCACATGACTGACAAGCCTGCACAACGACTTCGCAGCCGGGAATGGTTCGACATTCCAGGCGATCCGAGCGCCACAGCCACCCACATCGAGCGTTACACCAATTTCGGCATCTCGGCCGCCGAACTGCGCTCCGGCAATCCGATCATTGGCATAGCGCAGACCGGCAGCGACCTGGTGCCGTGCAACCGGATCCACGTCGACCTGGTCCAGCGGGTGCGCGAGGGTATTCGTGAGGCCGGCGGGATTGCCATCGAGTTCCCGGTCCACCCGGTGCAGGAGAGCGGTAAGCGGCCGACCGCAGCACTGGACCGCAACCTGCAATACCTCAGCCTGGTCGAAGTGCTGTTCGGTTACCCGCTGGACGGTGTCGTTCTGACTACCGGCTGCGACAAAACCACACCGGCCATGCTGATGGGTGCTGCCACCGTCGACATCCCGGCCATCGCGCTGTCTGGCGGCCCCATGCTCAACGGCTACTGGCGGGGGAAACTTGCCGGGTCCGGCACCATTTTGTGGGAAGCACGCAAACTGCTGGCTGAAGGCGAGATCGACGACGAGGAATTCGTCCAGCTGGTCGCCGATGCCACGCCATCGCCCGGACACTGCAACACCATGGGCACAGCCACCACCATGAACTCGATCGCCGAGGCACTCGGTATGTCGCTGCCCGGCTGCACCGCGATCCCGGCACCGCACAAAGAACGGGCTGGGATGGCCTACCTCACCGGCCGGCGAATCGTCGCGATGGTCGAAGAAGATCTGACGCCTTCACAGATCCTGACCCGCGAGGCTTTTGAAAACGCGATCGTGGTCAATTCAGCGATCGGTGGATCGACCAATGCACCCATTCACCTGAACGCCATTGCCCGCCACGCCAACGTGCCATTGGACATCGGCGACTGGCAAAGTGTCGGCCTCGCCATCCCTCTGCTGGTCAACCTGCAGCCCGCAGGTGAGCACCTGGGCGAGGCGTACCACCAGGCCGGTGGAGTGCCTGCTGTGATGAACGAACTGCTGCACGCCGGAAAACTGCACGGCGACGCCCTGACTGTGGCCGGCACCACAGTCGAAGAGAACTGCCGCAACACACCATCACGTGATCCCGATGTCATCCGTCCTTACGCAGACCCCATGATGAAAGACGCAGGATTTGTCGTGCTCAGTGGAAACGTCTGTGAAGCAGCGATCATGAAGACCTCTGTGATAAACGATGAGTTCCGCTCACGATATCTTTCTGAACCGGGCCAGGAGAACGTGTTTGAGGTCCGCGCAATCGTATTTGATGGCCCCGAGGACTACCACGCGCGGATCAATGACCCGGAACTGAACGTCGACGCGCACTGCATCCTGGTGGTCCGGGGCTGTGGCCCGGTCGGTTATCCCGGCTCAGCGGAAGTGGTCAACATGCAGCCGCCAGACGCGCTGATCCGCCAGGGAATCCGCGAACTGCCCACGCTGGGCGACGGCCGCCAGAGCGGCACATCGGGCAGCCCCTCGATCCTCAATGCCTCCCCGGAATCGGCTGTCGGCGGAGGCCTGGCGCTGCTTACCACGGGCGACCTGCTGCGCATCGATCTGAACCAGGGGACGCTGGATGTGTGTATTTCAGACCAGGAACTGGCGGAACGTCAGGCGACACTTGAGAATCAGGTGCCAGAGCATCAGACGCCCTGGCAGGAGATCTACCGGGACACCGTGGGCCAGCTGGCAACGGGCGGTATCATCGAACTCGCCACCAAGTACCAGCGCATCCGTCACGTGATACCGCGCCACTCCCACTGACCAACAGTTATCCAGGAGAACTATGGCGCGACTTCGTCGCGCGGCCTGCCCGTCGCGAGGAACGCCTCGATGTTGTCGATCACCCGCATTCCCATCTCGTCCCGGGTCTCAACAGTGGCGGTCCCCACGTGAGGTGACAGCAGCACATTGTCCAGCGCCAGCAGGCCTTGCGAGACGAGCGGCTCGTTCTGAAAGACATCGAGGCCGGCCCCGGCGATCACACCACCTTTCAGAGCCTCTATCAGTGCCGTTTCGTCAACCACGCCGCCCCGGGCCGTGTTGATGAGCACCGCGCCCGGTTGCATCAGCGACAGCGCCCGGGCATCGATCATGTTGCGCGTCTCGCCGGTCAACGGGCAGTGCAGGGAAACGATGTCCGATCTTGCGAGCAGTTCATCGAGGTTCTCACAGTAAACGGCAGCAAGATCAGATTCCAGCTGCGGCCTGCGAGTGCGGCCATGGTAGAGCAGCGGCATTCGGAATGCTTGTGCGCGCCTCGCCACAGCGGCGCCGATACCGCCCAGCCCGACGATCCCGAGCGTCTTGCCCCAGACCCGGGCACCGCCATTGGGATCGTCTATACCGATCCCGGCCCAGCCCTGCTCACGGATCAATCGATCGCCGTGGACCAGCCGGCGATTCAGCCCCAGCATCAAGGCGAGCGTCAGGTCCGCCGTCTCTTCGGTCACCACGTCCGGGGTGTTGCTGACCTGGATGTTGCGGGCCTTAGCAGCGGCGACATCGATGTGCTCAGTTCCGGCACTCACACAAGCGATCAGCCTGATACTGTCAGGCAGTCCCGAGATAAAAGCGCTGTCCAGCCGGTCACCACCCCACGGACAGAGCACGGTCGCACCGCGGCAGCGGGCCAGGATCTCTTCTGGATCCAGCAGGGTGTCGTCAGGGTTGAGACGCGCGTCGAAACGCTCGGCGAGCAGATCCTGCGCCCGCCTCGTCCACCTGCGGGTCACCACAACGACAGGCTTTGGCATTTCGATTCTCCAGACGTTCGCAAGACAGGACGGCAGTTGACAGGTCTTGTACTGAGTCCACCTTGCCGGTCATAGGCCCGCAAGGTTCCTGAGCCCATTCCAGTGCTACACTGAACCTGTGTTCGGCCCGCACTCTAACGAATCCATCAAGCATGTCGCAAACCAGCCAGCGGGCCAGCCCGCTTGTGGTCAGGAATCCACACAATCGTTTCCGATCACCACCCCTACAACATTGGCCACCACCCGGAATCAAAGGGCGAGGACTGAATAAACCATGAATACCCGAATCAAGACCGCCATCATCACCGGTGCAGGATCGGGTGTCGGTCGTGCCGCCGCCCTCGCCCTGCACAGTGAAGGCTATTCGGTCACCCTGGCTGGACGCCGACTGGATGCCCTCGAAGAGACTGCGGCCCTCGCCTCCTCTTCCGGGGAACGGACCCTGGTGGTGCCCACCGACATCACTGATGCCGCTTCGGTCAGCGACCTGTTCAGCCGGACGGTCAGCGCCTTCGGTCGGGTCGATGTTCTATTCAACAACGCTGGAATTGGTGCGCGCCCGGTACCCATGGAAGAACTGGACATCGAGGAATGGCGTGCAGTGGTCGACGTCAACTTGACTGGGACCTTTTTGTGCACCCAGGAAGCCTTCCGCATTATGAAATCCCAACAGCCAAAAGGCGGGCGAATCATCAACAACGGCTCGATTTCCGCGCACACGCCACGCCCCAATTCGGCACCCTACACAGCCACCAAACACGCCATTTCAGGACTGACACGCTCCACATCGCTCGACGGGCGGGCCCACGACATCGCCTGCGGGCAGATCGACATCGGCAATGCGCTGACCGATATGACCGCTAGGATGGCCGGTGGCGTAGCACAAGCCAACGGCAGTATCGCCGTGGAACCGACCATGGACGTCAATGACATTGGCCGGGCGATCATCTACATGGCAGGACTGCCGCTTGGTGCGAACGTCCTCTTCATGACCGTCATGGCCAGTAACATGCCGTTTGTAGGACGGGGTTGAGCCGCTCGTATCCAGCGCCAAAGATCCTCTCGTGAGATCTCCAGTCGAAACGATCACAGCACCCTTAACGCCAACACCACCTTCAGGTCCCGACCGTGAGCGGGTCGACCAGCCTTCTCAGCGCCGCAATAATGCTGAGCACCACAATCCTGCCGGTTCGTGGATTTTCCTCGGTGGGAATATTCTCGATTTTGATTTCGAACCGGGCACTATCCGCTTCCACAACGATGCTGTGGGTGTTACGGCTGACCCCGGGGTCCGCCCACACCTCAAGGCGGGTGCGGTCCGGCCCGATCCCGGCAAGCCCCAGCGCTGCCGCCACGTTCACATTAGCCGGAAACGCAGCCACACCTTCACGGGCCGACCCTTCGAACACTTTTAACGGCCGATCGACAGCCCCAAGGTCTATAGCGTTTCGTTCAATGTGCGGCGCACCGGCAAGACCGGCCGGCGGTTTGCGGGTCACGATCAGGACCTGCTGGATGTCTCCCTGCGCAGCCGCGCGTACCGCGTCCAGTCCCAGTACAGCACCGCTGGCCACATTGATACGAGCCCCGCTCCTGGCGGCCAGATCAACCAGGTGCCAGTTGGCCAGGAGGCCGCCGACACTGACCGGGATCAGAACCTTCCCCAACCGGATTGCAGGTTCAGCCACCTGTTCGAAGACCTCAGCCGGTGCGCATTCCACCACCACATCGCAGACCTCTGCCAGATCCGACAAGCCCAACACGGGCACCGCCCGCTGCAACACCGCCAGACGTGTTCTTGCCTTGTCCCGGTCACGCGCCGACACTGCGGCAAGTTCCAGGCCGTCCAGCCCCGCATCCAGTCGCTGGGCAAGTTCCATGCCGATCGCACCCAGACCGCCAATCGCGACCCGCAACGGTGCCCGCCGCGCTGTGGACAGAACCGACATTCTTTGTATGAATTCCCTGTACCGACGATGGACAATATCTATCGATTGACCCGCTGACTGCACCTGGCCATCAGCCGGTCACCATCGATTGTTGTCCGGTCCGTGTCTCGATGCAAGACGCCTTCGATGCCGCAGCATGGGCCAGCGACTCGACCGGGCCCTGATCAACGGTGTTTTCGATTCCGGCAGGGGTTATGAACAACGTTATTCCTGATCTGACAGCTGATCGACGATATGCCGTGCAATCGGGAAACACGAAGTGGCGGCCGGTGACGGGGCGTTACAGACCACCAGACAGTGGCCTGTTCTGTGAAACAGGAAGTCGTCTACAAGCCTTCCCTCACCGCTGACCGCCTGGGCCCGGATCCCCGGCGGGTACGCCTGCAGATCGGCAACAGTTAGTCCAGGGCTGTATTTCTGAACCTCCTTGAGATAACCCTGCTTGAACAAGCCGTTCTTTAACTCATGCACAGCGGTGCCGAAGTGCGTCCACAGCAGTCTGCGGAAGCCTGGAAAGGTCAACATTTCAAGGCTGTCACCCAGGGAGAAGGCGAACCGGCTGTAGCCTTCGCGGGAGAAATTGACCACTGCGTTTGGCCCTACAGTGACTGAACCATCGATCATCCGGGTCAGATGAACTCCCAGAAACGGCAGCGCCGGGTCTGGTATCGGGTAGATCAGGTGACGGATGATCCGGTTGTGGCGCGCTGCCAGTCGGTAGTAGTCACCGCGAAAGGGCACGATCTGGAATTCCGGCTGACCACCCAACATTCGAACCAGGCGGTCGGCCATCACCCCGCCACAGGCGATCAGCTTGCCGGCCGAGATTGAGGCACCGCTGCACTTGACCGCCACACCGCTATCGTCCTCGCCAAGCCCGGTGACCTGGCTGTTGTAGTTAATCACGCCGCCGTCAGCCTCGATCAGCTCGGCCAGCCGCTGACAGATGGCCGTGTAACTGACGATCCCTGTTGATGGCACACGGATCGCGCCCACGCCTGTGATATTCGGTTCCGCTTCGGCGAGCTGGGCTTTGTCCAGTATCTCGATGGTCAGACCGTTCTGTCGCGAACGCTCGATGAGGGCCTGCATGCGTTCCAGTTCCACGGCATTGGTGGCAACCAGCAGCTTGCCGCACTCATCAAACGCGATGTCGTGTTCCCGGCAGAATGCCTTGATGGCTCTGTTCCCCTCGAAACAGAACTGCGCCTTGAGGCTGCCCGGCGTGTAATACACACCGGCATGGATCACGCCACTGTTGTGGCCGGTCTGGTGAAAGGCGGGCCGGTTCTCTTTTTCCAGGACCCGGACGCGACTGCCGGGATGCCGATACTGCAGTTCTCGGGCGGTACTTAAGCCGAGGATTCCTGCGCCGACAACGAGAAAATCACAGTCTGTCATCTGGATCTATATGCTTTAGCAATGGAACAGCGGATTCCCCCGATGGAAGAGAAGAACGCACACCCGACCAGCGGCCACAGACTTATCCGACTCGAGTTCAATCGAAGGCCGGACGCTACTGTACCATTGGCAATCCCTGCAAGGGGCGCTGCGGTTAGAATCACACACCGCCGCGCAGCCGAACAAAGCGCGGCCAAACATTTCAAGGCTGAACTCGAACATGGCTGATCCAGCAAGCGGTGAACTAAGGCCCGCGATCGAACGCATGCCCGTCTCGCGAATCCGGGATGTGGCGAATGAGGCCATGGGCATGGAGGGACTGATTCCGCTCTGGTTCGGCGAACCGGACGTCGCCACACCGGATTTCATCTGCCAGGCGGCAGCCGACGCCCTGTCTCAGGGTGAGACCTTCTACTCACCCAACCGGGGCGTGCCGGACCTGCGCCATGCGCTTGCCCGCTACACAAGTGAGCTTTACCAGGTGCCGGTCGCTGACGACCGGATCACCATCACGGCCTCCGGCATGAGCGGCATCATGCTCAGCCACCAGCTGCTGATCGAGCCTGGCACCAATGTGATCTGCGCGACCCCGGCCTGGCCCAACGTGCAGGGTACAGTGGACGTGCTGGGCGGAGAGTTCCGGCCTGCACCTTTGAAATTCACTGGTTCTGGATGGCAGCTCGAGCTCGAAACGGTGTTCGACGCGGTCGATGACAACACCCGCGCTGTGTTCATCAACTCACCAGGCAACCCGACCGGCTGGGTCATGCCGGGCGACGATCAGAAAGCACTGCTGGCGTTCTGCCGTGAGCGCGGCCTGTGGCTGCTCGCCGATGAAGTCTACGCCCGGCTGGTCTACGACCGCAGCCATGCCCCCTCGTTCCTGGAACATGCCGGACCCGAGGACCGTGTTATCGTGATCAACAGTTTCTCCAAACCCTGGGCCATGACCGGCTGGCGCCTCGGCTGGCTGGTGACACCGGCACGCCTTGGACAGCGACTGGAAATGGTCAATGAGTTCAACCTGGCTGGTGCTGCCACTTTTACCCAGATCGCGGGGATCACCGCTTTACGTGATGGTGAAGACTTCATTGCCCGCCAGCTCGAGCGCTACCGCAGTGCGCGGAGCGCGGTCTACGAGCGCCTGTCTGCGAACCCCCGCATTCGAATCGGCTGGCCGGAAGGCGCCTTCTATGCCTACTTCGCGGTTGACGGAATCGACGACGGTCTCGCTTTCTGCAAACGACTGGTACGCGAACACCGGGTCGGCCTGGTACCAGGGTCCGCCTTCAACGCAGCCGAAGAAGGCTGGCTGAGACTCTGCTTCGCGAGTCAGCTCGACACGTTGAATACTGCGCTCGACCGACTCGAAGATGCCATCGCCTCCTGATCCGGTATCCCGAGGACACCCCGCACGGCGCCTCAGGGATCGTGCCAGCGGCCTGCGATGACCATCCCCTCGGCGACCAACTGGCTATCGCCCTGCCGGCTCTGCCCTTCCGCATCAATGAATTGAAACTCTCCAGGCTCCATCCGCAACACTGTGGCGTCGCCGGTCGTGCCGGCTCCTAAAGTTCCAAGATCAGGACGCCGAATCGCGTCAGCCGGACCGACTGTACTGGCCGCAATCACATCGGCGAGCGACATTCCCATCGCCAGAAACTTCGAAAGCGTCACCAGCTGGTTGTGGGCAGGTCCGTCGACACTGAGTACATGTACATCGCTCGAGATACATTCAGGCTGGAAACCGGACTCGAGCATCACCTCGGCGGTCGCGAACCCGAACGAGCCCATGCCATGCCCAATGTCAAAGATCACGCCGCGCTCGCGGGCTGCCAGGATCTCTTCATGCACGGTGCGATCGCGCAATCTGGCCGGAGCGTTCGGAAACGGCCGGAAGCAGTGGGTCAGTATGTCGCCTTTGCGCAGTCTGGAAACGACCTCCATGCGGCTGGGCGGGGGATAATCCAGATGGCACATGACCGGAAGCCCCAGTTCGTCTGCGACTTCCAGGGCCAGATCCAGCGGTGCGACGCCCCGGCCGTCGCTGGCATTCATCCCGACCCGTACCTTGATTCCAACGATGGAGTCCGGATAAGCACGAGCGACCCGCAGGCAGGGCGCTGGGCTGAGCAGACGGAAGTCCCCGCACTCACCCACCATCACTTCTTCGCTGAAAGCAAAGATACCGGGAAAAGCGATGTTCAAAAAGGCCAGAATCCGCGGCACGGCTGGTTCGATGACGTGCTCGAGAAATCCCCGGTAATTGGCCGGACCGGCTGTGCCGGCGTCGACCAGGGTAGTGGTTCCTGATTTGAGTGCATAGTCATCAGGTTCGATACCGATCGACGTACCGCCCCAGTACACATGCGTGTGCAGGTCGATGAGACCCGGCGTGACGATCAGCCCGGCCACGTCCCGAATCTCGGCTGCTTCGGATTCGGCAATGCTCTGTGCCCGTGCCGCGACCCGACCTTCGGCAAACGCGATGTCGCCCGTAGCGTCGTGACCGCTGCCGGGATCCAGCAGACGGGCATTCTTGAGCAGCAGATCGTACATCGCATTACCCCTTCGGCCCGGCTGTTCCCGGCCCGTTGTCTGTGTAGAATGAGCCTGGGAGTTTGACATGAAACTTGAATCCTACGAAACGCTTCACTGCGATGCCGGATGGCGCAAGTTCTCGTTTCTGAGACTGGTTGCCGAAAACGGCACCACCGGTATCTCCGAATACAATGAATCCTATGGCAGCCCGCGGCTGACGCAGCTCATCGAGGCCCTGCTGGACTGGGTAGTCGGCCACAACGCCCTGGCCCACGAGCGGATCTCCCAGGAGCTTTACGCCCGCACCCGGCAGGCCCATGGAGGTATGGCACAGCAGGCGATCGCTGCGATCGAGAACGCTCTGCTGGACCTGAAGGCCCGCAACTTCGATGTGCCGGTCTACGAGCTTCTTGGTGGTGCGGTGCGTGATCGCCTGCAGCTTTATTGGTCGCACTGTGGCTCCTATCGCCTCGGCCAGACGGTCGCTTACCTCGACAAGCCCGAGGTCAGATCTCTGGATGACCTGGTCGATCTGGGCCGGGAGGTTGCGGAGCTCGGTTTTGGCGCACTCAAGACCAATATCTTTCTGTTCGACGAACGGCCAAGAATGCACCAGCCCGGCTTTGCCCGGGCACCGGGATGGCCCGAATTGAATCCGGACCGGAAAGTCACCCAGGCCCTTCGAGATCAGCTGGGGGCTTTCCGGGAAGGTGCCGGTGCCGACATCGAGATCCTGCTGGACCTGAACTTCAACTACAGAACAGAAGGCTATCTCAGCGTCACCCGGGCACTGGATGACCTGGGCCTTGGCTGGTACGAGATCGACATCTACGACCCGGATGCACTGTCATTGATCCGGCGCTCGGTCCGGACCCCGATTGCATCATGCGAATCACTGTTCGGGCTGCGTGGCTATCGGCCGTTTTTTGAGCGCCAGTCGATGGATGTCTCGATTATCGATGTCCCCTGGAACGGCATCTGGCAGTCACTGAAGATCGCCGCGCTGGCTGAAAGCTTCGAGGTCAACGTGGCACCCCACAACTTCTATGGCCATCTGTCGACGCTGATGAGCGCCCACTTCTGCGCAGCTATCCCCAATTTCAGGATCATGGAGATCGACATCGACGACGTGCCCTGGAAAGACGACATTGTTACGCAGACACCCCGTATCGAGAACGGCCAGCTGCTTCTGCCCGACGGACCCGGCTGGGGTGCTGATCTCAACGACCAGGCGATCCGGGCGCATCCACCCCGGGAAGCCGAGCCCCGGCAGTACGAACGCGGCATGGGCTGAGGCGGCTCGACCACCCCTCGCTCGAGAAGAAAGTGCCAGAACCAAAACCGAACGAAGCCTGGCTCGCCCAGACCCGGGAAGAGACGATAGATCCTGGACTGCCGATCTGTGACCCCCACCATCACCTGTGGGATCACCGGGCCGGCAGCATCGCTGAGCGCTATCTACTGGATGAGTTCCTGTCCGATGCCTGCAGCGGCCACAACGTTGTTTCCAGCGTCTTCATCGAGTGCGGTACGATGTGGCGGCGCGACGGACCGGCTGAGATGCGGCCCGTCGGCGAGACCGAGTTTGCCAACGGCATCGCCGCGATGAGCGCATCGGGCGACTACGGAGACACGCAGGTAGCAGCAGGGATTGTTGGAACGGCCTCTCTCAGTGCGGGCGACGCCGTCGCGGGCGTGCTGGACGCACAACTGGTCGCCGGCGGAGGCCGGTTCCGGGGCATCCGGCAGGCCGCCGCCCGAGATGATGATCCTGCCGTCCCCGACCACCGCACCAGTCCGCCACGCGGGCTTTACGCAGAGCGCCGCTTCCGTGAAGGGTTTGCGCACCTGGCGCCGCGGGATCTGAGTTTCGAGGGCTGGTGCTACCACACTCAAATCGAAGAACTCAGCGATCTCGCCCGGGCGTTTCCGGACACCACCATCATCCTCGATCATTTCGGCGGACCGGTTGGTGTCGGGTCTTATGCAGACCGGCGCAGCGAGGTCTTCGACCAGTGGCAAAGAGCTCTCTCGAAGCTGGCCCAGTGCCCCAACGTGGTGGCCAAACTCGGCGGTATCGCCATGGAAGTGAACGGCTTCGGCTGGCACCTGCAACCAACCCCGCCTGACAGCGGGATGCTGATTGCTGCCACCCGCCACTACTTCGAACATACGATTGAGGTGTTCGGTACAGACCGGTGCCTGTTCGAGTCCAACTTTCCCGTCGACAAAGTCAGCTGCAGTTACAACGTATTGTGGAACGCATTCAAACGCCTGACGACCGACTACTCAGCGGCCGAGAAAGCCAGCCTGTTCCATGACAACGCCGCGAGGATCTACCGGCTCGAGTGACCGGCAGACGACCCTGCCGAACAACCGGCGGCCGCCATCACCCCTTATTCAGCGACTGAAACTCGCCAGGGGGAGAGTAAAACGGGGCTGACACCAGGATCCTGTTATCCTGCGCGATCAGGTAGCCCGCCTCCCCGCTCACCGCAAGATAATTCTGCCAATCGGGATCGGCCTGCATGGCTTCTCGCTTGCTGGCCCGATCGGAGACGTCTGCATAGGCCCAAATGTGAACGTAGGTGTTCACATTGCCGATCTCGGTCACAGCATAAACGATCGGCTGGCCGAGGTGACGTGTCTGAGGACCCCAGCCATGTTCTTCATAAAGGGCCAGTTGCTTCTTGATAGTTCCCGCACGACAGGTATAGGTTCTCTGGTCAAATATCATCATCATCTCTCCAGTTCAGGTTGACCCCGTGCACCCCATGCATCTCACGGCTCGGAAGGGTCCTTGTAGGAAGCCCGTTTATCTTTGATCATCTGCACCACAACAAGCACAACACTGATACCAAACCCGAGGTACAGCCACTGCTTGTCATCGGTGATCAGCAACGCAAGCACAGCCAGCGCAAACACCAGGCAGGCGGCCGTCGTACCGTTGATCATCCCGCGGTCTCCGGCACTATCATCACCCGATTCGGTGGTACTGGTCTGACCATGGCATCATCGGCACACGAGGCTCAATCCTCGCCGTTCGCGCTGATCCCTGACGAGAGTTGTCAGCCACGCAACCGGCTCGGACCGTTGCTGGAGATCCCTTCTCGAATGGGTCTTGGTACCGAACTTCAATTGATCCTGCCTGCCACGCATTCTTCTTTCCGGACGTGAAATCGCCTACTCGTCTCGCTTGGCGAAGCGCACCGGCTGACCTCAAATTCCTGCCTACATCGAACTATAAGGTTCCCCGACCCAACATTGCACGCAATCCGGGGCTAATTCTGGAGATTTCCAGGACTTTGCAGGGGCAGGTCCAGGCTGCGGCCAACGCCCTGACAAATCGATCCGCAGCGAAGCCGCGACTTGAGTGGATACCGGTGGAAGGACTGGAGTATGCTTTGAGACTGGAAAGCCATACGGTCGAACCGGGCGCTACCCGGACACCGGTTATTGAAACAGAACCAACGGGAGTAACCATGGACCTTGGAATCAGCGGAAGGCGGGCCATTGTGTGCGCGTCGAGCCGCGGACTGGGCAAGGCGTGCGCCCTGTCGCTGGCCCGAAATGGCGTGCACGTGACGCTCAACGGACGCGACGAGGATGTACTGGCGGCGACCGTCGCGGAGATCGAAAAGGTAGCGCCGGACGTCGAGGTCAGGGCCGTCGCGGGCAGCGTATCGGACCAGCAATGCCAGCAAGCCCTGCTTGACGCAACACCGAACGCCGACATTCTGGTCAACAACAACGGCGGCCCGCCATTTCGGGATTTCCGCGAGCTCGACCGGGATGCACTCATCGAGGGTGTGGTGATGAACATGGTGACACCCATCGAGATGATGACCGCGGTGATCGACGGCATGGCCGAACGGCAGTTCGGAAGGATCGTCAACATCACCTCGATATCCGTGAAGAAGCCAGTGCTTGGACTGGACCTTTCCAGCGGTGCTCGGGCCGGACTTACGGCGTTCCTGGCTGGTGTCAGCCGCTCGGTGGCGAACAACAACGTCACCATCAACAATATCCTGCCCGGGTTCTTCAACACCGACCGACTGCGCGACAGTTTTAATGCCAGCTCAAAGGCGCTGGGTATCTCGGTTGAAGAGGCCGCAGCGGCGCGGGCTGAGCAGATTCCGGCCCGGCGCTTTGGCGAGCCGGAAGAGTTCGGTGAAGCCTGCGCATTTCTGTGCAGCACACAGGCCGGCTACATCACAGGGCAGAACCTGCTCCTGGACGGCGGCGTTTTCGAGAGTGCATTCTGAGTTTCATCACCTCTCTTCAACTGCCTATTCAGCACACTGACCCGGAAGACCGCTCCCCGTGAACCTCGCGGCACTCAGCCTCAACGACAAGTACGAGCAAGCTGATGGCCAGCTGTATCTGACCGGCACCCAGGCGCTGGTCAAGGTTGCTATGCTGCAGAGCATCCGGGATCGTGCCGCAGGACTCAACACCGCCTGTTTCATCTCCGGCTACCGCGGCTCGCCGATGCACAATCTCGACAAGGAACTGTGGCGGGCCGAACGATTTCTACCACAGAGCCAAATTCACTTCCTGCCGGCAGTCAACGAGGACATCGCAGTGACCTCGCACTGGGGTACCCAGCAGGCCGGTCTCTTCGGCGATGCCTGCCATGACGGTGTTTTTGGGCTCTGGTACGGTAAAGGACCCGGACTTGACCGCAGCATCGACGCCATGCGTCACGCAAACCTCGCCGGCACCTCACGCCATGGCGGCGTGCTGGCCATGGTCGGCGATGATCACGGCATGACCTCGACCGACGTACCGGCCATGTCTGTACCGACCTTCATCGACCTGATGATGCCGGTGCTGTATCCGGGCAACGTTCTTGAGTTGATCGAGTATGGGCTGTACGGCTGGGCGTTGTCTCGTTACTGTGGCGCCTGGATCGGCTTCAAGACCGGCCCGGAGACGCTGGATACGGCAGCCAGTGTCATGCTGCCGGCTGACTGGCCCGAGATCAGCCTGCCGGACTATCCCTTCCCGCCCGGTGGCGTCAACATTCGCACACCCGATCACTGGGCCGACCAGGAACACCGACTGCACGAACACAAAATCGGCGCCGCAATCGCATTTGCCAAGGCCAACCCTCTGAACAAGGTGCTGGTCGACAGCCGGCAGCGGCGATTCGGCATCGTCACCAGCGGCGTTGCCGCCTTTGCCGTACTCGAGGCACTGCGCTCGCTCGGGATCGACCCGGAACACGCCGCGAGCCTCGGCATCACGGTGCTTAAGATCGGTATGCCCCACCCGATCGACGACGAGGCGATCCGACGCTTCTGCACCGGCCTGGAAGAGGTCCTGGTGGTAGAAGAGAAACGCCGGATCATCGAAGTCGCGGTCAAGGACGTACTCTATGCGATACCGGCGAAAGATCGCCCCCGAATCTGCGGCCGGCGCGACGACAGTGGCCAACCGCTGCTCAGCGCAGTGGGCCAGATCGGCCCGGACGCGATCGCCCGGGCTATCGCACAGCGAATCAGACCCTTTCACGACAGTGCCACCATGCGGGATCGGCTGGTCTTCCTGGACGCCAAGGACACCGAACGGGCAGAGCGGCGATCCCTCAATATCGTCAGAACACCGTTCTTCTGCTCCGGCTGTCCGCACAACACCTCGACCCGCGTACCTGAGGGCAGCCGGGCGCACGGCGGCGTCGGCTGCCACTACATGGCGACCAATATGGCGCGCAGCAACATCACGCATTCCCACATGGGGGGCGAGGGCGCGACCTGGATCGGCATGTCCCGTTTTGTCCAGACCGAACACGTGTTTCAGAACCTCGGTGACGGCACTTATTTTCACTCCGGCCTGCTGGCCATCCGTGCCTGCGTGGCTGCGGGCGTCAACATCACCTATAAGATCCTGTACAACGACGCCGTGGCCATGACCGGAGGACAACCGGTCGACGGAACCATCAACCCGCCGGCGATCAGCCGCCAGGTCCACGCCGAGGGTGTGAAGCACCTTGCGATCGTCACCGACCAGCCCGAGAAATATGACGGCCGGCGCCACCTCGCACCCGGTACCGAGGTGCACCACCGACGAGCGCTGGATGCGGTCCAGAAGTCTTTTCGCCAGCACCCCGGTGTGAGCGTCATCATCTACGACCAGACCTGCGCAGCTGAGAAGCGCCGGCGCAGAAAGCGCGGGAGCTTTCCCGACCCCGACCGTCGCATGTTCATCAACGAGCGCGTCTGTGAGGGCTGCGGTGACTGTTCAGACAAGTCCAACTGCCTGTCAGTGATCCCGGTAGAGACACCGTTTGGCCGCAAGCGGCGGGTTGATCAGTCTTCGTGCAACAAGGATTTTTCCTGCCGCGAGGGATTCTGTCCCAGTTTTGTCTCAGTCCGGGGCGGACGGTTGCAGCGTCTGGCAAGCGTCAGCGAGATTCCCCGGCATCTGCAGTTGCTGCCGGAACCGGTCCGGCCTGATCTGCTGACCGATCAGCCTTATAACATTCTCGTCACCGGTATCGGCGGCACCGGGGTGGTCACGATCAGTGCCATGATCACAATGGCTGCGCACCTGGAGGGCCAGGCCTGTCAGGCGATCGACCAGTTCGGTATGGCCCAGAAAGGCGGTGCAGTGACCAGTCACATCCGGCTGGCAGCCACCGCCAACGCTATCAGGGCAGTACACCTCGACAGCGGTTGTGCAGACCTTGTACTGGGATGTGACGCCCTGGTCGCAGCCGGCGACCTGGCTCTGCAGGCAGTTTCGGCCGAACGCACTCAGCTGGTGATCAACACCCACCAAGCAATCACCGGACACTTCACCCGCAGCCCGAACCTTGAGTATCCGGACGACGACCTGAACGAACGCCTGGGACGCGCAGCAGGCGCCACCAACCTGACATTTCTTGATGCGACCCGCATTGCGACCCGACTGATGGGCGATGCCATTGCGACCAACATGTTCATGCTGGGCTACGCCTACCAGCGCGGCCTGATACCGGTATCCTCGGCAGGTATCGAACAGGCCATCACACTGAACGGCATTGCAGTCCAGAGCAATATCGAGACCTTCAGGTGGGGCCGGCGGACCGCACTTGACGTGGCGGCGGTTACCACGCTCGCATCTGGCGATGCGGAACAACCGGGCGCTCGACCGGATTCCCTGTCGGCCCTGATCGAGGCCCGAGCGGGCGATCTCGCCGACTATCAGGATTCTGCCTATGCCGAGCGCTATAGAAGGTTGATCCAACAGGCCCGCCAGGCCGAGGAAACACAAGCCGGGGGCCTCTCAGGATTCGCGCTGGCGGTCGCCCGCTTCGCCTACAAGCTGATGGCCTACAAGGACGAGTACGAGGTCGCAAGGCTCTACAGCTCTCGGGCTTTCACAAAGCGCCTCAACGAGACCTTCGAAGGACCGTTTCGGCTGGAGTTTCATTTCGCACCACCGCTATTCAGCACACGGGATCCTCACACCGGGCTGCCAGCCAAACAGACCTATGGCCCGTGGATGCTGCATGTCCTGAAACTTCTGACGCGGCTGCGCGGCCTGCGCGGGACGCCATTTGACCCCTTTGGTTACAGCAAAGAGCGGCGCGCCGAACGGGCGCTGATCACGGCTTATGAAGAGACTATAGATGAACTGGCCAGGAGCCTGGACCACGACAACCACGCACTGGCCATCGAGATCGCTTCACTGGTCGACGGCATACGGGGATACGGTCACGTCAAGCAACGCCACCTCGAAGAAGTGCAGACCCGGCAGGAGGAACTGCTCGATCAGTGGCGCACTCACACACCTCGTGCCGAGGCGATCTGATACCTGTTTCTTCTGGCACCGCTCAAACCGCAAACCAGCCAGCGCCACGCCGTTAATTTCGTAGAGGCCTACCTCCTTTCCGCCTGTAGGAAAGGAAAACCTGATGGCAGCGATCAGCCCTTTAGCATTGGCCTGGCTGATCCGCTTAACCCATTGGCAGACAGCACATCGATACAGGATCTGTGCTGACACTGGAGCGAATCAAGGACTGATCCGGATTGCACAACCCTGGTGGTTGCCTTATAAGGGCGATGGTGAGAACAGCTGACAATTCCACCAGGGGAACCCAGGCCACCGTCGCCATGAAAGGTGGCGGCTACTACAGTGAGCGCACTCGCGGGGCGAAGCACGTCATCGACAACGCGGCGGGCATGCTGACCGAGGCGGTTGCCGCACTGCCAGAGCCCGGGCCGGGGGAGCGACTTGGAATCGCAGATTTTGGAGCAGCAGATGGCGGCACATCCAAGCAGACCATCTATCAGACCGTCGCAGCCCTCCGGGCCCGGTTTCCGTCACCCCCGATCACGGTCACCTATACCGATCTGCCCGGCAATGATTACTCCACGCTGTTCCGTAACATCACGGGCCTAAGCGGTTTCACGGAACACAACTACCTCGACGATTTTGACAATGTGTTTGTAAACGCCTGCGGCATGGGTTTTCACCGCCAACTGCTGCCGGATGCAAGCCTGGATCTTGGGTTCTCGGCCACTGCAATGCACTACATCTCGGAAAAACCCTGTCAGATCGAGAATCACGTTCACATGGTCGGGGCTTCGGGCCCGGCCTTTAAGGCTTTTTCCGAACGGGCAGCCGAGGACTGGAACCACATTCTGCTTGCGCGCTCGGCCGAATTGAAACCCGGCGGACGGCTGGTGTTTATGAACTTCGGCATCGACGAACAGGGCCGCTATCTTGGCAACACCGGCGGTGTGAACATGTTCGACACATTCAATACCCTCTGGACCGCAATGGGAAACGAAGGCCTGCTCAGCGAGAAAGAAATCATCGACGCGACGTTTGCCCAGTACTACCGGACCCGGGAAGTATTCTGTGCCCCTCTTCTTGATGGCACCTCGTCGGTCTACCAGTCCGGACTGCGCCTGGTGTCAGCTCACACCGGTGTGGTGCCTTGTCCTTACCGGGCAGCTTTTGAGCAGGCCGACGGAGCGATGAATGCCCGCGAATTCGCTGTAAGCTATATCCCGACCCTGCGTTCCTGGAGTGAGACGGTCTTTGCCAATGCGCTCGACCCGGATCGCCCACGAACTGAAAGAGATCAACTGATCGATCTCTTCTACCAGCGCTACCAGGACCAGGTTGCGGAAGACCCCACCGGGCACGCCATGGACTATGTTCACTGTTATCTCGCCATTGAAAAAGTTGCCTGAGCGATTGTCCAGTGCCGGTTCGGGAACAGAGCATCGGCTGGCACACAGCCAGAGGATAGGAGTCTGATCGTTGGGCACGAACCAGAACCGGGATGACGACATCAAACTGCCGGAGATAGCCGATGAGTGCCGCCGGTTCCTAGCGTCCTTCCAGTCAACTCTGCTGGGCACAGTCGACACGGATGGCAGGCCCGATGTCAGCTACGCTCCGGTCGTCAACATGGATCAGGCGTTTTACCTGCTGGTCAGCGAATTGTCAGCACATACCGGCAACATGCGACGCCAGGGCAGCGCCGCCCTGCTCTTTATCGAAGACGAGCGCGACGCCGCCCAGATCTATGCCCGTCGGCGCCTGAGCTTCAGCTGCCATGCTCAAGCTTGTGACAGAGACGGGGAAACCTGGAAGCGACTGATCCCGCTTTTTCGCGATCAGTTTGGCCCGGTTGTCGACACTCTGGTTAACTTGCAGGACTTTTTTCTGTTTCACCTGATACCGGAGCACGGCAGGTGGGTCACCGGATTCGGCAAGGCGTTTCGTTTTAAGGGCATCCGGTTCGAGGATGCCGAGCACCTGGGTCCTGATCAAGTCAAGCCGCGCAGCTGATTCAGTTGTCCCGTCAGTTTACCTAGGGGTCATCACACTGAAGAAGCAGGAGGCTTGCGTCGACTCTGCGCTGTACCGGTCGAGCGCAGAAGCGCCCTCACTTCGGCACGATCCAGCTCCCGTGACTGACCGGCCTTCAGACCGCGCGGCAGAACCAGGTCACCGTAACGGGTACGGATGAGCCGGTTCACCCGGCAGCCGACAGCCGACCACATGCGCCGGATCTCACGGTAACGCCCTTCACGGACCACGACCTCGTACCAGCGGTTGGTCCCCCGCCCGCCATGGTGCCGGATGCGCTCAAAGCGGCTGACCTGGTCGTCCAGCCGGATCCCTTCGCGCAGCCGGCGAATGCCTTCTCGTCCTGGCTCCCCTTGAACCCGACATCGGTACTCGCGTTCGATACCGCTGGACGGATGCATCAGTCGATTGGCGAGATCACCATCAGTGGTAAAGAGGAGCAGACCCTGACTGTTGACATCAAGCCGGCCCACCGACACCCAGCGGGCCGCGCGCAGTCGGGGTAGGTGTTCGAAGACCGTTGGCCGATCTCCAGGGTCATCCCGGGAGCAGATCTCCCCGACCGGCTTGTGGTAGAGGATCACCCGCTGAACTGTCCGCTGGGCACGGCGCGCCTTGATGACCTGTTGATCGACACTGATCGAGTCCGAATCATCAACCGTCGACCCGAGTGCCGCTGACTTGCCGTTGATGCTCACCCGCCCCTGACGGACCCATTCTTCGATTTCCCGCCGGGAAGCAACGCCAAGGCGGGCAAGATACTTCTGAACCCGTTCAGCCACCGCCGTCGACGGCTGCACGCACGGTGCCCTCCGGCTCAGCCGTGTCATTTGTATCCGATGACAGTTCAGGATCCTGATCCTCTGGGTCCTGGTGACCATCGGGCCGGTTCGAATCTTCGACCTCATTGTCGTCGTCCGCCGGTGTGACGGGCTCAGGCAGGATGATATTCAGCTCCCGGGCGATCTCGCTGATGTCCCGCTGCTCGACCAGATCAGGCAACTCTTTAACAGACTCGAGGTTGAAGTACTCCAGAAATTCAGCGGTGGTGCTGTAAAGCGCCGGTCGACCGGGTACTTCACGGCTACCGACCTGTCTGACCCAGTCGCGATCCAGCAGTACCCGCATGATATCGGTAGATACACCGACACCCCGGACTTCTTCTATATCCCCGCGTGTGACGGGCTGACGATAAGCAATAATTGCCAGTGTCTCAAGCAGCGCCTTCGAATACCGCGGTGGACGCGACTCCCGCAGTTTTCGAAGTGCCTGGGCATAACTCTGACGGGTCTGGAATCGGAATCCGTTTGCGACTCGAACCAGTTCTATGCCGCGATCGGCATAATCGGATGTCAATTCATCCAGCATCGCACGAATGTCATCTGGTGCCGGGGCACAAGACCCGGGAAACATCGACTGCAGATCCCGAACCGACAGGGGTTCCTCGGCCGAGAACAGGGCCGCCTCAATGGTGTTTCGAGCCTGCGTTTTATCTTTCATCAGTCTTTGGTCTTGATATGGATCGGCGCCAGCAACTCGTTCTGAATCACCACCAACAGGCCATCCCGAACCAGTTCGAGTACCGCTATAAAGCTCACGACCAGACCCATTCTGCCTTCCTCCGGATCAAAGAAATCTTCGAGTCTGGCGTATTCTCCACTGCCCACACGCTCAAGAATCCGGCCCATGCGCTCTCTGACTGACAACGCCTCCGGCACCATCTGAAGGTGTTGGCGGCGGTGTGCAGACAGCATCGCCGATCGCATCGCGTCAACCAGGTCGGTCAGGCCAACCGACGTTTCCACCTTCGGTGGAGCCGGGTCGTCCACCCGGGCATAGGCCAGATACAGATCGCGTTCGAGCCTCGGCCTCGCATCGAGTTCATCCGCGGCGTTGCGGAAGCGCTCATACTCCTGCAGCCGCCGAACCAGAGCCGCGCGAGGGTCCTCTTCATCGCCATCATCAAAGGTCTCGGGGCGAGGCAACAGCATCCTTGACTTGATCTCAGCCAGCATGGCGGCCATCACCAGGTATTCCGCAGCCAGGTCGAGCCGCAGCCGCTGCATCAACTCAACATATTCCATGTACTGACGGGTGATGTCTGCGACCGGGATCTCCAGGATATCGATGTTCTGCTTGCGGATCAGGTAAAGCAGCAGGTCCAGTGGGCCCTGAAAAGCCTCGAGGATGACCTCAAGCGCATCCGGGGGAATGTAGAGATCTTCAGGCCAACTCTGGAGCACCTCCCCGGCAACCAGCGCCCGGGGCTTGAACACGTTGTCCTGCGCTGCTACCGGCGGTGCGTTGTGTTCAGCCATGGAGCAATCTGTTCCGCTTTAAGAGTGTTTTCGACCAGCATAGATCCTTTTGAACGGTGCCTTCAGACCTCGTTTGAAGTCAATATGAATACCACGGAAAAGGATCGCGACCTGCGGGGCGCATTGTAACCGTTGCAATAGACCAATCGCGAGGCCAGAAACATCAGCCAGGCGATTGCGGTGCTGATTCAGCCAATGGCACGACCCGCTGGCTGGCGCAGCCCGCCCGCAATTCAGTGAGCCTTCCCCTAGCCGGAATATCCATTTCCCCTTCGATCTCGAATAACGGTTCAAGCACGAACAACCGCTGGTGCATTCTCGGGTGCGGCAGGGTCAGAGCTGCTGTCTCCAGAACGAGTTGGTCGTAGATCAGCATATCCAGATCAAGCGTGCGCGGACCGAACAGTGGTCCAGACCGGTCCCTGCCGAATCGGTCCTCGATCGTGTGGAGTCGTTCCAGAAGAGCATCTGGATCCAGCGTGCACTGGGCTCGAACCACGGCATTGACAAACTCCGGTTGGTCGAGATGGTCGGTCGGTGCTGTCCGATACAGCGATGAACGCGCCGTGACCCGGATGCCCGACTCGCTGTCCAACGCCAGTATGGCGGCCTCAACCTGGCGGACCGTCTCGCCCAGATTCGAGCCCAGTCCGATCCAGGTCTGGGCAGTGGGTCGGATGGGGCTCACGAGGACTTTCGGCGGGCCCGGGACTTTCGGCGGCGGCCCGTTTTTTTCGGCCCCAGCGCCCTGATCATCTCCTGGCACTCACCAGGCTCGACTGCCTGAATCTTCGTCCACCACTGGGCGATATCACGATCCGCTTCACCTGCCCGGGCAAGAAGCAGCAGGAAGTCGTACCCCGCTCGGAATCTGCGATTGTCCATCAACCGGCGAATGGTCCGGGGCCGACGAGCCAGCAGCCGAGCCTGCATCTCCCAGATCTCAATCATCACCGTGGAAACACGTCGGGGAATGGCCACCGGCTGCCGGGTGTGCTCCAGAACACGGACAGCTGACTGGCGGATCAACTCGGGACCGGACACGCGCCGGGCCTCTCGCCGAGCAGCCTCGACCGCCACCGGCCGCCAGAACAGCACTGCAAAGAGAAAAGGTGAAATGACCGGTTTGCCCTGACGGATTCGCTGATCCGTGTTACGCAGCGCACAGGGGATCAATCCTTTCTTAGGATCCAGGTCCAGGTCACTGTAATAACACGCGGTATCAGGAAACAGCCCCTGGAAAAGGCTTGTCTGGTAAAGATCTCTGAACGCGGATTCGCCGCAACCATTATGAAAGACCTTGAGGACCTCCTCGAACAGACGGGCGGATGACACATCGGACAGATGGGACGCCATCTGCGGCAGCAGTGCAGCAAGCTGTGGCTCGAGATCGAACCCCAGCTTGGCCTTGAAACGAACGGCACGCAGCATTCGCACAGGGTCTTCAGCAAAGCGGGTCTGCGGGTCGCCGATAAGACGCAGGGTTCGGCTGCGGATGTCTTCGATTCCCCCGACATAGTCGACCAAAGTGTCATCGAGCGGATCGTAATACAGCGAATTGACCGTGAAATCCCGGCGTAGCGCATCCTGATCCCGCGCGCCGAACACGTTATTGGAAACAAAGCGGCCATCGTGCCGGTGCTTTCCCGAAACGTGATCACCTTCGAGTGCGCTGCCGCGATAGGTAGCGACTTCGATGACCTCCCGCCCGATCCGCACGTGGGCCAGCCGAAAACGCCGACCCACCAGCCGCGCTCTCCGAAAGAGATCCCGTATCTGGTCCGGTGTGGCATCCGTGACGACGTCAAAATCCTTGGGTGTCTGCCCGACCAGTAGATCACGGATACAGCCGCCGACCACATCTGCTGCATAGCCGGCCTTTCGTAAAGTCCTGACAATTGTCAGGGCGGCCGGACTGATGTCTTGCGGCGATAACCCGTGCTCGGGCGCGGCGATCATTTCGGAAGGAACAGCAGACCCAGCAGGATCCCAGGATACATCGATGCTGCGATTATTCAGTTTTTGACCCGCCCATTGTTCCAAAAATCAACTGGCGCAGCACCAGGCCGTAAAGCCGGACGGCCCGGTGCGAAGACACAGTCCCTATGGTAGCATCCTCGCAGATCAAACCGATCGCCGCGCTCCCTTCGTCTAGCGGTCAGGACGCTGGCCTCTCACGCCGGAAACAGGGGTTCGATTCCCCTAGGGAGCGCCAACTCTTCAATTCAATGTGCCGACCTTGCCTCGCGAACACTCGACAGGCTCTGGACTGCGCCCAGCCAAAGTCGTGCACCCGAATTAAGGAGCCCCTTATACTACGTTTTCGGTGAGCAGCGAGGAGGCGTAACGATGCATTTTGGTTATTTTGGCCTGATGGGCTATCGGGAACGGGGTATTCCAGCCAGCAAGGTATTCGAAGAGCACGTCGAGCAGGTCAGGCATGCTGATCAACTCGGTTTCGAGACGGCATGGTTCGCCGAACATCATTTTTCCAATTATTGTATCTGCCCTTCGCCGTTGATCATGGTCGCGCACTGCGCCGGTAAGACCGACCGGATCAAGCTGGCACCCGCCGTTTTGGTCACGCCGCTTTATGACCCTGCCCGGCTTCTCGCCGAGATCGGCATGGCCGATTGCCTGTCTGGCGGGCGCCTCGTCCTCGGCCTTGGGAGTGGTTATCAACCCTATGAATTCGAGCGCTTCCACCAGGAGCTCGCTAACGCCCGGCCGATGCTGAGCGAGTTCATCGATATGCTCGATCTCGCGTTCCTCGAAGATACCTTTGAGTATCACGGTGAGCACTACGATTTGCCATCAACCCACATTAGCGCTCGGCCCGTAAACGGCCTGCCGGAGATCTGGATTGCGGGGGATCATGAATATGGCCACCGCTTGTGTGCACGTAAAGGCTATGTGCCTATGTTTACCGGCCGCTGGCTTGGTGCCGACTATCAGCGCCAACAGCGTGAATACATCGCGAAATCCTATGTCGCCGAAGGCCGTGATCCCGACAGCATGCCGCTTGCCGTTCAACGCTTCATGGGGGTGACCAAAACCCGCGAGGAAACGCTCGCCTATGTTGATAATGCGCGCCACCAGATGCGCCTGGCGTCAGCGTTGCGGCGACGTGCCGAAGTCACCGACGGTGCGATGATGCGCGAGATTCCAATCCCTGACGAACCCCCACTGGAAGAGATCGCCGATCAGTTGCTGGTCGGCGATTGCGAAACGATCGCCGAACGGCTATGCAATGAGATCCAGGCGTGCCGCCCACTGCACATGATGTTCCATTTCCAGGTTGGCGCTTCGGCACATGCTCACGCGCTGATGACGATGGAAAAGCTGATGACCGACATCAAGCCGATGGTCGAGAAGGAGCTCGGGCCGTTGGAGACTCTGGGCCAGCCGACAGCGACTGCCCAGAGGAGTTAACGGACCCGCACCGGGGAAGAAATCGTCTCGGTCGTTTTGCCAGCCTTTCAATAAGCGATGTCGGCCCAGTAATCCAGCCCGGTTCGGCCAGAGATAATTGCTCTTTCATCTATCACTGTGAAAGATCACGCGCCGCAAATAGAGTCTGTCGGCAACTGCAAATAATTCAACTCCCTGGACCGTCTCGCGGCAATTCAACGTAGTTTCGCAGTACCAGTACGGATCCTGCCAGCAGCAAGCCGGCTACTGTGAGCACGCCGAGGCCCGCCCCGAAACTCCCGGTCGAATCGTAGAGTACCCCCAACATCACCGGCCCTCCCACGCCGCCGATCTCGGCGGCTGAGAAGAATAAGCCGCTGGCTGTTCCCGCCCGGCGCTCACCCACGGCCGGCAGTTCCACGAGTATCAGTATCAGCAGGGTCATCATCGAGCCGCTCGCGATCCCCTGCAGAATCAAGCCGGCAAAAAGCCCAGGACCGGCGGGACTCCGCAGCAGCACACTGGCGACACTGGTACATAGAAACAAAGCCAGCAACACCAACAGCCGGCGTTCCCGTACCGCCAGTCGAGGCACGACCAGAGCGCTGGCAATAGCACAGGCCACCATCAGCGCGGCCAGGTTGCTGGCCTGCGTGATGCCCCAGCCACCGGAGCGGATCAGTTCCGGCAACCAGTTGGCCAGGCCATGGTTGATGGTAAAGACGCCAATGCTCATCAGCAGCAACAGGCGTACCGCCGGCACCCGCAACAGTGCTGTGATCCCGACCTGAAACACCTGCGCCTGGCCTTTATGCTCCGCTGTTCGGTCGGAAAACCTGGATATGACTGCCCAGGCCAGGGCAGCAATGATCGCGACCCCCCCCCACAGGCGCAGCACCAGTCGCCAGTCGCCGTCAAACAATGGCATCAACCAGGCATTGGTCAACAGCAGGCTGATGATCGCACCAATGCCGGGCCCGGTGATGTATATCCCCATTGCGAGCCCCCGCTGTTTCCCCTGAAACCAGGTGCTCACGACCTTGGGGGCACCGGCAGAGATGATCGGACCGCCGAGGCCAAATACCCCCACCGCGAGCAGCAGGCTGTACGGGTCATCGGCAACACTGCGCCAAAATGCCGAGACCGTGATCAGGGCCGCACCCACCAGCATTGACCAGCGACTACCCAGGCGATCCAGTAACACACCACAGGGGATCGATGCCGCGATGTAAACGAGCTGCCAGACCCCGAGTACCCGACCCATAGCCGAATGACTCATGGCGAGATCATGCTCGATGACCGGCACCAACGGGGCCAATCCGGCAATATTCAAACCGAACGCGAGGTACAGCAGCCAGACCCCCGCCAGCATCCACCAGCGCTGTGAAGGGTGCTCCGAATTCGGCTTTTCTGAGGTTATCCCCCCGCTGGCGGCCTGGTTCACAAACCGGGCTGACTCACCACAGCACCACGCTCATGACAACGGCCTAGAGCCAGTCCAGCTCAAACGGGTAACTCGACATCAGTTCGACCCCGGCCTCAGTGATGATCACCTGCTCTTCCAGTTTCACGCCTTCGCGCCCACCCTCCGAACCGATGAACGATTCCACACAGAGGGTCATACCGGGCTCAAGGACCGCATCATAGCCTGTGGCCGGAAAATCCACCCAGTGCTTGATACTCGGGTACTCATCGGCCAGTCCTACGCCATGAATCAGTGCTGGATAGCGGAGCGAGAGGAATTCGTCGGGTATCTTCCAGCAACGCTCCGAGACTTCAGCCAGAGTCAGACCGGGCTTGAGCACTTCGATGTTGGTCTGAATCTGCTCATAGGCTGCCGCGTAAAGCCGGCGCTGCTCGTCACTTGGCTTGTCGCCGCACAGCCATGACCGCGAGATATCCGAACAGTAGCCATAGGGCCCAATCAGGTCTGTATCGAAACTCACCAGGTCCCCTTTCTCGATCTGCCGCATCGAGCATTCGCGGAACCACGGGTTGGTGCGCGGGCCTGATGACAACAGCCGGGTCTCTATCCATTCCCCGCCCAGTCGGATGTTGGTCTCGTGCAGCTTGGCCCACAGGGCATTTTCGCTGATACCAGGCTGCAGGGTATCCTGCATATCGCGGCAGGCGGCCTCACAGACCGCCATCGATGTGCGCATCAGGACCAGCTCCTCCGGCGACTTGATGACCCGTGCCTTCTCGGCGACCGCTTCACCATCGGCCAGAATCAGACCGCGTTCGCGCAGAGCATCGGTGGCAATGAATGACAGGCGATCCACCGCCAGGCGTCGGTTGGTACCAGCATGGCGCCGCATCAGGTCGTCGATCTGACGGGCAAACTGCCGAGCTCGTTTCTCTCCCAGGTGTGCAGCGGCGAAAAAATAAAAAGACGGGATGACCCGGTAGTCATCGACCCCGGGCAGGTCTTCAGCCAGATGGGGGTGATCTGCATAGTCAAACAGCACCACTGGTCCTTCAACAGCAATAAACACGCAGCGCGTCTCGTAATGCGAACACCAGACCTGCATATTGGTGGCATCAGTCGCATAGCGGGTGTTGATCTGATCAAACAGCAGCAGACCGGCAACATCAGCCAAACGCATCTGCTCGCGCAAACGCGAGAGTCTGTAGCGTCTGACGACGTCAAGATCGACTGGTGCTTCAGAATACTCCATAGCACCATGCTGACGCGGTACGGCATTTCGTCTTCGCGAACGAACCGATTCAATTGGCATCGTATGAGAATCGCGGCTGTTACCGGGGTGACTGCAGAGCAATATAGCGCTGCCGGCCAGCCCTCACAACCGACCGGCCAGGTCTGTCGACAGCGTTCAGGGGCGAGAAACCGTGGCGCTGTCTGGCCGCCTGTCACCGGGCAGTAACAAAGAGCCAACAGCCCCCAATATCGCCACGGTACTCGCCAGCAGGAATGCCGAGGTAAACGACCCCGATGCATCTGCCATCGCGCCGGCAACGGCCGGCGAGACAGCCTGCCCGAGGCCGAAGAAGAGCGTGATGAAGCCAAGTGCGGCTGGCGCGAGGCGATGGCCGAACACATCCCCGCAGGCGGCTGCCATGATCCCCGGAATACTCCACGCTGTCAGGCCGAACAGCAGCGTCGCCAGAATGAATCCTGTAGTGACCGGCCACAGTGAGACCAGGCCGTAAGCACTTGCCTGCACCAGATAAACCATCGTCAGGGCGAATCTCCGCCCAACTACATCGGACAACGTGCCCCAGATCAGCCCACAGAACAGGCTGCACCAGCCCATGAACATGAACAGCGTTCCGGCCTCGGCAGTCGAATAACCGCCTTCGGCTACCAGCATCTTGAAGAAAAAGGTGATAAAGATGATGTAGGAAAAACCGAACGCAATGTAGACCAGGCCCAGTTTCCAGGCGACGGCCGAACGGTAGACTCGACGCCACTCAAGGCCCTGCTTCTGAAACTGCTGGCCGACCGCATCATCGGCAGGTCCGGCTGAAATAGCCTGCAGGCCTTTGTCTTGCGGCTGGTTGCGCAACAGCCAGGCGCCGGTCACCGCCAGGAAGATTGTGAAACCACCGAAGCCGTACCAGCAAATTCGCCACCCGAGCGTGCCAAATTCGTCCAGCACAATCGGCACCAGCGGGCCCAGGGCAATGAATGCCACAGAAGCACCGGAGACCGCGATGCCGGTTGCCAGCCCGCGCCGCCGGGTGCCAAACCAAGCAGCCAGCACCCCGTAAATGGGAATGTTACTCATACCGCTGCCCACACCAGCCAGTCCCCGCCACAAGGCGATCTCGGCATAGTCACCGGCCAGCCCGGTCATCAGCATACTGCTACCGGCGATCGCGAGCCCAACAGTGATGACCCGGCGGGGCCCGAAGCGGGACGCCAGGGCGCCGCCGATGAGGCTCGCCACCAGGTATCCGATCACATGTGCGGTGGCAAGGAACCCGGCCTCGGTATTGCCCATCCCAAGGTCGGCCTGCATCGCAGGCAAGAGTACGGAGTAGCCAAATCGGGCCAGCCCTAATGCACCAAAAGCGACCAGCGTCGCCACCACCAGAATAATCCAGCCATAGTGAAGACCGTTGCGCAGCCGGCCGGCAGGGTTCATATCCGGCTGACCGGCACCCGCATTCGCCCCAGCGGGGCACTGCGAGTGACCGCGCCAGTTTCGAATCGCTTGCCTTGAACAGTGCCCGGCGGGCTGGCTTCAGACGGCCGAGTCCAACCCCCAGGACAACCCATCAGAGCGGCCGGTACGGCTCAAGCCAGCCCAGGCCGTCCAGCGTGGCGGCAACCGGATGGTATTCGCAGCCGATGTAACCCTCATAACCCAGTGCATCGATCAGCTCGAACAAAAAAGGGTAATTGATCTCGCCTTCATCGGGTTCATGCCGCCCCGGCACGCCCGAGATCTGGATATGGGCAATCTGATCGAGGTGCCGGCTGAAGGTCTCGGCAAGATCACCCTGCCCCATCTGGGCGTGGTAGAAATCGAACTGGAGTGCGACCCGGGAACTCGCCGCTTTGTCGATGATCTCACTCGCCTGTGCTGTACTGCCGACCAGGTAGCCCGGCACGTCAGTGGCGTTGAACGGCTCAATGAGCACCTTCTGGCCCGTGCCGGCAGATTGATTTGCAGCGTAGAGCAGGTTATCGACATAAGTCCCGACCGCAAGCTCCGAATCCAGGCCTGGGGATACCCGACCCGACAGCAGGTGCACCAAGGGACAGCTAAGTGTCGCGGCATAAGCGAGACCCTGGTCGATTGCTGACCGGCATTCAACCTCCCGACCAGGGTCAGCGGCAATTCCAATGTCACCGGACTCCAGATCGCCTGCCGGTAGATTGAGCAGCACCAGGTTCAACTCCAGGGCTTGCAGCCGTTCGGCGATCTCGGCCGCCTCGTGCCGGTAGGGAAACTGGCACTCGACGGCACGGAATCCGGCCGCCGCCGCTGCTTCGAACCGATCAAGAAACGGGTACTCACAAAACAACGTCGACAGATTGGCAGCAAACTTCGGCATCTCAGCTCTCCCGGGGATTCCTCTCACGCAGGCAGCTGGGCCAATCTCCAACGCAGCGGTCGCAGGAACTATGGAATTGCACTACGGGCGACCGATTCGTCCAGAGACTCATAATCAAAATAACCGATCAGGTCGTAGAACTCGGCCCGGGTCATCATCGAGTCGGTCAGCTGCTGTGTACTACCGGTCTCTGCCAGACTGGCGTAGAGATGCTCCATGGCGTGAGCTGCGATCCGCAGTGACGAAGCCGGCCAGATCACAAGCTTGCAGCCCATCTCTTCGAACTGCTGCGCAGAAAAATGCGGGGTCCGTCCGAATTCCGTCATGTTCGCCATGAACGGTGCCGACACACCGTCGGTCACTTGTCGAATCATAGTGGCATCGGTCAGGGCATCGGCAAATACAATATCGGCACCGGCATCGACATAGCAGTTCAACCGGTCGATAGCTGAGTCCACGCCTTCTGATTCCGCCGAATCAGTCCGCGCGATGATCTTCAGGTGAGAGCGGGCCTGCCTGGCAGCAGCGACCTTGGCACACATCTCTTCGCTGGACACCAGGCGCTTGTCGTTTAGGTGACCGCATTTCTTGGGCAGCACCTGGTCTTCCATCTGCATGGCTGCAGCACCAGCCGCTTCCAGCTCCCGGACCGTTCGCATGACATTCATGACCTCCCCATAGCCGGTATCGGCATCTACCACCAGCGGCAACTGGGTTGCCCGATAGATAGTTCGCACCTGGAAACACAGCTCTTCCAAAGTCAGAATGCCCAGGTCCGGCAATCCCATGCCACCTGACACGGCCGCACCGGAGACGTAAAGGCATTCGAACCCGGCCCGACGGGCGAGCAGGCCGGCGACTGCGTTGTGGGCCCCAGGAATGCGGACAATGCCCGGTTGTGCCATCAGCTTGGCGAGACGTTCACCAGCGGGCTCATTTTCAAGATCGGCGGCTGTCAACCAAGTCACGGGCTTCTCCTTACTGGTTTGATTCGGTGTCTGATACGACAAGCATACGCCAAGACTTGCCTTTGAGTCAGATTTTGTGCCCAATCTGCCAGTAGACCTGATTTGTCAGCACCAGACCATGCAGCAGCGGAAGATACCGGCCGTGTTCATGCGCGGCGGCACCAGCAAGGCACTGATGTTTCACCGCCACCACCTGCCGGCCGACACCAGCCTGTGGCCGGAACTGTTCGTTTCAGCGCTGGGGGCGAACGACCCCTATGGCCGGCAACTCGACGGCATGGGCGGCGGTGTCTCATCACTGTCCAAGGTCTGTGTCATCTCTGAATCCGACCGGGCGGACGCCGATATCGACTATGCGTTTTTCCAGCTCACCCCGACAACGGATATCGTTGATTCCTCGTCCAGCTGCGGCAACATGGCGGCAGCCGTGGGCCCTTTTGCCATCGATGAAGGACTGCTGCAGGTCGCTGGGGCCGAAGCCAGCGTAAGGATCTTCAACGTCAACACAGGGCGGATCATCTGCTCGACTTTCTTCCTTGACCGAGACCAAGCGGCTGTCGATGGTGACATGGTCCTGCCCGGCGTTGCCGGCCAGGGATCACCGGTCCGGCTGGAGTTCGGTGAGCCGGGGGGCGGTGCGACCGGCCGGCTGCTGCCCAGCGGAAAGGCCCGTGATGTGATCGAACTGCCGGGGTCCGGGTCCATCAGTGCATCGATGGCAGACGCCGGCAACCCCTGTGTCTTTGTCCTGGCCAGCGACCTGGGACTGACCGGTACAGAAATGCCCCACGACCTGGAGCAGAATACCGGGATCATGCAGGCCCTGGAGGCGATCCGCTGTCAGGCCAGTGTCCGGATGGGTATCGCCAGTGATCTCGCACAAGCCTCTGGGTTCCCGGGCATACCCAAGGTGGCTTTTATCTCACCAGCGCAGGACAGTCTCAGTCTGGCAGGCGTCAAAATCGCGGCAGCTGACTGTGACATTACGCTGCGCATGATCTCGGTCGGCCAGCCGCATCAGGCGATCCCTGTCACCGGTGCATTGTGCACAGCGGTCGCAGCCCAGATTGACGGGTCACTGGTGAGCGACACTGTGGGCTCCAGAGAGCCCGGTCATGATCTCCGGCTCGCCCATCCCTCTGGCGTGGCAACGGTCGACGCGCATGTCGAGCAACGCCAGGGTGCCTGGTACGCTTCGTCAGCCACGATCCAGCGCACCGCAAGGCGCCTGATGGACGGTCACGTCTACGTACCTGCCAGCCGTACGCCGGGACTGGGGAGTCCGACCGGATCCTGACCACCCGGCATCCTGGCCAGCCGGAACAACGCCCGTGGGCTTTCCCACCAGCCCGACGATCGGCGGCCAGTGTCAGTAGACCTTGAGTGCCGCAAGAGACCCCTCCAGGGCGGCGACAAACTGATTCACTTCAGCCTCACCCATCGGGGTCGACAGCACACCGAAAAGGCCTCTGCTGCCGAGCAGCACACCCCGCCCCAGCATCTCGCGATCGAGACCGGTGAGATCGGGGCCGTTGGACCGGGCCTCAAGAAGGTCGCGAAAATCCACCGGCTGGATTTCACTCAACAGCACACCGAACATCGAACTGCACCCATTGACCTGGTGGGCAATGCCGTGTCGTCGCAGCATCTCGGTAGTTCTCTCGCGCAGCATGTCACCCAGTTGGTCCAGGTGCTCATACTCGCCAGGCGTCATCAACCGCATCGTCTCGTAGCCGGCTGCCATCGTGACGGGGTTGCCATTGTAAGTACCACCATGGTGGACTTTCTCCCCCAGCCGATGGTCGAACACCGCCATGATCGCCTCGTTACCGGCGACCGCCCCGACGGGAAAGCCACCGCCGATGATCTTGCCCATCGACATCAGGTCCGGCATCACGCCATTGGCGTGCCCCGCTCCGTGGTAACCGATTCGGAACGACATGACCTCATCAAAGATCAGAACCACACCCAACTCTCGAGTCAGTTCTCGCAGTGCCTCGAGAAAACCGTCGGCCGGCGCCAGCAGGCCCAGGGCGGCAGGTAAAGGGTCCACCAACACGGCCGCCAGTTCGCTGCAGCAGTCTTCGATCAGCTCACGGCAGATATCCAGTCGGTTCCAAGGCAGTGTCACGACGTCTTTCTCAAGGGTCGGGACCATGCTGGTTTCCAGGGTGGTCTGCGGGCTGCTCACCGTCCCCCAGTTACCGGGCCTGGAAGAATCACTGGCCTGGGCATAGTCGTAGATGCCGTGATAACACCCCTCGAACTTTGCTATCTTTGAACGGCCGGTGTAAGCGCGGGCTGCCCGGATCGCAAGCAGCACCGCTTCGCTGCCGGAATTGCAGAAACGCACCTGATCGGCAGCCGGGATGCGCTCCACCAGCAGTTCAGCCAATCGAATGTCGTATTCAGTCGGCAGTGAAAACGCGGTGCCGTTCTGGATGACCTGGCCTACGGCCGCCGTGACATTGGGATCCGAGTGCCCCCGGATCAGCGCGGTGTAGTTGTTGATAAAATCGATCCGCTCCTCGCCTTCCACGTCGGTTACGCGGCATCCCCGCCCCGACCGGGCATAGACCGGATAAGGATCCATAACGATCGTGTGGCGGGAATTCCCACCGGGCATAACGGCCAGCGCCCGGTCATAGAGCTTTTTCGATTCCGCCTGACTGTCCAGATAGCCGATCTTTGCCATTACCCACCTCCGTGAGACCCTGATCTGATCACTCGTGCCTGCAGCGTATGACTCCGTCTGAAGCCGCGTGCCCTGTGCGTCGCCGTCGTTTCGGGCCCTGAAACAGTCCTGGGCGGTAAAGATTTTCCAGTCGTTTTCAGGAGAAACAGTTACCGGTCGGCAGAACGCTGCGAACCGGCCTGCTCCAGATCGATCACGATATTACCGTGCTCGTCCAGACCGGCCCTGGCATTCGGAGGCACCAGGCACGTGGCGTCGTATTCCTCGATGATACAGGGGCCTGGCCGGGCATCACGCAGCGCCGCACGTTCCAGGACCGGAACGTCCAGCCAACCCTGCTCGGGGCCCAGATAAGCCTGTCGGGTAACAGATGTCTGTCCGCCGCCGGTCTCGGTGTGCAGGCCCTGGGGCACGCGTGATCCTTCGGACACCCCCTGACCAACAAGCTCCAGGTTCACCAGTTCGACCGGCTCATCGGGCCCGGCCCGATGACCGTAGGTTCTTTCGTGCTCGTCGCCGAAGGCTCTCTGCAGGGCCTCGATAGCTACCGGGTCGATTGGACCGCCCGGTACGGGTACGCTGAGTTCGTAAATCTGGCCCTGATAATGCATGTTCGCGTGACGAAGCAGCCGGCGGCGGTCCGCTGGAAAGCCATCGGCCGAGAGCTGGGTATCGGCTTGTCGTTCCAGGGCCTGCCAGCCGGATTCGAGCTCGGCCGGATCGGCTTCACACAGCACCCGGCGCAGCGTCTGTGAATAATGGTGCTCTACCTCTGCACACAACAGACCGAATGCCGAGAATACGCCGGGCGCTGGCGGTACCAGGATCCGGCGCATACCCAGCACCATCGCTATGGCGGCCGCAAACAGGGGTCCATTACCACCGAAGGCAAACAGTACATATTCACGGGGATCACGACCACGTTCGCTGGACACCGACTTGATCGCCCGGATCATGTTGGCTGAAGCGATCTCGTAGGCCCCGAAGGCCGCGCGCTCGAGCGTTAGACCCAGGGGCTCTGCGATCGTCTCGGAAAAAACCGCGCGACTCAAATCGGTATCAATTGCGAGATCACCACCGACCAGATGGTCCGGGTTCAGGTAACCCAGGATCGCGCAGGCATCAGTGACCGTCGGCTCGGTCCCGCCGGTCCCGTAACAGACCGGTCCTGGGTCTGCACCGGCACTGCGGGGCCCGATCTGCAGCGCACCGGCCGGGTCGATCCACACCATCGAGCCACCACCAGCACCGACTTCAGCGAGATCGATCGCCGGCACCTTGAGCCGGTAACCGGCACCGGTCAGCAGACGGGAGCCGATCATGATCCCAGCCCCCACACTGTACTCGACCGCTCTGGAATACTGTCCATTCTCAACCAGCGATGCTTTGGCAGTGGTGCCGCCCATGTCGAAAGTGACAATGTCACCGAGGCCGAGCTTCTGGCTGAGTGCGTGCGCACCGACCACACCACCCGCCGGTCCCGATTCAATGATGTGACACGGCAGGCGGCGCGTCTGGTCTACGGTGGTCAACCCACCGTTTGACTGCATGAGCAGCAACGGTGCATCCAGCCCCTCGTCTTTGAGCCTGGAAACCAGGGAATCAAGATAACCGGCGACCACCGGCAGCAGGTAGGCGTTGATGACTGTGGTCGATGTACGCTCATACTCCTTGATCTCAGGCAGCACGTCACAACTGGCACAGCAGGGTAGGCCCGGTGCTCTCTCGTTGATGACCTCGAGCAACAGGCGCTCGTGTTCCGGGTTGGCGTAAGCATTTATCAGGCACACCGCGATCGCCTCGACACCCTCGAAGAGCAGGCGATCTACCGCCCGCTGAGCGTCTGCTCTGCCCAGGGGCTTCTCAACTCTACCGTTACTGTCGAGGCGCTCATCGACCTCCACGCGCAGATAACGCTCCACCAGCGGAGGCGGTTTCTCCCACTTGAGATCGTACAGTCTTGGCATCCGCAGGGTGCGCAGTTCCAGCACGTCACGGAACCCGTCTGTGGTGATCAGACCCGTGCGAGCACCGCTCATCTGCAGAATGGTGTTGGAAGCCACGGTGGTGCCGTGCATGATTTCTGAAACCGGAACATCGCTCAGGCCGGCTGCGGACAGAACCTGTTCAATGCCCGCCAGGATCCCCAGGGCGTAGTCCTCTTCGGTCGACGACACCTTGCGGTTGTGGAGACGTCCATCGGGTGCGACCAGTACAATATCGGTAAACGTGCCCCCAATGTCGACACCCAGTCGATACTGCTGAGCAACACCCCCGGCCCATTCGGTCGCCGGACTCATTCGTCCTCCCAGGCCACGACAGGAAGCGAGTCACTGCTCCGTGCCTCAAACCTTGTTTTTCGCAGTTTCCCGGTCGCAGCCAGGTCCACTGACCAGTTGCTGTCGTCGATCACGACCCCGTAATCGCGCCTGGCGCCATCGACACTGACATATTCGTTCCGCACGTCGGCCAGCACCTGCCCTGGGTCCCGTTCCAGCGGATCGCCCCAGCCGCCACCACCAGCCAACTCGTGACGGAATACATCACCGCGGCGCAAGGTCATGGTCAGTTTGGAATCCAGCGGTTGTGCTCCGTTGTCCGGGTTCATGACGTTCTGCGATGGTTGACCCGGCCGCCCGCCGTACAGCCCGTAGGGTCTGAACCGCCGCCGATCAGATCGGACCTGCAGTACCGCTTCTTCTTCCGTGAATCGGTAATCCCTTCGGTAGGGTGCACCGCCACGGTACTTACCCGCCCCTGCCCGATCAGCAATCAGTTCATAACGCAGGATCTGCAGCGGGTTCTGGGATTCGATCAGCTCAACCGACTGGGACGCCATATTCGCGAACATGTTGGAGTTGCCTTGAACACCGTCGCTCCACGGCCGACCGCCCCAGCTACCACAGGCAAAATCGACGAAGATGAACGGCTGGCGGGATTTGTCGTAACCGCCGATACTGATCCCCGTGTTACCGCCATCGGATGCCGCACCGACTTCGTCCTTGAGCATCATCGCCAGTGCGCCGAACGCACAGTCCCCCATTCGAAACCCGGTCAGACCGCGGGCCGCACAGGCCCCTGGCAACAGCATGTTGGTCACCGTACCCGGTGGGGCCGTCACCTCGATCGCGCGAAACAACCCTTCGTTGCAGGGGATGTCAAAATCGAGCACCGAGCGGATCGCCGCATAGGAGACCGCTTTGGTGAACGACAACGTACAGTTAATAGCACCTTTCACCTGCGCCGAGCTACCGGTCCAGTCTACTTTAATGCTGTCGCCCTCTTTCACGATCCGGCAGTTCAGGCGGATCGGCTGATCCCTGTCGATACCATCGTCATCGATCCAGTCCTCGAAGGCATACTCCCCGTCGGGCAGTTTTCGGACTGCCGCGCGGGTCAGCCGCTCCGTGTGGTTGATCACCTCCTGCATGTAGAAGCGTGTGGCATCCACCCCGAATCGCTCGACCAGTTCGCCGAACTGGTGCTCGGCGATAGAGCAGGCCGACATCTGGGCCCGCATGTCGCCAAACACCTGCACCGGGATACGCACGTTTTTCTCAATCAGCCGCCACATCGTGGTATTCAGCTCGCCTTCGCTGTACAGCTTGATCGGAGGAATACGCAGTCCCTCCTGGTATATCTCGGTGGAGTCCGACGCATTAGAGCCCGGCACGCGCCCACCCATGTCGGCCTGATGCGAGATAGTCGCTGCAATGGCGAGCCTTTCGCCTTCAATGAAGATCGGTTTGAAGATAAAAACATCCGGCAGATGCATGCCCCCCTCGAACGGGTCATTCATGATGAACATGTCGCCGGGCCTGATGTCACCTTCGAAATGCGTCAGTACCGCCTCCAGCGCAGTGGGTATCGATCCCAGGTGTAAAGGTATGGTCAGGCCCTGAGCCACCAGCTTGCCGTTGGCATCGGTGAAGGCCGTGGAAAAATCCATGTTGTCGCGCAGCACGCCCGAATAGGTCGTGCGGCAGATGGTCACGGCCATCTCATCGGCGATCGAGAACAGAGCGTTCTTAAAAAGCTCCAGTGTGACCGGGTCGGCTGTCATGGTCTGAGTCATAGCGCCTCCAGGTTGGTCTTATATCGCCTCCCTTTGGACAATTCAACTGAACCCGTATCACTGACCCGGCACGAACCTGAAAGCCCTCTCAACCCCCCGCGAACCTTTGGGCATGGGTATCGGCGATCTTCCTGGCGATCACGTCCTGTAGCCGGCAGAGCAATCCAGGAAGTAGACGGAAACCGCCTCTGGCCGGTACAGTAGGTGCAGCGGTGCCAGAACCGGCCTGCCCGAGCGGCGACACGGTTCCGGGACTCACCCCGAGACAAGCGATCGATCAGGGTCGACCGGAGAAACGAAAACCATGAGCAGTGCACTATTCACCGAGGTGTCGCTCCGTGGGCTGACCGTAAGTAACCGTATCGTGGTCTCACCGATGTGCCAGTATGCCGCTGAAAATGGCTCGGCGTCGGACTGGCACCTGATGCACCTGGGTCAATTCGCAATGGGCGCCGGCGGCCTGCTGATCAGCGAGGCGACCCATGTCAGTCCGGCTGGCCGGATCTCACCGCGCTGCCTGGGTCTTTACAACGACGACAATGAGCGAACCATCAGTCATGTGATTGAATTCTGCCGCGAGCACGGTGTCGTTGCGCTCGGCACTCAGCTGGCCCACGCCGGGCGCAAGGCATCGACCCGACCGCCACTGGACGGTGGCGGCAGCCTGGGCCTGGAGGAAGGCGGTTGGCAGACGATCGCCCCTTCAGCCCTGGCTTATGGCGACTGGCACACACCCTTGGAACTGGACCGGGCTGGACTCAACCAGGTGAAGGCGCAGTTTGTCGAGGCCACCGTGCGCGCAGATCGGATCGGATTCGATCTGATCGAGGTGCACGGTGCGCACGGTTACCTGATCCATCAGTTCTGTTCTCCACTCTCGAACCACCGGACGGACGAATACGGTGGTTCTCTGGACAACCGGATTCGCTTTCCGCTCGAAGTCTTCGAGGCCATGCGGGCCGTATGGCCCACGGACAAGCCAATGGGTATGCGTATTACGGCGAAGGATTGGGTCGACGGTGGATGGGATCTGGATGACTGCGTTTACTTTGCCAACGCCTTAAAAGTACTGGGCTGTGATTTTGTGGATGTTAGCTCCGGGGGGCTGGATCCAAGGCAGAACATCACAGTCGGGCCTGGCTACCAGGTGTCGTTTGCCGAGCGGGTCCGGCGGGAGACCGGCCTGCACACGTGGGCGGTGGGCATGATTACTGAACCGCAACAGGCCGACGACATCGTTGCCAGCGGAAAGGCCGACATGGTCGCATTGGCCCGCGCAATGATGGCCGACCCTCGCTGGGCCTGGCACGCGGCGATCGCGCTGGGCGATGACACCCCCTGGCCAAAGAGGTACCTGCGCGCCCATCCGAGTCAACGAGGGCTGTTCTTTCCCCGCCATGACGGCCGACCGATCCGCTGAGTTCACCCGGCAGACCAAAAGACAGACAAGGCATTACTGACGATGACAGCAACCAGAATCATGGGGGGTTTTCCCCCGCCACCGGAACACCAGGTCACGATCGAGAACTGGCGATCGGCGCCGTTCAGCAGCTGGGCATTCCGCAATATCCGCCAGCTGCTGCCGACAGCACCGATCTACCGCGGCGATAGCAGTACCGCGGTTCTGGACAGGAACCCGCGCGCGCTTGGCGAGTTGCGTTTCGAGGACACCCAGGGCCAAGAGACCTCGATCGGCGACTTCCTGCTTGACACCCATACCGATGGTTTCATCGTCCTGCATCGAGGCACTGTCGTTTTCGAGCGCTACGAAAACGGACTTCTGCCGCACACGCCCCACATCCTGTTCTCGGTCTCCAAGTCACTGACCGCCATACTGGCCGGGATTCTGGCCGACAAAGGCCTGCTCGACCCGGGTAGCACCATCGCTCATTACATCCCCGAGGTCACGGACTCGGCTTACAGCGGGGCAACCGTGCGGCATCTTCTCGACATGACGGTCGGGGTGCTGTTCGATGAAGACTACGAAAACGAGACGGGGGACTTTGCCCGCTATCGTATGGCGACCGGATGGTTGCCCCGCACTGACGAGAACGCTCCGACAGGTCTGAGGGCCTTCCTGCCGACGCTCAGACCCGATGGCGCGCACGGTACGGCGTTCCACTATGTCTCACCAAACACCGACCTGCTGGGTTGGGTCCTGGAACGCGCAGGGGGATTACCGTTCGCAGAGTTGTTCAGCAAAGAGATCTGGCAACCGCTCGGAGCAGAATTCGATGCGTACGTCAATGTCGACCCCCTGGGGGCACCCCGGGCTGCCGGGGGCATCTGCATCACCTTGCGGGATTTTGCGCGATTCGGCCAGATGTGCCTTGACTCAGGGCTCTCCAGCGGCCGGCGTGTGGCCCCCGCCTGGTGGATTCGCGACCTGCAGGAGAATGGCGACCAGGCCGCATGGGACGCGGGCAACTTTGCAGAGTTCATGCCGGGATGGCGCTATCGCAGCCAGTGGTACGTATCAGAAGCCGGCGCCTTTGGGGGACTCGGTGTCTTCGGTCAATTCCTCTACCTGGACCCGGCGACAAATGTGGTGATCGCGCGATTTTCCTCCCGGCCCAGAGCCCTGGATCCGGCCGACAAAGACTCGAGTTACCGGGCCTTCGAGAGCATCTGCCGATCACTCGGGAACTGATCCAGGGTAACTCTGAAGGCGGTTTCAGGTTTAACTGACAGGCGGTGTCTGGCCTTCGCCGAGGTCCCACCACAGTGCCGTCATGATCCGCAACGCCTCTCGGCTGATACTGCCCAGAAGATGCTCGTTCGGGGCATGTTGCGAACAGGCCGCATAAGAATGCGGTACCCAGATCGTCGGTAGACCCAGCACATCGGCAAATACATCGTTGGGTAGCGTACCGCCAAGATTGGGAATGACTGCGACTTCTTCGCCGGTGGTCGCCGCGATCGACCCAATCACCCATCTTGCCCAAGGATGCTCCGGGTCGAGCCGTGTGGCATACATATGCTCCCGGGTGGCCGACAACTCCACACTCGCCAGACCTCTGGCATCCAGGTACTGCCGGAGCGAAGGCAAAAAACATGCCGGATCGGTCGGCACGACGAAGCGGATCTGGCAGTGGGCCGAGGCCTTCGGCGGCACGGCGTTGGCGGGATTGCGCGGGTTGCCGGTCTCAAAGGCAAGCACTTCGAAGGTGTTCCAGCCGAAGACTTTTTCCGGCGCGGTCAGGCCGGGTTCGCCCCAGTTGGGATCGATCTTCGGCGTGTCGTCATCCTCGTCGATGGTCAACCGGCTCAATGCGGAGCGGACCGACTCCGGTATACCTGCCGGGCGCCACTCGGGCACCTGTACCTCACCGCTCGCCGAAGTGATCGCCGCGATCGCATGCGCCAGAATGATTCCAGGATTGGCCAGTAATCCGCCCCAGTTGCCGGAATGATGACCGCCTTCACGCAGGTCGACCGTCATGTCGAAGTTGAATGCGCCGCGGGATCCCATAAAAACGGTCGGGCGATGTGGTGCCAGCCGGGGCCCATCGGAGGCAATGAACACGTCCGCAGCAAGGCGATCGGCATTGCACTGACAGAACTCTCGCAGACCCGGCGAGCCGCGTTCTTCACCGGTCTCGATCAACACCTTGATGTTGAAACCGAGACTTCCGCGCTGCGCCAGTACAGTTCTGAGCGCCGCTAGATTGATCGTGTGCTGCCCCTTGTTGTCAGCGGTACCGCGTCCATACCACCGGTCGGATTCCCGTGTCACCGACCAGGGGTTCAATCCTTCCCGCCACTGGTCGTCGTAACCCCGGACAACATCACCGTGCCCATAACTCAGGACCGTTGGCAGGCCCGGCGCCTCGATCCGCTCGCCGATCAGAAACGGCCCACCATCGTCATCCGGGTTTTCTTCGATGTGACATGAAAAACCCAACTCAACAAGATAACCAATCATCTCCTGTTCAAGGTACCGGTACAGCTCAGGCCGTTGCGCCAGTTCCTGACTCTCCGTGCGATAGCCCACACGCCGTTCGAGGTCGGTAAAAAACCCATCATCATCGAAATAACGTTCGATGGCTTCAATTGCCAGTGATCTGGTCATGCTAATTTGTGTTTCCGTACGCGCTGAATGAACCACCTCATCTCAATCCGCCCACTGACCGACCAACAGGCCGCAATGCCGTTCAAAATGAGCGCCAAAGAGCTTTTGCCTGCGAAATAAACGTTGCGCAACCAAGGGAAAAGTTCCACACAGGTCAGGAAGCTCGCACCGCGTCAGACGTAACCAGGCTGCGAAGACTAAAGGCCAGCAGAAAACCGAAAACAGTGAACACCGTCAGGACAAGAAAGGCAACGTCGTAGTTGTTCGCGACATCGAACATTTTCCCACTGATCCACGGCCCCGCTGTACCACCGATGGTGCCAATCAGCAGGACAATTCCAAAGATCAGACCATGGGACCGTGTTCCGAAAAACTCGGCCACCGTCGGTGATGCCACCGCGAACAATCCGCCGTGCGCCACCCCGTAGAAAAGTGCAAACAGGAACAGCCACGACGGGTTGGGCAATTGCTGTAACAGGATGAAGCTTGAAAAAAGTAAAGCAAAACAGATCATCAGCGACCGTCTGGCGCCCAGAATGTCAAACACACCGCCCATGGTCAAACGACCGAGGATACTGCAGCCACCCACAGCTGAAAGCACCCCGACCGCGGTCGCCTTTTCCAGACCCTGATCGATCGCATAAGGCACGATATGGACGATGATCGTGAACAGGCAGTACCAGTCTGCCAGTTTCGCCAGGCAGATGAGCCAGAACTGACGGGTGCGGGTCGCCTCACGCAACGTCAATCCTTCCTCCTCTGTTGCTCTATCCAGCGCCTCGGAGTCGGTCTCACCCCAAGGTCGCAGACCCAGCGCCGCTGGGTCGCGCCGCATTACCTGGGAAGCAACAACCATGACGACCATAGCCACAATCCCGGCTATAAGGCAGGCATTCCGCCACCCGAATTGGACGATAAGAACAGTCGCCAGCAGTGGTATGACGACTTGGCCAATACCCGCCCCTGATTTGACGAATCCCGACATCAGGCCTCGACTCCGTCTGAACCAGCGTGCGACCGTAGAGAGGGTGGCGACATCATGCGCTGCAAGCCCTAACCCCCCCAGTAGTCCGTAGAACAGGTACAACTCCACCACAGTGTCGATCCTAGACATCAGGGCGAAGCCGAGCGCAAACACTACTGTTGATACGCTCAGCAGCAATCTCGGCCCTATCTGATCATTAACCCTACCCATGAACACGCCCACGACCCCCATGACGACAAACATCGTCGAGTGAGCACCAGCTATCTGGGCACGTGACCAGCCGAACTCCCGTTCGAATTCCGGAAACAGTACGCTGAACGTGAAGAACAGACCCAGGTACATCATCTGCGTGACCATGCAGGCACCGACGATGTAGTGCCCGTAGAAGATTTTCTTGATACTCATTGTTTAACCCGCCAAATCTTGACAAATCCCAGCCAACAACCAGCTAGCCTGTGCCCTGGACGTTCGGCTTCAGTCGATACACAACGATCAGGAAATTCTCCCTATCAGTTGATGGAGACGCGATGCATCTCCCGCCTGAACCCGTGATAATCGTTGATGGGGTTGTGCTGGGTACAGCGATTGTCCCACATGGCCATAGATCCGACCGCCCACTGAAACCGGCAGGTGAACTCGGGTCGTATTTGGTGACGAAAAAGATACGACAGTACCGGTTCGCTCTCTTCTTCAGTCATCCCCTGGAACCGCACCGAGTGACCGTAGTTGACAAACAGCGTCTTGCGCCCCGTTTCGGGATGGATTCGGACCACAGGATGCGCGGCTTCCAGAACGTCTGGCTCCGGGGCTGAAGCCGCTTCAAGCCGGTCGGCCCGGCTGCGCGCAGCACCGGCCTTGGCAGAACTCTGGACAACCTTCAATTCAGCCAGCATCTGCTTCATACCTTCGGAAAGAGTCTCGTAAGCCATATACATATTGGCGAACAGTGTATCCCCTCCGACAGGGGGTATCTCTCTTGCCAGCAGTAGAGCACCGATCGGCGGTACTTGCAGATAGGTCGTGTCCGCGTGCCAGATACCGCCAAAGTTATACTGCTCGTGCGGAAGTTTGACTACTGCCACCACCTCCGGGGTCTCGTCAAGTCCCTGAACCATGGGATATTCGGCCGGCTTTCCAAAGCGACGGGCAAATGCCAGTTGCTGCTCAGGTGTCATTACCTGGTCCGGAAAAAACACGACCAGGTGTTTCAGCCAGACTGCGCGCACTTCATCGATTACGGACTGCGGCAACTCGCTCGCGCAGTCCACCCCCTGGATCACTGCGCCCAGAGCAGTGGAGATCGGTTCTACCGCAATGTGATCATATTCGGCCATCCGAAGAGCGGTGACTCAGAAACGATACTCAGGCTCTTCGCGGTCAAGAATACGACCCAACGCCTTGAAATGGCGATCCGCAATCAACGGCAGTTCCGAGTTCATCTGTTTCCGGGTCGCGGCCAGCACCGACTCTCTGATCGTGCGCAATTTTCCACCGGTTGATCGGGCCAGCACTTGGAACATTGACGCCCGTTCCAGGTAATAAAGATCGGTGAACGCCCGCGCAACCGATTCACCGACGACTGTCACACCATGACTTGCCATGAACAGGACATTCGCATCACCCATCAGGCCGGCAAGCCGATCACCTTCTTCCCGGTCAAGCGCGAGGCCAGTGTAGTCATCGTCGTAGACGATCCGACCATCGAACTGCAGGGCATTCTGCTCACACATCTCCAGGCGGCCGTTCTCGAGCAGCGTCAAAGCCGTGGTGTACGGCATGTGATTGTGCAGCACCACCGTCGCACTCGGCACATTCACGTGAATCCTGCTGTGGATGAAAAATGCGGTGTCTTCCACCGTGTTTTCACCCTCGAGCACGTTCCCTTCGGCGTCAGCAAGGACCAGTGACGACGCGGTGATCTCCGACCAGTGCCAGCCGTAAGGGTTGATCAGAAACCGGTCTCCGCGGA
>PVBE012403694.1_pt1 | contig 79348 bp, 72 predicted proteins | sample 1631181 | NCBI WGS metagenome assembly PVBE01 (sample SAMN08397723, study PRJNA350692) | Marine metagenome, whole genome shotgun sequencing project. | isolation source: water | place: Pacific Ocean | collected 2012-04
CGAGCAAATGGACTCATTTGCGACGACGAATTTGCGGTTACAACAAGAGCAAATCCCGAGCAAATGGACTCATTTGCGACGACGAATTTGCGGTTACAACAAGAGTAAATCCCGAGCAAATGGACTCATTTGCGACGACGAATTTGCGGTTACAACAAGAGCAAATCCCGAGCAAATGGACTCATTTGCGACGACGAATTTGCGATTTAAAAAAACTAAGACCGTTGCTCGTGGGCTTTTAAAAGACCCACGAAACAGTCCTTTTCACTAACCGCGACCGTACCCCGGCTTCGGGCTTCGAAATGGCGGACCTTGTAGGCTTCTTCTTTACCGTTCCGGTACATGAAAATATCCAACGCGCAATTGGCGGAGCGGTATTGCCAGATCAAGGCAGGCTCATCCAGACGTTCGAACCCGGGCGTCCCTAACAGGCCTGTCACTTGTTGGCGGTCCAGCCCGGAAAGGCGTGACGGCGGCGGGTAGACCTTTATCGGCGGGGCGGCGGGTGTTGGCGTTACCGGCGCGACGGCAACTACGGCGGGTTTGGTTGTCGGGGCGGCCTTGGCGGCCGGCGCCACCGGCCGCGTTGTCTCGGCGCAGGCGATCAGCCCCAGCGTTACGGCCAGAGAGAGGATACCGCGCGTCGGCGTCACGTCTTATTTGTCGGTGTCAGGGGCTCGGCATCGGCGTTGCCGTCTTCGTCGTCGCCCTCTTCGTTGGCGCGGGGGACGTCCAGGGCCTGCATATCGCCGGAAACTTTGCCGCCGGCCTCGATGACGATGCGGCCGTAGCGAACGGTGCCGTTGATGCGTCCACCGGCGCGGAGAATTAATTGATCATGAGCCACCAACTCGCTCTCAAAGTGACCGCTGATGTCCGCGACCTCGACATCGGCGAAACCCTTGAAGAAACCGTGCTCAGTGACCTCGATGGTGTGGGCGCCTTGCAGGGAGACTTCGGCGCGGCCCTCGACGACCAGCCGGTTGCACGATGTGATCTCACCGTTGAGGCAGTTGTCGCGGCCGATCAGCAGCCGTTTGCTGTCCTGGGCACCGTTGGTCACGCGCTCGGTTTGTCTGGTGTGCATGGCGGGAATTTCGGGCGACGGCCGGCGGGGAATATCGGGATGAAACGTCGGTGCGGTCGGCGGCTTGTTGGGCGCATGTGAGCCCTTCTTGGTGAAGGGCTTCATCGGCGGCGCCGACATTTCGACGTCAACGGCCGATTCTTCTTTTTTCTTTCGGAACATAACGCGTTTCCTTTTTCCTTTTCGCCGACCCGAAAACCTTAGGCGCGACCGGGGTTTCGTCGCCAATCCTCGAACAAATGAACCATGGCGGCAGTGATCACGACGGAGGCCAACAGATTAACCACCGGCAAGGTCAACAGCAACGCCATGACGACACCCGTCAGGAACAGCTTGCCCCGATGGGCTGCTCGAAGACGCCGGGTCTGCTCCGGGCTGATCCGGCGCAACGCCACCAGCTCAAAATACTCTCGGCCCAAAAGATAGCCGTTAACGGTATAGAAAACAAAAGGGAATAGCGGCGGGATCAGCAGGAAGACCAGAAGAAATAGGTTCAAAAGGATCAGGACTCCTAGATACCCTAGCGTCACCAACACCGCCTTTGACAACGGCAAATTTTTGGCCGGGCCTAATTCCGGAAAATGGCGGGCTTCCACGGCGTCGGCAATGTCACCAAGATAGATGCCGATAACGGCGCTGATCACGCCGGGGAACAAAAACCAGGTGAGCACAAAAGTCGCCAGCCCGCCTAACAGATCAACGACCCACTCCAGCCAGCCTAAGGTGAAAATCGAGGTTGCGCCCAACAGCACCCCGACCACGCCCCACAACAAGGCGAACACCAACATGGCGGCGATGATGGAAATCCACAGCACCCTTTGGGTCGGGCGGTCGTTTAATTGAGAGATTCCCTTGAAAAATGCAGATAACATGTTGATTGATTCCAGGTATTGCGTAGGGCCTGTTGTCGAAGGCGGGCCCGCCGTTATACTCAGGCCCGCTGTTAATTTCCATCCCTAGTACTCGCCATCCTTTTATGATGGCGGGTACTAACTCAGGAGAAGTTTATGGGGGCTCCCCGGTTTGATGTTATCGGCATCGGTAATGCCATTGTCGATATCTTGGTTCATGCGGATGATGACCTGTTGGTTTCCGAAGGCATGACCAAGGGCGCCATGACCCTGATTGACGCCATTGAGGCCAAGCGGCTTTACGATAAAGTCGACGCGGCAATTGAATGTTCCGGCGGTTCCGCCGCCAATACCATTGCCGGGCTGGCGTCCCTGGGCGGGTCCGGGGCCTTTGTCGGCAAGGTCCATAACGATCAACTGGGCGAAGTCTTCCGTCACGACATCCATGCGATAGGGGTTTCCTTCGACACCCCGCCGACGGTGACCGGCCCGCCGACGGCGACGTCCATGGTTCTGGTCACCCCCGATGCCCAGCGCACCATGCAGACGTTCTTGGGCGCGTGTGTTGACCTTGGCCCCGATGACATCGATCTGGAACAGATTGCCGATGCAGAGATCACCTATCTTGAGGGATATCTCTGGGATCCCCCGGCCGCCAAGGAAGCCTTCGTCAAAGCCGCCGACGGGGCCCATCAAGCCGGCCGCAAGGTGTCGCTCAGCCTATCGGACCCGTTTTGCGTCGGCCGTCACCGCGAGGACTTCCTCGACCTGGCGGAACACCATGTCGATATCCTGTTCGCCAATGAAGAAGAAATCATGTCTCTCTATCAGGTCGAGAATTTTGACGATGCGCTGCAGGCGGTTCGCGGCCATTGCGAAGTCGCGGCCCTCACCCGCAGCGAAAAGGGCTCGGTTATTGTTTCCGGCGACGAGGTCCATATGGTTGACGCTGAGACGGTGGACACCCTGATTGATACCACTGGTGCCGGTGATGCCTATGCGGCGGGGTTTCTGTACGGCCTGACCTCGGGCCGGGACCTGTTCACCAGCGCACGGATTGGCGGCATTTGTGCGGCCGAGTGCATTTCCCATATTGGCGCCCGCCCGGATGTGTCCTTTAAGGCCTTGGTCGGGGAAAAACTGGGGTGATGGCGACGCCCGATCCTAAAACCGAGCCGCCTAAACCCGGGACTTCCGGACGATTTACGACGACGGCGTTCTGGCGCACCTTTCCCGCCGGGATGCGTCGGCGGTGGTGGATGTTCCGGCCCTTGGACTTGATCGCGCGGCATTGGCCGGTTTTTAAAAAGCGTCGCAGTGTCCTGGTTGTGCGTATGGACGGCATCGGCGACATGGTTCTATTTCGCCGCACCCTTGATCATTATGCCGGGGCCTTTGGCGTCGATAAGTCCGACATCACCGTCTTGGGCTGCAAAAGTTGGGGCAACTTGGCGGGCGATGTTTTTAAAGGCTACCGCGTTTACACCATCGACGAACATGCCTATGCCCGGCGGCCTTTTTACCGGTTCAAGGTGTCGCTGTGGGTACGCGGCCTGGCGCCGGCCATTACGGTCAGCGATTCTTATATGCGCCGCGCCCTGATGGCGGACAGCCTGGTCTGGGTGTCATCGGCGCCCAGGACCGTGGCGTCCCATCCTTATGTGAGCGAACGGACCCGGTCCGAGTTCAGCTATTACCTGAGCCAGGTCGATGAAATCATCGATACCGGGCCCTATCCGACCCACGAAATCATCCGCCATTTCCGTTTTATCTCTGCCGTTACCGGGACCACTATCCCGCCTGAGGCGCCTCAAATTACGTGGCGCGACCAGGCGCCGCCCATCAACGAGGGGCTGCCTTACGTCGTCCTCAATCCGGGCAGCAATGAGCCCGGCCGCCGCTGGCCGCTGGCGGGTTATGCGGCGTTGGCCAAGACGTTTAGGGATAGAGGCTTGCGGGTGATATTTGTCGGCCGCGTCGAGGAACGGTCCGGCCAAGAAGAAATCGAACAGGCAATCCGTGATACCGGGGATACTGAAGGCATCATCGATATGACCGGAAAGACCGACTTGCCTGAACTGTTGGACTTGATGAAGCATGCATCGCTGGTGGTCAGCAACGATACCGGGCCGGCGCATCTGAGTATCGCCTTGGGATGTCCCACCGTGGTCATTGTCGGCGGCGGACACTTCGGCAGTTTCGTGCCGTACCCCAAGGAGTTGACGCCCGATAACGCGCGTTTCGTCTTCCAGGAAATGGAATGCTATCACTGCTTCTGGCGATGTCACCGCCGCGCCAACAAATATCAGCTTTTCCCCTGCATCGGCGCCATCGGCGAAGACCAGGTGTTGCGCGCCTGCGAGGCGTTGCTTGAGGGGGATGAAGAGCGCCGGGCGGTGACATGAAATCGTGGCTCGACGCGGCCAAGGTTTATGCCGACCGCCGCGTCCTGATCATCGTGTTATTGGGGTTTTCCAGCGGCCTGCCGTTGTTGTTGGTGTTCTCCACACTTTCTGTCTGGCTCAAGATCGAAGGCGTATCGTTGACCGCCATCGGCCTGTTTTCCCTGGTCCGCACGCCTTACACATTCAAGTTCCTGTGGGCGCCGGTGATCGACCGGTTGCCGGTGCCTGTTCTCACCGGCCTGCTCGGCCGCCGGCGAAGCTGGGCCCTGGTGGCGCAGGTGGCGTTGATGGCCTCAATCTTCGCCATGGCGTCGACCAGCCCGGCGGAAAACCCCGGCATGACGGCGCTGTTCGCCCTGTTGGTGGCGTTTACGTCGGCCAGCCAGGATATCGTCATTGATGCGTATCGGGTCGAGGTCCTTGCAGACGATGAACAGGGTGCCGGCGCCGGCGCGATCGTGCTCGGCTACCGGGCCGGTATGTTAAGCGCGGGCGCAGGCGCCCTGTGGCTGGCCGCCGTGTTCACCTGGAACCAGGTCTACGTCATCATGGGTGCCTTGGTTGCCATCGGCATGGTGACGATTCTTTTTGCCCGCGAACCCGACACCGGCCCGTCGCTTGCGGCCGCCGAGGCCGAAGAACAACGCATGGCCTCGCATTTGGCATCCGGCACGGCGCCCTGGCTGGCCCGCATCCTGGCTTGGTTATATGAAGGGGTGATCGCACCCTTTCGAGACTTCATGTCACATTCGGGCTGGGCCGCCGTTTTGGCGTTTATCGCGCTTTATAAACTGGGTGAATCCTACTTAGGGGTGATGGCCGGCCCCTTCTATATCGCCATGGGCTTCAGCACGGTCGAGATCGCCAATGTCACCAAGGCGTTCGGCCTCGGCGCCATCATCGTCGGCGGACTGATCGGCGGCATCCTGGTTAACCGGATCGGCATCATGCGAAGCCTGATGATTTGCGGCGTCCTGCAGATCGCCGGCACCTTGATGTTCGTCATTCAGGCCAAGGTCGGCCACAACGTTGCGATGCTGGTGGCGACCATTACGGCGGAAAACGTCACCTCCGGCATGGCCACATCGGCCTTCGTCGCCTATCTGTCGTCGCTGTGCAACCAGGCCTATACGGCGACCCAGTACGCGCTGTTGAGCTCGGTGACGGCCTTTAGCCGCGACGTGTTGTCGGCCACCGCCGGCCTAGTGGCGGACCAGATCGCCTGGAGCGGTTTTTTCCTGATCAGCGCCGTTGCCGCCGTGCCCGGGCTATTAGTGCTGGTGTGGCTGATGAAAAAATACCCGCCGCCGGAAACGGAACCCGGCTAAAGCAAATCCCGAGCAAATGGACTCATTTGCGACGACGAATTTGCGGTTCAATAAAAAGCAAATCCCGAGCAAATGGCTTCATTTGCGACGACGAATTTGCGGTTAAACAAATGCCCTTTCAAGCGCGTCCTCGACGGCATCGATGGGAATGTTGTGCATTTCCGGGCCGCCGAAGCCTTGAGCGCGGACGATGGTCAGCCTGTCGGTCATCGGTCGGAATTTTTTAGGCGCGGTAACGCCGTACAGGATCACCACCGGCTTGGCGCCGACGGCCAGCATGTGCCCGGTGCCGGAATCGTTGGACACCGCCGCCTGAAACCGTTTCGATATCGCGATCGTCAACATCGGAGAATACCCAAACGCCGCCTGGACGCCGTCGTCCTGCAGGGGGAACAGGGCTTCCGGGACGGCCGTTTTGATTTGGTCCAGCCACCCGTCTTCCTTCGGTCCCAGCAAAAATACCGGCACCCGCCCTTTCGCCGCCTGTCGTTGGGCCATGGAAATAAAATTATCCAGGGGCCAGCATTTTGGCGGCCCGCCCGATCCGGGGGCAACGCCGATGTAACTGGGGCCGTCCGGCAGCAGCCGGGCGGCGGTGTCGGTTAGGTTCGGGCTGAGGTCGATCTGCAAGCGGTCCGGGGAGGCAAAGCCCTTGCCGCTGGCCAGTTCCAGCAAGTCCAATAACTGGCGCTGCATGGTTTTCGGGAAGCGGTAGCCTTGTTCGGGCTTTGTCGATGACAGCAAAAAACGGGCGGCCGGGGAAATGAAGGCCCCGTGGCGAACCCGCCATAACGATAAACTGGTCCACAGCGTTCTCTGGGTGTCGATAATCAGATCGAAGTACCGCCCGCTTAAGGGGCCTTTTGGCAGCCGCCGCAGCAATTCGCTAGGCCCAACCCCGATGCCGGCGTACTCGATGACCTCGTCAATCTGGCCCTCGGCCAGGTCCGCCAGGACGCCGGCATAGACGCTGTCTTCCTTGCCTGCCAACCAGGTAATGCGGGCTTCGGGAAAAGCCATGCGAAGGCCCCGCACAAATGGCAGTTTGAGCAGCCCGTCGCCGATGCGGTCGAAGCCGACATAGACAAGGACGTTGTTGGGAGATTGATCCGGCATCATTATCGGTTAGCACAAGTGGGGCGGTTAGCACAGGTGAAGCTGTAGGTGAAAGTTGATAAACTGGGAGGTAAGAGGGAAACACCATGATCCATCAAGAAACCCTGCAACGGATGACGATCGTCGAGGGCGATATCACCAGACTCAAGGCCGATGCCATCGTTAATGCCGCCAACGAGCAGCTGCTTGGCGGCGGCGGCGTCGATGGCGCCATTCATGCCGCCGCCGGGCCTGAATTGCTGGCCGAATGCCGAGGGCTCGGCGGCTGCCCCACCGGCGAGGCGCGCATCACGAAAGGTTACGGACTTTCCGCCGGCCATATCATTCACACCGTCGGCCCGGTCTGGCAGGGCGGCGGCGAGGGCGAAGAGGCCCTGCTTGCCGGATGTTACCGGGCGTCTCTGTTGCTGGCCCGGGAAAACGCCCTTCATAGCATCGCCTTTCCCGCCATCAGTACCGGCGTTTACCGCTTCCCGCCCGCCTTGGCCGCCGACATCGCCGTCGCCACCGTCGCCGACGTGCTGGCCGGGGACAGCGTCATGGAAACAGTGATTTTTTGTTGTTTTGGTGAAGCCTCTCGGGAAGCCCATCAGAGGGCGCTTGATGGATTACAAAAAGGCGGGCCGGGATGAATAGCACGTGATTAAACCCTGTGTTATGGTCGCTTTGTCCGCCACTCTTGATTGCCTTGATGAATGACCGCATCGACCACCGTTTCCTCCCCACTCCCCGAACAAGACACCGACGGTGGCCAAACGGCAGCGGCGCCAAAGCCCGGACGTAAACCGACGGCCCCAAAAAAAGATGCCACTGAGGCCGTCACCCCGATGATGGCGCAGTACATGACGATCAAGGCAGCGCATCCCGACGGCCTGCTGTTTTACCGAATGGGGGATTTCTACGAATTATTTTTTGACGATGCGGTCAAGGCGTCGGCGGCGTTGGATATCGCGCTGACCAAGCGGGGCAAGCACCTGGGCGACGATATTCCGATGTGCGGGGTGCCCGTGCACAGCCACGAGACCTATCTCAACCGGCTCATTAAAAAAGGCTTCAAGGTCGCGGTTTGTGAGCAGACGGAAGACCCGGCGGAAACGAAAAAACGCGGCGCTAAAGCCGTCGTTGAGCGCCAAGTCATGCGCATGGTGACGCCGGGCACGCTGACCGAAGACGCGCTTTTGGATGCGCGGCAGAACAATTTCCTGGCCGCCGCCGCCGAGGCCGGCGGCGACTTAGGCTTGGCCTGGATCGACATGTCGACCGGCGTTTTTCTGACCCAATCCTTTGCCGCGATTGGCCTGGATGCCGTCCTGGCCAGGGTTTCGCCCGGCGAATTACTGGTCTCGGACGGCCTTATCCAGCATCCCCATCTGTTTGAAACGCTCAATGACTGGAAGGACCGTTTAAGCCCCCTGCCCTCCAGCCGCTTCGACAGCGCCAACGGCAAGAAACGCCTGGGCGCCCTTTACGGCGTCAAGACGCTCGATGGTTTCGGCGACTTTTCGAGGCCGGAATTGGCGGCGGCCGGCGCCCTGGTCGATTATCTGGAGCTTACGCAGAAAGGCCGCCTGCCGCGTCTGGCGGCGCCTAAGCAGTTGGCCCAAGGCGAGGTGATGGAAATCGACACCGCCACCCGGCGCAACCTGGAACTGACGGTATCGCTGACGGGTGTGCAAAAAAACAGCCTCTTAGGCGTCATCGACAGGACCATGACCGGCACCGGGGCGCGGCTGTTGGGGGCACACCTGGCCGCCCCGCTGACCGATGCCGAAGGCATCGCGCGTCGCCTCGACATGGTTCAACATTTCGTCGCCGGCGTGCAGTTGCGTGACGATCTTCGCGCCATACTCAAGCGTTGCCCGGATATCGAACGCGCGTTGTCGCGGCTGACCCTCGGCCGTGGCGGGCCTCGGGACCTGGCGGCGGTCTCGGGCGGCCTGGCGGCGGCGGAAGAAATCAAGGCCATCTTTGAGAATACGGGAACAGGTGCACCGGAAGGCATCACCGACGCCATCAACAACCTTGGCCACCACGACGCGCTCATTTCCCGGTTCCGCCGCGCCTTGGCCGAAGACCTGCCGCTTTATGCCCGCGACGGCGGTTTCATCGCGGCGGGCTACGCGCCGGAACTGGATGAGTTTCGCGCCCTCAGGGACGAAAGCCGGCGGCTGATTGCCGGCCTGCAAAGCCGCTACGTGGAAGATACATCGATCCCGACGCTTAAGGTCAAGCACAACAACGTGCTCGGCTATTTCATCGAGGTGCCGGCCAAACAGGCGGATAAAATCCCCCTCGATGACGGCCCGTTCATTCATCGCCAAACCATGGCTAACGCGGTCCGCTATTCGACGGTGGAACTGAGCGAGCTTGAAGGCCGCATCGCCAAGGCCGCCGACCAGGCCCTGGGGCTTGAATTGAACCTGTTCGAGGAACTCCTCGGTGAGGTAACCGGGCGGGCCGACGCCGTTGCTTTATGTGCGGGGGCCCTGGCCGCGCTCGATGTCGCCCAGGGCATGGCGGCCTTGGCCGTTGATAGCCGCTTTGTCAGGCCGGTGGTTGATGACAGTCTCGATTTTCACATCACCGGCGGCCGCCACCCCGTGGTCGAGGCGGCCCTGTCAGACGCCGGTGACGCCGCCTTTATCGCCAACGGCTGCAGGCTGACCGGCGGGGACCGCGGCCAGGAGGGATTTTTATGGCTGCTGACCGGTCCCAACATGGCCGGCAAGAGTACCTTTTTACGCCAGAACGCGTTGATCGCGGTGCTCGCCCAGATGGGCTCCTTCGTTCCCGCCGAGGCGGCTAAAATCGGCATCGTCGACCGCTTGTTTTCCAGGGTCGGCGCCGCCGACGACCTGGCCCGGGGGCGGTCGACGTTCATGGTTGAAATGGTCGAAACCGCGGCCATCCTCAACCAGGCCGGCCCGCGGGCGTTGGTGATCCTGGACGAAATCGGCCGCGGCACCGCCACCTTTGACGGCCTGTCGATCGCCTGGGCGGTGGTCGAACACCTGCATGAGGCCAACCGCTGCCGGGCGCTGTTCGCCACCCACTACCATGAATTGACGGCGTTGGCGGCAAGGCTCAAGGGGCTCCAGTGCCACACCATGCGGGTCAAGGAATGGCAGGGCGACGTGGTGTTCCTGCATGAAGTGGGGCCCGGCGCGGCCGACCGCTCCTACGGCATCCATGTCGGCGCCCTGGCCGGCCTTCCCAAAAGCGTCGTCAAGCGCGCCACAGACGTGCTTGAGACGCTTGAAAAAGGTGAACAATCCTCGGCGATGACCCGGTTGGCGGAAGACCTGCCGTTATTTCAGGCGCTGGCGGACGAAACCGACGGCGTGGCGGCGAGGGGGCCGTCAGCATTGGAAACCGCGCTTGCAGAGGTTGACGCCGACGCCTTGAGCCCCCGAGAGGCCTTGGAATTGATCTACCGGCTGCGGGAATTGCTGGAAGCCCAAGACTGATCCGCTGCCTATTGGCTCGTACCTGCCGTCCTCGTCACCACAAGAGGGCAATAAAACCCAAATGTTTATAAAATAAGATCTTTTTAATAATCTTATTGGAATAATTAAGGTAATTAACTGAATTAATTAAAATTTTTGGTAATATTTTGATTTTTAGGAAAAGATTTTAAACTAATTCAGGCTAAAAAATGGTGAATTTTGGCCTTAAAAATTAAGATTATTCAAATATACTTAAATTTTAGCGATTATTTTGGTAATGAGGCGCCTTTTCGGAGCCTTGCTCCATATGTATCGGCGATCAATCCGGTCAAGGGCCGCGCATTTATTCCGGGTACGATATAAAATTGCAATCCTCTGGGTCGGTGCCGGGAAAAATTCATCTTCATTGCATTCCGGAACGGCTTGCCCCTTTAACGTCTGCCCAGCGCCCTTTATATAATGGGAACATGGACAGCATCCCCAAACCCCGCGACATCATCGACCGCAAGGCGCTTTTAGCCGAACTTGACGAACTTGTCGGGTGGTCCGGTTATACGCCGAAAACGCAAACGCAGGTTCTCGATATCTTCAAAACCTCATATAACCGGGGCTGGACGGAAGTCCGCCGCCGCTTCGAAGAAGACGGCGCCTCCAGCCGCGACGTCGCCCAGGCCAACACCCATCTCGTCGATCAACTGGTCCGGACGATCTACGATTTCGCCTTAACCAACGTCTATCCCCTGGCCAACCCGACCACCGGCGAGGTCATGAGCATCACCGCCACCGGCGGATATGGCCGGGGCGAACTGGCGCCGTTTTCGGACATCGATCTGATGTTTCTTGTGCCCTATAAGCTGACGGCGCATACCGAACAGGTGGTCGAATTCATCCTTTATATGCTGTGGGATTTAGGCCTCAAGGTCGGTCATGCGACCCGTTCCATTGACGAGGCGATCAGGCTTTCCAAGGCCGACATGACCATCCGCACTTCCCTGTTGGAAGCGCGTTGGCTGTGGGGTGATCAGGATATGTTTAAGACCTTCAAGCAACGATTCGGGTCGGAATTTTCAGAATCGACGGGCCTTGAATTCGTCGAGGCGAAGCTGGCCGAGCGCGATACCCGGCACGACCGGATGGGCGATACCCGCTATGTGCTGGAACCCAACATCAAGGAAGGCAAGGGCGGCCTGCGCGATCTGCAGACGTTGTTTTGGATCGCCAAGTACCTGTACCGGGTCGATGACGTAACCGAATTGCAGGCCAAGGGCGTGCTGACGGCGGCAGATGTGGACTTGTTCGCCAAGGCAGAAGCGTTCCTGTGGACGGTCCGATGTCATTTGCACTATCAAAACAACCGGGCGGAAGAACGCCTGACCTTCAACGTCCAAAATGAAATCAGCGCCCGCATGGTCTATGCCGATGGCGACGGCGTCCAAGGTGTCGAGCGTTTCATGAGGGACTACTTCCTTGTCGCCAAAGACGTCGGCGACCTGACCCGAATCCTTTGTGCCGTGCTTGAAGACCAGCAGAAAAAAAGTCACCACAAATTTCGCCTGCCGAGCTTCGGGTTCCGCAAGCGCGAGATTGACGGCTTCATTCTCGACGGCGACCGCCTGACCGTTGACGACACCGACGCCTTCAGCAAAGAACCGGTGAAATTGCTGTCGTTGTTTCGCGCCGCCCAGCGCCATGACGCCGATATTCATCCCAATGCACTGCGCCTGGTGACCCAGAACCTGGAGCTCATCGACGATCACTTGTGCAATGACGCGGAAGCCAACGCCCTGTTCTTGGACATGATGTGTGGCCGCAAACCGGATGTCACCTTGACGCGGCTCAATGAAGCCGGCGTGCTTGCTCTTTTCTTGCCCGACTTCGGCAACGTCGTCGCGCAAATGCAATACGACATGTATCACGTCTATACGGTCGACGAGCACACCATCCGCGCCATCGGCATCCTCAAGGGGATCGAAGACGGACGGCTTAAAGACGACCATCCCGCCGCCTGTGCCGCGATCGGCGAGATGCAGTCGTTGCCGGCCCTCTTTGTCGCGGTTTTCCTCCACGACATCGCCAAGGGCCGGGGCGGCAACCATTCCGAACTGGGCGCCGATGTCGCCACCGAATTGGGGCCCAGGCTCGGGCTCAACGAATGGGAAACCGAAACCGTATCGTGGCTGGTGCGTCACCATTTGTTAATGAGCAATACCGCCTTCAAGCGGGATATCTACGACCCCAAAACCGTCACCGACTTTGCCGGCGTCGTGCAATCGCCGGAACGCCTGCGCCTGTTATTGGTGTTGACGGTCGCCGATATCCGGGCGGTCGGTCCCGATGTCTGGAACGCCTGGAAGGCGGGGCTTTTGCGGGAATTGTATTTCCGTACCCAGGAAGAATTGGCGGGCGCCATACCTTCGGAACGACAAGGCGAACGGGTCGAATTGGCCAAGGCCGGACTCAAGGCGCAACTGGCCGATTGGGGGCCGGAAGAAATCGAAAAACATTTTGCCAGGGGCTATAACGATTATTGGCTGGCCTTCGACACCGATACCTTGGCCCACCATGCCAAGCTGATCCGCAAGGCCGAAGACGGCGACCTGAAGCTCCACATTAAAAGCCGGATTGAGCGTCAGCGCGACGCCACGGAAATCACCATCTACACCCCCGACCATCCCGGGCTGTTCGCATCCGTCGCCGGCGCCTTGGCGCTGGCCGGCGCGTCGGTCGTTGACGCCAAGGTGATGACGCTGACCAACGGCATGGTGTTGGATATGTTCTGGATTCAGGATTCCGATGGCCACGCCTATGCCGCCAAGGACCGTTTGAAGCGGCTTCGCGGGCGCATTGAAACGGCGCTGACGGGTCGTTTGCTTTCGGCAAAGGAACTCGCCGCCGCGCAAGAGGCCTCGATGAAAAAACGAACCGGGGTGTTCAAGGTTCCGCCCCGGGTGTTGATCGACAACAAGGCGTCGAACCGCCTGACGGTGATCGAAATAAACGGCCGCGACCGGTTGGGGCTGTTGCACGACGTGACCGCTTTCCTGACCGCCTCCGGGTTGCAGATTTCGAGCGCCCATATCTCGACCTATGGCGAGCGGGTAATCGATGTGTTCTACGTCAAGGACGTTTTCGGCCTGAAAGTGGATAACGAGGAAAAGCTGAATGCTTTGCGGACCGGCCTTTTGGAAGTCGTGTCTTCAGGGACCGGCCCCGACAAGGCGTCAAAAAAGACCAAGGAAGCCGGGAAAAAACGGGCTCAATCGAGCGATGGAGAGGCAAGGCAGGCCAAGGGCGAGGCGTCTCCCGCCTAGGGGCCGGTTTGGCGGATAATACCGGTCGACCGCCAAGCCGCCTTTTCGCTGACACAATAAACCGTTATTTAATACCAAAATGCGGTGATAATGGCTCATAGAGACACCATCCCAAGATTTTCGGCAAGGAGCGTGCGGCGTGACGATGCGGGGTATCGTGAGGCGTACGCGACGTTGTCCAAAAGCCTTGGGATGGTGCCGTTCCGGTCGCCCATGCGGCCCGCCCGGGGCCACGGGGTGTCCCCGTTGTTTAATGGCGGGGGGCGCCCCCGCGACCCCCGGGGGCGTCAGAAAAACTTGCCGATGTCCCACATCGCCTGCGTGTTCCTTCCTACCCGGTGGACCGCATGGGCGATCTCTACGGGTTATTATCATTGCATCTTGGTATAAGCGGCTATGGTGCTTTTGCGATCCATTGCCACCGTCGGCGGCTTCACCCTGATCAGCCGGGTCCTGGGTTTCGTGCGCGATATTCTGATCGCCTTCGTGCTGGGCGCGGCGGCGGGCGCCGACGTATTTTTCGTCGCCTTCAAACTTCCCAATCTGTTCCGCCGCCTGTTCGCCGAAGGGGCGTTCTCCATGGCCTTCGTGCCGATGTTTGCGGGCCGTGTCGAGGCGGAAGGAATCGAGGCCGCCAAGGCGTTCGCGTTGGCCGCTTTCAGCGTTCTGTTTTGGACCCTGCTGATTTTCGTCGGCGTCATTGAAGTGGCGATGCCGCTTGTGATGTTGGGCTTTGCGCCGGGTTTCATTGGTGAGCCCGCCAAGTTCGATCTGACGGTGGAGCTGACCCGGATCACCTTTCCCTATTTGCTGTTTATCTCCCTGGTTTCGCTGATGGCCGGGGTGCTCAATTCCCTTGGCCGCTTCGCCGCCGCCGCGGCGACACCGATCCTGCTGAACCTTTGCCTGATCGGCGCTATCTTGGGCCTGGCAAATTTCGCCGAAACCCCCGGCCATGCGCTAGCTTGGGGCGTGGCGGCGGCGGGGGTGGTTCAGTTTTTTTGGTTGTTTGCCGCCTGTGGCCGGGAAGGGGTGTGGATACGTCTGGGCCTGCCCCGGCTGACCGATGATGTCAAAGTCCTGATGAAACGGATGGCGCCGGTCGCCATCGGCGCCGGTATTTATCAGATCAATTTGGTCATCGACACGGTGATCGCGTCGTTGCTGCCGGCCGGGTCGATCTCGTATCTGTTCTACGCCGACAGGGTCAATCAATTGCCGCTGGGGGTGCTGGGCGTCGCCGTCGGCACCGCCTTGCTGCCATTGTTATCGCGCCAGGTCCGGGCCGGGGAAACCGACGCCGCCCACCACTCTCAGAACCGGGCTTTGGAATTATCGCTTCTGCTAACGTTGCCGGCCGCCGCCGCCTTGATGGTGATCGCCGAACCGGTGATCCGGGTGTTGTTCGAACGGGGCCAGTTCGGGCCGCCGGAGACGTTGGCGACGGCGGCGGCGTTGGCGGTTTATGCCGTGGGGCTGCCGGCCTATGTCATGGTCAAGGCGCTGGCGCCCGGGTTCTTTGCCCGCGAGGACACGGCGACGCCGGTCAAGATTTCGGTGTTCTGTCTGTTCGTCAATTTGGGCCTCAATCTTCTATTGATGGGGCCGTTTTTACATGTCGGGATTGCGGCGGCGACGGTGGTGTCGAGCTGGCTCAATGTCGCGATCATGGGGTATGTCCTTCATCGCCGGGGGCATTTGGTTCTCGACCGCCGCCTGCGGGAACGCCTGTGGCGCATGGTCCTGGCCGCAGTCGGCATGGGGCTGGCGCTTTATTGGGCGTTGGCACCGTTGGCGGAGGTCTTGGTCGGGACGACACCGGAACGCGTCCTTGGCCTGGCCGCCATGGTCGCCGGCGGCATGGCGGTGTTCGGGGTTCTGGCGTTGGTGTTGGGCGCGGCGCGTCTTGGTGATTTGAAAAGTCTTTATCGGGGCGGCGGGACACCCTAAAAAGCAAGAACCATTTGGAGCGAATATCGATGGAACGAATTTTTTCGGGCGTGCAGCCGACCGGCAATCTGCACTTGGGGAACTACCTGGGCGCGATCCGCAATTGGGTGCGCCTGCAGGATGATTACGAGTGCCTGTTCTGTATCGTCGATCTGCATGCGGTGACGGTGTGGCAGGACCCGGACGAGCTGAAGGCTTCCACCCGCAACGTCGCCACCGCCATGCTGGCCGCCGGCATCGATGCCAAGCACCATATCATCTTCAACCAGAGCCAAGTTCCCGGCCATGCGGAACTGGCCTGGATCTTCAACTGTGTGGCACGGCTCGGCTGGCTTAACCGGATGACCCAGTTCAAGGAAAAGGCAGGCAAGAACAAGGAAAACGCCTCGGTCGGCCTGTACGCGTACCCGAATTTAATGGCCGCCGATATCCTGCTTTATAAAGGCACCCATGTGCCCGTCGGCGAAGACCAGAAACAGCACCTGGAACTGGCCCGCGACATCGCCCAGAAATTCAACAATGACTTCGGCGTCGATTTTTTCCCCGTCGTCGAGCCGTTGATCTTCGGCGCCGCCACCCGGGTCATGTCGTTGCGCGACGGCGCCTCGAAAATGAGCAAATCGGACCCGTCGGACCTGTCGCGTATCAATATGACCGACGACGCCGATGCCATCGCCAAGAAAATCCGCAAGGCCAAGACCGACCCGGACGCCCTGCCCACCGGCCCGGACCAATTCGAAGGCCGCCCGGAAGCCGCCAACCTGATGGGGATCTATGCGTCGCTGGCCGATGTGGAAATCGCCGAGGTCTGCAATAAATTCGGCGGCCTTCAGTTTTCGGCGTTCAAGCAGGACCTTGCCGATCTGGCCGTTGAAACCCTGGCGCCTGTGCAGGGTGAAATGCGCCGCCTGATGGATGATCCGGCCCATGTCGACGCCGTCATCGCCGATGGTGTCGAGCGCGCCCGCGCCATTGCCGAGCCGGTGCTGGCCGAGGTTCACGATATCGTCGGTTTTCTCCGTCCCTGATCGGTTCTATGATATCCTGTTTTTAGGGGCTTGATTCAGCCTCCGGGGTGCCCCATTTATGGGGTCTGGGACGCAAAATTTGCGAACAAGAGGATTGATATGTTTATTCAGACGGAACGTACGCCTAATCCGGCAACCCTGAAATTCTTGCCAGGCGTGCCGGTCATGGAATCGAGAACGGCCAATTTTACCGCCGCCGCCGAGGCGACGAATTCGCCGCTGGCGAGCGGGCTTTTCGGTATCGATGGGGTCACCGGCGTCTTTCTGGGGGCGGATTTCATCACCGCCACCAAATCGGACGACAAGGATTGGGAGATCATGAAACCCCTGATCCTTGGCGCCATCATGGAACATTTTCAGTCCGGCAAGGCGGCAATTGAAGGTGAAGGCCCTGATACCGATAGTGCCGATTCATCGGCGGCAGAGCCCACCGGCGGCGTCGAGATGCAGATCAAAGAGCTGATCGATACCCGGGTTCGCCCGGCCGTGGCCCAGGACGGCGGCGACATCGTCTTTAAGGGATTCGAGGACGGAGTCGTTTTCCTTCACATGCAAGGGGCCTGCGCGGGTTGTCCTTCCTCCACGGCGACATTGAAAAATGGTATTGAAAATATGCTTCGCCATTACATTCCCGAAGTAATGGAGGTTCGGGCAGTCGAGTAACGCGCTGAAGTATTTATATACTTTGAAGGGCTTTTCGCGCGCCCGCGCGGCAGACAAAAAAGAAAATCTTGACAATTCTAATTGTGCATCGCAATATTAATTTATTGCATTGCACAAAAGCTGGCGCTGGTGAAAGTGCTGTGCTAGAAACGTCCCCAACACTGCCGGCCAAATGGCTCCGTGCATTCTCGGTTTGAGGCGGAGGACTGAACGGAAGACCCGGGATAAAAAAAAGAAAATTATACATTGGTTTGTGCAAATGAAGGGTTGAAGCGGCTCGGTGGTGTCGCTCTAAAAAATCGATAGATGAAGTTTCGTTTTGAACACGGCGCCTTGCTTGCGGTTGCCGGTCTGGTTACAGGCCTGTTTACCGTCGTCGTCATGAATCCGCTTGAAAGCCGAACCTCGGCTCCGAAGGCGTCGCTTCGCCTTGCGGTTTCGGCACCTGTGCCGGCGCCGGTCTATGCGCCGATCCCAGCGGAAATATTCCCCCATGAGAGCGAGGCGCCGGTGATCCCTAAACAGGCGTTGAAGGCGGTGAAAAAGACGTTAAGGATGGCCGGTATCGACACCTTGATCGGTTTCTTTTCGGTTGACGATGAAGAACGGCAACACCGGTTGCAGCGCTTGAAGACGACGGGGGCGTTGTCCAAGACCTTCAAACAGTTGGGGTATGACCTCGACCTCGTCCGTTCCGGCGAGGCCGCGGTGCCGCGCCTGTTCCTGGCCAGCCTGCCCAGTGACATCAAAAACATCCGCGAAGTCAGTGTGAAGAAGGCGCTTTTCTTCCAAACGCTCTTGCCGCTTGTCTTGCAGACGAACGAGGAACTGCTGCGCGACCGCCGCCGGCTTTGGAAGCTCCACTTTCAAAACAGCCTGAGTCAAAAACCGGGTCCGGCGGACCGGCTTTGGCTGATGGTGATATCGGAACGCTACGGCGTGAAGACAAACCGCATCGAAACGCTTTTAAAGCGTGTTGATATTATTCCTCCATCGATGGCGTTGGCCCAGGCGGCGGAAGAAAGCGGCTGGGGTACATCGCGTTTCGTGCGCGAGGGCAATGCGGTGTTCGGACAATGGACGTTTTCCAATGCCGGAAACCTGGTTCCGGCCGACCGGGATAAGAATAAGACTCACAAGATCAGGGCCTTTCCCAATCTTCTCGATTCGGTCCGCGCCTATGCCCATAACCTCAATACCCATAAGGCCTACCGGAAATTGCGCAAGGTTCGTTCCGAGCTCAGACTCAAAGGCGCGCCGTTGGACGGAATGTTGTTGGTGGATAAGCTTAAGAGCTATTCCCAGCGTGGCCAAAAATACGTCGAAGGCATCCGCACCATGATCAGGAGGAACCGCTTGCAGCGTTTTGACGACGCCCGCTTGCGCGACGGAAATTCCGGCACCCGCCCACTTATCTAAAGTTTTTGTTTAGACCGCAAATTCGTCGTCGCAAATGAGTTCATTTGCTCGGGATTTGCTCTATTCCGGTCTGTAGAACTGGCGCCCGAACCAATACCAACGGCCCTTGTCTGCCGGTAACGTGCAATTCACCCGGGTCCGGCCTGTGGGGAATGCCGGTGCGACCCTAATTTCTATCCGCCGGCGGCCTAAGCGTTCGACCCGGGCCTTACCGGCGTTCGATGAAAAACAGTTCAACCGGCGCAAGTCCTTGACGTCGCCCAGGAAGGAAAATCCCATGGCCGGTGGATTGATATCGGTAATCAGCGGGTCCGCCGGCGTGATGTCGGCAACCGGGAGCGGCAGGGCATTTGCCGCCAAACGAAACCGCGGCATCCCGGCATAATTTTCATTCATGGCGAAGCGCGGTAAATCGAATAGATTCGAGCCGCCATCGAAGGCGCCTGAGTGTTGGCCAAACCCGGCAATGAAACCGGCGTTTTTTGTCATCTTTTGGATGGCCAGACTGGTTTCCCCGTATGGGTAGGCAAAAATCCGGGGTGATTTGCCCAGCATTTCCTCAAAACGCTTTTTCGACCGCGCCAACTCGTCCAGGTTTTTGTCCCGGCCTGCTTTCGCCATGTGCAGGTGGGAGCCCGTATGACCGCCGATGGTGACGCCGGCCGACGCCATTTTCCGGATTTGATCCCATTTCATAAAACCGGAGATGTTGTTATCGACCGGATCGGTGGCGACGAACACCGTAAACGGAAACCCGGCTTCCTTCAGGCGCGGCCAGGCTTCAGTGAAAACGGACAGGTAGGCGTCATCGATGGTCAAGCCTACGGTTCGGTCGAGAAGGGGCTTGCCGTTTCGAAGGGCGGCAATGATATCGGGCACCGCCATTACATTATATTGGCTCGCTTTCAATTCCCGGAGATGGGCCTCGAATTGCTCAATGGTGACATTGGTGGAGGGGTATTTTGTCTCTCCGAAGCGGTGATACATGATGACGACGGCGCCATTGGCGCCATAGCCGGGGGGAGCTGCGGCGGTCGCAGGGATGGGCGTGAAGAAAGCCGTCATCAGAACCAAAAGCACGGTTCGAAATCTTCGTCCAAGGACCATGAATTTTCACATGTTGTTGACGTTGGCCTGAATTTTTCACGCTTCCCTGCATGAGTACAAGTGTCATACTGAAAAACATGCTGGTCCTTGGTTTCGATACGGCGGCTTCCGCCTGTTCCGCCGCTCTTTGCCGCGACGGAGACACACTTGCCCACCGCTATGAGGCGATGGCGCAGGGCCAGGCGGAATACCTGATGGGGATGATCAACGACGTCATGGAGGAAGCGGGAAAGGATTTCGGCGACCTTAATCTGTTGGCCGTGACTACGGGCCCGGGCTCTTTTACAGGGATTCGCATTGGGCTTGCCGTTGCCCGGGGTTTGGCTCTTGCCGGTGATTTGCCATGTATGGGCGTTACCACCTTCGAGGCCGTTGCCGCCGGGGTTTCGGAAACAGAACGGGACGGCGCAACCTTATTAGTGGCGATCGAGCCCAAGCGCGACGATATCTATGTCCAGGCCTTCGCCGCCGGCCTTGAGCCATTATCCGCGCCGCAAGCCGTTTTGCCCGAAGCCCTGGCGGCGGTGTTGGCCGGCGTATCGACCCCGGGGGTCACGGGGGCGCCCCCCGCCAAAAATAAACGGGGACACCCCGTGGCCCCGGGGGGGCGTGTTGTGGTCGCCGGGGATGCAAGCCAGCGCGCCATCGCCTCATTGGACGGTGTAGGGCTGGAGGTTGCTTTGAGCATTGCCCCGGTAACGCCCGATGCCGGGACCCTGGCCGTCCTGGCGGCTGGCCGATGGTCCCCAACGACACCGAACGAGCGGCCGCGGCCTCTATACTTGAGACCTCCCGACGCGAAGACCCCAAAAGACGGTGGCCGGCTCAGGCCCTGATCGGGGCGTTTCAGGAGTCGGGGGCTTTTTTAAGAATCAGTCGGTGAATGCCGTCGGCGGGCTCAGAGGGGCTTTCCGCCTCAAGGCTGATAATGCTGTGGCCGCTGTCATTGACAGAACGAGGGACGTTTTCCAACGGTTCCCGGCCCTTGAGCCGCACTTCGGCGGTCTGCCCCGCCGACATGCTTTCGATCAGTAGTTTTGTTTTGACAAAAGTAAGAGGACAGACCTCTCCTGTAATATCGATAAAGAAGTCAATTTCAATACCCTTGTTGTCTTTTTTGGCGTTATTCATTGTTCTTACTTGCCCGAAGTGGGTTTATTTATTAGGTTACGATTATTCTTGATTGAATGATTTCTTAATAAAAGCGCCTTTTTAAGAGGCCGTGAATTCCAAAAATCCCGTGGCCGCCTGGGTTCGCCCCGGAAAATTATTTCAGTGAGGAAAATCGTACATGACCGATAAGCTCAATGTAAGCGAATTGCTGGAGTTGACGACCGAAATCGTCTCCGCGCATGCGGGCAACAACAATGTCGCCCCCGGTGATTTGCCGCAATTGATTCAAGATGTATATAAAACCCTTTCGGCGGTCGGCACCGCCTCGGTGACCCCCGAACGTCCGCGTCCCGCCGTGGCGATCAAGAAATCGATATCCCCCGATTATATCGTCTGTCTTGAAGACGGCAAAAAGTTAAAAATGCTCAAACGGCATTTAAAAACAGCCTATAACATGACCCCCGATGAATACCGCAAACGGTGGGGATTACCGGCAGATTATCCAATGGTGGCACCGAATTACGCCAAACACCGCAGCAATTTGGCGAAGAAAATCGGGCTTGGCACAAAACCTCGTAAGCGCCGTCGGTAAGACATGATGCTTTCCGGTCCTCGGAGGGACCATGCCGGAAAATAAAATCGAACGTCTTTGCGTTGAAAAGGGAATGAAAATGACTGAACAGCGCCGGGTGATCGCCCGGGTGCTGTCTTCGGCCGACGACCACCCCGACGTTGAAGAGGTCCACCGGCGGGCGAATGCGTTGGATTCGCGTATTTCCATCGCTACCGTTTACCGGACGGTTCGCCTGTTCGAGGAGGCCAACATTCTTGAAAGGCATGATTTCGGCGATGGCCGGTCTCGGTATGAAGAGGTTTCAATCGAGCACCATGATCATTTGATTGATATACAGACCGGTGATGTTATCGAATTTCAAAATGAGGAAATCGAAGTCTTGCAGAAAAAAATCGCCGAGGCTTATGGAATGAAGCTTGTCGGCCACCGCCTAGAGCTTTATGGCGTTCCTATGGACAAAAAGAAGTAAGCGTTGAGATAAGCGTTTAAATCCCCTTGGCAAAAAAACTTTATATCAAAACCTATGGCTGCCAGATGAACGTCTACGATTCGGGTCGCATGGCCGATGTCCTGACGCCCTTGGGCTATGTGCAGGCCGATGGCCCCGATGATGCCGACATGGTTATCCTCAACACCTGCCATATCCGCGAAAAGGCGGCAGAAAAGGTGTACTCGGAACTGGGTCGTCTCAGACATCTGAAAGTCGCCAAGGAAGAAACCGGCGAACGCATGGTTCTTGCCGTGGCCGGGTGCGTCGCCCAGGCCGAGGGTGAAGAGATTCTGTCGCGCGCACCCTATGTGGACATGGTCTTCGGACCACAGACCTATCACCGCTTAGGTGAAATGGTTGCGCGTGCTGGACGCGCCGGGGATGTGGTGGTGGACACCGACTTCCCGGTTGAGCCCAAGTTCGATTTCCTGCCGGCCCCGGCGCCACCCGCAGGGCGTGCCCAGGCGGCGGGCAATGCCGAAAGCGCCGCCTTTTTGACCGTCCAGGAAGGCTGCGACAAATTCTGCACGTTTTGTGTCGTTCCCTATACCCGTGGCGCGGAATATTCCCGGCCCGGCGCCGATGTGTTGGCCGAAGCCGATCGGTTGGCGGCGACCGGCGTCCGCGAAATCACGCTATTGGGCCAGAATGTGAATAATTACAAAGGCGCCGCGGCTGATGGGGCCTCTGGGGGGAAATGGGGACTGGGGCGCTTGATTGCCGAGGTCGCGGCGATCGATGGGATTGAGCGCATCCGGTACACGACCTCTTACCCCGCCGACATGGATGAAGAATTGATTGCCGCTCATGCGGATGTCGTTGAGCTAATGCCGTTTTTGCATCTGCCGGTTCAATCCGGCGACGACGCCGTTCTCAAGGCCATGAACAGGCGCCATAGCGCCGACGACTACCGGCGTCTGGTCGACCGGTTGCGGGCCGCGCGGCCCGATATCGGGCTTTCGTCCGATTTCATCGTCGGCTTTCCCGGCGAAACCGATGCTGATTTTACTGAGACCATGAAGCTAGTGGAAGAGGTCGGTTTCATTCAGGCCTATTCCTTTAAATACAGCCCCCGGCCCGGAACCCCGGCGGCGGTAATGGAAAATCAGATCGCTGACGATGTGAAGGGCGAACGTCTGACCGCCCTGCAGGACCTATTGAACGCCCAGCAACTGGCTTTCAACCGGTCTTGCGTCGGCAAAGTGATGGCGGTGTTGCTCGACCGGCCCGGCCGGGCGCCGGGTCAATTGGTCGGGCGCAGTCCCTACATGCAGGCGGTCCATGTTGACGCCGCCGGCGAGACAATGGGCGCCATCACAGGGCTTAGAATTACCGACGCCCACGCCAACAGTCTGTCCGGTGCTCTCAATAGGGGAAATGAAAGGGCCAGCGCATGACGCCCCCGGTCAAATCAAAGGTTAAAACCAAGGCTGCCGCTGATCCGGAGCCGCTGATTTTTCCCGATAACGGCCTGGCGATGCTTTTGTTCGGATCGCATCACCAAAATCTGGCGCGCATCGAACAAAAAATGGACGTTGCCATTAACGCCCGCGGCAATGAACTGACAATCACCGGGGACGCCAGCGCCGTCAACAACGTCAAAAAAGTTCTGAACGGCCTGTATTCCAGCCTGGAGAACGGAAAAGAAATCAACGCCGAAGAGGTCGATGCGCTGCTTCGCATGGCGATCGCGCCCGGCGGTGACATCAACGACGCGGACCTGACCATCCGCACCAACAAACGCCACATTTCCCCACGCACCCCGGTGCAGGCCGATTATCTCAGGGCGATTGATGCGGCCGAGTTGGTGTTCGGTGAGGGCCCCGCCGGCACCGGTAAAACTTATCTGGCGGTGGCTAAGGCGGTCGAGCGGCTGATCGGCGGGTCCGTCGACCGCATCATCCTGTCGCGCCCGGCGGTCGAGGCGGGCGAACAACTGGGGTTCCTCCCCGGCGACATGCGCGACAAGGTGGACCCCTACCTGCGGCCCCTTTATGACGCCCTTCATGACATGATGCCCGGGGGTCAGGTGGCCAAGCGCATGGAAAAAGGCGACATCGAAGTCGCGCCGTTGGCCTTCATGCGCGGCCGCACACTTTCCAATGCCTGCGTCATTCTGGACGAAGCCCAAAACACCACGGCCGTTCAAATGAAGATGTTTCTGACCCGGCTCGGCGAAAACTCATCCATGGTGATCACCGGGGATTTGAGCCAGGTCGACCTTCCCCATGGCATCCGTTCGGGAATGAGGGATGCCATGGAGACTCTGGCCGGTGTAAAGAGTGTTGGCTTCGTAAGGTTTACCAATGCCGACGTTGTCCGCCACTCCCTGGTTCAACGGATTGTTCGCGCCTACGGCGAGGTCGAAACCCGGCGTCAATCAGGGGCCCAGTATGAACACCTTGAGGACGCCCCCGGGGCGGCGAAGTCCGATGACGAAGACTGAGCCGGTATCCCTGACAATTACGGCCACCCTGGACGTCGGCGTTAACGTCACCAGTCCGCTGTGGGCGGAGGCATTGCCGGCGGCGATGGGGCTATCGCTCGACGCCGCCGATGCCGCTTATCAAGCCGCGCTTGGACAATCCAAGGCCGAGGGCGATGGGGGGGGCGATCCCGGCGCTGAGGTCAGCATCGTTCTCGCCGATGATAAGTTGATCCGGGATCTCAACCGAGAATTCAGGGGTCAGGACAAAGCCACCAACGTCCTGTCGTTTCCGTCGACAGGAACCGAAGATGCGCCCGCCCCTCCCGGAGAGCCCCTATTGTTAGGCGACATTATCGTTGCGTTTGAAACCACCGCTGCCGAGGCCGTCGGGCAGGGCAAACCCCTTGCGGATCATTTTTGTCACCTGATCGTCCATGGTATGCTTCACCTCTTAGGCCATGACCATCAAACGGATATCATGGCCAATGCGATGGAAGCGCTGGAAATCAAGGTTCTTGCCGGGCTCGACATCACGAACCCTTATGATGATGGCTCGGGCGATGATCAAAACCAATGAACCCTCACCCTTCAAGTAGCAAGGCTTCCGATCAGGAAGTTGCCGAAGACTCAGTTGCCGGTACAGGTGCAGGCACCGGCGGTGACGACTCTGTTTTGGGCGCCCTTCGAGATTTTTTAAACGCCTTGGTGGGGTCCCGGAACGGCGACGATTCCGCCCGCGATGTCCTCGACGAACTGATTGAGGAACGTGAAGAGGCAGAGGTTCCCATCGACGATGAGGAACGGGTATTGCTGGCGAATATTCTCGAACTACGCAGCCGAACCATTCACGACGTGATGGTGCCCCGGGCCGATATTATCGCCATTGACCAAGGGGCTTCGTTATCCGAGGTGATCGGCATCCTGACCAAGGACAACCATTCCAGGCTTCCGGTTTATGGCGAAAACCTCGATGACGCCAATGGCATGGTGCACATCAAGGACGTGTTGGCCTGGCATGGCATGGACGAGGATTTTTCGCTGAGCAACGTGCTCCGCAAGATACTGTTTGTCTCGCCGTCCATGCAGGTGTTGGAGTTGCTTTTGGAAATGCGGGTCAAGCGTTCGCATATGGCGCTGGTGGTTGATGAATTTGGCGGCGTCGATGGGCTTGTCACCATCGAGGATCTGGTCGAGGAAATCGTCGGTGAAATAGAGGATGAACACGACAAGGATATTGAACCGGAGTTGGTTCGAGAGACCGACGGCAACTTTACCGCCGATGCCCGCGTTACCCTTGTTATGCTGGAGTCCATGGCCGGTAAGGTGTTCGCCGAGGAAGAGCGCGAAGACATCGACACCCTGGGCGGTTTTGTTTTCTCCCTGGCGGGACGGGTGCCGGTCCGGGGCGAACTGATCCGGCACCCATCGGGGCTTGAGTTTGAGATTCTGGACGCCGACCCCCGGCGCATTAAATGCGTGCGCGTGCTGATCCCGCCGTCGTTGCGCCGTGTGGACCATAGCGGCTAATGGCGCCTTCGGGGGAAACAAGCGCTAAGCAACAACACCTGGGGGCGCTTAAGCGCCGCCTGGCCGGGTTGATGGGATGGCGGCGGGCGGCGGTGCTTGGCGCCTTCGGCGTGATGGCGGCAATGGCGCTGCCGCCTGTTTATTTTCTGGTGTTATTGATCCCAGCGTTTACCGGCCTGTTGTGGACCGTTGAGGAAAGCCCCGGCATGGCCCGGTCCTTTTCCGGCGGCTGGTGGTTTGGTTTCGGCTATACGGCGGCGGGCCTGTCCTGGATCGGGTCGGCCTTTTTCATCGATGCCCCCCAATTCGGCTGGATGGCGCCAATCGCTATCGGCGGCATGGCCGCGGGCATGGCCCTGTTCACGGGTGCCGCCACCGCATTGAGCCATCTGGTTTTCGATAAAAGAACGATGACCGCGGTCGGCCGGGTCATCGTTTTCAGCGCCATGTGGACATTGATGGAATGGGTGCGCGGCTGGGCGTTGACCGGGTTCCCGTGGAATCTGACCGGAACGGTATGGGTGGCGTCGGATTCGATGATCCAGCTTGCCGCCGTGACCGGGGTTTACGGCTTGAGTCTGTTGACCATCGCCGCCGCCGCGATGCCGGCGGTGCTGGCGGTTCAAGGCTCTTCTTCCCGCCCCCGACGCCGTTGGATTCCTGTATTGGCGGCGTTTGCGGTTATCGGCGCCGTCTGGACCGGAGGCCAGGTGCGCCTGGCCTCGGCGTCCTTTGAGGCCGTCCCCGGCGTGAACCTCAGGCTGGTGCAACCGAATATCCCGCAAGCCTTGAAGTGGAAGCGCGAATTACGCCGCAGCCATGTCATTAAACAGTTGGACATGAGCCGGAGGCCGGCGACGACGGGTTCCGGGTCGACCCCGCCCAAACCTCCGACCCACATCATTTGGGCGGAAACCTCGGTTCCTTATATCCTTGCCGATACGCCCGGGTTGACTCAGGTTCTGGCCGGCGCTTTGCCGCCTGGCGGCTTAATGATCGTCGGCGCACCACGGGCAACCCCGCCCGGTGTCACACCAAGGAGAATCTGGAACAGCCTCCAGGCCATTGATGACAAGGGCCAGGTGAAGGGAACTTATGACAAGCACCATTTGGTGCCGTTTGGGGAATACGTGCCGTTCCGCGACATATTGCCGATCGAAAAATTAACCGCGGGACGCCAGGATTTTTCCCCCGGTCCCGGGGTTCGGACGCTTTCTTTTGACGGCTTGCCACCGGTTTCGCCCTTGATTTGTTATGAGGTCATCTTTTCCGGCAACGTCGCCGATGCGGAAAACCGTCCGCAATGGATTTTGAATCTCACCAATGACGGCTGGTTCGGGCAATCATTCGGGCCTTATCAGCATTTCGCCGCCGCCCGCTTGCGCGCCGTCGAAGAAGGCCTTCCCCTGGTCCGCGTTGCCAACACCGGAATCTCCGGGGTGATTGATGGCTACGGACGCACTGTTAAGCGGCTGGGATTGGGCCTTGAAGGGGTCGTCGACAGCCCGCTTCCCGTTGCGCTTGTTCAGCGAACACCGTTTTCCCGTTTCGGTGGCTGGATTACGGTCCTGTTACTGATTTTCGCCCTGGCATGGGGAATTCTGCTAACACCTTCCGGGAATGATATGAGATAATAACCGTGTTTTTTTTAGGGATATTTTAGGTAGCGCACTATTTTTGCTTGCATGCAATGTTTTGCAGTCTCATATTGTTTAGATCATCGCGTTTGTGAATAGGGACGTTCTTCAGGTCTCGGCTAAGTGGATGTTGTTTTAACAAACTTAAAACAACGGAACCCCGGTAAAAATGAAAAAGCCATCTTCTGCACAGAAATTGAAAATCCGCGCCCGCCTTAAGAAGAAAAGGCGTCTGCCTCCGGGCGTTCCCAATCCCGTTGATATCCATGTCGGCGGCCGGGTCAGGCTCCGCCGGACATTGCTTGGTCTCAGCCAGGAAAAACTGGGTGATGCGGTCGGCCTGACGTTCCAACAAATCCAAAAGTATGAACGCGGCGCCAACAGAATCGGTGCGTCTCGGTTGTTTCAGCTATGCCATATTCTGGATGTGCCGATCTCGTTTTTCTTCGATGAAATGCCGGCGGGTCTTAGGACCACCGAAGGCCAGGTCGTCCGGGGTTTGCGCGAGCAGGAACAAAAGACGCTGGAGCTCGACCCCTTGGCCCGGCGCGAAACCCTGGAACTGGTTCGTGCGTACTACAAAATCGCCGATCCCAAGGTCCGTAAACGGTTGTTTGAATTGACCAAATCCCTGGCCACCAGCACCGACAAAAATTAACACGGGCCCTGCTTCGTTTGGGTTAAGACAGACCCAGGGGCTCCGTTTTCCCGGGCCCGGCAAATTTCCTTGACGATCCCTGCAAAGCTTGCGACAAGGGCGGCCTTCGCTTGTTGAGATGGCGGAGGCGTGGAAGGATTTGGACTACTTGACCACCACGAAAAAAATGGCGCTAAGTGGGCTCAAAAAGACACTCGAATAATTGAAGCCCTTGGTCCAATTGGACAGAAACAAAGATCGAAGGGATCAATTGTGAGCAACGAAAATTTTCTATTCACCAGCGAGTCTGTGTCCGAGGGCCATCCGGATAAAATTTCCGATCGGATTTCCGACGCCATCGTCGATAAGTTTCTCGGCGCCGACCCGCTTTCCCGGGTCGCCGTGGAAACGCTATGCACCACCAATCAGGTCGTCCTGGCCGGTGAGGTCCGTGGCCCGGATACGATTACCGCGGACGTGATGGAAAACATTGCACGGGCTGCCATCAAGGACATCGGTTACGAACAGGATGGGTTCCACTGGGAAAAGGCTGCGGTCGACGTTCATGTGCATTCCCAGTCTGCGGATATCGCCCAGGGCGTCGATGCGGCGGGGAACAAGGATGAAGGCGCCGGTGATCAGGGACTGATGTTCGGCTATGCCTGCACGGAAACCGACGTGTTGATGCCGGCGCCGATCCATTATTCCCACGCTATTTTGAAGTCTCTGGCCGAAGCCCGTCATTCCGGCGCACAAACCGGCTTAGGGCCCGATTCAAAAAGCCAGGTGACGTTGGAATATGCCGGCGGCAAACCGGTTCGCGCCACCTCGGTTGTCGTTTCGACCCAGCATACGGAAGACCTGAGCCAGGACGAAGTTCGCGAAATCGTCCGCCCGCATGTCGTCGATGTCCTGCCTGAGGGCTGGATGTGCGAAGAACCGGATTTCTACGTTAATCCGACGGGACGGTTCGTCGTCGGCGGCCCGGACGGCGATGCCGGCCTGACCGGCCGCAAGATCATCGTCGATACCTATGGCGGCGCGGCGCCCCACGGCGGCGGCGCTTTTTCCGGCAAGGACCCGACCAAGGTCGACCGTTCCGCCGCTTATGCCGCGCGCTATGTCGCCAAAAATGTTGTCGCCGCCGGGTTGGCCCAGTCCTGCACCCTTCAGGTTGCATATGCCATCGGCGTGTCGAAACCGCTGTCGGTATACATCGATACCAACGGAACCGGGCAAGTGGACGAAGAACAGTTGTCCAAGGTCTTGCAGGAAATGGTCGATCTTTCGCCGCGCGGCATTCGCGAGCACCTGAAACTCAGCCGGCCCATCTATGCCCGCACCGCCGCCTATGGCCACTTCGGCCGGCCGCCCGATGAGGACGGCGGGTTTTCGTGGGAACGCACTGACCTGGTCGATGATCTGAAATCGGCCTTCGGGGCCAGTTGACCGGCAAAAAAAAACACGACGGGCCGCAATTTTACGGCCGCCGGCGCGGCCATAAATTGCGCTCGGGCCGTCAGGCCCTGATTGATGGGCTATTGCCGCGCTTAAGATTGACGCTGCCTCCGGACGGCCAACCCCTGGACCTTGGGGACGCATTCGCAGACCCTGTCAGCGACATTTGGCTGGAAGTCGGATTCGGCGGCGGCGAACATCTTGCCGCCCTGGCCGCGGCGCATCCTGATATCGGGTTTATCGGATGTGAGCCCTTCGTTAACGGCGTCGCCAATGTATTGAGCCTGATCGAAAGCGGCGGCCTCACCAATGTCCGCATATTCGACGACGATGTGAGAAAGCTTTTTCCGGTTCTGCCTGACGCGGCTTTCGGAAGGATTATTGCGTTGTTTACAGACCCCTGGCCGAAAAAACGCCACCATCGCCGACGCTTTATCAACGACGATACCGTGTTGCAGTTGTCTCGCCTGTTGAAGGATGGTGGCGACCTTCGCCTCGCCAGCGACCATATGGGCTATGTGGACTGGATGTTGGATCATCTGACCGCCCGGAATGAGCTAATATGGGAGGCGCGCTCGAAGCACGATTGGACCACACCGCCATCCGATTGGGTTGAGACACGCTACGAAAGAAAGGCCAAGGCGAAGGGCATTCATCCGACCTTTCTGTGCTTTTCCAGGAGGCCGCGCCCGGCTGACGCATAGAGACCGCCTGAGAAACGTCAAAAACCATTGAATTCAAGAGGCCATCGGTATATATAGCCCTTACGTTCAGTAGCGAACGTACTCGTTTAGTCCGAAAAATTAGGTGGGATTGATGGGTGGGCCGGTGGCCCGCCTTTTGTTATTGGAGGGTTCTCCGTAACAACCCCGAACCGAGATGAATGATCTGATGGACCTGTCCAGCCGTATCCAAGACCTGATCGAACCGTCCGTCGATGAACTGGGTTTCGACGTCGTCCGCGTGCAAATGTCCGGTAAGGATAATACGGTGTCGATGCAGATTATGGTGGAACGTAAAGATGGCCAGGGGATGACGGTTGATGATTGTGCTTCCGTCAGCCGGGCGATTTCGACGCTTCTTGAGGTCGATGACCCAATCAAGGGGGCCTACACCCTGGAGGTCTCATCGCCGGGCATTGACCGGCCCCTGGTCAGGATTAGAGATTTCGAACGGTTCCTGGGGTTTCAGGCGAAGATTGAAATCAATCAGCCCCTAGATGGCCGGCGCCGTTTCAAAGGCGAATTGCTGGGCGTTAAGGACGACGTCGTAAGAATATTGGTGGAAGGCGTTGAGGTGAACTTGCCTCATCCCGACATTCACAAGGCGAAATTACTGATGACCGACGATTTGATCGCGGCAGCGGAGGAGAATTAAGAGACGATGAGCGAAACCATGGAAACAAGCGCCGCCCAGACGCGGCCCGAATTAATTGAAGTGGCCGAAACCGTTGCCCGCGACAAGGGGATTGATCGCGATGAGGTTCTCGAGGCGATGGAGCAGGCGATCCAGAAGGCCGGGCGCTCCAAATACGGCCATGAACACGACATTCGCGCCAACATCGACCGCTCGACGGGTGAAATCACCCTGGCCCGGTATGTGGAAGTCGTGGAAACCGTCGAAGAGATCGAAAACGAAGCCACCCAGATCGATATCGCGGCGGCCAAGAAGGTTAGCAAGGGCGCGGAAGTCGGCGATTACATGGTCGATGCGCTGCCGCCGATCGACTTCGGGCGCATCGCCGCCCAAACGGCCAAGCAAGTGATCGTGCAACGGGTTCGCGAAGCAGAACGCACCCGCCAATTTGGCGAATACAAGGATCGTATCGGCGAGGTCGTTAACGGCTTGGTCAAGCGGATCGAATACGGAAACGTCATTGTCGATCTGAACCGCGCCGAAGCGATCCTGCGCCGGGACGAATCGATTCCCCGCGAACACTTCAACACCGGTGATCGGGTACGTTCCTACATCGTCGATGTTCGCGAAGAAGCCCGCGGTCCTCAAATTTTCCTGTCCCGCACCCATCCTCAGTTCATGGCGAAATTATTCGCCCAGGAAGTGCCGGAAATCTATGACGGCATTATTGAGATCAAATCGGTGGCCAGGGACCCCGGATCGCGCGCCAAGATTGCGGTGCTGTCCCATGATTCCAGCATCGACCCGGTCGGCCCCTGTATCGGCATGAGGGGATCCCGGGTGCAGGCCGTTGTCGGTGAGCTTCAAGGTGAAAAGATCGACATCATCCAATGGTCGCCGGATCAGGCCTCCTTTATCGTCAATGCCCTGGCGCCGGCGGAAGTCGCCAAGGTGGTTCTGGATGAAGAGGCCAATCGTATCGAGGTGGTGGTTCCCGACGAACAGCTTTCCCTCGCCATCGGCCGGCGTGGCCAAAACGTGCGCCTGGCCTCGCAACTATCGGGATGGGACATCGACATTCTGACTGAGGCGGAAGAATCCGACCGCCGCACCGAGGAGTTCAATGCCCGCTCCCAGATGTTCGTGGATGCCTTGGACGTGGATGACGTCATCGCCCATTTGCTGGTCACCGAGGGTTTTTCCTCCGTCGAGGAAGTCGCCTTCGTGCCGGTCGAGGACATGGTCGGCATTGAGGGTTTCGATGAGGAAATCTCGGAAGAATTGCGGCAACGCGCCCGCGCCTTCCTGGCGGCTAAGGACGAAGAATTGGCGAAACGGCGCAAAGAACTGAAAGTCAGCGACGATCTGGCCGAAGTCGAAGGCGTGACGCCGGAACTTTTGGTGGCGCTTGGCGAGAATGACGTCAAAACCCGCGACGACTTGGCCGATCTGGCGACTGACGAATTAATGGAATTCGCACCAGTGGGAACGTTAAAAGAAGCCAAGGCCAACGAAATCATCATGGCCGCGCGCGCCCATTGGTTCGAGGATGAAGAACCGGCGGATGGTGCCGTGGCGGAGGATGATGAGAAGGATGACGCCAATGACAATGGCGCCGGTAAGGTCGAAGCGGGCGAGGAGGATAAAAAATAGGCGGACGCCCTAACAGCTCTCATAACCGCGAAAAACCGTCTGAAAAAGTGCCCGATAAGCTTTCCGGAGGGGCGTCGCGGTTAAGAACCTGCATCGTTTCCGGCGGCCAAAGGCCCTCCGATGAGATGTTACGCTTTGTCGTCGGACCCGATGGGGATTTGGTGCCCGATCTGGACGAGAAGTTGCCGGGGCGGGGTTTATGGTTGAGTGGCGAGCGCGATATGGTAAATACAGCCTGCGATAAGAGGTTATTTGCCAGGGCCGCGCGTCGGAGCGTAAAGGTTCCCGCCGACTTAGGTAGTCATTTGGACGGCTTGATGGTACGCCGGTGCCTGGATTTTCTAGGCTTGGCACGGCGGGCCGGAGAGGTGGTCGCCGGGTTTGAAAAGGTACAGGCCCGGTTGCGAAAGAATAAGGGCGGCATTTTGCTGCAAGCCGGCGACGGCGCCGATGACGGCCGCGGCAAGATCAAGGCGTTGGCGTCAGGGATGGCATTGGTGGACGTTTTCACCGCCGCCGAACTGGGTAAGGTATTGGGACGGGATAACGCCGTCCATGTGGTGATGAATGAAGGCCGGTTGGCCGAACGCCTGTTGCGGGAAGCGGGCCGATTGATGGTATTTCGTGGAATCAACCGGTAAGGTTGGTCCCGAGTTTGAGCCGGAAGAATAAGAACGGGGTTTTTAAGCACCCTGAAAAGGATCGTTGAAGTAATGGCCGAGACCGAAAAACAAAAAGAAGGCAAAAAGCTGGGCCTATCCAGGCCGGGTAAGCTGGAGCTGAAAAAAACGGTTGAGACCGGACAGGTCCGCCAGAACTTTTCCCATGGCCGTTCCAGGATGGTCACCGTTGAGGTGCGCAAAAAACGCACCTTCGCTCCCGATGCCGGCGGCCATATGGCTGAAATTCCCGTCGAAGAAGAACCCGTCGCCGAAGAACAGGTTCCGGAAGAAGATAAACGCGCCCCTGATGTAGAAGTTGAGCCCGCGGCCCCTGCCAGCGGCGCGCCGACATTGACGGAGGAGGAAAAGGCGTCCCGCGCCCGTGCCCTTGAAGGGGCGAAATTGATCGAGGAGGAAGAAAAGGTCGCGGTCCCGCCGCCGGCCACGGACGATCAGGTCGCCACGCCGGAGGCCGAACCTGACAAGATATCCGAGGCCGAGGAAGCGGAGCGCGAGGAACAGGCTAAAGCCGCGGCATCCGCCGCCGCCGCCAAACTGGAAGCGATTGAAGGTGGGGAAGCCGAGGTCGAGAAAAAAGGCCGGGCAAAGCGCGGCCCGAACCGGGAAGGACAGCGTCCGCCGCCGGTGCGTAGGACGGAGCCGCGTCGCCGCGCCGGAAAATTGACCATTGCCGAGGCCCTTGGCGACAGCGAGGAAAGAACCCGTTCCCTGGCTTCCATCAAGCGCGCCCGGGAGAAGGAAAAGCAGCAGCAGCAAGAGCACCTTTCCGAGGGCAAGAAAATCATTCGCGACGTCGTTATCCCGGAAACCATCACCGTTCAGGAACTGGCCAACCGCATGGCCGAACGCGCCGTTGATGTTATCAAGGCGCTGATGAACATGGGCGTGATGGCGACCATGACCCAAACCGTTGATGCCGACACGGCGGAACTGGTGGTTGCGGAATTCGGCCACAATTTGAAGCGGGTTTCCGAATCCGATGTGGAATTGGGTCTCAAGGGTGAGGAAGACGACGATGCGGCCATGGTCTCGCGCCCGCCCGTGGTTACGGTGATGGGGCATGTGGATCACGGCAAAACGTCGCTTCTGGACGCCATCCGTGAAACCGATGTCGCGGCCCATGAAAAGGGCGGCATCACGCAGCATATCGGCGCCTATCAGGTGACCTTGTCATCCGGCGCCAAAATTTCCTTTATCGATACGCCGGGCCACGCCGCGTTTACGGAAATGCGGGCCCGTGGCGCCAATGTCACCGATCTCGTGGTGCTTTGCGTCGCCGCCGATGACGGCGTCATGCCGCAGACCATAGAAGCCATTGACCATGCCAAGGCTGCGGAAGTGCCGATCATTGTCGCCATTAACAAGATCGACAAGGAAGGCGCCAATCCGACCAGGATCCGCACCGATCTTTTGCAGCATGATCTGGTGCTTGAGGAAATGGGTGGTGAAGTTTTGGCCGTCGAGGTTTCTGCGACCGAGAAAACCAATCTCGACAAACTGGAAGAAACCATCCTGTTGCAGGCGGAACTGATGGACCTTAAGGCCAACCCCGACCGTTCGGCGGAAGGGGTTGTGGTCGAGGCCAAGATGGAACAAGGCCGTGGTTCCGTGGCGACGGTCCTGGTTCAGCGCGGCACCCTTAGGGTCGGCGATATCTTCGTCGCCGGCGATGAATGGGGACGCGTCCGGGCTCTCATCGATGCCCATGGCGAAAACCTGGATGAAGCCGGGCCTTCCATGCCGGTGGAAGTCTTGGGCCTAAACGGCACCCCCAACGCCGGCGAAGAAGTCGCGGTTGTTGAAAGCGAAGCAAGAGCAAGGGAAGTCGTCGATTTCCGTCAGCGCCGCATTCGTGATGAAAAAGCCGTCGCCGGCGCCCGCGGGACCCTCGAACAAATGTTCGAAAAGATCAAGGAAGGCAGCGATCTTCAAATGCTGCCGGTGGTTATCAAGGCCGACGTGCAGGGTTCGGTGGAAGCGATTATCGGGGCCCTGGAAGGCATGGCGACCGAAGAGGTTAAGGCCCATGTTCTGCATTCCGGTGTCGGTGGAATCAACGAATCCGACGTCACCCTTGCCAATGCGTCAGACGCCGTGGTCACCGGCTTCAACGTCCGCACCAATCCCCAGGCCCGCGAAATGGCGCGCCAGGGCAACGTGGAAATTCGTTATTATTCTATCATCTACGACCTTCTCGACGATCTGAAGAAAACCCTTTCCGGGATGTTGGCCCCGACGATCAAGGAAAATCTCCTGGGCTATGCCGAAATCCGCGAGGTCTTCAACATTTCCAAGGTCGGCAAGATCGCCGGCTGTATGGTTACCGAGGGCGTGGTCCGCCGAGGCGCCAAGGTACGGCTGGTGCGCGATGAAATTGTCATTCATGAGGGCGAACTGAGCCAATTAAAGCGATTCAAGGACGACGCCAAGGAAGTCAAGGACAGCATCGAATGCGGCATGGGGTTTGCCAACTTCCATGATCTTGAAGTTGGTGACATGGTCGAATGTTTCGAAACCGAGGAAATCGCCCGGGAACTGTAGCCCTGGTTTTCGGTTGATCCTGCTTTGCCGCTATCAAGCCAATAGAGGACACCATGAAAAAAGGGGATTCCAAGGCCCCCAGCCAACGCCAGCTTCGTGTCGGCGAAGAAGTTCGCCATGCCTTGGCGTGGATACTTGAACGTGGCGAAATCCGGGATCCCGGCCTGGGCGGCACCGCGATCACCGTCACCGAGGTCCGCATCAGCCCCGATCTTCGCAATGCCACGGCTTTCGTTGTGCCGCTGGGCGGCGGCCAGGGCACCGATGTGATTGATGCCCTTAACCGGGCGGCGCCGTTTGTTCGCCGCAAAGTCGGCAAGGCGGTAAAGTTAAGACGTTTGCCCAACCTTAATTTCGTTGCCGATACCACCTTCGATGAAGCCGGACGCATCGATGATCTGTTGAAGGATCCCAGCGTTTCCCGAGACCTTGAACCTGAAGTCGATCAGGGGGATAAAAAAAATGGGGCGTAAGCGCCGCGGGAAACCCATCCACGGCTGGCTCGTCATCGATAAACCATCAGGAATCAGCTCCAACGGCATCGTCGGCCGTGTGCGCAGGATCACCGGTGCGGCCAAAGTCGGGCATGGCGGAACCCTGGACCCGCTGGCGACGGGGCTGCTTCCATTGGCCCTGGGCGAGGCGACGAAAACCGTTTCCTACGTCATGGAAGGCTCAAAAAAATACCGCTTTACCATCCGTTGGGGTGAGGCCCGCAACACCGATGACGCCGAAGGCACGGTCACCGGGACCAGCGACGTCCGGCCGACAAAAGAACAAATCAATGCCGTCCTCGATCGCTTCATCGGCGACATCGAACAGGTGCCGCCGGTATTTTCGGCGATCAAGGTTGATGGCAAACGGGCGTATCAGTTGGCCCGGTCCGATCAGGCGCCCGAAATGAAATCGAGGATTGTCCATATCGAGGATTTAAGGTTGTTGGAGATGCCCGATGCGGACCATGCGGCGTTTGAGGTGGTCTCCGGCAAAGGCGCTTATATGCGCTCTTTGGCCCGGGATATTGCCGCCTCGCTGGCAACGCTGGGGTATGTTTCGGCGTTACGGCGCATCGCGGTCGGCCCTTTTGAAGAAAAAGATGCGATTTCACTGGATAAACTAGAATCACTGGGGCATAGTGCGCCGCTCTTGGAGCAGCTGCTTCCCGTTGAGACCGTGCTGGACGACATCCCGGCCCTGGCCCTGACGGAAATAGAGGCACGAAAGTTGCGCCGAGGACAGGCCGTCCCGGTTCTTCCGGTGGCCAATCGGTCTCCTTTAAAAAACATCAGCCAGGGCGACGTCGTTTGTGCCATGGCTGAGGGCAGACTGGTGGCATTGGCTAAAATAAAAGGAGGGGAAATTCGTCCCTTCCGCGTGATGAACTTTTAAATTTGGAGTAAACGATGTCGATAACCGCAGAGCGGAAGCAAGAACTCATCAAAGAGTTCGCGACGAAGAAAGGCGACACTGGTTCACCCGAGGTGCAGGTTGCGATCCTATCGGAACGCATTTCCAACCTCACCGAACACTTGAAATCCCACAACAAGGATTTTCATTCCCGCCGTGGCTTGCTGATGATGGTCGGCCAGCGCCGCAGGTTGCTTGACTATGTAAAAAGAAAACAGGTCCAGCGTTACGAGGACTTGATCAAGCGCCTTAACCTGCGCCGGTAGAGGCAGTGCCCTCAAAAACAGTAACGATGACACCGGGTTCCGTCCACGGGGCCGGGCCCATATACCAAGGATCACTGATAATGACCTATAGAGACGGCTTGCCAAGGCTTTTGGCTAGGAGCGCGCGGCGCGGCGATGCGGGGCATCGGAAGCCGTGCGCGACGCCGTCCAAAAGCCCTGGGAAACCGCCGTCTCGGTCGCTTATGCAGTCCGTCGGAGGGCGTCGAAAAACCTTGACGATGCACCGCATCGCCTGCGGCTTTCCTCCTACCCGACGGGCTGCCTAAGCGATCTCTATGAGTCATTATCAGTGATCCTTGGTATTTATTGAGCATGGGCATTGGGTCCATGCATGTATGTACGTTGGATGAAGAGAAAAATTTGTCCGTAGGAAGGAAGATAGAGGATGTTTAAGGAGTTTAAGAAAGAGATCGAATGGGGCGGACGCCCCTTGGTCCTGGAGACCGGTAAAATCGCCCGCCAGGCCGATGGTGCCGTGATGGCGACGTACGGCGACACCAAGGTGCTGTGCACCGTGGTCGGCGAGCAGGTGCCGCGCCAGGGAATCGATTTTTTCCCATTGGCGGTCCATTACCAGGAAAAGACCTTTGCCGCGGGTAAAATCCCCGGCGGTTTTTTCAAACGCGAAGCCCGTCCCGCCGAAAAAGAAGTTTTAACCTCGCGCCTGATCGACCGGCCGATCCGGCCGTTGTTCGCCAAGGGGTTCAGCAACGAAACCCAGGTGATCTGCACGGTGGTGACGCACGATTTGGAAAATGATCCGGATATTGTCGCCATGATCGGCACGTCCGCGGCGCTGACCATTTCCGGCCTGCCCTTCATGGGCCCCATCGGTGGCGCCCGGGTCGGTTACATTGACGGCGATTATGTTTTGAATCCGCAACTGGACGAGATGCCCTCCACCGACCTTAACCTGGTCGTCGCCGGCACCCGCGAAGGGGTGCTGATGGTCGAATCGGAAGCCTCGGAATTGTCCGAAGAGGTCATGCTGGGCGCCGTCATGTTCGGCCATCAAAACATGCAGCCGGTGATCAACGCGATCATCGAGTTGGCCGAAGCCTGCGCCAAGGAACCGCGCGAAGTGCCGGGCGAACCGGAAGGCAAGGCGGCGTTGGCCGAAAAGGCCAAGGCCGCTGGCGAAGCCGATCTCCGCGCCGCCTATAAGGAAACCGCGAAAGTCGCCCGCGTCGAAAAATTAGGCGCCGCGAAAACCAAAATTAAGGAAGATCTCGCCGCCGATGACAGCATCGACGCCGATCTGGTTTCCGACACCCTGGGCGACATTATCAAGGGCCTGGAAAAAGACATTGTCCGCCAGGATATCTTGAAAACCGGACAACGCATCGATGGCCGCGACACCAAGACGGTGCGTCAAATCGAGGTTGAAACCGGCATCCTGCCCCGCACCCACGGCTCGGCGCTGTTTACTCGTGGTGAGACCCAGGCGCTGGTGACGACGACGTTGGGCACCGGACAGGATGAGCAGATCATCGACGGTCTGGCCGAAGATTACCGCGAACACTTCCTGCTGCATTACAATTTCCCGCCCTATTCGGTCGGCGAAGCCGGGCGTTTCGGTTTCACCGGGCGGCGCGAAGTCGGTCACGGCAAGCTGGCGTGGCGGGCCATTCACCCGTTGCTGCCGTCGAAGGAGGACTTCCCCTACACCATTCGCGTGGTCTCCGAGATCACCGAGTCCAACGGATCATCCTCGATGGCAACCGTCTGCGGCACCTCGCTGGCGCTGATGGATGCCGGCGTTCCCTTGACCAAGCCGGTCGCCGGTATTGCCATGGGCCTGATCAAGGAAGGCGATGATTATGCCGTGTTGTCCGATATCCTCGGCGATGAGGACCACCTCGGCGACATGGACTTCAAGGTTGCCGGCACCGATGGTGGCATTACCTCGCTGCAGATGGATATCAAGATCACCTCGATCACCGAGGAGATCATGAAAATCGCCTTGGCGCAGGCCCGCGACGGCCGCATGCATATCCTCGGTGAAATGTCCAAGGGCCTTGATACGGCCCGCGCTTCGGTCAGCGACAATGCGCCGCGCATTACCACGTTGAAGATCAACAAGGATAAAATTCGCGAAGTCATCGGACCGGGTGGCAAGATGATCCGTGAAATCTGCGAGACCACGGGCGCCAAGATCGACCTGGAAGACGACGGCACCGTGAAAGTCGCCGCCGTCGATCAAAAAGCGGCGGACGCCGCCATCGATTGGATCCGCTCGATCACCGCGGAGCCCGAAGTCGGCACCATTTATAACGGCAAGGTGGTGAAGACGATGGACTTCGGCGCTTTCGTTAATTTCATGGGCGCCAAGGACGGCCTGGTTCATATCTCGGAACTGGCGCCGGAACGGGTCGGCAAGACCACCGATGTCGTCAACGTCGGTGACGAAGTTAAGGTCAAGCTGATCGGCATCGATGACCGGGGCAAGGTCAAGCTGTCCTTGAAATCCGTCGATCAGGCGACCGGCGAGGACATCTCCGGGAAATAACCTTCCCGGTACGCTGCGCCTTAAAGCGCACGGTTTAAGAAGGCGGCTCTCTTCGCTATGAGGGGGCCGCCTTTTTTACGTTTGCCAGGTCATAGATTTCTATGGTTTTCCCTTTTCGTGGGTTATATACATGCCTTAGCATGTGTCGTTATAGCGGATTGTAAATAAAGGTTTTTAAATCCTTGGCCGAGAAAAAATCCAGTTACTCCTTTGAGGAATTGCTGACCTGCGGGCGCGGTGAAATGTTCGGCCCCGGCAATGCCCAGTTGCCGTTGCCGCCGATGTTGATGTTCGACCGCATCCTCGAGATTTCCGATCAGGGCGGGGCTTACGACAAAGGTCACATTGTCGCCGAGTTCGACATCAACCCGGACCTCTGGTTTTTCAAGTGTCATTTCGAGGGCGACCCGGTGATGCCCGGATGTTTGGGCCTCGACGCGCTGTGGCAGTTGACCGGCTTTTTCCTGGGCTGGCGGGGATTGCCCGGCGCCGGCCGTGCCTTGGGCGTGGATAAGGTAAAGTTTTCGGGACAGGTAACGCCTGGCGTCAAGCTGGTTTCGTACTATATTGATATCAAGCGAGTGATGGAGCGGGGCAGCACCCTTTGCTTCGCCGATGGCGTCATGAAGGTCGATGGGGAAGAAGGCTATGCCGCCGAAGGCCTGAAGGTGGTCCTGCTCCCCGGCGAGAGTTGATATTGTGAGCAAATCCCGAGCAAATGGACACATTTGCGACGATGAATTTGCGGTAAAACAAGTAGATAGGGCATTTTCGGTGAACCAATGTGAACCGAAAAAGCCCTAGAATAGCGAGGCTTCCATGAGACGTGTTGTGGTCACCGGGATGGGGATCGTGTCACCCATCGGCAACAACATTGCCGAGGTCACCGACAGCCTGCGCGAAGGGCGCTCGGGCATCGTCTTTAACGAGGATTATGCCGAGCGGGGTTTCCGTTCGCACGTTGCCGGCACCCCCCAGATCGATATGGATGACATGATTGACCGCAAGTTGCGGCGCTTCATGGGTGATGGGTCGGCGTACAATTACATCGCCATGCAAGAAGCCATCGCCGATGCGGGCTTGAGCGATGCCGAGGTTACCGATGAGAGGACCGGACTGGTGATGGGGTCGGGTGGCCCGTCAACCTCGGCGCTGATCAACGCGGCCGATACGGCGCGCGAAAAAGGCGCCAAGCGCGTCGGTCCCTATGCGGTGCCGAAATCCATGTGTTCGACCAATTCCGCCAATCTTTCGACGGCGTTTCACATGCGTGGCCTCAGCTATTCGATTTCGTCGGCGTGCTCGACCAGCGCCCATTGCATCGGCAACGGGGCTGAGCTAATCCAATGGGGCAAACAGGACATTGTGTTTGCCGGCGGTGGCGAGGAATTGCATTGGACGCTGACCGTGCTGTTCGATGCCATGGGCGCGCTTTCTTCGAAATACAATGGCACCCCGGAACGGGCGTCGCGGCCGTTTGATGCCGACCGGGACGGTTTCGTGATCGCCGCCGGCGCCGGCGTTGTGGTGCTCGAAGAATTGGAGCGCGTCCAAGCCCGGGGCGCCAAGATTTACGGTGAGATCATCGGGTACGGCGCCACCTCTGACGGTGTCGATATGGTGGCGCCGTCGGGCGAGGGCGCGATGCGCTGCATGCGGATCGCCACCCAAGGGCTCGGCAACACCAAGGTCGATTATATTAATGCCCACGGCACCTCGACCCCGGCCGGCGACATGGCCGAACTGAAGGCTATTCAAGAGGTGTTCGGCGCCCACCATCCAAAAATTTCATCGACCAAGTCGTTGACGGGACATTCCCAAGGCGCCACCGGCGCCCATGAGGTGATTTATTCGCTGATCATGCTCGACAATGATTTTGTCAGTGCTTCGGCCAACGTCGATAATCTCGATCCGGAAGCCGGCGACGCCGAAATCGTCACCGAGCGCATCGACGACGCAAACCTCAATTGCGTGCTGTCGAACAGCTTCGGCTTCGGCGGCACCAACGCCTCCCTAGTCTTCAAAAGGGCTGAGGGTTGACCGCAACATCCAAATCCCCCGCTTTGATGGCCGGCAAAAAAGGCTTGGTCATGGGCGTCGCCAATGACCGGTCTATCGCCTGGGGGATCGCCGACGTCTTAAGCAAGCACGGCGCTGAGCTGGCTTTCACCTATCAGGGCGAGACGCTCGCCAAAAGGGTCAAGCCGTTGGCCGAAAGCGCCGGCTCTTCGATCGTGCTGCCCTGTGACGTCGAGGATGAGGCTTCCATGGACGCGGTCTTTGCCGAGATCGACAAACAATGGGGCAAGATGGACTTTCTTGTTCATGCCATCGCCTATTCCGACAAGGAAGAACTGAAGGGCAAATATCTGGATACCAGCCGAGCCAACTTTTCCCGGACCATGGATATTTCGTGCTATTCGTTTACCGCCCTGGCGCGCCGCGCCGCGCCCCTGATGACGGACGGCGGCGCCATGTTGACGCTGACATTCACCGGGGCGGAGCGGGTGGTGCCCAACTATAACGTCATGGGCGTCGCCAAGGCGGCGCTGGAAGCCAGTATCAAATATATGGCCGTTGATCTGGGGCCGGATAAGATTCGCGTTAACGCCATTTCCGCCGGCCCGATGCGGACCCTGGCCGGCAGCGCCATCGCCGGCGCCAGGCATATTTATCGATGGAGCGAGGATAATGCGCCCTTGAATCGAAGCGTCCATTTGGATGATGTCGGCGGGTCCGCGCTCTACCTGCTTTCCGATTTATCCAATAGTGTCACCGGAGAAATTCACCACGTCGATTCCGGATACAACGTCATCGGCATGCCGAAACCGGGTAATGGCTCGAATGGTTCTTCCAAATAGTTCCGATCCCGCGGCCTGTGGTTTCGCCGGGGGGGCTTTTCCTTAAAAAAAATGTGGTCTTTTCCCGCGGATTAGTTTAGAACTGTTACGATTATTGCTGGAAATGCCCTAATTAGGTGCCATATAAGTGAGATGGATATGTCAAAAACCGATACCCCAAGACCCTATAAACAGGTTCTCGACCGTTTACGCGGCGCCGGCCTTCGTCCTACCCGGCAGCGGTTGGCGTTGGCTAAAATGTTGCTCGAGGGCCCGGACCGGCACGTAACCGCTGAAATTCTCCACGCCGAGGCGCACGCCGCCTCCATTCGGGTGTCGCTGGCGACCGTCTATAACACACTGCATCAGTTCACCACCGCCGGCCTGCTCCGGGAGATCGTCGTCGATTCGCAACGTTCCTACTTCGATACCAACACGTCCGAGCATCATCATTTTTTCTTCGAAGGCTCCAACCGGCTCGATGATATTCCCGGCGATCAGGTCGTCCTCGCCTCGATGCCGGCGCCGCCCGCCGGCACGACGGTAAAACGCGTCGATATTGTTGTCCGCGTTGAAGATTAATTGCAACTAAAAACAATTAGTTATTTAATTCTTTAGAATAACTAAAAAGAACTTGACTCTTCCGTATCATCGCATCATATTAAGGACCGTTACCGGGAGGAATTCTCGTCCTCCGGAGCGCTTGATTGTTTGTTAATTGTTGAAGAAGTGAATGGAGACGACCATGACCGATCTAAAGGGATCCAAGACCGAACAGAATCTGAAAGACGCTTTTGCCGGGGAAAGCCAGGCCAATCGCCGCTATCTGTATTTCGCCCAGAAGGCCGACATCGAAGGCTACAACGACGTCGCCGCCGTTTTCCGCTCCACGGCAGAAGGTGAAACCGGCCACGCCCACGGCCATCTTGAATATCTCGAGGAAACCGGCGATCCGGCCACCGGTCTTCCCATCGGCGGTACCGAGGATAATCTGAAGGCTTCCGTCGCCGGCGAAACCCACGAGTACACGGACATGTATCCGGGCATGGCGAAGTCGGCGCGCGAAGAAGGCTTCGACGAAATCGCCGATTGGTTCGAAACCCTGGCCAAGGCCGAAAAGTCCCACGCCGGGCGCTTCCAAAAAGCCATCGACAGCCTGGACTAGAGCAAATCCCGAGCAAATAAACTCATTTGCGACGACGAATTTGCGGATAAAAACGCCCCCGGACAAACCGGATGTTAAAAGGCATTACAAAATCCATGGGGGGCCGGTGACGGTCCCCCCTGTTTTTTGATTTTTTAGGAACTTGGATCATGAGCGAAGGCAGTCTCAAAGCCCCGGAACGCCACCCCATTCCGTGGCGGGACCCCGATTTTACCGACCCCGAAAAACTGGATGAAGAACTGCGCCGGGTTTTCGACATCTGCCACGGCTGCCGGCGGTGCTTCAACCTGTGTGACAGCTTCCCGCGCTTGTTCGATTTGTTGGACGAATCCGATACCGGCGAATTGGACAGCGTCGACAGTGCCGATTTCAAGCCGATCATCGACGCCTGCACCCTTTGCGACATGTGCTTTATGACCAAGTGCCCGTATGTGCCGCCGCACGAATTCAATCTCGATTTTCCGCACCTGATGCTGCGCGCCCGCGCGTGGCAAGCGAAACAGGGCAAGGTGTCGCTCAAAGCCAAACAGCTGACTAAGACCGACCGCAACGGCAAGCTCGGTTGCGGGGCGTCGGGCCTAACAAATTGGGCATGCAGTTGCTCAAACGCCCTGACCCGGCCGGTGATGCAGGCGGCGCTGGGCATTCACAGCAAAGCCGCGCTGCCGAAATTCAGCGCCACGCCCTTGGTCGAAAAAAGCCAGGACGGGACCCCGGCCGTCAACAAGGAAGCCCCGGGCTTCGGCCGCAAGGCGGTGATCTACGCCACCTGTTTCGGTAATTACAACAACACCGCCATCGGCGAGGCCACCATCAAGGTGCTGGCCAAAAACGGTGTCGAGACGGAGGTTGTCTATCCCCGGTGTTGCGGCATGCCGCAGTTGGAACAGGGCGATATAGCCGCCGTTGCGATGAGCGCCGAAGCCACCGCCAAGGACTTAAGCGAATGGATCGCCAAGGGTTATGACGTCATTGCGCTGGTGTCATCGTGCGCCTTGATGCTGAAGTTTGAATGGCCCCTGATCGTACCCGAGGACGAAAACGTCAAACGCCTGAGTGAGGCGACGTCGGACATCAGCGAATACCTGGTTAATATCGCCAAGACCGACGGCCTGGCCGACGGCCTTGCGCCTCTGGATGGCGGCGTCGGCGTTCATATCGCGTGCCATGCCCGGGCCCAGAACATGGGCCAGAAGGCGGCCGAGATGCTGCGTCTGGTTCCGGACACGGACATCTCCGTGATCGAACGGTGCTCCGGGCACGGGGGTTCGTGGGGGGTGATGAAAGATAACTTCGACGTCGCCCTGAAGGTCGGCAAGCCGGTCGCCCGCAATGTCAAAAAGCAAAACCCCGGCCACGTGGTCTCAGAATGCCCGTTGGCGCGGGATCATATCCTGCAAGGGGTCGAACGTCTGGACGGCGATACGGCCTCCGATGTTTCCGGGCCCAGCTCTGCCACCCACCCCATCGAACTCATCGCCCGCGCCTACGGCCTGTAGGCACCCGGCACGCCAAAGGAAAATAAAATGACGACGAAACACGAAATCACCCATGACGATATCATGGCCATGGACGATTACATCGCCGCCCGCCCGGCACGTAAGCGCGAAATCACCGAGCTAAAGAAAAACCGGCGTGTTTCCGTCGGCCCTGACGCCACCTTCTATTTCGAATCCTATGACACCATGCTGCATCAGGTCCAAGAGATGCTGTATATCGAAAAAGGCGGCGATGACCAGATCGAGGACGAGCTCAGCGCCTATAATCCGTTGATCCCAAACGGCCGGGAACTGGTTGCCACGTTGATGTTCGAAATCGATGAACCGGTACGACGGGAAAAGTTTTTGGCCTCCCTCGGCGGCGTCGAAGAAACGGTGACCATGACGCTGGGCGATGAAACCGTCACCGCCATTCCCGAAGACGATATTGACCGCACCACCGCCGACGGCAAGGCGTCGTCAATCCAGTTTCTGCACTTCCCGTTCACGGTTGAGCAGGTGGAAAAGTTCCATGATCCGGAAACGACGGTGGCCTTGGGCATCGGCCACAAGCAATACGGTCATATGGCGATCCTGCCCGACTCGGTGAAAGACGCGCTCTCCACCGACTTCGATTGAAGGTTGCCGCCCTTATTCCATCACTTCGTTTTTAAGCACGCCCCAGAAATCAACGCGCCTTAGCCATCCTTTTTGGCCGGCGACATCGACCCGGCACCATCCGTTCAGATCGGGACACGATAGCAACTTGCCGATGACCCCGGCCTCAAGGATGGCGATGGGCTTGCTTTGGGCATCGGCCTTGCGCCGCACGGTGCGGGTGTTGCCGGTGATGATGAGGGTCCTGAGCCTGCTGACCATGCTTTGATGGACCCAGCCCTGGGTCCCCTGCCAATCGCGGACTTTTCGCCAGGTCCCGTATTCGGCGATGATTTCCATCGGCAGGTTTTGGCGCAAATAGACCCAGTCGACAGGATATTGAACGCCGGGGCCGGTGCGCAGGTTCACTTCACCGGCGCGCAGGCTGACATACCGGGGCAACGGCAGCCCGGTGCCCTTGATCGCGGCCTCAAGGGCGGGGGCGGCGCTGATCAGCACAAGCAGGCAGAGGAAAAGAGGAAATCGCAAACGGGACATAAATAAAACAGTTCAGGGGGAACAAAAAGCCGAAGAGTGGGCTATTATAAACCCTTCGGAACGGTACGGATAGATGTGCCGTATAGGCTTGGTATTGGGCGCTGGACAACCGGGTCCGGGGTTGCAAGTGGATACCATCTGTTAGATTCTATCCACGGTGCCTGAGGGTGGGAACACAAAGGAACGGAATGGCTAAGAAAAAACCGAAGGTGGTGGTCACGCGCAAGTTGCCGGACGCCACTGAAACACGAATGATGGAACTGTTTGACGTCAGCCTGAACGTTAACGACGAGGCGATGTCTAATGACCAACTGGTTGCAGCCATCAAGACGGCTGATGTTCTGGTCCCGACGGTTACCGATTCCATTAACGCCGACCTCCTTGGCCAGGCCGGCAAGAAATTAAAATTAATCGCAAATTACGGCACCGGTGTTGATCACATCGACCTGAACAAGGCGAAGGAGTGCGGGATCACCGTCTCCAATACGCCCGATGTGCTGACCGAGGACACCGCCGATATGACCATGGCGTTGATTTTGGCCGTGCCGCGCCGTTTGGTCGAAGGCGAAATGACCATGCGCGCAGGCGGTTGGTCCGGCTGGTCGCCGACCTGGATGTTGGGACACCGCATCTTCGGCAAGCGCTTGGGGATCATCGGCATGGGCCGGATCGGCCAGGCGGTGGCCCGACGCGCCCGCGGGTTCGGCCTGTCGGTCCATTATCATAACCGCAATCCCGTCCATGATGAGATCGAGTCCGAGCTTGAGGCGACCTATTGGGAAAGCCTGGATCAAATGCTGGCCCGCATGGATATCATTTCCGTCAACTGTCCGCACACGCCGGCAACTTTTCATCTTTTGTCGGCCCGGCGGTTGAAGCTGGTGCAGCCGCACGCCGTCATCGTTAACACGGCCAGGGGCGAGATCATTGATGAAGCCGCCCTGACCAAAATACTGGTGGCCGGCGAGATCGCCGGCGCCGGGCTTGACGTTTTCGAACACGAACCGGCCGTCAATCCGAAGTTGCTAACCCTGGATAATGTCATTTTGCTACCCCATATGAGTTCCGCCACCTTTGAGGGACGGGTGGATATGGGCGATAAAGTGGTGCTCAATATCCAAAGCTTTATCGACGGCCACACGCCACCGGACCGGGTTATCGGCGATTAGGCTCGGCCCCTCGACCGGATGGGCCCCAGGGTAAACCGCATGAATGATCTACCATACGCATTGCCTATTCCCTACCGCGACCCCCTAGACGCGTTCGCCGCCTTCGCCGATGAGAAGAACGTCGCGTTTCTGGACAGCGCCGCGGAAACCGGCGGCCGGGGCCGTTATTCCTATATCGCCGCCGATCCTTATCAAGTTCTGACCGGGGCGGAAACAATCAACCCTTTCGATGCCCTGGAGGCCGAATTAAAACGCTTTCCGATGCGAAATGATCCGGATTTGCCGCCCTTCCAAGGCGGCGCCGTCGGTTATCTGAGCTACGAGCTGGGCCGTCACCTTGAACGGTTGCCGCCCCTGGCCGGACCCGGTCTGGAGGTTGCCGGCGCAGGCTTTGGGCTTTATGACACCTTGGCCGCCTTCGACACCCAAACCGGCCAAGCCTGGATCATCGCCTTTGATTCCGAGACTCCGGACCGGCCCCCGCCGGAACAGCGGGCGCGGGCGATGGCGGCGCGCATCCAGAACGCGACGGCGCCCGGCCCCGTCGATTGGCAGCTTGCGGCAACCTGGACGCCGGAACTGACGAGGCCGGAATACGAGAACATGGTGTCCAGGGCGATCGACTACATCCATGCCGGTGACATCTTTCAGGCCAACCTGACACAGCGGCTGTTGAGCGACATGCCCCGGGGGCTGGATCCGTTCATGTTGTACCGGCGGTTGCGATCGTTGTCGCCGGCACCCTTTGCTGCCTTTATATCTGCATCTGACGGCACCACCATTCTGTCGGCATCACCGGAACGTTTTCTTAGCCTCGATCCTGAAGGTCTTGTCGTCACCCGGCCGATCAAGGGAACCCGGCCCCGTGGCAGGACCCCCGGCGAAGACAAGGCGCTGGCCAATGAATTAAGCCTCAGCGAAAAGGACCAGGCCGAAAACCTGATGATCGTTGATCTTATGCGCAATGACTTGAGCCGGGTTTGCCGCCTGGGCAGCGTCGAGGTCAGCGAACTGGCCACCTTGGAGAGTTTCGCCAACGTCCATCATCTGGTCTCCGAAGTGCGAGGCACCCTGTTTCCCAATCTCGGTCCGGTGGACTTGCTGCGGGCCACGTTCCCCGGCGGGTCGATCACCGGGGCGCCTAAAATCAGGGCCATGGAGATCATCAACGAACTGGAACCGGCGCGGCGCGGGCCTTATTGCGGCGCCATCGCCTGGATCGGTTTTGACGGCGCCATGGATTCCTCCATCGTCATCCGTACCCTGGTCATCAAGGACGGCCAGGTTGCGGCCCAGGCCGGCGGCGGAATCGTCGCCGATTCCGACCCGGCGGCGGAATATGATGAATCCATGGACAAGGTCTGGGCGCTTCTGCAAAGCCTGGACCCCGGCGAACAAGTAAGGGATTACGTGCGGTGAAGGTCTTTTGGGGCGGCCAACTGGTAAAGGCATCGAAAGCCCGCATCGACCCTGCGGATCGGGGCCTAACCCTGGGTGACGGCTTGTTCGAGACCATTGCCGTTAGGGACGGCCGGGCTCAGCGCATAGGCGCCCATCTGATCCGGCTTCGCGACGGCGCCGGCACCACCGGCCTGAATGTCCCCTTGAGCGACCAGGAAATTATCGCCGCATTTGAGGACGTCATCGACGCCAATGGCATCAGCGAAGGTGTGTTGAGGCTGACGTTGACCCGGGGTGCGGCGCCCAGGGGCCTATTGCCGCCGGTGCCGGCGCAGCCGAACCTGCTGATCACCGGCGCGGCCCAGGACGTAACGACGGCCAAGGCGGCAACCGCTGTGATTGCCACGGTAACCCGGCGCAACGAGCACTCACCGCTTTCCGGCATCAAGTCCATTGGCTATCTGGATGCCATCATGGCGGCCAGGGAGGCATCCTCGCGGGGCGCCGATGATGCGTTGTTACTGAACACCGCCGGCAATCTAGCCGAAGCCACCGCCGCCAATCTTTTCCTGGTCATCGACGGCGGGGCGGTGACGCCGCCGGTTCATGACGGCGCCCTTCCCGGTGTCATGCGGGCCGAGGTGATCAAAGCCCTGGCGGCGGCGGAGCGTACGCTAAAGCCCGCCGATCTGGCCAATGCCACCGAAGCATTCCTTACCAACAGCCTCGGCATCAAGCCCTTGGTCATGGTGGATGGGGCGCCGATCGGCGACGGTGCGCCGGGGCCGGTGACGGCCAAAGCCCAGAAAATAGTCTGATCGCTAACGGGAAGCTTTCTATGTGGGACCCACAAACCGGACCCGGTCACGCAACACATTGGTTTCAAGCTCGGTCAGTTCAAGCCGGCTTTTCATAACGTCGCGCTGGGACAATATGTCCAGTAATTCGCCGTCCTTAACCACAGGAAGGTGCCGGATGTGGCGGCGTTCCATGATTTCAATAACGTCCTTAATGGAATCCGCCGGTTTGCATGTTGCCACGTCAGAGGACATCAGATCCTTGACTTTTAGATCAATGGCGGGGGCCCCTTTTTCGGAAAGCCCCCTGACGATATCGCGTTCGGAAATAATGCCGACCAGCTTGCGCTCACCATCACGCACCGGCAAAGCGCCTATTTTCTTAGAGGTTAGTATAACGGCAATCGTGTCGATGGTGTCCTCGGGACGGCAGGTAATCAAATTCCCCTTATGGTCCTTGAGGATGCTTTCTACGGTCATGGTTTCTTGTCTCCATTGACGAGGCGGCGTATTCGCTGCACGTGAAGGTCCTAACTATTTTTTTTAATTAGATTAATTGTAAAATGAAAGGCGCGATTTTTCAACACACCTAAGTATGGGCGATCCCTATCCGAACGGGTAACTCGCCTGAAAGCCACTCGGTTTCGGGGCTAGTGGCGAGTGAATTCAGATAAAAATCATCGCGCCGTCCTTCGACGCGTCGTTGAGGAAGGTGACGACGCCGCCTTCTTCGATGGGAATGTCGTCGCGAAGCGGTTGGTCTTCCAGGCCGACGGCCCTCAAGCCCATCTCGCAGACCATAAACGTCACCTTGAACTGAACACAGGACTGAAGAAGCTCCTCGAAGGTGGCGACATTCATGGCGGCATAGGCATCGTCCTTGTCGCCGCCGGTCCCCTCTTCCTCGCTGAGCGGCATGGCGCGCCAGGCATGGCCGCCCCCGGCGCCGTCCCCGTCATCGCCGCGTTTCAGGGCGTGACACGCGCCCATGGTGAAAAACAACGTTACCGGCCGGCCGATGGCCGCCGCCGCCGCCGCCATCACCAAGGCATAGTGAACTTTGTCGTAGTGACCGGCGTAAACGACGATGGAAAGTTTTTCCAGGGACGGACTGTCGGCGGTCATGGGCTTTGGCTCTCGGCTTGGTGGATGGTGAGATCGGTAATATCCGGACTGTCGCCGCAAAGTCGGCATCCGGGATCGGGTTTGACCGCGATTTTGCGGAACGTCGTCGCCAGCCCATCATAGACCATCAGCCCGCCGGACAGGCTTTCGCCGATTCCGATCAGTTCCTTGAGCACTTCCGTCGCCTGCAGGGAGCCTGCCATGCCGCAAAGGGCGCCCAACACGCCGGCCTCGGCGCAGATCGGAATCTGGCCTTCGGGCGGCGGCTCCGGGAAAATGCAGCGGTAACAGGGGCCATCTTCAAAAGCCTTAAAAGTATATAGCTGCGCGTCGAATCTGAGGATCGCCGCCGACACCAGCGTTTTCTTTGCCAGATAACAGGCATCATTGACCAGGAACCGGGTGGCGAAGTTATCCGAGCCGTCGGCGACGATGTCGTACCCGGAAATCAAATCGAGCGCGTTTTCAGCCGTGATCCTCTCCTGGTGGGGAATCACGGTGACATCGGGGTTGATGGCGGCGAGGGTCGTTTTGGCGCTTTCCACCTTCGGGGTTCCCACCGCCGCCGTGGAATGAACGATCTGGCGTTGAAGGTTGGACAGGTCGACGACATCGTCATCGACGACGCCCAGCGTTCCGACCCCGGCGGCGGCCAGATACATCAACACCGGCGATCCCAGTCCACCGGCGCCGACGACCAGAACGCGGGAATCCAACAATTTCTGTTGGCCAACGCCGCCGACCCCGTCAAGCAGGATATGGCGGGCGTATCGATTTATCTGTTCTTCGCTGAAACCCATGGCCGGTCTGCTAAGCCAAGCCGTCGAACAAGGCCGTCGAAAGATAACGGTCGGCGAAATCGGGCAGAAGGACCACGATCACCTTGCCTTCCATGCCGTCGCGGCCGGCCAGTTCAACGGCGGCAGCCAGCGCCGCGCCCGAGGAAATGCCGACGGCAAGGCCTTCCGTCTTGGCAACCTGGCGGGCCATGGCGAAGGCGGTTTCATTGCCGATTTTGAGAACTTCATCAATCGCCCCGACATCAAGAATGCTGGGCACGAAGCCGGCGCCGATCCCTTGAATTTTGTGCGGCCCCGGTGTGCCGCCGGAAAGGATCGGACTGTCTTCGGGCTCGACGGCGACGAATTTTAGGTCGTCCTTGCGCGGTTTCAGGACCTGCGCACAGCCGGTCAGTGTTCCGCCGGTGCCGATGCCGGAAACCAGGATGTCGATGTTACCGCCGGTGTCCGCCCAAATTTCCTCGGCGGTGGTGCGGCGGTGAATATCCGGATTGGCGGGGTTTTCGAACTGTTGCAGCATGATCGCGCCCTTGGTCTTTTTGACCAATTCCTCGGCTTTTTCGATGGAGCCCTTCATGCCTTTCTCGGCCGGGGTCAGTTCAAGTTCCGCGCCCAATAACAGAAGCATCTTGCGGCGTTCCAACGACATGCTTTCTGGCATCGTCAGGATCAGCCGATAGCCCTTGGTGGCGGCGACGAAAGCCAAGGCGATCCCGGTATTGCCCGAAGTCGGCTCGACAAGGGTCGCCCCCGGTTTGATGCGGCCATCCTTCTCAGCGGCATCGATCATGGCCATGCCGATACGGTCCTTGACCGAGCCCAAGGGATTGAAAAATTCACATTTTCCGATGATTTCGGCCTTCACCCCTTCCAGGGCGGCGAGATTGTTAAGCCGCACCAACGGCGTGGCGCCGATGGCATCGACGATATCATCGTAAACCCGACCGCGAAATTCGGTGTTGGCGGTGGTGGTATCGGGTATGTCGTTCATGTCGGATTAGGGTGTTTTAAATAGTGAAATCAAGGTTTTGGCGCCCTTCGCTGATGATCCCGGCTTGATCGGCGTGGCTGCAAAGGTCATCAACACTCATCTTGTCGAGACGCGCCATCATCTCATTTCTAAGATCCAGCCACAGCGGCCGCACCACTTTGTGGCCGAGTTCGGAACCGGGCGTATCCTCGATCAGTTGATTGTTGGATTCCATTTCGCTGACGACGCGGACAATGTCGCCGATGGTGATGCGGCGGCGTTCGCGGGCCAGTCGGTAACCGCCGCGCGGGCCGCGGACACCAATCAGGAGGCCGTTTCGGACCAGATGTTGAAGGGCTTGTTCCAGATAGCGGCGCGGGATTCCCTGGCGCCGGGTGATGTCGCGGCTCTGCACCGGTTCGGCACTGGAATGATAAGCGATGTCGAGCACGGCCTCGATCGCGAACATCATCTTTTTTGATAATCGCAACATGGTCTAGCCTCCGGTCCCGGTCGATCCGAAGCCGCCATCGCCGCGCGGGGTCTCATCAAGGGTGTCCACTTCAATCCATTGCGCCCGGCTGACCGGTGCGATGATCAATTGGGCGATCCGCTGGCCACGGGTGATGGTAAACGGCTCGTCGCCATGATTGATCAGGATGACGCCGATTTCGCCGCGATAATCCGCATCGATGGTGCCCGGCGCGTTGAGAACGGTGACGCCGTGCTTCTCCGCAAGGCCTGAGCGCGGCCGAATCTGAGCCTCAAAACCGCCGGGCGGGCCAATGGCGATGCCGGTGGGAATAACGGCGCGCCCGCCCGGGGGCAGGATCAACGCCTCGGTGACCGCCGCCAAAAGATCGGCGCCGGCGCTCAAATCCGTGGCCGGGGCCGGCAGATCCAGGTCGGCGCCGTGGGCCAATCGCTGAATGGTAATATCGACGGCGTTTTTGTTCATCCTCGCGTTCCTGCCCCTATCCCCGTAAGCGCGGCCTATTGCGCCGCCGTCAGGGTTTTGACAACCCGTTCGGTCAGACGATCGGCAACGGCTGTTTTGGACTGTGTTGGCCAATCCTCGACGCCGTCCTCGGTAATCAGGTGGACGGTGTTGGCATCGCCGCCGAAGGTGCCGGTTTCCGGGCTGACATCGTTGGCGACGATCCAATCGCAGCCCTTATTCGCGCGTTTATTGGTGGCGTTGGCGATGACATCATCGGTTTCGGCGGCAAAGCCGACGACCAGACGCGGCCTGGCGTTTCCGGCGGCGCTGATGGTGGCCAGGATGTCGGGGTTTTCAACCAGGGTCAGCCGAGGCGGCTTTTTGTCGCCGCCTTTCTTGATTTTGCTCATTTCCGCCGTCTCCGCCCGCCAGTCCGATACCGCCGCGGCGAAAATGGCGACATCCACCGGCAGGGTACTTTCGCAGGCTTCCAGCATTTGAACGGCGGTTTCGACCTTCACCATCTTGACCCCCGCCGGGTCGGGTTGATGGCTGGGACCGGTTACCAGGGTCGTGGCGGCACCCAGCCGGGCCATGGCGGCGGCAATGGCGTGGCCCTGTTTGCCCGATGACCGGTTGGCGAGGTACCTGACCGGGTCAATGGCTTCCTGGGTTGGCCCACTGGTGACCAGGGAACTGATGCCGTTCAAGGGAAGCTCTTGGCGGAAAAAATCCTCGACGGCGTCGGCAATCTGGTCCAGTTCGGTCATCCGCCCGAGGCCCCATTCGCCGCAGGCCATGTCACCTTCTTCAGGGCCGATGAAACCGACGCCGCGCTTGGCCAGGACGCCCAGGTTTTCCCGGGTTGCCGGGTTTTCCCACATGCGGACATTCATTGCCGGCGCGCACAGGACCGGTTTGTCCGACGCCATCAACGCGGTGCTCGCCAAGTCGTCGGCAATTCCATGTGCCATCTTGGCCAGGATGTTGGCCGTCGCCGGCGCTACCAACACCAGGTCGGCCTCGCGCGACAGCCGGATATGCCCCATTTCATCTTCATCGGTGAGCGAGAACAGGTCCTGATAGACCTTGTCTTCGCTGACGGCGCCCAGCGCTAAGGGGGTGACGAATTCGGCGCCGCCGTTGGTCAGCACGCAGCGCACACTCGCGCCACGCTGACGCAGCCGCCGGACGAGATCAGGACACTTGTACGCGGCGATCCCACCGGACACGATCAAAAGAATTTTTTTGCTCTCGAGCATCTTTCCCCGCAAGCGTTATGGAGTTTGTTTTAATTTAACGAGAAAATGATGTGATTAAGATAGTCCGGGTGTTCGGTTGACGCAACCCTACCGTTTGCCGGGGGTAGATTATTCAGATGAATTTAAAAATAGCGGCGACCACGGCCACCGCGGCGACGGTCAGCCACAGAATCGGACGCCCACGCTGGGACCCGTTACCCTGCTTCAGCGCCGCGACCGTTTCCGGGTGAAGTTTGACTCGGCCTTCCGTCAGGATGGTGGCGCCTTCCTCGATATCATTGAAAATTTGAGGAATTCGGTCCACCGCATGGGCAAGGTTGCCGATGGTGTCGCGAATTTGGGCCTCGGGGCCCAGGTTTTCGATCATCCATTCTTCGATCAGGGGCCGGGCCATGAACCACATGTTGGCTTCCGGTACCAGACGGCGCCCCGTGCCTTCGGCGACGAGCATGGTTTTCTGTAGTAATAGAAGCTGCGGCTGGGCTTCCATCTGGAAGGTCTCGGTGATCTGGAATAGCTGTCCCAGCAGGCGGGCGATGGAGATTTCATTTTGGGGCCGATCCAAGATCGGCTCGGCGATGGACCGGCAGGCTTGGGTAAATGCGTCAACCGAGCGGTGCGATGGCACCCATCCGGCCTCGAAATGAATTTCGGCGGCGCGGCGGTAATCCCGGCCCAGGAACGCCACCAGCAATTCACCCAGCCACCGCCTGGTTTTCAGGTCAAGCCGGCCCATTATACCGAAATCGACGGCGCCGATGGCGCCTGACTCCAAAACGAACAGATTGCCGGGATGGACATCGGCATGGAAGAAGCCGTCGCGGAAGACCTGCCTGAAGGAGGCATTGGATGCCTTTTGCAGGACCACGTTGGGGTCGTGCCCGGCGGTAATAAGCGCGTCGCGTTCATCCAGCGGAATGCCGGAAAGCCGTTCGGTGGTCATCACCCGGCGCCCGGTCCGGGACCAGTCCACTTGCGGCACCCGGAAATCCTCATCGTCGGCAAAATTATCGGCAATCTCGGCGGCGGCGGCGGCCTCGAGACGCAAATCCATTTCCAGTTTCACCGATTCAGCCAGCGCATCGACACATTCGAGCGGCTTCAGGCGCCGTATTTCCGGTTTCGCCATGACGACCAGCCCGGCGACCCAACGCATCAGCTCAAGATCGCGTTGGAAGGCTTCTTCGATGCCGGGACGCAAGATTTTTACCGCCACTTCCCGGCCTTCGGTGGTGACGGCGAAATGGACCTGGGCAATGGATGCCGCCGCCTCCGCGGTGTCCTCGAAGGATGAAAAAAGCTCTCCTAAGGGCCGGCCAAACTCTTCTTCGACAATGGCGCGCGCCTGAGCGGCAGGAAACGACGGAAGTTTATCCTGAAGGTCAGACAGATCCGCCGACATTTCCTCGCCCAACAGGTCCGACCGGGTGGCCATGGCTTGGCCCAGCTTGATGAAACTGGGCCCGGCTTCGTTCAACGCCCTTGCCAAACGCTGGCCGGGCCGCCCGGATGTTTCGGCCTTGGAGAACACCGCCAATAGCCGCGACAAGGTGACCACCATCGGCGCTACTTCAAGGTCCTCAAGCGGAAACAGCGCATCATGGCGGGCCAAGGTGTGCGCCACCTTGAGAAGTTGAGTGAAATTTTGAAGCGGGCTGCTCATGGGTTTGGACCCTAGACCCGCCAGGCTGAATGGATGGCGGCAATGCCGCCGGAAAGGTTGCGCACCTTGACCTGGTCGAGCCCGGCCTCGGTGATCATGTCTGAGAAGGGGCCTTGCGCCGGGAACCGGCGGATGCTTTCGGCCAGGTATTGATAGGCTTGGCGGTCACCGGCGACCTGCTCGCCCAGGGCCGGAAGCACCTTGAAGGAATAGGTTTCATAAAGTTTATCCAAAACCGGCAGCACCACTTGGCTGAATTCCAGACACAGGAAGCGGCCGCCGGGCTTGAGGACGCGCCGGGCCTCGCTGAGGGCTTGGTCGATATGGGTGACGTTGCGGATACAAAAAGCGGTGGTGTAGGCGTCCTGGGAAGCGTCGGCCACCGGTAGGTTTTCGGCGTCGCCCTGGGCCCACTCGATGCTGTCGAGAATACCTCTGTCCGTAGCCCGGTCGCGGCCTTGCTTTAGCATTTCATCATTGACGTCAATGACGGTGACGCTGGCCCCGCCGCGTTCGAGAAAACGAAAGGCGATATCGCCGGTGCCGCCACCCACGTCGAGAAGCCGCATGCCTGGCCTCGGCGCCAGCCAGTCCATCATCGCCTTTTTCCAAATCCGGTGAACACCGAGGCTCATCAAGTCGTTCATCAGGTCGTATTTGGGCGCGACGGAATCAAAGACATCACGCACCAGGGATGATTTTTTGTCATCGGGCACGCTCTGATAACCGAAATGGGTCATCCCCGGTTTATCTTCCGAAGGGGGATTTTGGTTTTTGGACATGGCCGGCAACATACCCTAAGCTTTCCCCGGATGCCACTGTCCCGGAAGGGTTAAAGCTGTAACCCGAATAAATTTGGGCCCCGGCAATCAATCCTGTAGCGGTCTTTTTAAAACCTTTACTTTAGGGTCTTTCCATATGCCTGAACTTCCCGAAGTCGAAACCGTGCGCCGGGGCTTGGCCGAGGTTCTCGAAGGCCGACGCTTAACCCAAGTGCAGGCGATGAGGCCGGATCTGCGTTTTCCGTTGCCGGAGAATTTCGAGGCCCGGCTTTCCGGGCGGCGGGTGGAAACCCTGGCGCGGCGCGGCAAGTTCCTATTGATCCATCTGCAGGAACGACTGACGCTGATTGCCCACTTGGGCATGTCGGGGCGGTTTCGAATATTCAAGGCGCCGGCGCCGCCGTTGGAGCGTCATGACCACGTTATTTTCGAGACCGATGGCGGGATTTGCGTGCGCTTCAACGACCCCCGGCGTTTCGGATTCATGGATTTGGCCGACACCGACACCTTGGCCGGTCATAAAATGCTGAAAAACATGGGCCCCGAACCCTTGGCCAATGACTTTAACGGGCCGGTGCTGGCCGCCGCGCTGAAGGGCCGCAAGTCACCGATTAAGGCGGCGTTGCTGGATCAATCGGTGATTGCCGGCATGGGCAATATTTATGTCTCGGAGGCGCTGTACAGGGCCGGGCTGTCGCCGAAGCGTAAATCCGGGACCGTGCAGGGCGGCCGCGCCGAGAACCTGGCCCGCGCCATCAAAGATGTCTTGAATGAGGCCATCGCCGCCGGTGGCTCATCGCTCAGGGACCATCGCCAGCCTTCGGGTGAGTTAGGTTATTTTCAACATTCTTTCGCCGTCTACGGCCGTACCGGCCAGCCATGTCCCGATTGCGACTGCGATCCGGCCCGAACCGGGGCGATCCGCCGGATTACGCAATCGGGACGCTCGACATTTTATTGTGCAGCCAAGCAGCGCTGAGTTATAAGCAGGTTATGAAACAGGCTCTTAGGACGTTTTTCGCCGCCGTCGTTGCCATCGGCCTGTTGGGCGGCGCGGTCGTTATTTCCGCCACTATTTCCGCCGGGCCTTCCCCGGCCCAAGAGGCGGGCCAGTTCATCAAGGATATCGAGGATTTGCCGTTGATGCCGGGGCTGGAGGAGGAAGTCGGGTCCGGGACGGCCTTCGATACCGCCCAGGGCCGCCTTGTCGTGGCCTACGCCACCGGGCATGTCAGCGAAGGCGGGGTCATGGCTTTTTATGAAAAGACTTTGCCGCAATTGGGTTGGCGGCAGGTGGACATTGGTGTTTTTCAACGGGAAAATGAAATCCTGAAACTGGAATTTCCAGGCGGTCCCGGCGCCGCGCCACCGTTAACGGTCGGCTTTCGGCTGATGCCGGCGGTTCCTTAACCGGAGGCAGAAAATTTTGCCCGTTCCGCCTTTTGGCCCCGGCAAAATTAATGCGGGTATTAATGTATGCAAACGGGGTCTTGACGGCCTAGGCCTACCCCTTTATAAGCCGGTCTTCTGTTTTAGAGGTCCAAGTAAACAAAAGGTTTTTTAGATATGGCGCATAGCCTTTCAGCGAAGAAGCGGATTCGTCGAACCGCTCGTCAGACCGAGGTCAACACGCGACGTCTCAGCGCCGTGCGCACCTATATCCGCAAGGTCGAAGAAGCGATCCTGGCGGGCAACAAAGCCGAAGCCGAAGCCGCCCTTCGTGCCGCCGAACCGCAAATGGTACGCGGCGCCCAAAAAGGCATCGCCCGGCGCAACACCACGTCCCGTAAGATTTCCAGGCTTTCCAAAAGAATCAAGGGGATGGCCGCGTAAGTACCGCCCTCGATCGTTGCCGCTACAGACAAGCCGCGCGCCCGATGGGTTCGCGGCTTTTTTCGTGCGCGGGGGAGTCGGATTCCTCCACCCGAATTTTGTCAAGAAAATTATTTTTGTTTTTTTCGTGCGTTCTCTTTTCGATCACGTTGCCAGGGTCATTCACTGGCCCTAATATTCAGCCATCAACAACGGGCCGATTTTGTGTCCCAATAAAACAGTTAACGTGAATTCGCTTCTCCGATATTTGAAAAAATTTTATTAACATTTTACATAAATAAGTAAAACCAAGTAAAACTTTTCGATAGTGGGATATATTTTAAGTAATAATTTTTTACACTGAACACTGAAGCGAAAACTTCATCGGCATTTTATAACGACTTTGACGAGATTTTTTTTTACGAAACTGAAACCGGTTGCAAAAACTTAAATCTGTTCTCAAAGCGGGGGTATTCAACAGCGACATTGTCTTGGAAAGTCCTTTTTTTTGGATGACTAAAGACACGGGCGGGGGGTATCGGCGAAAAGCTGAACGACTTTCCCGAATTTATCCGACGAACCCGACTGGATGAATTCACCCCGGGTGGCTTTTGAAAATGTTGGCGTTAGACCAGCATTCCTTTTGAACTAGAACCTTCGAGGTAACGTTTCGCCGTAGCGGAGGGGATTGGGGAATAGCCGAAGGAGTAATCCAGGTTTCGGTGCATCGCGGATACGGGGGCCTTTTTCCAGGAGGCTCTAGGGGCCAGTAGGGGAAGATGAATATAGACGAAACCACAACGGACGGGACCGACCCCTCCGATAATGATCAGGGTACCCAGTGGAAAGCCGTCAGCGGCCTTCTCCGGGCCGAAATTGGAGAGGCCGCCTATCAAAGCTGGCTGAAACCAATGACCCTTCGCGCCATCAGCGACGGCCAAGTTAAAATTTCCGTTCCCACCCGGTTCATGCGTGATTGGATCGTCGCCCACTATGTTGACCGGTTGTGTCAGCTTTGGGCCAAGGAAAATCCCGACATCAAGAGTGTTGACGTCTTTATCCAGTCGGACCGCGAAGCGCCGCAGACGGTATCCAAAAAATCCGCCGGTTCCGAGGCGGCTTCCGCAAGCGGTTCTAGCAACGGCGTCACCGCCGGCAAAACACGCATCGACATCAGCGGGCCATTGGATCAACGCTTTACCTTCGAGAACTTCATCGTCGGCAAGCCCAACGAGTTCGCCTATGCCGCCGCCCGGCGCGTTGCCGAAGCCTCGACGGCGCAATTCAATCCGCTGTTCCTGTACGGCGGCGTCGGCCTCGGCAAGACCCATTTGATGCATGCCATTGCATGGCACATCCAGAAAAGCACCCCGGACCGGTCCGTTATTTACCTTTCCGCGGAAAAGTTCATGTATCGGTTCATCCGGGCATTGCGGGAAAAGAATACGGTGGATTTCAAGGACCAGTTTCGTTCCGTCGATGTCTTGATGATCGATGACGTGCAATTCATCAGCGGCAAGGATTCAACCCAGGAAGAATTCTTCCACACCTTCAACTCCCTAGTCGATCAAGGCCGCCAGATCGTGATTTCGTCGGATAAATCGCCGTCCGACCTGGAAGGCATGGAGGAACGGCTGATTTCCCGCCTCAATTGCGGCCTGGTGGCCGACATTCATGCCACCACCTATGAATTGCGCCTCGGCATCCTGCAATCCAAGGCCGAGCATTTAGGCGTGAAGATTCCGCCCAAGGTTCTGGAATTCCTGGCCCATAAAATCACCGCTAACGTCCGCGAACTGGAAGGCGGCCTAAACCGGGTGGTTGCCCATGCCCAACTCGTCGGCCGTGAGATATCCCTGGAAGCGACTCAGGATGTGCTGCACGACCTGCTTCGCGCCAATGATCGGCGCGTCACCATCGAGGAAATCCAAAAACGGGTGGCCGCCCACTTCAATATCCGCACGTCGGACATGCATTCGGCCCGCCGTGCCCGTTCCGTCGCTCGGCCGCGGCAAGTGGCCATGTACCTGGCCAAGCAGCTAACGGCACGCTCCTTGCCTGAAATCGGTCGCAAATTCGGCGGCCGCGACCACACCACCGTGATGCACGCGGTCAAGAAGGTCGATGAACTGCGTGAGTTGGATACATCGTTCGCCGAAGACGTCGAATTGCTGCGCCGCATGCTCGAGGGCTAACACTGTTAAGACCCCGCCCCGGCTTTATTGAGGCTTTATCGGACCTTTTTCGGGGCGATAGTGAAGCGCTTTCTCCACCGTTATTTCAGGCCCGTTTCCGGGCTTTTTTAAGGGCCTTAATATGACCCGATTTCGGGGTCGAAAATGGTTACGATTCCAGGGTCTTCTGGTATAATAAATGGCTCCACAGGGGGGTCTTCACCCAGCCTCGGCCGGCGTCTTCTCGCCACCCCTTCAACGCCTTGAGGCGACACGGGTAAACTACACTAAAGGTTTGAAATCAAACAATGAAATTAACAATCGAACGAGCCGCTTTGTTGAAGTCTTTGGGTCATGTTCAAAGCGTCGTTGAGCGCCGCAACACGATCCCGATTCTCTCGAACTTGAAACTTGACGCCGGCGACGGGAAATTGTCGCTCAATGCGACCGATATGGACCTGGATATCATCGATTCCGTTAATGCTGAAATCGCCACCCCGGGGGCGACCACGGCGCCGGCCCATACCCTTTATGACATCGTTCGTAAACTCCCCGAAGGCGCCCAGGTGGAATTGAACGCCGATGGGGAAGGACAGCTTCAGTTGTCGTCGGGGCGTTCAAGGTTCAGCTTGTCCTGCTTGCCGACCGATGATTTTCCGGTCCTTTCGGGTGGCGATTTGGCGTTTGAGTTCACGCTCACCGTGGCGGAGATTCAGGCCCTGGTCGATAAGACCAAGTTCGCCATTTCCACCGAGGAAACCCGGTATTACCTGAACGGCATATATGTCCACGCCGCCGAGCGGAATGGCGCCCAGGTGCTTCGGGCCGTCGCCACCGACGGGCATCGGCTGGCCAGTGTCGAAATTCCGTTGCCCGATGGTGCTTCCGGCATGCCCGGCGTGATCGTGCCGCGCAAAACGGTAAGCGAACTGCGCAAGTTGGTCGATGAGACAACGGACGACATCGCCGTCGGCCTCTCGGAGACTAAAATCCGTTTCTCCTTCGAGGATACGGTGCTGACGTCGAAATTGATCGACGGCACCTTCCCCGATTACCAGCGGGTTATTCCCGAAGGCAACGACAAGAAACTGGATGTCGAAACAAAGGGTTTCGCCGCCGCCGTGGACCGGGTATCCGCCATCTCCAGCGAAAAATCGCGGGCCGTAAAGCTCTCTATCGCCAGTGGCATTCTAACCCTGTCGGCGTCCAGCCCCGAAGACGGCAGCGCCACCGAAGAAATTGAGGTGGATTATCAAGGCGATGTCCTCGAGGTCGGCTTCAACGCCGGGTATTTGCTCGATATCGTTCGTCAGATTGAGGGCTCGAACGCCCGCATGCTGATGGCCGACGCGGCGTCGCCGACCATCTTCAGCGAGGTTGATGATCCCGGCGCCCTTTATGTTCTTATGCCGATGCGAGTGTAAGGAGATCACGCCTTTGGGATCGCAAGGTTTAGCGACACTGGATACGCCTCCGAATACCGATTCGGACACCAATTCGGACGTCAAAGCCGGGGGGCTTTCCGTGCGGCGGCTGACGCTGACCGATTTCCGCTGTTACCACCACCAGCGCATGGACCTGGATGCCCGCCCGGTGGTGTTGACAGGCGCCAACGGCGCCGGCAAGACCAACCTGCTGGAAGGACTGTCCTTTTTGGTTCCCGGACGTGGGCTTCGTCGCGCCAGGCTGGCCGACATGATGCGCCGTGAACGGGGTGAGGACATCGATGTGCCGCCGTCCCAGGTTCGCCTATGGGGGGTCGCGGCGACGCTTGGCAGCCCTGACGGAGAGGTCGAAATCGGCACCGCCTTCGAAAAGGCGGCCAATGGCAACCGCGACAAACGGATCGTCAAGGTGGACGGCGAAGTGGCGAAAAGCCAAGCCGTTCTGGCCGACCATGTCAGCGTCCTCTGGCTGACGCCGCTGATGGACCGGCTGTTTGTCGAAGGCCCCGGCGCGCGGCGGCGGTTTTTGGACGGGCTTGTGTTCGGATCTGACCCGGCCCATGCCGGTCGGGTGAAGGCTTACGATCACGCCCTACGAGAAAGGATGCGCTTGCTCCGCGACGGCAGCAAAGACTTGGGCTGGCTGGCCAGCCTGGAAGACACCATGGCGACACGCGGCGTCGCGGTCGCCGCCGCCCGGCTTGATGTGACACGCCGCCTTGGCGTGCAGTTGGCTGCCGATACAGGCGCCTTTCCCGGCGCCGCCATCGAGGTTGCCGGGCCCGTTGAATCCTGGCTTGGCGATGGCCCGGCGTTGGCCGCGGAAGACCGGTTTCGGGCTGTCCTGGCCGGGGCGCGCGGTAGCGACGCGGCCGAGGGCCGGACCACCATTGGGCCGCATAAAAGCGAATTGATGGTTCGCCATCTCGGTAACGGGCAAGCCGCCGCGCTTTGTTCCACCGGCGAGCAAAAGGCGCTTCTCATCGCCCTGGTGCTGGGGTCGGCAAGGATGCGGGCGCAGGAGCGAGGATGCGCGCCGATGTTGCTGCTGGACGAGATCGCCGCGCATTTGGACAGCCACCGCCTGGATGCGCTGTTTGATGAAATTATCGGCCTCGGCGCCCAGGTATGGATGACCGGCACCGATTCCAGCCTGTTTAAGCCCTTGGCCGGCAGGGCGCAGTTTTTCAACGTCGCCGAGGCCACCGTGACAGCGGTGCTTTGAGCTTCGAAACCAACAACCAGACCTAAGAGCGAAAAATGGCAAAACCAACAAAAAAGAAGACGACGAAAAAAACCTCGGGGAAATCCCCGGAGAAAAATAAGAAGTCGGCGGATAAAAAGCCCCCGGCAAAGGCCCCCGCCAAAACCGACGCCCCGGCTGAAACCGCGCCAGACACCGCGCCGGAAGCGACGGAGGCCCCGCCCCAGAACGGCGATGAAGAGGCTTATGATGCCGATTCCATCAAGGTTTTGCGCGGCCTGGATGCGGTTCGTAAGCGGCCGGGGATGTATATCGGCGATACCGACGACGGCTCCGGGCTGCATCACATGATCTACGAGGTGGTTGATAACGCTATCGACGAAGCCATGGCCGGGTATTGCGACACCGTTCTTGTTACCCTCAACGGCGACAGTTCGGTAACGGTATCGGACAACGGTCGCGGGATTCCCGTCGATCTCCACGCCGAAGAAAAGGTGTCGGCGGCCGAGGTGATCATGACCCAGCTTCATGCCGGCGGTAAGTTTGATCAAAATTCCTACAAAATGTCCGGCGGCCTGCATGGCGTTGGCGTTTCGGTGGTCAATGCCCTTTCCGAATGGCTGGAATTGAAAATCAGGCGGGAAGGCAAGGAATATTTTATCCGTTTTCAGGACGGCGAGGCGGATGGCCCGCTGGAAATCTCCGGTGACGCGCCAAAGAGCGAAGACGGGGAGCCGCTTTCCGGCACGGAAATAACCTTCCTGGCGTCGAAAAAAACGTTTACCGCCACCGATTACGATTTCGCCACGTTGGAACACCGGTTGCGGGAATTGGCGTTCCTCAATTCCGGCGTCGGCTTGACGGTGACCGATGCGCGCAGTGTCGATGCCAACGTGGTCAACCTGAATTACGAGGGCGGTTTGAACGCCTTTGTCGAATACCTGGACCGGGCCAAGACGGCGTTAATGCAACCGCCCATTTTCATCGAAGGCCAACGCGAAGACGTGAACGTCCAATTGGCCCTGCAATGGAACGACAGCTATCACGAAACCATGCTTTGCTTTACCAACAACATCCCGCAACGGGACGGCGGCTCGCACATGGCCGGTTTTCGCGGCGCGCTGACCCGGACCATCAATTCCTACGCTTCCTCGGTCGGGATCGCCAAAAAGGACAAGGTCGCCATCACCGGTGATGATGCCAGGGAGGGTTTGATCTGTGTACTTTCGGTGAAATTGCCCGATCCCAAGTTTTCGGCTCAGACCAAGGACAAATTGGTGTCGTCCGAAGTTCGCCCGGCGGTCGAAAGCGTCATCGGCGAGGGGTTGGACCGCTGGTTCGGCGAACATCCGGCCGAGGCCAAGCAGGTGATCGGTAAAATTTTCGAGGCCGCCTCGGCCCGTGAAGCCGCCCGTAAGGCCCGTGAATTGACGCGCCGCAAGGGCGCCTTGGATATTTCGACGCTACCGGGAAAATTGGCCGACTGCCAGGAACGCGATCCGAGCCTAAGCGAGCTGTTCATCGTCGAGGGTGACAGCGCCGGCGGCTCCGCTAAACAGGGCCGTGACCGTACCAATCAGGCAATCTTGCCGTTGCGCGGCAAGATCCTCAATGTGGAGCGCGCCCGGTTCGATAAAATGCTGAGCTCGGCTGAAATCGGCACCCTGATCGCGGCATTGGGCACCGGCATCGGGCGCGACGACTTCAACGTCGAAAAATGCCGCTACCACAAGATCATCATCATGACCGACGCCGATGTCGACGGCAGCCATATCCGCACCCTGTTGCTGACGTTTTTCTACCGCCACATGGGCCCGATTATCGATAACGGTTACCTCTACATTGCCCAGCCCCCCTTGTATCGGGCCAAGCGCGGCGCATCGGAAGTCTATCTCAAGGACGACCCGGCCATGGAGGACTACCTGTTCGGCGCCGCCATTGACGAAGGCAATGTGTTCGTGCCCCATGATGGTGAACAATTGGCCGGCCCCGATTTGCGCGAAAAGGTTGAAGACGCGCGCAAAGTCAAAGGGTTGCTGGCCGGTCTGGCCCAGCACGTGCCGTTGGCGATCTTGGAACAGGCGGCGATCCTGGGCGCGCTCAACCCGCAAATTCTGTCCGACGATAAACTCGCCGGCGAAACCGCCGATTATATCGCCAAGCGCCTGGACGCCCTGGAACCGGCGGCGGAACGGGGCTGGGAGGGAACGCCCCTGGACGACGGCGGCCTCGAATTCACTCGCACCCTCAGAGGCGTGACCGAAAAACACGCCATCGATGGGGCACTCATTGATTCCACCGGCGCCCGGCGTCTCGACGAGCAAGCCGGTCAATTGCAGAAACTTTATGCCCGCCATGGGCTGCTTACGGTCAAGGAAGAGGAATTCCCGATCACCGGTCCGGTCAGCCTGGTCAACAAAATCATGGACCTGGGCCGCAAGGGCGTCGGCATCCAGCGCTATAAGGGCCTCGGCGAAATGAACCCGGATCAGCTTTGGGAAACGACCCTTGATCCCGAAGCCAGGGCCCTGTTGCAGGTCCGGGTCAACCATGTCGACGAAGCCGGGCAGTTGTTTGAAACCTTGATGGGTGACGTCGTCGAACCGCGGCGCGAATTCATTCAGGACAACGCGCTTAAGGTCGCCAATCTGGACGTTTAAGCGCTGAAGACTGCATCGTTTCCCCGTTTCTGTTAATACTATGATAACCGGGGCGCGCGATCATGCCGGTTATGGCAAAACCCCGTAAAACCCACGGAAAAAACAAGGGCAAGGCCGGTAAATCTCCGGCTAAAAACCCCCGCAAGCCCTCCGGCAAAGGCGGTTTCCCTCGTTCTCGGAAAGGCGTTGGCGGATTTTGGCGGGTGGCCGCTTGGATCACCCGGAAAACCTTGAAATGGGGCACCGTCGGCGCCGTTTGGGCGGTGATCGTCTTTTCCCTCGCCGCCGCATGGTACGCCACCGATCTTCCCGATGTCGACAAAGCCTTCAACGCGACGCGGCGCCCGACGATTACGGTGCTGGCTGCCGATGGCGCCACCCTGGCCAGGACCGGCGACGTTTACGGCCGCCTGAGCCGGTTGGAGGATTTGCCGAAAGCGCTCCCCCAAGCGGTCATGGCGACCGAGGACCGCCGTTTTTACAATCATTTCGGCCTCGATATAATCGGCTTGAGCCGTGCGATGGTGGCTAATTTGAGGGCCGGGCGTATTGTTCAGGGCGGTTCCACCATCACCCAGCAAGTCGCCAAGAATTTATTTTTAACGCCGGAAAGGACCATTAAGAGAAAAATTCAGGAACTGATGCTGGCGTTGTGGCTGGAGCGGAAATTCTCGAAAGACCAGATTCTGACCATCTATCTTAACCGGGTCTATCTGGGCGCCGGTACCTACGGCGTCGATGCGGCGTCGAGAAAATATTTCGGCCACCCGGCCGGGCGGCTGACGGTCTATCAGGCGGCGATGCTGGCGGGGCTTTTGAAAGCGCCCTCGCGCTATAATCCGATCGCCAGGCCGGCCCGGGCTAAGGCCCGAACCGCCCAGGTTTTGAAAAACATGGTCGCCGCCGGGTATTTGACCAAAGCCGAGGCTAAACGGGCGGATTTAAGGGCCTTTCCGCCATCCAGGGAGGCGGCGTCCCGGGACAGCCGCTATTTTATCGATTGGGTTTTGGCGCAGGTCTCCGACTACATCAATCCCGGTGACCGGGATCTGATCGTGCGCACGACCCTTTCACCGGATGTACAGCGCCTGGCCGAGGCCGGCGTCAAAAAGGCCCTTTCCGGTAATGGGGCCGGTAATGGGGCCGGGGACGGCGCCAAGGCCGGGATCGGCCAAGCGGCATTGGTTGCATTGACGCCGCAAGGCGCCGTCCGCGCCATGATCGGCGGCCGGTCTTATGCAAAAAGCCAGTTCAATCGCGTTACCCAGGCCAGGCGTCAGCCGGGTTCCGCCTTCAAGCCCTTCGTTTATCTGGCCGGATTGGAGCAGGGCCTGGCGCCCGGCGACATCATGATTGACGAAAGCGTGACCATTGGCGACTGGCATCCCAGTAATTTCAACCGCCGTTATCTAGGCCCGGTGACGGTAAAGGCGGCGTTGGCCCGGTCCATCAATACGGTGGCGGTGAAGATCGCCGAAAAGGCCGGGCGGGCCCGCGTGATTGAGGCCGCCAGACGCCTGGGCCTGACCGGAAAATTCAAGGCCACACCCAGCCTGGCGCTCGGTGTCGGTGAGGTCACCTTGTTGGAATTAACCGCCGCCTACGGCCCGTTTGCCAACGGCGGCGCCGGGGTTTGGGCCTACGGCATCGAAGAAATCCAAGACGCCGCCGGGACCTTGCTGTATCGGCGGGGTGGCTCCGGCCCCGGCCGGGTCGTGTCGGTGCGCGATGTCACCTCCATGAACGACATGCTTTCCGGCGCGGTTGCCGACGGCACCGGGCGTCATGCCGGGATCGGTCGCCCCCAGGCCGGAAAGACCGGAACCAGCCAGAATTTCCGCGATGCCTGGTTTGTCGGCTATACCGCCGATTTGGTCACCGGCGTTTGGATGGGCAACGATAACGGGGCGGCGATGAAAAACGTCACCGGTGGTGGGGCACCGGCGAAGCTGTGGCGGGATTTCATGGCCGCCGCCCACCAAGGCCTTGCCGCCCGCCCCTTGCCGGGCCTGGTAACGGCGCCGGCCCGGGATCAGTCCCCGGAAAAAGAATCCCCCGGTTTCTGGAAAAGCATTTTCGCCAGACTCTAGAGCAAATCCCGAGCAAATGGGTACATTTGCGACGACGAATTTGCGGATATAAAAAGCTTTAGAGTAAATCCCGAGCAAATGGGTACATTTGCGACGACGAATTTGCGGATATAAAAAGCTCTAGGCGCGCCTTTTCCACGGAAGTATCGCCGGCACCTGGGCCTGATAATCGGCGTATGCCTGGCCATACAGCGCCAGCAAGGAGCGTTCCTCGTGCCGCGTGCCGACCCACAGGTAAAGCGACCCCCAGACCGCCGTCGCCAGCCCGAAATCATCGGCGGCGCCGCCCCATAAAATCAAATACGCGCCGAGATAAAGAGGATGGCGGACGAACCGGTGCATGCCCTGGGTGGCCAGGGGCTCGTCACCGGGTTCAGGCGCTCCGCGCCGATGGGCGCGGATCTGACTGAGGCCAGAGAACCGCCCGAGATCGTATTCCCGGAGCGCCAATACCAGGACCACCCCCCCCAGCACCTTGATTCCGGTCAGACCGACGCCGACGCCGGGCTCTAACGCATACGGTTGGGCGCTCAGCATTGCCCTGCCCAGCCAAAATACCAGACCGATATGGAACACCGCCAAGAGGTTATAGGAAAGCCGGTAATAGGCTTTGAGGAGGGTTTCCAGCCGTTTTTTCAGGGCACTTCCGGCCAATACGGAATGAACGGCGCCGAAGCTCAGCCACGCCAGCGCGTAGATCAGGTGCGCCTGAAAAGATGTATACCCGGCGGGGGCGTCCACGGTGTTAACGGGATTTCTTGGCCATCCGCGCGATGGTGGCCGAGGTGCTGTGGCCGGGTTCCAGTTTCGCCAGCTTCACCCGGCCGCCGTATTTTTTCACCACATCGGCGCCGACGACGGCCTCTATGTCATAATCCGCGCCCTTGACCAGCACATCCGGCTTGAACGCCTTGATCAGATTGATGGGCGTCTTTTCGGCGAAAATCACCACCGCGTCGACGGATTCCAACGACGCCAGCACCGCGGCGCGGGCGGTTTCCGATTGCACCGGGCGCCCCAAGCCTTTTATTTTGGTTACCGAAGCGTCTGCATTCAGCCCCACCACCAACCGCCCACAGGCGCGCCTTGACTGTTTCAGCAGCGACACATGGCCCGGATGCAAAAGGTCGAAACAGCCATTGGTGAAACCAATTTTGTGACCCTGGCGCCGCCATAGGCCGATCATGTCCTTGGCTTGGTCTTGGCTTAAAACCTTGGCTTCGGCGCTGGACAGGTCCCGGTGGTGGAGGGCGGCAATCAGGTCGGCTGTGAGCACGGCGGCGGTGCCGACCTTGCCGACGACGATGCCGGCGGCGACATTGGCCAAAGCGGCGGCGTCCGTGAGGTCGGCCCCGGCGCCCAAGGCGGCGGCAATGGTGGCGGCGACGGTGTCGCCGGCGCCGGAAACATCGAACACTTCCTGGGTTTCGGCGGCCAAATGTAGGGGGCGAGCCTCAGTTGGCACCACGGTCATGCCCTTGGCGCTGCGGGTTACCAAAACGGCGCCTAAACGGTGGTCCCTGATCAGGCGGCGGGCGGCCTTGATGACATCGGCGTCGGTTTCCGTCTTGAGGCCGGTGGCGGCTGCCAATTCGCTTTGGTTCGGTGTAATCACGTCGGCGCCGCGGTAGCGACCGAAATCCGTGCCCTTGGGGTCGACGATAATGGCCTTCTTGGCGTGGCGGGCGATGTTGATGATTTTGGCGGCTATCCCGCCGGACAGCACGCCCTTGCCGTAATCGGACAGAATGACGGCTTTGCATCCCCGCATGCCCGCCTTGGCCGCCTGGAGAAGTTTCGCTTCTGTTTTGGCGTCCAATGGATGGGCGGTTTCGCGGTCGGCGCGCAGCACCTGTTGAACGCCAGCGATATAGCGCGTCTTGGTCGATGTCCGCCGCCCGTCATCGATGATCGGGGTTTCCTTGATGCCGTGGCCCTTGATCTGCCGGGCGATATCCCTGCCGTCGCCATCCTTGCCGACGATGGTGACGAACCGGGCCCCTGCGCCCAAAGCAACAAGGTTGCGCACCACATTGCCGGCGCCGCCCAGCATGGTGTCCTGACGCTCGACGTTGAGCACCGGGATCGGGGCTTCCGGAGAGATTCTGTCGACGGAGCCATATTTAAAATGATCCAGCATGACATCGCCGATGCAAAGCACCCGGGCTTTTTTCAGCCCACCGACCATCGGCACAAGGTTGGCGCGTTCAATCATATCAACCCCAATTCCTGTTCAAGCGCCCCGCACAGCATATGGCCCAAGGTGATATGCATTTCCTGAACACGGGACGTGATGTCGGACGGCACCAACAAAAACGGATCGCAAAGGCCGCTCATGCCGCCGCCGCCCTTGCCGCCGAGCCCGGTTGCAACGAGGCCTTTTTCCTTGGCCATGGCCAGGCCGCGGAGGAAGTTTTCACTTTTGCCCGACGTCGATATGGCGATGGCGACGTCGCCGGGGTTGCCGATGGCTTCGACCTGGCGCGAAAATAAATCGTCGAAAGACCAATCGTTGCCGATGGCGGTCAGCATCGACGTGTCCGTGGTCAGCGCGATGGCGGCGATGGGGGGGCGGTCGGTGATGTAGCGGACCGCCAGTTCCGTGGCCAGGTGCTGGCAGTCCGCGGCGCTGCCGCCGTTGCCGAACAGCACCAGTTTTTTACCGCTGCGGATGGCATCGGCGCAAATGCCGACAAGCCGGGCGAACGGTTCCGCCAACGCTTTTCGGGTGGCGTCCAAGGCGGCTTCGTGTTGATCAAATTCGGTGTCGTAAAAGGCGTTTAATTCCACAGGCATACCCTATCAGAAGCCTTTATTTACTCTGTTTTGCCACCCCAATGCAAAGAGGCGGCTCAAAGGCTTTCCTTGAAGTATTGGATGGTTCTTTTTAGGCCATCTTCAAGCGCAACGCTCGGCGACCACCCCAATTGTGATTTTGCCCGCCCGATATCGGGGCAGCGTTGCGTCGGATCGTCACCGGGTAGGGGCTTTTTAACCAGTTCGGACTTGGTGCCGGTCATTCCAATCACCTGTTCGGCGAGCTCCAAGATGGTCATTTCGACGGGGTTGCCCAGGTTCACCGGTCCGGTGACGGCATCGTCTGCTTCCATCAGGCGCACCAAGCCGTCGACCAAATCATCGACATAACAAAATGACCGGGTCTGGCTGCCGTCGCCGTAAATGGTAATCGGCTCGCCTTTAAGCGCCTGGACGATGAAGTTGGAAACGACGCGGCCATCGTCGGGGTGCATGCGCGGACCATAGGTGTTGAAGATCCGGGCGACCCGAATTTTGACGCCGTATTGGCGGTAGTAATCGAAAAAAAGTGTTTCGGCGCAACGCTTGCCTTCATCGTAACAGCCTCTGGGGCCGATGATATTGACGTTGCCCAGGTAGTCTTCGCCTTGCGGATGCACCTCCGGGTCGCCGTAGACCTCGCTGGTCGAGGCCTGCAAAATCTTCGCCTTGGTCCGTTTCGCCAGTCCTAGCATATTAATTGCGCCATGCACCGAGGTCTTGGTCGTTTGCACCGGGTCCATTTGATAATGAATGGGCGATGCCGGGCAGGCCAGGTTGTAAATCTCATCGACTTCGACGTAGAGCGGAAAGGTGATGTCATGGCGCATCAGTTCGAAATGCGGCTGGTCGATGAGGCCCAGGATATTGTCGCGGCTGCCGGTAAAGAAGTTATCGACGCAAAGAACCTCATGGCCGTCTTCGACCAAGCGGCCGCATAGGTGCGATCCGACAAACCCGGCGCCGCCGGTGATGAGCACTTTTTTTCTGGCCGACATTGTTGATCCCCGTGGAAAGCCGCGCTGAACCTAGCAGGGCAGAGTGTTCCGACCAAGCGGAAAGGGGCATTGGCACTAGGCATTGTTGATCGGCTCGGCGCGGACGCCCTCGGTGAGGTTGTCGACTTGGGCGGGGAATTAAGGACGGCAGGTCAATCCGATCCGATCGGAATCCCTTCGAAATCTTTCAAGAGTGTCTGTGACTTTAGCCCTAATTTTTCACGGCATGGCGAAAAGAGTTTTTTGCGCTCTTACCGTCGCCTCGGTTTTAAGCTTTCCGGGTTGCAGGCAATTCTTGGCCATAAGGTAGGTTATATACATCTGTAAATGATCAGAGTAAGGATTCATTGTTTCCGCGATCTGGAACATGGCTTCTCCGTCCCCGCGGTTTGCCTTCCGCCGTAAGACCCAAGTTTTAGCAACATAATCAGGATCATCAATCCAGGCTCCGTCGGCCTCCATGGTATCCGGTCCCGGCAGGATGTGGTCCCGGGAAACCCTGAGCTTGTACCGGGGGTCGGCCCCGCTGGCGTAATCGGCCATGGCCTCGGCAATCTCAAAGCGCCGATCACACTCGTCGGCAAATTGGACGTAGGCGGCAATCTGCCGGTTGGCTGTAGGGTGGTCGGACCCTAGATGAAAAAGCCCGGCTTTCGGTTCATGAACCCACAGGTATTGTTTAAAAAGCATACTCAAGGGTGCCCTATATCGCTCACCCTCAGTACCCTCGAACAGGAGATCGATCCGAACCAAACATTCCGACCTCTTGAAACGGGGCAGGAACTCCAGAAGGTAATGTTTGTCCATCGCTGTCTTGTCGACAACGCCCCTGTAAGCGGGGTGGAAAAACGACGGGGGCTTGCCTTGCGCCCCGGCATTGCCGGAGACCACGCAGACAACGATGGCGCAGGCAATAAAAAGTATTTTCCGCATGGCAATCATATCCCGCTTATAGCACAACCGGAGGTGGGGCACGACGAAGGTGGAGTCTATGGGAAGCGGAATATGAACCAGCCATATCAGTTTGCGCCTACTTTTATCGGAGTTGCTTTTTGCCCTTCGGCAGAAAGACATCCAAATCATGGCCGGCGGAGTTTGCATTAGTCGCTTGCTGCGGCGGAATCCAAAGTTCGACCTCCCAACCATGCTTGTTATCCCAGGGTGGCTCGAATTCTTTTTCACTGGGGTTTCCAACGCCCGCAGAGCTTTTTATTTCCTCTCCCTTGTTGCCGGTTTTTTCTATGACCTGCGTCCGTTTACCGTCTTTATCAAGGGGATGCCATTTAATGCCATATACGATGTTATCTAGGCCCAAAGTGTTGCTTGAATCTTTCACCTTGACGGGGCCATCAGTCTTGAAAACTTTGTTTGGCCGGAAATCACGTGGTTCCGGGCGTTCGTTCCATTCGATCTTCGGTTTCGGTTTTTCGGGTTGCTTGGTTTGAACATCGTTGGGCGTGGGCTTTCCCCCTTCTGCCCCTCGCCGCCGGGACCGACCAGTTGATCAAACCGGCCGCGCTCTTCCGGGCTGAGCTCGGCGCGCACACCTTCGGTGAGGTTTTTGATCTGGGCCGGGGTTATTCTAACGCCGCCGCGTTGCCGCCATCATTGCGTGTAAGGTAGACTGATTTTGTAGCTCCGTTTTCCTTTTAAGGACGCGTCAGATGAAATCCCGATTTCCGTTCCCCGCGATTATCTTGTTCATGGCTCTTTGTGCCGGGCAATTCTTCTCTCCCTCCCGTGCCTGGAGCGCAGCGGAAAAAGGCGTTCCCGACGCTCAAACCTTGATCGACGGTTGCTGGGAGGGCTCTCTTGCAAAACGGTCTAATCCGAACACTGAAGTCATTCGTTCCGGTATCCTCGATACCGTTTTGTGTCTTGAGGCGGTCATCGTTGATCAATTTTCACTATATAGTCCTAATCTCTGGCTCCCTCATGAGAAAGAACAGGGATTAACCACCACCGAAAAGGTAAAGGCGAAGCTCAAGAATCTACGATTCGCCGCAGGCGGCCTTTATTGGTGGATTTACATGGATAATCCGGGCTGCCTTCCCACTTGCGGAACCATCTATGCCACCTTTCATTTGTCGGAGAATGCAGAAATCCTTGAGATAATGATCCGGGTCATGTTCCAAAAACGCAAGGAGTTCAATTTCTGACTAGAGGTTATTTCGATGTTTAAACCTATTCTCGGGTTCTATTTCGTTTCTGAATCCGAAAAGAATTTGCCCGTGGCAGCCAGCCGGGATTGCTTTTAAATTTCGGCAATTTGCGCATGAAAACCACCCGGCGGTCGACCATGGCGTCGTTGATCGCCTGGATTTTTCCTTCCTTAATGGCTTGGCCGATGGCGGCGCGGGTCTTGGGGCCGACGTTTCCGTCATAAACAAGATTGCCGTTCTTGTCGGGCACCCTGAGGTCGGTTCCAAGGCGTTCGTCCAGCGATTGCTGCAACCATTGACCTGCCTGCTTGGGGCCGTGTTGAACCCCGGCATCGAACAGTTGTTCGGGTAGCTCCTGGGCCTGTTTGTTTATTCCTGGGATATCTTGGACCTTCTGGATTTTCGGCTTGTCGAAAAACTCGCTCCGATAAATTCCACTGACCTGTTTATCATTCAATTTTTTAGATTTTTCGGGCAATTTCCATTCGGGATGCAGTTTGTTCAACTTATCGAGAAACCTCTGTGAAATGCCCTTTTGGGTCGGGCCGCCGGGATCCACTTTTCTGTCCGCGAATTTACCCTCAAAAGGTTTTAGTCGCTCCCGGTACCGGTTGAAAACTGGGTTATTCCCGTCGTCTTTCGGCCACGGCGGCGGTCCGCCTTGCGCGCCGCCGTATTTTGCTTCCGGCTCGCGGGCCCCGGAACCGGAATCGCCGCCGCTGCCGCTTTTTCTATCGTCACCGGCGTTGTTCTTGCCTAAGGGCGTGTCCTTGCGGATGGCGGCCTCTGCGGGCGTCTCCCTACGCCAGCGGCCGTTGTCCCAGACGTGGCCGGGCTTGTCGAAAGCGGGTTGCCCGTGACGGGCGGGGTCGAGGGGATCGCCGTTTTTGTCTAAATAGTCCTCGGGCCGGAGTTCCATGGTCCGCGCCGCCGGGGGTTTTTCTCCCCTGCCCCCGTTGCCGACCAATTGATCGAAGCGGCCGCGCTCTTCCGGGCTCAGCTCGGCGCGCACACCTGCGGTCAGGTTGTTGACCTGCGCCGCCGTGCCGCCCTTGGCCAATTCGTCGCGGACGATGCGGAATTCGTTGGCCGCCGCCTCGGGCGTGGCGCGGAAGGCGTCGGCGATGTCCCTGGCGGCGGGGCCGGGGTGGGTGGTCGTTTTGAGGCCGCCGGCGAGGCGTTGCAGCGCCGAGAAGTCATCGCCGGATAAGTCGGGGGCAGGTTTGGGGACGCCTTTGGCGACGCGTTTTACGGTCTGCGCCAGGGTCTGGCGCTGGCGCTGTTCCAGAACCCCGCCCGGCGCCGCCAGGGACGGGGCCACGGCGGCCGTTCCCGGTTTCGGCGGCTGCGGCTTCGGCGTGACCGGTGAGGGTTCGGCGAGGACGCCGCCGGCGAGCTTGCGGGTGGCGGCATGGGTCGGGCCGTCCGGGTTGACAAGGCCGTCCAGCTTCAGCGGCGATTTGCCGAGATCGACGCGGGCGTCGTCGTTAAGGCGCTTTTGCGCGGTCTTGATGGCGGCGGCGGTGTGGTCGCCGAAAATCTTGCCCGCTGGCCGCGCCAATATGTCGGCGCGTTTAAGCACGCTTTCGACCCGCAACACGTCGTCGGGGATGTTGGCGGCGCCGGGGCCGACCGGGGCCGACAGCTTGAGGGCGCCCGGCGACAGATCGCCGAGCATTGCATCGCCCAGCGACGGCGGTGGCGTCGTTTTGGCGGGAAGAGAAGGAAGAGGCGCGCCACCGGCTGGGCCGCCGCCGGTTGTATTGCCGCCGCCGGGGACCGGCGCGCTTTTTGTTGCACCCATGGGAAACTCCTTTTGGTTAGGAAATCAGAAAAAATTCATTATTTTTCCAAATATAGCTATATATTCCCCAATAATCAAGAACAAAATAGGAACAATTGCACTTATTTGATTCTCCGGCCCGGTGCGGGCCGAATTGCCGGTCCCTAGGTCCGCAGGAAACGCCGGTTGTTGGTTTGCAGCACCAGCGCCGTCAGGCGGTCGGAGCGCCAGGCGCCGGTGTCGATGCCGATGCGGTTGGCTTTGATTACCGGTTCGTCCCCGATGGTGTGGCCGTGGACGACGACGGCGCCGAAATCGGCATTTGATTGGGTGAATTCGTCCCTGATCCAGACCATATCGTGCTCGCTTTGATCTTTGATCGCCACCCCCGGCAGCACACCGGCATGGACGAACAGGTAATCGCCTTCGCTGTGGTGGAGCTCCAGCCCGTTCAGGAACGCCCGATGGCTTTCCGGAATGGCGCCGGCGAAGGCTTCGCTGAGGCCCATCATATCATTGTGGTAAATGGCGATGTCCGAAACCCCGAGGCCGTAACTGTCCAGGGTATCCCGGGCGCCGTTCATCAGCCACATTTCGCCGCCGTCGCCGACGTCCAAAAAGCGGATCATCATCTCCTCGTGATTGCCCTTGAGGAGATGGCGCTCGAACCCTTCAAGGGGCTCGTTGATCAGCATATCGATAACGGCGGCGCTGTCGGGGCCCCGGTCGACGTAATCGCCGAGATAAACCGCCACCTTTCGCAGACTTGCGGCGTCGGCGGCGTCGGCCATAATTTGCCGGTGCAGACGCCCTAAAAGGTCGGCTCGTCCATGGATATCGCCGATGGCGTAGACGCGGCATCCGTCCGGGACTCTGGTGTCCGTGGGGGCGGCCCTAAGGGCGGGGTCCGGACTCTGGTGTATAGGAGTCATCTCTGGCAATATGATGGCCCAGCGCCCTTGCGTCCGCAAGGTGGGTGGCAGGGGTGAGCGGTGTTGGAGCGGGTTTCCGGGGAAATCGATTCGTTTTAGCGGTAATCTGATATTAAGGGTTTGATTTTACGGTCTGAATCGAATCCGGGTAAAAATGGACAATGGGGTAGATCATGGCCGATCCCGGGCTACGCGAGCGGCGGTGTCCGCGAACCGGAAACAAGCGAGGAAAGCCTGTTGTTGTCACGCCTCAAGCGTGTCGAGGCGAATCCTACCGGCGTTTTTGCGATCCATATCCATTTGTCGCAATTGCGGGCATCGAATCGCCAGCCCCATTTCATTACCATCGCGGTCCGTACCTTTGATGGCCTCATTGAAAGCCACGAAGCCACGGTTTTTTCGCTCCATAACGCGGATATCGTCCTGATCTGCCGTAACGTCCCTGTCGATGACGCCGATGCCTTCGTCGATAAGGTTCGCGTGCTGTTTAACGATGATCCCTTGATGAAAGTCGAGGACGGCGCCTTCGAGGACGCCTTTTCCACCTGGTACGACCTTAGCCAACCGGAGGATTATTCGACCTTTATTGCCGTCGCCAACGATCTTGCGGTCGAGGCGCAACGGTTCAATCAGCAACAAACCGAAACCAAGGTCAGGGAGGATAAGGAAAAAGGCGAACCCTTGGGGGCCTTGAACCTTTCGGCCATCAACCAAAAGCTCCAAGGCACAAGGGTCGCGGACTTGATCAGGGATCAAACCTGCTTGCAGATGGGACCGGGCGGTCCCGGTAAAATCGTTTTTCGCGAACATTTTATATCCATGGCCGAACTGAAAAAACGGATTGCCCCCGATGTCAATTTGTTCGCCTCGCCATGGCTGTTTCAGTACCTGACCGAAACCCTGGACAGGCGCATGTTGGCGGTGTTGGGCAACCGGAATTTCGATGGCCTTCCCCACACCATCAGCCTGAACCTGAACGTCAGTACCGTTCTCTCCAGGGATTTTCATAAATTTCACCAGGCGGTCGGGAAAAACACCGCAAAAGTGGTGGTGGAAATGCAGGTGCTGGATATTTTCGCTGACATGAGCACCTTTGGTTATGCCCGGGACTCGCTGCAGGAACGCGGCTACCGGGTGGTCGTGGACGGCCTTAATCCGCTGGCCCTGCAATTTATCGATCCGGGATTGCTACGGTCCGATTTCGTGAAAATTAACTGGGATAAGGATTACGAGGGAGACGTGGACCCGGCGCGCCAGAATGACATGCGCGCCGTGGTGACATCGACCGGCGCGGATAGTGTGATCCTTGCCCGGGTCGATACCGAAGAGGCGGTTAAATGGGGCGTGGCCCTCGGCATCAGCCAATTTCAGGGCTATTTCGTCGATGATCTTTTGGAGAAGATCGCCGATGTTCAAGAGCAGCAGGAAAAAGCCAAGGAAAAGGCTCAGGCCGCCGCTAAGGCCAAGGCTCAAGCCGCCGCCGCCCCGGCTGCCGCGCCTGCCCCGGCTCCAGCACCGGCGCAACCCGCCGCCGCCCCGGCACCTGCCCCGGCTCCAGCTCCGGCGCAACCCGCCGCCGCCCCGGTACCTGCACCGGCTCCAACTCCGGCGCAACCTGCGGCTGCCCCTGCTCCGGCGCAACCCGCCGCTGCCCCGGCCGCCGCTCCGGCCCCGGCCCAACCCGCACCAGCACCCCCGTCTGTACCCAAGGCGCAACCTTGAAAATGGCCTGCA